>Ga0265797_10000562_pt1 | contig 67479 bp, 71 predicted proteins | sample P2T30metagenome_FD_192433 | JGI IMG/M metagenome (GOLD analysis project Ga0265797, IMG submission 192433) | Plant litter microbial communities from East Loma Ridge, Irvine, California - P2 T30 | ecosystem: Environmental > Terrestrial > Plant litter > Unclassified | place: USA: California...
TTTACGCCATCACTGACCATAAGCTGCTGGATGGCCATTTTCTCGACTACGTGAAAGCAGCCCTGGATGGCGGCGTGACGCTGCTGCAGTACCGCGACAAACGCCAGGAGGACGCCCGCCGGTTGCGCGAGGCCGAAACCCTCAAGCGCCTCTGCGAAGGTTACAAGACCCAGCTGATCATCAACGATGACGCGGAACTTGCCGCTCGCCTGGGCGTGGGCGTACATCTTGGCCAAACGGATGGTCCCCTGCCCCCGGCCCGCAGCCTGCTCGGCCGCAAGGCAATCATCGGCGCCACCTGCCACGCCGACCTGAGCCTCGCCCGAGAGGCCGCCGCCGACGGGGCCAGCTATGTCGCCTTCGGCCGTTTCTTTACGTCTTCAACCAAACCCGAAGCACCGCCTGCCAGCCTTGACCTGCTAACCGAGGCACGGAGTCAGCTCAAGCTGCCGATCTGTGTGATCGGGGGCGTCACCCTGGAAAACGCGCCACTGTTGCTGGAGCGCGGGGCGGACCTGCTCGCGGTCGTGCACTCGCTGTTCGCGGCGGACACCGCTACCGAAGTCACCCGCCGCGCCCGCGCTTTCAACGCGCTGTTCGGCGCCTGAACCGATTGAGAGAATTACCCATGTCCCGCTCTGAAAACCTCTTCGCCGCTGCCCAGAAGCACATTCCTGGCGGCGTGAATTCACCCGTCCGCGCTTTCAAGAGCGTTGGCGGTACGCCATTGTTCTTCAAGCATGCCGCCGGCGCGTACGTGACAGACGAAGACGACAAGCGCTACGTGGATTACGTAGGCTCCTGGGGCCCGATGATCCTCGGCCACAGCCATCCCGACGTATTGCAGGCCGTGCGCGATCAGCTGGAACACGGCCTGTCCTATGGCGCCCCCACCGAAATGGAAACGCACATGGCCGAGCTGGTGTGCTCGCTGGTGCCCTCCATGGAAATGGTACGCATGGTCAGCTCCGGCACCGAAGCCACGATGAGCGCCATCCGCCTGGCCCGAGGCTTCACTGGCCGGGACAGCATCATCAAATTCGAAGGCTGCTACCACGGCCACTCCGATAGCTTGTTGGTCAAGGCCGGCAGCGGCGCCCTGACGCTGGGCGTGCCAAGCTCTCCTGGCGTGCCCGCTGCCTTTGCCCGGCATACGCTCACCTTGCCCTTCAACGACCTCGAGGAAGTGGAGAAGACCCTTGCCGAGTCCGGTGAAGAAATCGCCTGCATCATCGTCGAGCCCGTGGCGGGCAACATGAATTGCGTGCCGCCGGCGCCGGGTTTCCTCGAAGGCCTGCGCACGCTCTGCGATCGCCATGGCGTGGTGCTGATCTTCGACGAAGTGATGACCGGTTTCCGCGTGGCCCTCGGTGGCGCCCAGGCGTACTACGGCGTGACGCCAGACCTGTCCACCTTTGGCAAGATCGTCGGCGGCGGCATGCCAGTGGGCTGCTTTGGCGGCAAGCGTGAAATCATGTCCCACATCGCGCCGCTGGGCCCGGTATATCAGGCCGGCACGCTTTCCGGTAACCCGCTGGCCATGGCTGCGGGGCTGACCACGCTCAAGCTGATCAGCCGCCCCGGCTTCCATGACGAACTCACCGCCTACACCAGCGCGATGCTCGATGGCCTGCAGCAGCGCGCCGATGCGGCCCAGATCCCCTTCGTGACCACCCAGGCGGGCGGCATGTTCGGGCTGTATTTCAGCGGGGCCGATGACATCGTCACTTTCCAGGATGTAATGGCCAGCGACGCGGAACGATTCAAGCGCTTCTTCCATCTCATGCTCGACGGCGGCGTCTATCTCGCGCCCAGCGCGTTCGAAGCGGGCTTCACCTCCATCGCCCATGGCGAGGCCGAAATGAAGATCACCTTGGACGCCGCCGAGCGAGCCTTCGCCCAGCTGTAAGGGGCAATGCCGCGTCACGCGCCCCCAGCGGCGCGTGGCCATCACGGAAAAATCCGAGTAAAGACTTTGTAAGGTGTGACCGGCTTATTTCATAATGCGCACATTGTTATCCCGAGGGTGGCATCGCCCGCCCGCTCAGAGGTAAATCGATCCCCATGAACCGCACCGGCCGCGCCCTCGCCATGGGCTGCCTGTTGCTTATCGGTCCGCTGCTGGCTCAAGCCGACGGCAATTCGTTGCTGGTGCCCGCCCCAAGCCGCTGCACCCTCGATACCGCTCCCGCCGCGCTGGCCCAGGCCGTTGCGGCGTGCCAGCAGGCGGCCGCTGGTGGCGACGCGCAGGCGCAGTACGAACTTGGCCGGTTCTATTACGACGGCAAACAGACCGAGCGCGACCTCAATCAAGCCCTGAATTACTTCGAGCAGGCTTCGTTGCAGGGCAATGCCGATGCGCAATATCACCTTGGGCTGATGTTCTTCCGGGGCGAAGGTGTGCCCGCAAACAACATCCAGGCGTACATCGTGCTGAAAATGGCCGCGGTGAACGGCGCGGAGGACGCGCTGGACTCAGCCGACGAGGTATCGGCAAGCATGAGCCACGAGGATCTGGAGCGCGCCACCGAAGTGCTGGGGCAGATTTTCCGCAAATACCTGCTGGAGTTGCAAACCGCGGACGGCCGTACTCCGTTCTCTCCCTTGCCCTAGCGGTTACTTCTCGGGCATAGGCATCGGAAAGGGCGTGACGTTGCCGGTGAATTTCGCCTCGCAGATCTTGGCCGTGCCCAGGCGCTCCACTTCGTCGATTCGCACGATCGAATTCACGGGCACGAAACTGCGGATGACGCCCTCGAACTGGGCCTTGAGCTTTTCTTCCCCCGGGTCGACGATCATCTGGGTGCGCTCGCCGAACACGAATTCCTCTACCTCCAGAAAGCCCCACAGATCGCTCTGATAGATGTGCCGGGCATACATTTCAAACACCTGGCCCTGGTTGAGGAAGATCACTTTGTAAATAGGTGCTTCGCGCTTGGTCATCGTAGGCGGGAGTAATAACTGGAAAGAAAAAGGGTGCCGATCATACCATGGCCGCCCGCCCTTCATTCCACCGTGCCGCTTATCATCGGCGGCGCTTTACCGGTGGTGCCCCCGGTCGCGAGCATCGTGCGTTGCGCTTTCACCTTCCCGGCTCTGGGGGTATCCTTGAGCCCAACTTCTTAGCCGTAGAGCGGCCATAAAACGACCTTGAACGCACCCATAGAACCCCATCGTTTCACCCTGGAGCCCTTCGAAGCTCGCCGTTTCGCCAATCTGTGCGGCCAATTCGACGAGCACTTGCGCCTGCTTGAACAACGCCTGGATGTGGAAATCCGCAACCGGGGCAACCAGTTCGAGCTGATCGGCGACCCCGGGCATACCCATTCCGCCGAGCTTCTTCTGCGCCGCCTGTATCGGGAAACCAAAGCGACAGAACTGTCGCCCGACCTGGTTCACCTGTTCCTGCAGGAATCGGCCGTGGAGCAGCTGGACGACCCCGCCAACAACGAAGTCGCGGTAACCTTGCGCACCCGCAAGGGCATGATCCGCCCGCGTGGCCTCAACCAGCAGCGCTACGTGAAGGCCGTGCTCGCCAACGATATCAATTTCGGCATCGGCCCTGCCGGTACCGGCAAGACGTACCTGGCCGTGGCATGCGCGGTGGACGCGCTGGAGCGCGAGCAGGTGCGGCGGATTCTGCTGGTAAGGCCCGCGGTGGAAGCCGGGGAAAAACTCGGATTCCTGCCCGGCGACCTCGCACAGAAGATCGACCCTTACCTGCGGCCGCTCTACGACGCCTTGTATGAAATGCTCGGCTTCGAACACGTGGCCAAGCTGATCGAGCGCCAGGTGATCGAGATCGCGCCGCTGGCTTACATGCGCGGCCGAACGCTGAATAACAGCTTCATCATTCTCGATGAAAGCCAGAACACCACCACCGAACAGATGAAAATGTTCCTGACCCGGATCGGCTTCGGTTCAACGGCGGTGATTACTGGGGACATCACTCAGGTCGACCTGCCCAAGGGCACGCGTTCCGGCCTCGCTCACGTGATCGAAGTGCTCAAGGACGTGCCGGGTATCAGCTTCACCCATTTCAAGCCCAAGGACGTGGTTCGCCATCCCCTGGTGCAGCGGATTGTCGAAGCCTACGAGCGGTTCGACGAACCGAAGCCACGGGATAACACGCCCAATGGTTGAGCTAGACCTGCAGCACGCAACGTCACGCCCTGTACCCAGCGAGGCGAAATTCCGTCAATGGTGCGAGCTGGCTCTACGCCAGCGCACTGCCGATTCGGAACTCACCATTCGCCTCGTTGACGAAGCGGAAGGGCAGATGCTGAACAATACATACCGCCAGCGGGATTACGCCACCAACGTATTATCCTTTCCGGCCGACGTGCCAGACGACATGCTGGACATCCCCCTGCTCGGGGACCTGGTGATCTGCGCGGCCGTGGTAGACCGCGAAGCCTCGGAGCAAGGCAAGGCGCCCGAGGCTCACTGGGCCCACATGGTGATCCACGGCTGCCTGCACTTGCTCGGTTACGACCATATCGACGATGAAGAGGCCGAGGAGATGGAAAGCCTGGAACGGGAGTTGCTTGCAGAATTCGGGCACCCGGATCCGTATGCTGAAACCGTCACTGCGCCCACTTCCCTTTAATCCGCTGTATCCAAGGAACACGAGTAAACAACGCCATGAGCGAAGATCGATCGAGCAACGGGCAAAGGTCCTGGCTGGAAAAAATCACCCAGGCTTTTGTCCATGAGCCCAAAAACCGTCAGGAGCTGCTTGAGCTTCTGCGCGAAGCCCACAGCAACAAGCTGCTGGACAGCGAGGCACTGAGCATCGTTGAAGGCGCCATTCAGGTCGCCGACCTGCAAGTACGGGACATCATGGTTCCACGCTCGCAGATGATCACCATCAAGGCCGTGCAAACGCCGAAAGATTTCCTTCCCGCCGTTATTGAAGCCGCTCACTCCCGCTACCCGGTCATGGGCGAAAACCATGACGAGGTGCTCGGCGTGCTGTTGGCCAAGGACCTCCTGCCGCTGATCCTTCAAGGCAGTACCGAAGGGTTCAACATCAAGGACATGCTGCGCCCGGCCACGTTCGTGCCCGAGTCCAAGCGCTTGAACGTGTTGCTGCGCGAGTTTCGCGCCAACCATAACCACATGGCCATCGTGATCGACGAATATGGCGGCGTGGCCGGCCTGGTGACCATCGAGGATGTGCTCGAGCAGATCGTCGGCGACATCGAAGACGAACACGATGTGGAAGAAGACAGCTATATCAAGCCACTGCCCAGTGGGGATTTCCTCGTCAAGGCGCTGACACCGATCGAGAACTTCAACGAGTTCTTCGACAGCGAGTTCTCCGACGACGAATTCGATACCATCGGCGGCCTGGTAATGAGCGCCTTCGGCCATCTGCCCAAGCGCAACGAAACCACCGAGATCGGTGCATATCGTTTCCGCATCCTTAACGCCGACAGCCGGCGAATTCACTTGCTGCGCCTTACCCCGATCAACCGCTAAGGACCTTCATGCGCTGGATTACCCACCCCGGCTGGCCCGGTAACCTGCTGGCCGCGGTGGCCGGTGGCCTGACCACCCTGGCCCTGGCCCCGTTCGATATCTGGCCGCTGGCCGTGCTGTCGCTGGCGTTGTTCTACCTGGGCATGCGCGAGCTCACCCCTCGCCAGGCCCTGCTTCGTGGTTGGTGCTACGGGTTCGGGACATTCGCGGCGGGCACCAGCTGGATCTACGTGAGTATCCACACCTACGGCGGCGCCTCGGCGCTGCTGGCCGGGCTGCTGATGCTCGGGTTCATCGCGGGCGTCGCGCTGTTTTTCGCCCTGCCCGCCTGGCTGTGGGCACGGCTGCTGCGCCGCACGCACGCGCCGATGGCCGACGCCCTGGGCTTCGCTGCCCTGTGGGTGGCGCAGGAAGCCTTCCGGGGCTGGTTCCTCACCGGTTTCCCTTGGCTCTACGTCGGGTACAGCCAACTGGATGGCCCGCTCGGCGGCCTGGCCCCCGTGGGGGGTTTGTGGCTGGTGTCGTTCAGCCTGGCCCTGACGGCCGCTATCCTGTGCAACCTGCCTCGCCTGCGCCAGTATCGGTTGGCCTTGATCGTGGCCCTGGTCGTCCTCGCCGCTCCTTGGATGACCGCTTACACCGTGCAAGGCCGGGCCTGGACCGAGCCCGCGGGCAAGCCCCTCAGCGTGGCCGCGTTGCAAGGCAATATCGCGCAAAGCCTGAAATGGGACCCGGCCCAGATCGATGCCCAGCTTGAGCTTTACCGCGACCTTACCCTTGGCGCGCGGCGCACCGACCTTGTCATCTGGCCAGAAACAGCCGTGCCAGTGCTGCTGGATAACGCCCGCGGTTATCTGGACCGCCTTGGCGATTTCGCCAATAGCCGGCAGTCAGCACTTATCACCGGGGTGCCGATCCGCCAGGAAGTCCACCATGAGCGCCGTTACTTCAACGGCATCACGGTGGTGGGCGCGGGCGATGGCACCTACCTCAAGCAAAAGCTGGTGCCGTTTGGCGAGTACGTTCCTCTGCAGGACCTGCTTCGCGGGCTGATTGCATTCTTCGACCTGCCGATGTCCGACTTCGCCCGCGGCCCGGCTGATCAGCCGCTGCTTCAAGCCAAGGGCTACGAAATCGCCCCGTTCATTTGCTACGAAGTGGTGTATCCGGAGTTCGCCGCAGGCATGGCGGCCCGTAGCGACCTGCTGCTGACTATCAGTAATGACACCTGGTTCGGCACCTCCATCGGGCCGCTTCAACATCTGCAAATGGCTCGAATGCGCGCCCTTGAAGCCGGCCGCTGGATGATCCGGGCCACTAACAGTGGCGTCACCGCGCTGATCGACCCCCAAGGCCGGATTACCGAGCGGCTGCCGTCGTTCGAGGTAGGCGTGATGTACGGAGACGTGGTGCCGATGAGCGGGCTTACGCCGTATCTGCAATGGCGCTCATGGCCGCTGATAAGCCTGTGCGCGCTAATCTTCGGCTGGGCGTTATGGCAGCGCAGGAAGGCGCGCGCGCAAGCGTTCGCCACCACGCCCGCTCAATAGATCAGCCGGTAACCCAACTGGCCCACGGCTTCGTTCAACAACTGGCCGTTCTGCCAGAACGCCTTGGGGTCGGGTATCCAGCCGCCTGCAGGGCGCCCGGTGCTGTGGCTCAAAAAGCCTACGGGCGCGCTTACCACGCTCAGGCCGGCGCGCTCGAAACTCCAGCGTGCCCGCGCCATGTGCCAGGCTTGGGTAACCACGATCACTCTCGTGATGCCCTGGGCCCTTAGCAGCGCGGCGCTGAAGGTCGCGTTTTCCCACGTAGTGCGGCTTTCTTTTTCCAGCCAACGTGTGTCCATCCCGAAGTCCTCCTTGAGCGAGCCTGCCATGATCTCGGCTTCGCTCGGCGGCTCACCGTAATGCAGCCCTCCGGATGTCATGAGTGGAAGCCCGCTTGCCCTGGCCAGCGCCGCGGCGTAGCGCATGCGCTCCAGCGCGGTCCCCGTGGGTTGGTCTTCACCGCCCCAGGCAGGATCGCCTCGCTCCCGCCCCGAGCCAAGCACCACGATCACTTCCCCTCGCCGAGGCAAATCCGCCCATGCTGCCCTGGGCAGCGCCTGCTCGGTCTCGAGCATACGCGCGGTCAATTGAGTCACAGCCGGCAGGCTCATCGCGATCAGTCCCAACAGGCCGAGCGCGAAGCACCCGCTCGCCAGCCGCGGGGCCCGGCGTCGCAGGAGCCAGCCCAGCAGCAAGAGAATAATCAGCAGGCACGGAGGATAAAAAAGCTGTTTCACGAAGTAACGCAAAAACATCGGGCACCGCTCTCTGGTTGGGTGCCCGAATCGTAGCAGGATCTACTCGAACGGCATCGCCTGCGCGCCGCCGCGGTTGCCGCGCCGGCGCCTGTCCTTGAGCCACGCTACATTGCTGGCGCGCTCGACGCTCGGGCGGGCCGAAGCCGGTTGAACGTTGGCCGCGCTCGCATGCAGATACGCGCTGAGCCAGTCGAATTCGGCGCGGCTCAGGCCTTTGAGCTCGAGCTCGGCCGGCACTTCCTTGCGCAAGTGCATCGAGGTGCGTGCTGCGTCCAGGGCCAGCCCCAGGCGGTCGATCAAGCGTTCGTAAAGCTCCGGTTTAATGGCTGTGAGATGTGTTTCCACCATCCGCTCACCTCTCTACTGACGAAACTTCTTGCCCCACACAACAGCTTAGCGTCACCCGCCCCGCCAGCTTGACGCCGCGACCAACGGAGGCGCGGCAGCAATCAGCGTTTCACGGCCCAGCGGGGGTCATGTATGCTACGGCGTTCATCAGACCTGGATCGTTGGCCGCTGCGCACGTCAGCTCGTCACTCACTTCCCCAGCAAAAAGTAGCCATGCACGAACACTACCAGCCTCGCGAAATCGAAGCCGCCGCCCAGGCTTTCTGGGATGCGCAAAAGTCCTTTGAAGTCAGTGAAGAGCCCGGCAAGCCGACCTACTACTGCCTATCCATGTTCCCCTACCCCAGCGGCAAGCTGCACATGGGGCATGTGCGCAACTACACGATCGGCGATGTGATCGCTCGGTACCAGCGCATGCTGGGCAAGAACGTGCTGCAGCCCATGGGTTGGGACGCCTTCGGCATGCCGGCGGAAAACGCCGCCATGAAGAACAACGTCGCGCCGGCGAAGTGGACCTACGAAAACATCGCTTACATGAAAACCCAGCTCAAAAGCCTGGGCCTGGCGATCGACTGGTCTCGCGAAGTGACCACCTGCAAGCCCGATTACTACCGTTGGGAGCAGTGGCTGTTTACCCGCCTGTTCGAAAAGGGTGTGATCTACCGCCGCAACGGCACCGTGAACTGGGACCCGGTCGACCAGACCGTACTGGCCAACGAGCAGGTCATCGACGGCCGTGGCTGGCGCTCGGGCGCCGTGATCGAGAAGCGGGAAATCCCGATGTACTACTTCAAGATCACCGCCTACGCCGAAGAGTTGCTGCAAGGCTTGGACGACCTGCCGGGTTGGCCAGAGCAGGTCAAGACCATGCAGCGCAACTGGATCGGCAAATCCAAGGGCATGGAAGTACGCTTCCCCTACGATCAGGCTTCCATTGGCGAAGCGGGCGTGCTCAAGGTGTTCACCACCCGTCCCGACACGCTGATGGGCGCCACCTACGTCGCGGTAGCGGCCGAACATCCGCTGGCAACCCTCGCCGCGCAGAACGACCCCGAGTTGCAAGCATTCATCGCCGAATGCAAGGCCGGTAGCGTCGCCGAAGCCGACGTGGCCACCCAGGAGAAGAAGGGCCGCGCCACTACCCTGTTCGTGGAGCACCCGCTGACTGGCGAAAAATTGCCTGTGTGGGTCGCCAACTATGTGCTCATGCACTATGGCGACGGCGCCGTGATGGCGGTGCCCGCCCACGACGAACGCGATTTCGAGTTCGCCACCAAGTACAGCCTGCCAATCAAGCCGGTGGTGCGCACCAGCGCCGGGGATACCACCCCCGCGCCCTGGCAGGCCGCCTACGGCGAGCACGGCCAGTTGATCAATTCCGGCGAATTCGACGGCCTGGATTTTGAAGGCGCTTTCGACGCCATCGAAGTCGCTCTGCTGAAGAAAGAACTGGGCCAGTCCCGGGTGCAATACCGCCTGCGCGATTGGGGCATCAGCCGTCAGCGCTACTGGGGCTGCCCGATCCCGATCATCCACTGCGACGCCTGCGGTGACGTTCCGGTACCGGAAGATCAACTCCCGGTAGTCCTTCCCGAAGACGTAGTACCCGATGGCGCAGGCTCGCCGCTGGCGCGCATGCCCGAATTCTACGAATGCACCTGCCCACGCTGCGGCCAGGCTGCCCGCCGTGAAACCGACACCATGGATACTTTCGTGGAATCGTCGTGGTACTTCGCCCGCTATGCCTCGCCGAACTACACCGGCGGCATGGTCGACCCGGCCGTGGCCAACCACTGGCTGCCGGTGGACCAGTACATCGGCGGCATCGAGCACGCCATCCTGCACCTGCTGTACGCGCGCTTCTTCCACAAGCTGATGCGCGATGAAGGGCTGGTCACCTCGGACGAGCCGTTCAAGAACCTGCTCACCCAGGGCATGGTGATCGCCGAAACCTACTTCCGCACCGAAGCCAACGGCGGCAAGACCTGGTTCAACCCGGCCGATGTAGAGCTTGAGCGCGACGCCAAGGCCAAGGTCATCAGCGCCAAGCTGCGCAGCGATGGCTTGCCGGTGGAAATCGGCGGCACCGAGAAGATGTCCAAATCCAAGAACAACGGCGTTGACCCGCAGTCGATGATCGACCAGTTCGGCGCGGACACCTGCCGGCTGTTCATGATGTTCGCTTCGCCGCCTGACATGAGCGCCGAGTGGTCCGATGCCGGCGTCGAAGGCGCCAACCGCTTCCTGCGCCGCGTATGGCGCCTGGCCCAGTCGCACGTTGCCCAGGGCCTGCCAGGCCCGCTGGACACGGCCGGGCTCAATGACGGCCAGAAGATCGTTCGCCGCGCCATTCACCTAGCCATCCGCCAGGCGAGCCAGGATGTAGGCCAGCACCACAAGTTCAACACCGCCATCGCTCAGGTGATGACACTGATGAACGTGCTCGAGAAAGCGCCTCAGGCCGATGCCCAGGATCGCGCGTTACTCCAGGAAGGCCTGGAAGCCGTCGTGCTGTTGCTGGCACCGATCACTCCGCACCTCTCTCACGATTTGTGGCATCACCTGGGCCATGAGCAAGCCGTGATCGATGCCACTTGGCCAAGCCACGACGAAGCGGCTTTGGTACAAGACACCCTGACCCTGGTAATCCAGGTGAACGGTAAGTTGCGCGGGCAGATCGACATGCCTGCCGGCGCCAGCCGCGAGGAAATCGAAGCCGCCGCCCGTGGCAACGAGAATGTACTGCGCTTTACCGAAGGCCAGACCATTCGCAAGGTCATCGTGGTGCCAGGCAAGCTGGTCAATATCGTCGCCAACTGATCCCCGGCCTTGCGGGCGCTCAGGCGCCCCGGGGCACGTCGGCTAAAAGGTTTGAAGGAGCAACAAGCATGATCGTACGTAACCTGCTGGTACTGGGGCTGGCCACGCTGCTGGGCGCCTGCGGTTTCCATCTGCGCGGCACCGGCACCAATGAAATGGGTATCAAGGAGCTGAACGTAAAGGCCCGTGATGCTTACGGCACAACCGTCACCGACCTGCGCGCCGCGCTCGAGCGCAGCGGTGTGCAAGTAGTGGCTGGCGCGCCCTACACCTTGACGCTCAACGACGAGAATGAGCAGAGCCGCAACGCGACCTACACCGGCTCCGCCCGTACGTCCGAAGTGGAAATGACCCTGCGTGTGGATTACACGATCACCGGCACCCAGCAGCGTGTATTGCTGGACGATCACATGGATGTACAAAAGATCTTTGTACATGACAGCAACAACCTGACCGGCTCGGACCAGGAAGCCAACCGCGTGCGCACCGAAATGCGCCGCGAGTTGATCCAGCGCATGATGCTGCGCCTGAGCCAACTTACCCCGGCCGAACTTCAGAAGCGTCAGGCCCAGGCGGATGCCAAGGCCGAAGCCGATGCCGCCGCCGAGGCTGAAGCGCAGCGCATTCGCGATGAAACCCCGCAGCAGTCGCCTATGGAAATGCCAGCGAAGTGATCCTGTTCGCTGGCCCTCGGGGGCGCTTGCTTTGAAACTGTCCCCGGCCCAACTAGGCAAGCACTTGCAAGGCCCGCTGGCCTCGATCTACCTGGTGAGCGGCGACGAACCGCTGCTCTGCCAAGAGGCTACGGATGCGATCCGGGCCGCGGCACGCAAGCAAGGGTTCGATGAGCGTCAGGTATTCAACGCCGACGCCAGCTTTGACTGGGGCAGCCTGCTTCAGGCAGGCGCAAGCCTCTCTCTCTTCGCCGAGAAGCGTTTGCTCGAACTTCGCCTGCCTGGCGGTAAGCCTGGCGACAAAGGCGCGGCAGCCTTGCTCGAATACAGCGCCCGCCCCGCTGAAGACACGCTGCTACTTATCAGCCTGCCCAAACTGGACGGCAGCACGCAGAAGAGCAAATGGGCCTCCGCGCTCATCAACGCTGCGCACGCACAGTTCATTCAGGTATGGCCGGTAGACGCCAACCAGCTGCCGCAGTGGATCAGCCAGCGCTTGGCGCAGGCAGGCCTCTCGGCGCACCCTGACGCAGTGGAACTGATCGCGGCGCGCGTAGAGGGCAACCTGCTCGCTGCCGCCCAGGAAGTAGAGAAGCTCAAACTGCTTGCCGAGGGTAATCAGATTACCTTGGAAACCGTACAAGCGGCCGTTGCCGACAGTGCGCGTTTCGATGTGTTTGGCCTGGTGGATGCAATATTGGCCGGCGATGCCACTCACGCGCTGCGAATACTGGAAGGGCTGCGCGGCGAGGGCGTGGAAGCACCGGTCATTCTCTGGGCGCTGGCGCGCGAGCTTCGTACCTTGGGTGGCGTGGCGCAACTGAGCGGCCAGGGCGTTCCGCTGGACAAGGCCTTCAGCCAGATGAAGCCCCCGGTCTGGGACAAACGTCGCGCACTGGTAGGCAAGGCCATGCAGCGCTATCCCGCGGCGCGGTGGAACCTTCTGTTACAAGATGCCCAAGGTCTGGATGCCCAGATCAAAGGGCAGGCGCCGGGCTCGGTATGGACCGGGCTTTCCCGGCTTGTGTTGCTAATGGCCGGGCAGCGTTTCTCACTACCCGCGCAATAGGCCCTTGGCGGCTCACAGCCTCGGCGTGTTAAGGTTTTCCAACACTTACATATGCCTGGGCAATTGCATGTTTTTTCGCCGTATCTGCCGTCGCCGTTCCAGCCGGATCATCGCTGCCTCCAGCCTGTTTTTCCTCGCCGCCTGCTCTGAGACACCCACGGCCGCCGATGCCCTGCCAGGGAGCCCAGCGGCAAGCGCCGTGGCGATGGATGCCGAGCCCACTCAAAGCTTCGAGCAATGGCAGGCGGCGTTCCGCGCCCATGCGCTTCAGTCCGGTATCCGTACGGATGTGTTCGATAGCGCCTTTAGCGGCGTAAGCCCTGATCCATCTGTAATCACGGCGGACCGCAGCCAGCCGGAATTCACTCGCCCTGTGTGGGAATACCTCGATAGCGCCATCTCGCCCATACGCGTTAGCAAGGGTCAGGCCCTGCTGGGGCAGTACGCCGACGCCTTGCAACGTATCGAGCAACGCTACGGCGTCGACCGCCAGGCCTTGGTGGCGGTGTGGGGCATGGAAAGCAGCTTCGGCCAATTCCAGGGCGACAAGTCGGTGATCCGCTCCCTGGCTACGTTGGGCTACGAAGGCCGGCGCCCCGCTTTCGCCCAGGAGCAGCTGGTGGCGGCGTTACAGATTTTGCAAAACGGCGACATTGATCCGGCACATATGCTGGGTTCGTGGGCCGGCGCGATGGGCCAGACGCAGTTCATTCCAACTACGTATAACGCCCATGCCGTGGATTTCGATGGGGATGGCCGGCGTGACATCTGGAACAGCGCCGTGGATGCCCTGGCCTCGACTGCCCAATATCTGCAAGCCTCCGGGTGGCAGCACGGGCAACCCTGGGGCCTGGAAGTACAAGTGCCCACCGGCTTTGACTATGCCCAGGCGGATGGCAGCTTGCGCAAACCAGTGGCCGAGTGGCTTGCTCAAGGCGTGAAGCTGGCGCCCGGTACGTCCTTGCCACCCAGCATTACCCAGGCGCAAGCCAACCTGCTGCTGCCGGCGGGCTACCGAGGGCCGGCGTTCCTGGTACTGGACAATTTCCGGGCGATCTTGAAATACAACAACTCATCGTCCTACGCGCTCGGCGTGGGCCTGTTATCTCAACGGTTCGCGGGCGGGGGGCTTGTGCAAGGCGCTTGGCCCAAGGATGACCTTCCGCTCAGCCGGTCGGAGCGGATCGAGCTGCAAACGTTGCTGAGCGCGGCGCAATACGATGCAGGCGCGCCCGACGGAATCATCGGCAGCAATACCCGCAAAGCCATACGCGCCGCCCAACAGGCCCGTGGCTGGCCAGCGGATGGCTACCCGACGCACAAGCTGCTGGAGAGCTTGCGCGGCCAGTAGGAAGGCTTCTGCCCTGTAGGCTGGGGGTTAGCGGGTAATGGATTGCGCCAGCGTAAGCCGCTGGTTATCGGCATCCAGCACGACCCGCGCGCCCAGTGGCAATGTGAGGTTCGGGTTGCAATGGCCACTGCGCCAGCCTGCGAGTAGCGGTATGCCCAAGTCAGCGAAGGTCGCTTTTATCAGGTCGAACAATGGCCCGGGTTCGACCTTCGCCACATCACCCAACAGCACGCCTCGCAGCCCATTGAACTTGCCGGCCAAGCGCAACTGGTTGAGCGTGCGATCGATGCGGAACAGGGGCTCGTTCACATCCTCGATAAACAGCACCGCGTCGTCGGTATCGATCGGCCAGGGCGTGCCCAGCGAAGCGCCAATCATCGTGAGGTTGCCGCCCATCAAGCGGCCCTCGGCCACACCGGGATGCAGCGTGGTCAGAGGCCAGTCCAGAGGGTGATGAATGCAATCCCCTTCTCCCAATTCCCCCCGCAGCATTTGCAGCAGTGATGTTTCAGTCGGTGCCAGGCGAGGGGTGAGCAGGTCCGGGCGCATCATGGGCCCGTGGAAGGTGATACCGCGGGTTTCAAGCCAAAGGGCCTGATGCAGCGCGGTAAGGTCGCTATACCCAACGAAGGGCTTGGGGTTGCTGGCAATCAGCGCGTAGTCGATCTGATCGAGCAAACGGGGGCTGCCGTATCCCCCGCGAACACAAAGGATGGCGGCGATTTCCGGGTCGGCAAAGGCCGCATGGAGATCGGCGAGCCGCACGGCATCCTTGCCAGCCAGATAACCGACCGACTCGGATACCCCGGGGTAGATCTTGAGGCGGAAACCATGCGCTCGCGCCCAGGCGTGCGCGGCGGCATGGTCGAACTCAGCGGGGCCCGCCGGTGCAATCAGGCCCAGGCAGCCACCCGGGCGTAGCGCCGGCACCGGCTTGCCATGAGCGCCGATCAAAGCTTGATCTTCGCCTCATGGGCTTGCTGGTCCGCATGGTATGAGGACCGAACCAATGGCCCTGAAGCCACGTTCTTGAAGCCCAGGCGGTAGCCTTCCTCGGCGAACCAGGCGAAGGTGTCCGGATGCACGAAGCGCTGTACCGGCAAGTGGCTACGCGACGGCTGCAGGTACTGGCCCAGGGTCAGCATGTCGATGTCGTGCTCACGCATCTTGTGCATGACTTCGATGACTTCTTCATCCGTTTCGCCAAGGCCAAGCATCAAGCCAGACTTGGTTGGTACCGTGGGCACGCGCTGCTTGAACTTCTGCAGCAGGTCCAGGGACCATTCATAGTCCGAACCCGGCCGCGCGGCCCGGTAAAGGCGTGGAACGGTTTCAAGGTTGTGGTTGAAGACGTCAGGCGGTTCTTGCGCGGTGATGTCCAGCGCGACGTCCATGCGGCCGCGGTAGTCAGGCACCAGGGTTTCGAGCTGAATACCGGGGGACAGCTTGCGAATCTCCCGCAGGCAATCGGCGAAGTGCTGCGCGCCACCGTCACGAAGGTCATCCCGATCAACCGAAGTGATCACCACATATTTCAGCCGAAGGTCCGCGATGGCCACCGCCAGGTTGTGCGGCTCGTCCATGTCGAGTGGCTTCGGCCGGCCATGGCCGACATCACAGAATGGGCAACGACGGGTACAGATGTCGCCCATGATCATGAAGGTGGCGGTACCGCCAGAGAAGCACTCACCGAGGTTGGGGCACGAGGCTTCTTCGCAAACGCTGTGCAGCTTGTGCTTGCGCAGCAATTGCTTGATGCGGTCGACTTCCGGCGATACTGGGATACGCACGCGAATCCAGTCCGGTTTTTTCGGAAGCTCGTCGGTTGGGATAATCTTCACCGGGATGCGGGCTACCTTGTCGGCGCCACGCAGCTTCACGCCCGCCTCTACCTTTTTCGGCGCGGAGGGCTTTTGAATCGCGGCCTCAGGGCTGGCGAGGGTGTCTTGCGCAGTAGTCATATCAGTCGATTCCGCCCGTGAGGGTCGTCTGCTCAGCATAATCGAGGTGTTCGACGAGCTGCGCGCGCAGCCGGGCACTTACCTCGGAAAGTTCTGCACCGGGCGCATGGTCGGCCAGTTGCGTCATGGCAAGGCCGGCGTAGCCGCACGGGTTGATTCTCTGGAAGGGGCGCAGGTCCATGTCTACGTTCAACGCCAGCCCATGGAAGGAACGGCCATGGCGGATGCGCAACCCCAGCGAGGCGATCTTCGCCCCGTTCACATACACACCGGGTGCGTCCGGCTTCGCCGCCGCCGCCACGCCGTAACTGTCGAGCAACGCCACGAGCGCGTTTTCGATCCGGCTGACCAGCTCGCGCACCCCGAAGCCGCGCTCGCGCAGGTCCAGCAGGAGGTAGGCGACCAGTTGCCCAGGGCCATGGTAGGTCACCTGCCCCCCGCGGTCGACCTGCACCACCGGGATGTTGCCCGGCAGCAACAGATGCTCGGCCTTGCCGGCCTGCCCCTGGGTGAACACCGGCGGGTGCTGTACCAGCCACACCTCGTCACCCACGTTACGCTCGCGGGCTTCGTCGGTGACTCGGCGCATTGCCTGCCACACGGGTTCGTAAGGTTTCAGGCCGAGCTCGCGAAAGCCCAGGCAGCCGGGCATCAAAGCACCATGTGCACGAAGCCGGTGGCCCGCAACGCGCTGTTGATGTCGCGCAGCTGCTCCTGGCCGGTAGCAATGATATGCAACTGCACCGTGGTGTACTTGCCATTGCTGCTTTGCCGCTCCGCCAGGGTTTTGATATCCACCTTGGCGTATTTGGCGAGGATCTCGATGACGGCATCCTTGAACCCCACGACGGTGTCGCCGATCACCTTGATCGGGTAGTCGGGGCAAGGAAACTCAATGATATGAGACTTTACATCTGTGTCTGTCATGGCAGTGACGGCCTCATCAAGCCGTGGAAAAAAGCTACCCCTCCCGCAGCCGGTAGCTGGGGAGGGGTAACCGACGGATCGTCAGTTGAACAAGCCGTAGAAGAATAGACGAATGCTATCCCACAACCGACGGAAGATGCCACCCTCCTCGACGGAGTCCAGGGCAATCAGGTCCTTGGTCTGGACAACCTTGTCGCCATTCTTGACTTCTACCTTGCCGATCACCTGGCCTTTTTCGATAGGCGCGGTGAGCTGCGGGTTCATGGTCATGCTCGCTTGCAGGTTCTTCAGCTGGCCGCGCGGCAGGGTCATGGTGAGGTCTTCAGCCAGGCCGGCCTTCACCTCGTTGGTGGTGCCTTTCCAGACCGGCGCCTTGTTCAGCTCGGTGCCTGCCTTGTAGAAGGTCTGGGTTTCGAAGAAGCGGAAGCCATAAGTCAGCAGCTTCTGGGTTTCAGCGGCGCGGGCCTGCTCGCTGCTGGTGCCGAATACCACGGCGATCAGGCGGGTGCCGTCACGTACGGCCGAAGCCACCATGCAGTAACCGGCTTCCTGGGTATGCCCGGTTTTCAAGCCGTCGACGGTCTTGTCGCGCCACAGCAGCAGGTTGCGGTTGGGCTGCTTGATGTTGTTCCAGAAGAATTCTTTCTGCGAGTAGATCGCATAGTGGGCAGGGTCTTCATGAATGATGGCGCGCGCCAGGATCGCCATGTCGTGCGCGGACGAGTAGTGATCCGGGTTCGGCAAGCCGGTGGGGTTCATGAAGTGGCTGTTGTCCATGCCAAGTTTCTTGGCGGTGGCGTTCATCATGTCCGCGAAGGCGTCTTCGCTGCCGGCGATGTGCTCGGCCAGGGCAACGGTAGCGTCGTTGCCGGACTGGATGATGATCCCGTGCAGCAGGTCACTCACGGTTACCTGGGAGCCGACCTTGATGAACATCCGCGAACCACCGGTGCGCCAGGCGTTTTCGCTGACGGTGACCAGATCGTTCTCGCCGATTTGCCCGCGGCGAATTTCCAGCGTAGCGATATAGGCCGACATCAGCTTGGTCAGGCTGGCTGGGGGCAGCCGCTCGTCGCCGTTGCTGTCGATCAGTACGTTGCCGCTGGAGGCCTCCATCAGCACATAAGCGCGCGCGGCCAACTGCGGCGCGGCGGGAACCATCTGGTCCACGGCCCACGCGGCGGGTGAAAGTAGCAAGGGAACAAGCAGGCACAGGCGTTTGGCAAAGTTGGTGATGTTCATCCGTCTCTCGAGATTACTGATGGCACAGGCCCTGTGGGCAAATCTTTTCAAAGCCTTGTCAGGGCTTACGTGGGTGCCGTCCGTGGCGCACGCTCGCAGGGAGCATGAAGCGATGCAGGCGGCGGGTCAGTCCGCCGTGACCATGCTCGGCGAGCCGAGATTGGCCAGGCGGATGCTGTTCTGCACCTGCTGGGCTTCATCCTGGGTTCCGATCGGCCCCAGCCGAACGCGATAAAGCGTTTGCTGGTTGCGAACCGTAGGGCTGGTAAAGGCCGGGGCCTTGACCATGGTACTCAACTTCGACCGTAGCAGCTCGGCAGCGTCCGGGTTGGCGAAGGCTCCCACCTGGAGATAAAGGCCAGTTGCCTGCGCAGAAGCGTTTTTTTTTGGGTCGATGGTGACCGGAGCCGCCGCGGCGGCATGCTGTTGCGGCGGTGGAGTGTACTGTTCGATGGTGCCGGTGGCGGGGGTAAGCGCCGGGCGGGCCTGAGCGACCTGCACGGGCGGCTGCTGCAGCACCATCGGTGCCGGCCTGCCCCGCTGTGCCCACCATTGTTGTGGGTCAATGCCCTCGACCCTGACCCGAGCGGTGCCGGTTTCGGCATAGCCGAGTTTCTTCGCGGCCGCGTAAGACAGGTCGATGATGCGATCGGAATAGAATGGCCCACGATCGTTCACCCTCAGGATCACGCTGCGGTTGTTGTCCAGGTTGGTCACGCGTACGTAACTGGGCAGAGGCAGGGTTTTGTGGGCGGCGCTCATGCCATAGAGGTCGTAAACCTCGCCATTGGCGGTGTTCTGCCCATGAAACTTGGTGCCATACCACGAGGCCGTGCCGACCGCCACATAGTTGCTGGCATCCGGGATCGGGAAATAGGTCTTGCCCAGCACCGTGTAGGGGTTGGCCTTGTACGGGCCGGTGTGCAGGGTGGGAATGGCATCAGGAATACGGGAAACATCCACGTCCCACCAAGGGGCGCCGTCCTTGTGGGCACGGTTGATATCCAGGCCGGGTTGCGCACGCACCGTATAAGTGGGCTCGGGCGAACGGCTGCTGGAGCAGCTGGCCACCAGCAGGGCCACTGCCCCATAGAGCGCCAGTTTCAGTGATGTGCGAAACGGCAAAGCCCGCATTACTTGTTGCCCCGTGCTTGAACCAGCATTTGCGACAGTTGGTGAACCGCCATGGCGTACATCGCGCTGCGGTTGTAGCGCGTGATCACGTAGAAGTTCTTCAGGCCCATCCAATATTCGGGCCCTGCTTCTCCATCCAGCTTGAACGCAACGACCGGCAGGTCATCGCGGAGCGCATCATGACTCGACCAGCCCAGCCCTCGCAACTCCCCGACGGTTTTGGACGGGTCCAGCCCAGGGCTCAGCCCTTCATCGGCGCGGTCGCCGCGTACGTCGGCACGGCTGACCACCGGCTCGCCGGTCACCCAGCCATGCCGGGAGAAATAGCTGGCTACGCTGCCGATGGCATCGGTCGGGTCGCTCCAGATATTGATGTGGCCATCCCCGTCGAAATCGACGGCGTAGGCCCGGAAGCTGCTCGGCATGAATTGCGGCAAGCCCATGGCGCCGGCGTACGAGCCTTTCAGTGTCATGGGATCGACCTGCTCGTCCCGTGCCAGCAGCAAAAACTCACGCAGCTCCTTGCGGAAGAAGTCGGCGCGTGGAGGATAGTCGAAACCCAGCGTGGACAAGGCATCGATCACACGGTAGTTGCCGGTGTTACGGCCGAAGAAGGTTTCGACGCCGATAATGGCAACGATGACCTGGGCGGGCACGCCGTACTCCTGCTCGGCACGTGCCAGGGCAGCTTCGTGCTGGCGCCAGAAGTCCACGCCACGGGCGATACGGGCATCGGTGATGAAGATCGGACGATAATCTTTCCAAGGCTTCACCCGTTCGGCTGGCCGGGAGATCGCATCCAGGATCGCCTGCTTGCGCTCCACTTCGCGGAACACGCCCATCAGCTGCTCTCCGGCAAAGCCGTAGTCGCGGGTCATTTCGCCCACGAACTCGGCGACCTGCGGCGAACCCTCGTAATCCCCGGCCATGGAGGCGGGAGTACCGAGGATGCCAGCCAGGCCGACCCAAGGAGCGTATCGAGCGACCCAGCCGCGCATTGCTTGCATTGAACTCATCACCTTATTCAAACCTGAGCGATCCACTTGCGATGGGTATGGATCGACATCAAAACCCCAAACGCTGACAGTAGTGTCACGAGCGAAGTTCCGCCGTAACTAATGAAGGGCAAGGGCACGCCAACCACCGGTAGAAGGCCGCTTACCATGCCAATGTTCACGAACACGTACACGAAGAACGTCATCGTGAGGCTACCCGCCAGAAGCTTGCCGTAAAGGGTTTGCGCCTGAGCGGTAATGACCAGCCCACGGCCGATCAATAGCAGGTAGATCAACAACAGGGCACAGATGCCGACCAGGCCGAACTCTTCACCGAGGACCGCGATGATAAAGTCCGTGTGGCTTTCGGGCAAAAAATCCAGGTGGGACTGGGTGCCCAGCAACCAGCCCTTGCCAAACACCCCGCCCGAGCCGATCGCGGCCTTGGACTGGATGATGTTCCAGCCAGTACCCAGCGGGTCGCTTTCGGGATCCAGGAACGTGAGGATTCGCTGCTTCTGGTAGTCGTGCATGATGAAGAACCACATGGCGACGGCAACGGGCACCGCGGCGGCAATCACGCTGAGTATCCAGCGCCAGCGTAGCCCGGCCATGAATAGCACGAACGCACCCGAGGCCAGGATCAGCAACGAGGTGCCCAGGTCGGGCTGGCGCACGATAAGCACGAACGGCACGCCGATCAAGGCGAGGCTGATTGCAACATGTTTAAGGTGGGGCGGCAGGGTGCGCTTGGACAGGTACCAGGCGATGGTTGCCGGCATGATGATCTTCATGAACTCCGAGGGCTGGAAGCGGATTACCCCCGGGATGTTGATCCAGCGCGTGGCGCCCATGGCGTTGTGGCCCATCACATCCACGACCACCAGCAACACCACGCCAAGCACGTAGGCGAGCGGCACCCAGCGGGCCATGAAGCGTGGCTCCAGCTGGGCGATGACGAACATGGACACCAGGCCAATCCCGAAAGACGTCGCCTGCTTGATGAGCAGGTCCCAGCTTTTGCCACTGGCCGAATAAAGAACGAACAGGCTGCCGCTGGCCAGGGTGAGCAGCAGGATCAGCAACGGGCCATCCACGTGGATACGCTGCAGGAAGGTGGCGCGGCGGCGCATCACGTCTTCGCTGGAAAGAATACGGTCGAAGTTATTCTTCACGGGCCGTTACCTCGGGTGCGGAAGCGCTGGCGTATTCGGGCTTGAGCCGGCCGTCCGGGCCCAGCAACCAGGCATCCATCACCTGGCGCACCACAGGCGCGGCCACGCCGGAACCCGATTCGCCGTTTTCGACCATCACCGCTACCACGATCCTGGGGTTATCCGCTGGCGCGAAGCCCACGAACAGCGCGTGGTCGCGGTGCCGCTCTTGCAATTTGTTACGGTCGTAGCGCTCGCCCTGACGAATCGCGACCACCTGGGCGGTACCGCTTTTGCCGGCGATACGGTACACCGAGCCGATCGCCGCTTTGCGCGCGGTACCTCGAGCATTCTGCATGACCTGCTCCATGCCATGGGTCACGCGGGCCCAGTCGCTTGGATCGCGCAGCACGATGTCCGCCATGGGGGATGGGTCCTTGGGCGGCTGGTTCTCGATGGTTCGCGCCAGGTGCGGGCGGTTCCAGCGGCCCTTGTTGGCGATCAGCGCGGTCGCCTGAGCCAGTTGCAGGGGGGTGGCCTGCATGTAGCCCTGACCGATTCCCAGAATCAGCGTTTCGCCAGGGAACCACGCCTGCCGGCGCGTGGCCCGCTTCCATTCACGCGAGGGCATCAGCCCGGGCGATTCTTCGAACATGTCCAGGGAAACCTTTTGGCCTATGCCGAAGCGAGAGAGGTAATCGCCCAGGCGGTCGATGCCCAGCTTGTGCGCCAGGTCGTAGAAATAGGTGTCGTTGGAACGCATGATCGCGGTGTCCAGGTCGACGAAACCATCACCGCTGCGGTTCCAGTTACGGTACTTGTGGTCGTAGTTGGGCAATGTGTAATAGCCCGGATCGAATACCCGGCTGGAGGGCGTAATCACGCCACTGTCCAGGCCGGCGATAGCGACGGCGGGCTTGATGGTCGACCCCGGCGGGTACAGCCCACGTAGCACGCGGTTGAACAGCGGCCGGTCGATGGAATCACGCAGCTCGGCATAGGTTCTGAAAGGAATGCCGGTCACGAACAGGTTCGGGTCGAAGCTGGGCTGGCTCACCATGGCGAGCACCTCGCCGTTGCTTGGGTCCAGCGCGACGATGGCGCCGCGCCGGCCACCGAGGGCAGCTTCGGCAGCCTGCTGCAGCTGGATATCCAGCGTGAGCACGATGTCCTTGCCGGGTACCGGGTCGGTGCGCTTGAGCACGCGCAACACCCGGCCCCGCGCGTTGGTTTCGACCTCCTCGTAGCCCACCTGGCCATGCAGCTCGGCTTCGTAGAAGCGCTCGATACCGGTTTTGCCGATCTGATGAGTACCGCTGTAATTCACCGGATCGAGCACCTTGAGCTCTTTCTCGTTGATGCGGCCCATATAGCCCACGGAGTGAGCGAAATGCGCACCCTGCGGGTAATGCCGCGTCAGCTGGGCAACCACTTCCACGCCCGGCAGGCGAAACTGGTTCACGGCGATGCGCGCGATCTGCTCTTCGGTCAGCTCCTGCATCACTGGAACCGGCTCGAATGGCCGCCGCCCCTGGCGCATGCGCTTTTCGAACAGCGCACGGTCCTCGGGGGTAAGCTCCAGCACCTCCACGATCAGGTCCAGGATGGCTTCCCAATCCCCGGCGCGTTCACGGGTCACGCTCAGGTTGAAGCTCGGCCTGTTGTTGGCGATGATCACGCCGTTACGGTCGTAGATCAGCCCACGACTCGGCGGAATGGGCTGCACATGGACCCGGTTGTTTTCCGATAGCGTGGAGTGATACTCGTACTGCACAACTTGCAGGAAATACAACCGGGCGACCAGCACCGCGATCAGCACCACCACCACTATCGCGCCCACGACCACGCGCCCGCGCACGAGGCGGGCGTCTTTTTCGTGGTCCTTGAGGCGAATCGGCTGGGACATCGAAGAGGGCTTTGTAAGGCTTATTTATGGTAGGGGTGGCCGGATAACACCGTCCACGCCCGATAGACCTGCTCGCCAATCAGGATGCGCACCAGCGGATGCGGCAGCGTCAGCGCCGACAACGACCAGCGCTGGTCGGCACGCGCGCACACCTCGGGCGCCAGCCCCTCGGGGCCACCCACCATGAGGTTCACGGTGCGCGCATCCAGCCGCCAACGGTCCAACTCGATAGCCAGCTGCTCGGTGCTCCAGGGCTTGCCATGCACTTCCAGGGTAACCACGCGCTCGCCAGGCTGAACCTTGGCCAGCATTGCCTCGCCTTCCTGACGGATCAGGCGGGCGATATCAGCGTTCTTGCCCCGGGTGTTGAGCGGAACCTCCACCAGCTCGAGCGGCAGTTCCGCCGGCAAGCGGCGGGCATATTCCTGCCAGCCCTCTTCCACCCACTTCGGCATGCGCGAGCCGACCGCGATCAGACGCAGACGCACGGCGGTACTTATTCCTGGTCGGCGGCGTGCTGGTCAGGCGCGTGTTGGGCACGGCTTTGCTCGGCGCCCTGCCACAGGCGCTCCAGGTCGTAGAACTGGCGCGCGGCGGAGGTCATCACATGCACCACCACATCGCCCAGGTCCAGCAGCACCCAGTCGCTGTCGCCCTTGCCTTCCTCGCTCAATGGCTGCACGCCTTGCGCCTTCACCTTCTCACGGACGTGCTCGACCATGGAATTGACGTGGCGGTTGGAGGTACCGGTGGCGATCAGCATGTAATCGGTGATGCTGGTCTTGTCCTTCACATCGATGCTGAGGATGTCCTGGGCCTTGATGTCTTCCAGCGCGGCGGTCGCCAACTGGACCAGGTCTTCGCTCTTCATTGTGTGCTTCTTCATATAAAACTCATCAACTCGTGTGGTCGGGGCGCGGAGTATTCCGTCGCTGCCCGGTCAATTGGGCGCACGGTACAGCCCGTGCGCCTCGATGTAGGCCAATACCGCGTCTGGCACCAGATAACGAACCGACTTGCCGCTGGCCAGCAGCTGACGGATCTGGGTAGCGGACACCGCCAACGGTGTCTGCCAGACGAAAGCAATGTTGCCCGCCGGCCCCTTGAGGCCGGACGGTGCGCTGACCGCGCGGGCGGCCAGCAGGTTACGCAAGGCGTCTGGCGGCTCGCTGTCGGCATCCGGCCGCTGCAGCACGATGATGTGGCAGTGCCAGAGCAGTTCTTCCCAGCGATGCCAGCCCGGAAGCCCGCAAAAGGCATCCCAGCCCAACAGCAGAAACAACTGATCGCCCGTGGCAAGCTCGGCGCGCACCGCTTCCAGGGTTTCGATGGTATAGGACGGCCGCTCGCGCAGCAGTTCTCGACCATCCACCTGCAGCGGACTGATGCCCCGCACCGCTTGTTGCACCATGGCGAGCCGTTGCTCGGGGCTCACCTGAGGCTGATCGCGGTGTGGTGGCCGGGCGTTGGGCACCAGCCTCAGCTCATCCAACCCCAGCATGTCCGCCACTTCCAGCGCGCTGCGCAGGTGGCCGATGTGCACAGGGTCGAACGTGCCGCCCAGCAAGCCGACCCGGCGAGGGCTTACGCCCCGTGCATTGCCACTCAATGGCCGTTCGACTCGCCGCGTAGCTGGCCACCGCCGATCACCACGTACTTCTCGCAGGTGAGCCCCTCGAGGCCCACGGGCCCGCGGGCATGCAGCTTGTCGGTGGAAATGCCGATCTCGGCCCCCAGGCCGTATTCGAAGCCGTCGGCGAAGCAGGTAGGCGCGTTGAGCATCACCGACGCCGAATCCACCTCGGCCATGAACCGCCGGGCCTCGCCTTGATGTTCGGTGACGATGGCGTCCGTATGGTGCGAGCCGTAATGATTGATGTGATCGATGGCCTGGTCCAGGCCGCTGACGACGCGAATCGATAGAATCGGCGCCAGGTATTCGGTGTTCCAATCCTGCTCGGTGGCTGGCAGCGCCTCGATCAACGCGCGGGTTTGCTCGCAGCCGCGAAGCTCCACGCCCTTGTCACGCAATTGGGCGGCCATGCCTGGAAGGAATTCGGCGGCAACGGCTGCGTCCACCAGCAAGGTTTCCATCGCCCCGCAGATGCCATAACGGTAGGTCTTGGCGTTGAAGGCGATGCGTTGCGCCTTGGCTGGGTCCGCGTGAGCGGCCACGTATACATGGCAGATGCCGTCCAGGTGCTTGATGACCGGTACTCGCGCGTCGCGACTGATGCGCTCGATCAGCCCGCGGCCGCCACGGGGCACGATGATGTCGACGTATTCGGGCATGGTGATCAACGCGCCCACCGCGGCGCGGTCAGTGGTTTCCACCACTTGCACCACCGCCGCAGGAAGGCCGGCGGCCTCGAGCCCCTGGCCGATGCAGGCGGCAATGGCGCGGTTGGAGTGGATGGCTTCCGAACCGCCGCGAAGGATGGTTGCGTTCCCCGACTTGAGGCACAGGCTGGCGGCGTCGATGGTCACGTTGGGCCGGGATTCGTAGATGATCCCCACCACGCCCAGCGGCACGCGCATCTTGCCGACCTGGATACCTGAAGGCCGGTAGCTCATGTCCCGGATTGCGCCCACCGGATCGGGCAAGGCGGCGACCTGGCGCAGGCCAGCGATCATGCCATCGATACGGGCCGGCGTAAGGGCGAGGCGGTCGACTAGCGCGGGCTCCAGGCCATTGGCGCGAGCGGCGCCCAGATCCAGCTGGTTGGCCGCGGCGAGCGATTCGCGAGCGCTGTCCAGCGCCTGGGCGGTAGCGAGCAGTGCCTGGTTCTTCACGCCGGTACTCGCCCGCGCGATCACGCGGGCGGCGTCGCGCGCGGCATGCCCGAGGCGTTGCATGTAGTCGAGGACAGGCTCAGTCATGATTCCACGGCTTGGAAAAGAGGAAAGCCGCTGATTATAGCCGCGACAGATAGGGACTAACAGCCGCGCCGGGCAGATGGTTACAAACAACCGTCATCGGGCCGCTGAAACCTTTCCCGCCGGCTTGCTATCATCTGGGTTCATTCCAACGCCCGTGCTGGTGACATGCCCTCTTCCGTTCCCCTGCCCGATTCCTTTTTCAACCGCGACGCACAGCTTGTGGCCCGCGAACTGCTCGGCAAGGTCATCCGCCACCGCCAGGGGGACTACTGGCTGGCGGCCCGCATCATCGAGACCGAAGCTTATTACCGCGAAGAAAAGGGCAGCCACTCTTCCCTTGGCTATACCGAAAGCCGACGGGCCATGTTTCTCGATGGCGGCCACATCTACATGTATTACGCGCGCGGCGGCGACTCCTTGAACCTCAGCGCCCAAGGGCCCGGCAACGCCGTATTGATAAAATCGGGGTATCCGTGGGTCGACGCCATCAGTGATGAGAACGCGCTGGCCCGGATGACCCTCAACAACCCCGACGCCAGTGGCCAGCCAAGGCCTCCGGAGCGGCTGTGCGCCGGGCAAACCCTGTTGTGCCGCGCGCTGGGGCTGAAAGTGCCCATGTGGAACGCTCGCCGCTTCGACCCGCAAGGCCTGTATGTGGAAGACGTCGGTAACCCGGTGCCGCTGGTGGTCCAAACCACTCGGCTGGGCATTCCCAAGGGGCGCGACGAACACCTGCCCTATCGCTTCGTTGATGCCCAATACGCCCGCTTCTGTACGCGGAACCCGCTACGGCGGGGGCAAGTCGAAGGCCGCGACTATCAGCTGCTTACTCAAGGACACTGACCATGCACGCCTGGCTGGCCGAACTGAACCAATGGCTGGGCGCCAATCCCCAGTGGCTGGGCGCGACGATCTTTATTGTGGCCTGCATAGAGTGCCTTGCGGTCGCGGGGCTCGTGGTGCCTGGCACCGTTGCGCTCTTCGCGGTCTCGGCGCTGGCCGGCGGCGGCGCGCTCGGCTTGGGCGATACCTTGTTGCTCGGCTACGCCGGGGGCCTGGTCGGCGATGGTTTGTCCTATGCGATCGGCCGCGGCATGCACCAGAACATCAGGCGCTTGCCGGGGCTGCGCAGCCACCCTCAATGGCTGGGCGGCGCCGAGAGCTTCATCCAGCGCTATGGCGTGGCGAGCTTGCTGGTGGGGCGCTTCATTGGCCCTCTGCGGCCCATGCTGCCCATGGTGGCAGGCATGCTGGAGATGCCGCTGCCGCGATTCATTCTGGTAAGCCTGGTCGCGGCGGCGGGCTGGTCCGTGGCTTACCTGCTGCCCGGCTGGATGACCGGCGCCGCGGTGCGCTTGCCGCTGCCGCCGGGCTTCTGGCCCCAGGCGGCAGTAGTGGTGATCGGGCTGGTGCTGCTGATTGGCCTGGCAGTCAACAGCAGCCTTCGTCGCCAGCCCAGCGCAACGGTCGTCACCAGTGCCGCGAGCTTCGTTCTCATGTTGGCGGTCTTCCTGGGCTGGCCCTACCTCACCCATTTCGATGAAGGCCTGGTAACGCTGGTGCAGGAGCACCGCAGCGAGCTACTGGACCGGGTTGTGGTGGCGGTTACCCGGCTTGGGGATTTTCGCACCCAGCTGTGGGCCGGCGCGCTGCTGACGACCTTGTTACTGATTGCCCGACAATGGCGCCATGCATTCTTCGCTGGTGGGGTACTGCTGTGCACTGCGTTGGGCAACGGGACCTTGAAGTGGCTGTTCGCGCGCACACGGCCGGAGGTGCTTAGCACGCCATTGAGCACCTACAGCATGCCCAGCGGGCACAGCTCCGCATCGTTCGCGTTCTTTCTGGTACTGGCCGTGCTCGCTAGCCGCGGGCAACCGCCGCGGATGCGCCTCACCTGGGTATTGATGGCATGTATACCGGCCTTGTCCATCGCGCTGTCGCGGGTTTACCTGGGCGCACATTGGCCGACCGACGTGCTGGCCGGCGCCCTGCTCGCGGTGTTCGTGTGCGCCGCGGGTTTGGCGATCACGTTACGCGTGCACCGCCTCGAACCCCTTGGCTGGCGCACCTGGGTGATGTTGCTGGTGCCATGCCTGATGCTGTTTGCCTGGTTCACCTGGCACGATCTGGCTGACGCGCTCGCACGCTATGCGTACTAAGGCAACCACGGGGGCCCGGCTTCGGCTCAGGCCTGAAGGTCGCCCTGCATCCGCTCGAGCAGTTCCTGCACCATGGCCAGGCGGATGTTAGGGTCGGTCATTTCCAACAGGTCCAGTTTGTCCCGGTCATCGAAGGGCAGCAGGTACGCGAGGCGGTTGGCCAACCCCTGGCGCCCTGTTGGGGTAGCGCCAAGGTCGAGCGCCGCGACCAGAGGGTGGTCCGCCAGGGCAGCCAACAACGCCAACAGGTCTTCGTCTTCGTCCTGCAGCGGCACATCGGGGTGCTCTTGTAGCCAGCTCACCTGCGCCACGATCAGTTGGTCGCGCTGCACCTCGACGCTTTCCACTCCAAAGCGGCGCCCGCCTTCGATGCGGATACCGAGCAGGCCGTTGTCCTGGCGCTGAAAGTCCAGCACCCGGGCTTCGCAGCCAATTTCGGCGTGGGCACTGGCCGCTTCGCCAACTTCGCTGCCCTCCAGAATGCACACGATGCCAAAGCCTTCGCCTTGCTTCATGCACCGGCCGATCATGTCCAGATAACGCGCTTCAAACAGCTGCAGGTCGAGCGTACATCCCGGAAACAGTACGGTGTTCAGCGGAAATAACGGCAGGCTCATCAGGCTTTCCTCTATACGAACAGGCTAACGGCCAAGGGCAGGAATACCGCCGTGGCCAACCCCATCAGGCTCATGCCCAGCGCGGCGAAACCACCACAGGCTTCGCCTTCCTGCAGGGCCACCGACGTGCCGACCGCGTGGGACGTAAGCCCCAGCGCCATGCCCCGGGCTTCGGGTGCTTCGACCTTCAATAGCCGAAGAATTCCCGGCCCGAAGATTCCGCCGATCACGCCGGTCGTAAGCACGAACACGGCCGCGAGCGCTGGCACCCCGCCGATCTGATCAGCCACCAGCATCGCGATGGGCGAGGTGGCAGACTTCGGCGCCATGGTCATGAGGGTTTCATGGTCCGCGCCGAAGCACCACCCCAACCATACACCGGAGGCGGTGGCTACAACGCCACCCACCACGAGCGTAGCAAGCGTGGGCCACAATAATTGCCGGATACGCCGCAGGTTCAGGAAAAGGGGCACCGCCAACGCCACGGTCGCCGGGCCCAGCAAGGTGCCGAAGATTTCGGTGCCCTGGCGGTACTGGGGGTAACTCAGGCCGCAAAGCAGCAGCACCGCCACCACCATGACCATTGACAGCAACACCGGCTGCAAAAATACCAACCGGGTACGTTCGTAAAGCGCCATGGCGACCTGGTAAGCCCCAAGGGTAACGCCCATGCCGAACAAGGGGTGGTGAGTCACTGCCGTAGCGGCAGCCTGCCAATCAAGCGTCATGACCGATGCCTCGCTCAGCGCGCCGGGCCCTGGCGGCGATCAGCCGGTTCATCAGCCAGCCCGTCAGCCCTAACGAAGCGATCACCGAAATACCCAGCGCACCTACGATGGCCCAGAAGTGTTGCGCGATCAACGAGGCATACACCATCACACCGACCGCCGGCGGCACCAGCAGCAGCGGCAGATAGCGCAGCAGGCTGGAGGCGGCAAGCTCCACCGGCTCAGGCACTTCACCCTGGTAGACAAGCCAGCCCAGCAAGCACAGCAACCCGATGATCGGGCCGGGCAGCAAAGGCAGGAACAGCTCGTGGATCGCCGTGCCGAACAGCTGGAAACCGATCAGCCAGGTCAGCCCTTTTAACAACATTGCTTTCTCCGTTATGCGCCAGCTGTGAGTCGGCGGCATTATAGCCAGCTCACCCGATATTCATGGAGTGGATCGGGCGCCCCCTCGCTTGACCACGCCGGCGGCCGCATGTTGAGCTTCGGCGTGCCTACCCTGTCCAGCCTTCAGGATTCAACCATGCGCTACGTACCCGCCGATCGCCTGGCGGACCATATCGGCCAGGAGCTTGGTTGCTCTGATTGGCTGACTATCGACCAGGCCCGGATCGATCTGTTCGCCGAGGCCACCGGCGATCACCAATTCATTCACGTTGACCCCGTTCGCGCCGCCGCGACGCCCTTTGGCACCACCATAGCCCATGGCTTCCTTACTTTGTCCCTGATCCCGCACCTGCTCGAAGGCATCATGGTATTGCCGGAGGGCCTGAAGATGGCGATCAACTATGGGCTGGACGCCGTGCGCTTCATGCAGCCGGTGCCAGTCAACTCCCGCGTGCGGCTGCGCCTGGCATTGGTGGAGGCCAGCGAGAAGCGGCCCGGCCAGTGGCTGCTGCGCGCGCGGGCCACTCTGGAGATCGAAGGCCAGGACAAACCGGCCTATGTGGCAGAGCCCCTTTCGCTGTGTTTCGTCTGAGCAAGCCCGCGCGCCGCGGCAAAGGCTATATGTGACAACGGCTTGTGCGGCATACTCGGCGCTTCGATTGCCCGGACCCTGTCATGCGCTTACTCGCTCCACTTGCCCTGTGCCTGTTCCTTGCCGCGTGCGGCGAGGGCAAACCGCTGTTGCCCGCCGACGCCCGCTTGCCTGACGGCGGCCAATACCGGGGCGATATCGTCGATGGCTTGCTACAAGGCCAGGGGCGCGTGGATTACCCCAACGGCAGCTGGTACGCCGGCACGTTCAAGGATGGCCAATGGAACGGCAGTGGGGAATGGCACGGCCCGAACGGCGAAGTGTATCGCGGTGAGTTCAGCCAGGGGCTGTTCGACGGCCAAGGCACGCTGACCACCGGCGCTACCACCTACACAGGCGGATTCAAGCGCGGGAAACGCGAAGGCGAAGGCTTTTTGAAGGAGCCGGGGCGCAGTTACCGCGGCGGCTTCCAGAACGACCAGTATGCCGGCGCTGGCCATCTCGACCTCGACGACGGCAGCACCTATCAAGGTGACTTCGAACGCGGCCAGCCCAATGGCGAAGGCGTGCGCACCGATGCCGACGGCAATCAGTTCAGCGGCCATTTCGTGGACGGCCAATTGGAAGGTCATGGCACGTTCAGCAACGGTGACGGGGATCAGTACATCGGGGAATTCCATCATGGGCGCCTCGAAGGCCGCGGCCGTTACGAAACCCAGGCGGGCGACGTATGGATCGGCCAATTCAAGGAAGGCGCGCCCAACGGGCCCGGTGATCTGTTCGCCAACGACGGCAGCCATTACCAGGGCGAGTTCGCTGACTGGCATTTCCATGGCGAGGGCCAGTTGGCCTCGGCTGACGGTAGCCTTTACACCGGCGGCTTCGTCAATGACGCCTATCAGGGCAAGGGCACCCTGGTGCTTTCCAATGGCAGCCGTCAGGCCGGCTACTGGCTGGAAGGGCGGCGAGTGCGCGACGAGCATGACCACGCCCTGCCCGATCCGCTGGAACAAGGGATGCTCGCCCAGGGCAGCCTGCTGGAACGCGCGCTTGCGCGAGTACCGAACTCCACCCCCGCCGTTGAGCTCTATAGCCTGACGGTTGGTGGTGATGGAGAGCAAAGCGTGTTCATGCGCGAGGCCGATTATGTGCACGACCTGCTCGCCAGCCGCTTCGGCGCGGTGGGCGGGTTGGCGCTGGTGAACCATCGGGATCATATGGTGGACCGCTTGATGGCAACCCGGGAAACCATCGCCCGCTCGGTTCAGGCTATCGCCCAACGCAGCGGGCCGGAGGACATCGTTTTCGTCTACCTCACCAGCCACGGTACGTCCGAACATGAGCTGGTACTGGAACAGCCCCGCCTGCAACTGGGCGACCTGTCGCCCCCGGACCTGGCCGCGTTACTGGCGCCGTTGAAAGACAAGGACAAAATCGTGGTGGTGTCCGCTTGCTATTCGGGCGGTTTCATCGAGCCGCTGAAAAACGACCATACCCTCGTGATTACCGCGTCCCGGCCAGACCGCGTGTCGTTCGGCTGTTCCGAGGAAGCCGATTTCACCTATTTCGGCGATGCGTTGTTCGCCCAGGCGTTGACGCAAACCGATGACTTGCAAGTGGCCTTCGAACAGGCCAGCGCCATCGTGGCGCAACGCGAGCAAGCCGAGAATTTCGAGCCTTCGGAGCCCCAGATGTGGGCACCCAAGGGCGTTTTGACCCACTGGCATCGGTTACGCCAGCAACAGGCCAGCGCCGCGCTGCATAGCGGCTCCAGCCATGGCACCGAATCGCAACCGGCGGCCAGCCACTGATAGCGCAGGAGGCACCATGTACCTCACACCGCAGAACATCCTCATGGCCGGCGCCACCGGGCTCACCGGTGAGCATTTGCTGGACAGGCTACTGAACGAGCCAACGGTGAGCCGCGTACTGGCGCCAACCCGCCGCCCCCTGGCCGAGCATGCGCGGCTGGAAAATCCGATCGGCGAGCTGGGCGCCTTGCTACCTACCCTTCAAGGGCCGGTGGACATCGCGTTCTCGTGCCTGGGCACCACGATCAAGCAGGCGGGCTCCCAAGAGGCGTTTCGCGCGGTGGACCATGACCTGGTTATCGCATTTGCCCAAAGGGCCCGTAAGCTTGGCGCCCGCCACCTGCTGGTGGTGAGCGCCATTGATGCCGACCCCACTTCATCGGTGTTCTATAGCCGCGTGAAAGGCGAGGTGGAGCTGGCCCTCAGGGAACAGGACTGGCCACAACTTACCCTCGCCCGCCCATCGATCCTGATCGGAAACCGCAGCGAGCCTCGCCTGGCCGAACAGATCGCCGCCCCGCTCTCCAAATTGATCCCTGGCAAATACCACGGCATCGAAGCCTGCCATCTCGCCCGGGCGCTTTGGCGGTTGGCGCTGGAAGAAGGTGGCGGCGTTCGGGTGGTGGAGTCGGACGAGCTGCGCAAGCTGGGCCGCTGAACCGGGCCCGCGCTTACAACCCGCCCTGCGCCTGGTAGCCGATCCCCAGCGTTGCCAGCAGCGAAAACGGCAGAAGCACCGTATCCAGCAGGGCACTGGCGGGCAAATCAGCGGCAGGCCACGCTGGCGGTTCGGTGCCGAAGCGGTCCATTGCGCAGCAGCCGCCATTCAAGGCGTAAAGATCCAGCCGGGTGCCGGCATATACCAGCGGCGCGCCAGGCTTGGCGGCATCGAGCGTCTTGACGCTGGCGCAGCCCGCAGCCAACGCCATGCCCAACAAAAGCCAGGCTTTATTCATCATTGCCTACGTGGTACTCGCCCCAGCGCGGCAGCATGTCCTGTGGGATGTCCAGCAAGTTGAGGATGCGCGCCACCACGAAGTCGACCAGGTCGTCGATAGTCTGCGGCTGGTGGTAGAAGCCGGGAGACGCCGGCACGATGATCGCGCCGATCCGGGACAACTTGAGCATGTTCTCCAGGTGCAAGGTGGAATACGGTGCTTCCCGCGGAACCAGGATCAACGGGCGGCGCTCCTTGAGCGTGACGTCCGCGGCGCGCTCGATCAGGTTGTTGCAGGCCCCCGTGGCGATAGCGGACAGCGTTCCGGTGGAGCACGGCACCACGACCATCGCACCCGGGGCGCCGGAACCCGAAGCGACCGGCGCCATCCAGTCCTCTTTGCCGTATACCTTCACCTGGCCGGCGCTGGCACCCGTGTATTCAGTGAGAAAGGCCTGCATCGCCTGCGGCTTGGCCGGCAGGGTAACGTCGGTTTCGGTGGCCAGCACCAGCTGCGCGGCCTTGGAGATCAGGAAGTGGACTTCCCGGTCTTCCCGTACAAGGCAGTCAAGCAATCGCAGGCCGTACTGTGCGCCCGACGCGCCGGTCATCGCCAGGGTGATACGTTCCGGGCCGCTCATTTCAGTGCCTCAGCCAGCTTGCCGTGAAGGCCGCCGAAGCCGCCGTTGCTCATGATCACCACATGGGTACCCGCGGTGGCCTGGGCCTTTACCTGAGCGATGATCGCGTCGAGGTTATCGGCCACGGTGCTCGATACCGTGCACTGGGCCGCAGTTGCGGCCAAGTCCCAACCCAGGTTTGGCGGGGCATACCAGATCACCCGGTCCGCCTGGGTGACGCTGGCTGGCAGCCCGTCGCGGTGGGCACCCAGCTTCATGGAGTTGGAGCGCGGTTCGACGATGGCGATGATGGGCGCCGAACCTACGCGCTTGCGCAGGCCATCCAGGGTGGTGGCAATGGCGGTGGGGTGGTGGGCGAAGTCGTCGTAGACGGTAATGCCGTTCACCTCCGCGACCACCTCCATACGCCGCTTCACATTGCGGAAACGGGACAGCGCCTCGATCCCCAGCGCCGGCACCACTCCCACGTGACGCGCCGCGGCGAGGCATGCCAGGGCATTGGCTACGTTGTGTTGCCCGGTAAGCGGCCACGCCACCACCCCCTCGGGCCGGCCATTGAACAGCACTTCGAAGCGCGAGCCATCTTCGGCCAGCAGCCGAGCCTGCCACTGCCCGCCTTCGCCGGTGGTCTGCACCGGTGTCCAGCAACCCATGCCTACTACCCTGGCGAGCGCGGTTTCGCTCTGGGGATGAATGATCAATCCTTCACCTGGAATGGTACGAACAAGGTGATGGAATTGACGCTCGATTGCCGCCAGATCGGGGAAGATGTCCGCGTGGTCGTATTCGAGGTTGTTCAAGATCGCAGTGCGGGGGCGGTAGTGCACGAACTTCGAACGCTTATCGAAAAACGCGCTGTCGTATTCATCGGCTTCGACCACGAAGAAAGGGGTATCCCCCAGCCGGGCGGAAACCTCGAAGTTCTGCGGAATGCCGCCAATCAGGAACCCTGGCGCCATTCCGGCGTGCTCCAGCACCCACGCCAGCATGCTGCTGGTAGTGGTTTTGCCGTGGGTCCCGGCCACGGCCAGCACCCAGCGCCCTTGAAGCACGTGGTCAGCCAGCCACTGAGGGCCGGAGACGTACGGCAGCCCTTTATTCAGCACGTATTCCACGGCAGGGTTACCGCGCGACAGGGCGTTGCCGATCACCACCAGGTCAGGAGCAGGGGCCAGCTGAGCGGGGTCATACCCTTGGGTCAGCTCGATGCCCTGGGCTTGAAGCTGCGTGCTCATGGGCGGGTACACATTGGCGTCGGAGCCGGTGACCCGATGCCCCGATTCCTTGGCGAGAACCGCCAGCGAGCCCATGAAAGTACCGCAGATGCCAAGAATGTGGATATGCATGATCGACCTCGAAAAACGTCGAGGCAGGGTAGCCCAGCCCACGAAGAATTTCACCCGCGGCGAAGCGGGTGTCAGTGATCCCGCGACAGGCCATGGCGGCGCATTTTGCGATACAGGGTATTGCGGCTTAGCCCTAACGCTTCGGCGGTACGGGTAACGTGCCACTGCTGGGCCTTCAATGTAGCGAGTAGCGCATCTTTCTCGGCGTTGGCCAGTGGCGCGACCGGCAATTGCGGTATTCGCCCGAACTCGGCGGGTAGCGCTTCGATGCCGATAGGCCCGCCGTCAGCCAAGGCAACCAATGTCCGCAATACAGTACGCAACTGACGAACGTTCCCCGGCCAGGAATGGGCGAGCAAGCTGGCCCGGGCTTCCGGGCTGAGCCAGGTATTGCCATCGGGCGCTTCTGCCGCCAGCAGGTGATCGAGCAACTGTGATTTATCGGCACGTGCCCGCAGGGGCGGCAAGTCGATACGCAGGCCGGCCAGCCGGTAATACAGATCCTCGCGGAAGGCGCCATCGCCCACGCGTGCCAACAAATCGCGGTGGCTGGCGCTGATGATGCACACATCCAGGGCCTCGGGTTCCCCGCCGATGGGCTCCACCTCGCGGGCCTCGAGCACCCTGAGCAGCCGGGTCTGCAGGCCCAGCGGCATGTCACCGATCTCATCCAGCAAAAGGGTTCCGCCGTGGGCCTGCCGCAACTTGCCCCGCTGCCCTTCCTTGCTTGCCCCGGTAAAGCTACCCGGGCGATAACCGAACAGCTCGCTCTCGATCAAACCCTCAGGAATGGATGCGCAGTTGAGCGCCACGAAGGGCTGGGCGGCGCGGCTGCTCGCCAGGTGCACCGCTCGGGCAAAGGCCTCCTTGCCTGAGCCGGTCTCCCCACTGAGCAGCAGCGGTACGTCGCGCTCGAATACCCGGCATGCGCGACGAAATGCTTCGGCAAGCGCCGGATCCGCCAGGCACGGGCCATGAGTGGCGGGCGCCGCGGGCGCGACGCTGACAGCGGGCATCGCACGTGGTGGCGCTGCCTTGGACAGCAGCGTGGGAGCCCCCGAGACAGAGGCGAACAAGGCTCTGCCGTCGCGGCAGCGTAGCGGCCAGGTGGTCAGCGCTTCGCGTCGGGCGCGGTCGAAGAACGACGCTTCGGGGCAATCGAACAGTTCGTGGAGCCTGCGGCCGGCCAGGGCGGCCTGGCCCAGCAGCTTGACCGCGCTCTGATTGGCCGCCTTCACGCGGCCATCTTCGCCGAAGGCCAGCAAGCCATCGGAGAAGGCCCCCGCAGGCCCGGGGCGCACCTGGAGCCGCAGCAACCAGTGGCTCTGATACTGGCGCAGGAAGTAGGCGCTCTCGATGCTTCGCGCGGCAAGGTTCACCAGCGCCACGGTATGGAACTGGCTTTGCCGGCTACCATCCGCCACGGCGGACACATCCAACACGGCAAGCAACTTACCTGCGGGGTCGAACACGGGGCTGGCGGAGCACGTGAGCCCGGTATGACGGCTACGGAAGTGCTCATTTCCATGAATGGTCAACGGCTGGCGCTCGACCGCACAGGTACCGATACCGTTGGTGCCTTCACACGCCTCGCTCCAGTCGGCGCCCAACCAAAGCCCCGCCTGTTCGAACACCCGCCGCTCGGGGCTTGCGGTCACACAGCTAAGGATGACCCCACTGGCATCGGTCAGCAGCACAGCGTGACCCGCGCCGCCCAGTTGGCGGTGCAGAGCGTTCATCTCGCCGTCGGCCACATCCAGCACCTGGCGCAATCGGGCTCGCCCCTCCAGCACACGGCTGTGCTCGACCACGCAAGGCGCGGCGAGCGTAGCGGGGTCCAGTTTGTAATCGTCCAGGCAGCGTAGCCACGAACGGGCGACCGCTGGCTCGGCGGCGGGCGCCGGTGACTGAGCGAGGCTGCGAGCAGCATGGATGACATGCCGCACATGGCGGCTGGATGGATCACTATGCATTGTTGTTGTACTCCCTTGCCGGGGAGCATCAGCATCCTCCAGCCTCGCGGGCAATGCAACGCTCAAGCCCGACGGCTTGGCGGGGTGTATCGGATATGGCACAACGTTGTCACCTGGCTGCCCCACTCCTGACGCAGCCGCTTCGCCATCTCAGGCCCGAACAGACCCAAACAGAGCGGTCGAGCGCAGTGGCGCGGGCTTTGCTCTACGCTCTACAGACGCTCACGCGCGTGTTCCGCCAACAATAAAAGCTCAGGAGACACCCATGCGATACGCACACCCCGGCACCGAAGGCGCCACCGTTTCCTTCAAGGAACGCTATGGCAACTATATCGGTGGCCGTTTCGTAGAGCCGGTGAAAGGGCAGTACTTCACCAATACCTCCCCGGTCAATGGCCAGCCCATCGCCGAATTCCCGCGCTCCACCGCCGAAGACATCGACAAGGCGCTGGACGCGGCCCACGCCGCGGCTGACGACTGGGGCCGCACCTCCGCCCAGGCGCGCTCGTTGGTGCTGCTGAAAATCGCTGACCGTATCGAGCAGAATCTGGAACTGCTGGCTATCACTGAAACCTGGGACAACGGTAAGGCAGTCCGCGAAACCTTGAACGCCGATATCCCCTTGGCCGCGGATCATTTCCGCTATTTCGCCGGTGCCTTGCGCGCTCAGGAAGGCAGCGCGGCCGAGATTGACGGCAACACGGTTGCCTATCACATTCATGAGCCCCTGGGCGTGGTCGGCCAGATCATCCCCTGGAATTTCCCAATCCTGATGGCTGCCTGGAAGCTGGCGCCTGCACTGGCCGCCGGTAACTGCGTGGTGCTCAAACCCGCCGAGCAGACGCCGCTCGGAATATCCGTGCTGATGGAGATCATCGGCGACCTGTTGCCACCTGGCGTGCTCAACGTCGTGCAGGGCTATGGCAAGGAGGCCGGCGAAGCCTTGGCCACCAGCAAGCGCATCGCCAAGATCGCCTTTACCGGGTCCACCCCGGTGGGTTCGCACATCATGAAATGCGCGGCGGAGAACATTATCCCCAGCACGGTCGAGCTCGGCGGCAAGTCGCCCAACATCTTCTTCGAAGACGTGATGCAGGCCGAGCCTTCGTTCATCGAAAAAGCGGCCGAAGGTGTGGTGCTGGCGTTCTTCAACCAGGGCGAAGTGTGCACTTGCCCGTCCCGCGTGCTGGTTCAGGAGTCGATCTACGGCGCGTTCATGCAAGAGGTGATGAAAAAGGTCGAACAGATCAAACGGGGCGATCCGCTGGACACCGATACGATGATCGGCGCTCAGGCTTCGCAGCAGCAGTTCGACAAGATCCTGTCTTACCTGCAAATCGCCAAGGATGAAGGCGCCGAGTTGTTGACCGGTGGCCAGGTGGAAAAACTGGAGGGTGATCTGTCCACGGGCTATTACATCCAGCCGACACTACTCAAGGGCAACAACCGCATGCGGGTGTTCCAGGAGGAGATCTTCGGGCCGGTGGTCAGCGTCACCACATTCAAGGATGAGGCCGAAGCGTTGGCGATCGCCAATGACACGGAGTTCGGCCTGGGTGCCGGTGTATGGACCCGCGATATCAATCGCGCCTATCGCATGGGCCGAGGCATCAAGGCCGGCCGCGTGTGGACCAACTGCTACCACCTCTACCCCGCCCACGCGGCCTTCGGCGGCTACAAGAAGTCCGGCGTGGGCCGTGAAACCCACAAAATGATGCTCGATCACTACCAACAGACCAAGAACCTGCTGGTGAGCTACGACATCAATCCGCTCGGCTTCTTCTGACCCACCCCCCGGCAGGTGCCCCCCTGGGCACCTGCCGTCTGTTTCCAGCCGGGTGGGCTTGCCCTTCGCCCACGGTGCGCTATCTATTGCTCATTGCCGATTGCCACGGTGCTTCGCCGTACCTGCCATTGCCCTGCGTATTCGCGCAACCTGACCGACGAGGCACTGATGCATATCATCCAAGCCACACTGGATCACCTGGACCTGATCGCCCCGTTATTCGTGAAGTACCGCGAGTTCTACGGAGAGCTGGCTTTCCCCGAGGCCTCACGGACCTTTCTCGAGAAACGATTGCGGCGCAAGGAGTCGGTGATATTTCTGGCCTTCCCCGAGCCTGACAGCCAGCGGCTGCTGGGGTTTTGCCAGCTTTACCCCAGCTTCTCGTCCCTGGCGCTGAAGCGCGTGTGGATACTCAACGACATTTACGTGGCCGAAGATGCCCGGCGCATGCTGGTGGCGGACAATCTCATGCGTACCGCCAGAAAGCTTGCCCGGGAGAGCAATTCAGTACGTATGCGGGTTTCAAGCAGCGTGAACAATGAGGTCGCGCACCGGGTGTATGAATCGATCGGCTTCGTCGAGGACCACGAATTCAAGAACTATGTGCTGCCGATCACCGACTGAACATCCCAGCGCGTTCGTCCGTATAATGGCCGCTTTTGCCCGACCGGGCCCGAACACAGGTGGCGTATATGGATTTCAACCCGCTGGACCTCATCCTTCACCTGGACGTGTACCTGAACCAGCTGGTGACTCAGTACGGAAGCTGGATCTACCTTATTCTGTTCGCTGTGATTTTTTGCGAAACCGGCCTGGTGGTCCTGCCGTTCCTGCCGGGCGATTCACTGCTGTTCATTGCTGGCGCCGTGGCGGCCGGTGGCGGGATGGACCCGGTAATGCTGGCAGTATTGTTGATGGCCGCGGCAGTTCTGGGTGACAGCACCAATTACGTGGTCGGCCGCACGATCGGCGAACGGCTGTTCGCCAATCCGCATTCGCGCATATTCCGCCGGGATTACCTGCTGCGCACGCAGGCATTCTACGACCGCCACGGCGGCAAAACCGTCACCCTGGCCCGCTTTCTGCCGATCATTCGCACCTTCGCGCCCTTCGTGGCGGGCGTAGCGCACATGCCGTACCTGCGCTTCGTAGCCTTCAGCGTGGCCGGCACGGTGGCCTGGGTTGGCGGCTTGATTACCCTGGGCTACTTCTTCGGCAACGTTCCGTTCATCAAGCAGAACCTCACCCTGATGGTGCTGTTCATCGTGGGGCTGTCATTGCTGCCGATGATCATCGGCCTGGTGCGCGCCCGCGCGGGTCGCGGCACGGTGAAGGCCGCCAGCCGCTGATGTGGAGTTGGCGGGCCTGGAAGCGCCGGCGCACCTTGCGCCGACACGCGGTCAGCGATGCGCAATGGGGCCGCGTGCGTGAGGCCCTGCCAATACTCGACGGCATCAGCGCCGATGAAGACCAGCGGCTGCGCGAGCGCAGCCTGCTGTTTCTCGCGGAGAAAACACTCACCACCTTGCCGGGCCTGGAGCTTACCGACCACGATTACCTGCTGCTTGCCGCTCAAGCACAACTGCCGCTGCTAGGGCTGGAAGAACTGGGCTGGTACAACGGTTTTCACGAGATCCTGCTCTATCCGGATGACTTTCGCAGCCCTCAGCGCCATCGCGATGCCAGTGGGGTGGAGCATGAATGGGATGCGGAGCACAGTGGGGAAGCCTGGCAACAAGGCCCGGTGATACTTGCCTGGCCGGGCGTGAGCGCAAGCGGTGGCTGGGATGGCTACAACCTTGTGATTCATGAACTGGCGCACAAGCTGGACATGCTCAACGGGGACGCGAACGGCCTGCCACCGCTGCACCATGGTATGCGGGTGCAGGCGTGGGCCGAGGCCATGCAGCATGCCTTCGGTAACCTCAACACGCAGCTGGACGCCAACGAAAACGCCGACACCGCCATCGACCCGTACGCGGCGGAAAACCCGGCGGAATTCTTCGCCGTCACCAGCGAGTATTTCTTCAGCGCGCCAGACCTGCTGGCAGCGGCCTACCCCGAGGTTTACCGGCAGCTACAGGCGTTCTATCGACAGGATCCGCTGCATCGGCAGCAGCGAGTGGACCCCATGTCGACAGGCGTCACGCCCGCCGGATAAGGGCGGTGCAACCGAGTGCTTGCGGCGCGGTCCTACCGTGGCGCCGTATTCGCGATATGCCTATAATCCCGCCACTTTGCCAAAACTGGCCCCAACGATACCGACTGTTAACGGGAGCACTATTGATGAGCTACAGCAAGATCCCAGCCGGCAAGGACCTGCCCAACGACATTCATGTCGTTATCGAAATCCCGGCCAACCACGCGCCGATCAAGTATGAAGTGGACAAGGACAGCGACGCGCTCTTCGTTGACCGCTTTGTAGCTACCCCGATGTTCTACCCAGCCAACTACGGCTACATTCCCAACACCCTGGCCGACGACGGCGATCCCCTGGACGTGCTGGTAGTCACCCCATACCCGGTTGTGCCTGGTTCGGTGATCCGCGCTCGCCCGGTTGGCGTGCTGATGATGGACGACGAAGGCGGCGGCGATGCCAAGGTCCTGGCCGTGCCTCATGACAAGCTGAGCGCGCTGTACAAGGATGTGAAGGAGTACACCGATCTGCCGCCGCTGCTGCTGCAACAGATCCAGCACTTCTTCGAGAACTACAAGGCCCTGGAGCCTGGCAAGTGGGTGAAACTCAAGGAGTGGGGCAACGCTGACGCTGCCCGCGCCGAAATCACCAAGTCTGTGGCTGCTTACAAAGAGTAAGCCCCGCGGCTGAGTGAAGCGAAGCCCTGGCCTTGTGCCGGGGCTTTTTCGTTCAAGGGCCCGAGTTGCTGGCCTTGCCGGGATAGCCTTTTGTAACCACTGGGGCAAATACCCCTACCCAACACAGGCCCGCGCCGCTACCATGACCGCACTTCGCACCAGGCTCTTTGGCCAGTGCCTGGCAAGCCAGCTACCCGCCAACTTGCCCGCTACTGCTGATGCAGCAGCACTCTACCTTTTGCAGATGGGTACGGCCTACCAAAAATAGGCCAGACCCGTCGACGAGAAGCCGGCCACAAGCCGGCTTTTTAATGTTCAGGATTTAGCAAGTCGTCGAGTGTCCCTGGGGCGCTTCGGCTGACAGGCGCTAACTTATGGATTCGCCATGCCTTACACGTTGTCGCTTATCGCCTTGTATGCCATTTCGTTGGTGGTGTTCTGCATAGTTGCCGCGCGTCTCCCGATATTATCCAAAGAAGCGATGCACCGCGTCTCTTCGCTGGATGGATTGCGGGGGGTTCTGGCAACCGCAGTGATGGTGAGCCATTTCGCGATCAGTTATTACTGGCATACAACCGGCGTATGGCAAACCACGGACAGCCGAGCGCTGAACAACATGGGCGCGGTACCCGTCTCGCTCTTTTTCATGATTACCGGCTATCTGTTTACAGCCAAGGTCTATAAAACCACGCCCCGCTGGGGAGCGATATTGTCGTCGCGGCTGCGGCGTATCTTCCCGATGTACCTGGTTACCGTCCTGCTGATCAGCGCCATCAGCTTTTACCAAACCCGTGAAACGCTTGCCCCGGTTGGCCAGACACTTGCCGGCATCGGCCACTGGCTGATGTTCGTGGGCAAGCCGATCAACGGTTTCCAGGACACCGTACGCATCAACGCTTCGGTGCACTGGACGCTGCTGTACGAAGCCGTTTTCTATCTGAGCCTGCCCGCGATCTATTGTGTTCTCCGCCGACGGATACCCGGCGTGGGGCTTTTGATTTCGATGGTAGCGCTCGCGCTGCTGTGGCCGGAATACCATCACCACTTCCATACAAAGTTCATAAAACTGTTCATCGTGGGAGGGGCCGTGGCCCTCTTCGAAGACAGGCTGAAGCGCTTGTCGATCAATTACGCAGGCCTTGGCTGCACGGCAGTTGCACTTATTGTGTTGGTCGCCAGTTTGTACATGAAGTCCTACTCGAAACTGCAAATGATCATTCTGGGCGTTCCGTTTGCGTTGTTCGTGCTAGGGAACAGCTTGAACGGGCTGCTGGAAAATCGCGGTTTGAAGGTTCTTGGCGAGGCCAGCTTCAGCATCTACCTATTGCACGGCATCGTGATCTACACCCTCTTCAGCCTGTTCTCCGTATACGACTTCGATACGCCTGATTTCTCACGTTACGTGCTTTATCTGCCGGTCGTGATCATCCTGGTCAGCGCCTTGAGCGTACTAACCTACTGGTGTATCGAGCGGCCTTTCTTGCGCAGTAGCCGAAGCAGTTCGAGCAACAGCGGTAGCGAAAGCGGCGGTGTCTGAAAGGCTGGGAACCGCCGGCCGTTACAGCCGCTCAAGAATTGTCACTTAACTTCAGCCCCCATTAAGCAACCCCTCAGAACCTTACCTCGCGCCGGCGGCTCCAACCCTCACGCCTTCCATGGAGCCGTCTGCCATGCGTATCAACGCCGCCTCTCCACCGCGCATCACTGCTGCGGTGTTCATCCTGTTTGGCCTGTTAATGCTCGGCGCGGGGGGCTGGTTGGCGGCGCTGGGGGGCTCCTGGTATTACCTGCTTGCCGGTATTGGCTTGGCAGCCAGTGGCGTGCTGCTGTGGCGCGGCCGGCGGCTGGGTGTGCGGCTGTATGGGGCGCTGTGGCTGCTTACGGTTATGTGGGCCTTCTGGGAAGTGGGGATGGATGTCTGGGGGCTGCTCCCCCGGGTACTGGTACCCACTTTGTTGGGTTATACCTGTTGCTGCCTTTCGTTCAGCGCGGGCTGGACCACAGCGGGCCGGTGAGCAGCCGGCGTTACTTCTGGGTACCGCTATATGGCGTGGCGCTGGTGGCGGCGCTTGTGGCTTACAAACCTTCAGAGCCGGCCGCCAGGGGCTTGCCCGAGCTAATGGCGGGCTTTACCGGAACGGCTGAGGATGGCCAGGACTGGCGCTACTACGGCGGGACGCCGGCGGGAGATCGCTGGTCGCCGCTGGGGCAGATCACCCCGTCCAATGTAGATAAGTTGCAGCTGGCCTGGAGCTTCCGAACAGGGGACCTGCCCAGGGAGGGCGAAAACAGTCATGGGTATGAATTCAATGTCGAAGTCACGCCGCTCAAGGTGGGCAACAGCCTTTTCATCTGCACGCCGCACCGGGAAGTCATCGCCCTCGATGCCGTGACAGGTGCGCAGCGATGGCGCTTCACGCCGCAGAATGACACCTCCAACAACGCCTACCTGGCCTGCCGAGGCGTTGCCTATTACCAGGCGCCTGCCGGCACCCCCTGCCCCCAGCGGATCATCTCGACGACCGCGGATGCCCGCCTGTTCGCGCTGGACGCAAATACCGGCGCGCTGTGCGAGGGTTTCGGCGACCATGGCTTCGTCAACCTTCGAGCGCACCTCGGTGACGTGCCCAAGGGCTTTCATTTCATCACCTCACCGCCATTGGTAGCCAAAGGCAAACTGCTGCTTGGGGGCTGGATTTATGACGGCCAGAAAACCAATGAGCCCTCGGGTGCGGTAAGGGCGTTCGACCCGGTAAGCGGCGAGCTCCTTTGGGCATGGGACGTGGGCCGGCCGGAGGAAGCGATCCAGCGCCCGGCGGCCGATGAACAATTCACCCCAGGCACACCCAATGCGTGGGGCGTGTACACCGCCGACATCGAACATGGGCTGGTGTATCTGCCTACCGGCAACGCTGTGCCGGATTACTACGGCGCAAAGCGGCGGCCCTTCGACGAACGCTATTCCAGCTCCGTGGTAGCGGTGGATATCGACACCGGCGCACCGCGCTGGAGCTTCCAGACGCTGCACCACGATTTGTGGGATATGGACGTGCCCATAGGGCCGTCGTTGCTGGACATCCCGGGCCCGGGCGGGGAGCCCATTCCCGCACTGGTGCAGACCACGAAACGTGGCGAGCTGTTTGTACTCAACCGCCTCACCGGCGAGCCCATCGTTCCGGTTGAAGAGCGCCCCGCGCCACACGGTGGGCTGCCGAACGATCCCACCGCGCCCACGCAGCCTTATTCGGTGGGCCTGCCCAGCTTCGCGCCACCCAAGGTGCGCGAGAAGGACGCCTGGGGGATCACCCCGGTGGATCAGCTGCTATGCCGCCTGGACTTCAAGCGGCTCAATTACCAAGGCGCGTTCACGCCCTTCTCGCTCGAAGGAAAAACACTCGTTTACCCTGCCTTCGATGGGGTGATCGATTGGCACGGCGCCAGTGTCGATCCCCAGCGCCAGCGCCTCTACGCGAACCTGAGCTACATTCCATTCACGGCACAGGTGACGCCCCGGGAGCAGGCCGAGGCGGATGGCGTCGTGGAACCCTGGAATGGCGTGGGCCAGCCTCCCCGCCCGAAGGAGTTCGCGGTGAACCCCCAATACGGCACGCCCTACGTGGTCACGGTGGAGCCCTGGCTTGGCGTGCTGGGTGCGCCGTGCAAGGCGCCACCATGGGGGCAACTGGCTTCGATCGATCTCAAGACGCGGCAGTTGGTATGGCAGCGCGACGTGGGCACCACCCGGGACATGGGCCTGTTCAAAACCCATTTCAACCTGCCCTTGTCCACAGGCATCTTCAATATCGGCGGCAACCTCAACACTGCCAGTGGGCTGGTGTTCATGGGCGCGACCGCCGATGACTACATCAGGGCATTCGAGGCGGGGAGCGGCCGTGAGCTATGGCGCCAGCGCCTGCCCGCCGGAGGCCAGGCCACACCCATGACGTACCAAGGCGCCGATGGCCGGCAGTATGTGGTGATTGCCGCGGGTGGCCATGGAGGGCTAGGTACCCGGGCTGGGGATTACATCATGGCCTATGCGCTGCCGAAGGCATCGCAATGATGCCTTCGCCGGGTGCTCAAGCCGGAGGGCTGCCCGCACCGGCCAGCTTCCGCTCGATCTGCTCGATGCTAGGCAGGCTGGCCTGTAGCTCGGCGAAGCTTCGATCTGCATCACCAGTACGTCGCGCGACTGGTTGTGTTCGATGGCCCTGGCGGCATACCACCGACGCGTTTCCAGGCCAGGCAGCTTGTCCAGCAATAGGAGGCAGGCCAGGCCAACAGCAGTATCGCTCGTGCCTTTGCTCGCGCAGGGGAGAAGGCGCCTACCTTAAATCAACACCGAGACGAGCCCAAGAACCCGCGCGCTGACTATGGGAGCAGAGGTTACCGGAGGGGGAGCTTTCTATGAGAAAGAAAAAACAGCAGCAATGGGCCGGCGTCCTGCCGGCCCTGGGGGGGGTTACCTTCAATGCCATAACCCTGCGAGGTACTCATGACCCGCAGCCGTCAACGTTAGCCTGAACACGATCGCCCGATCCGGGTTGTATACGCGTTCGCTGCGAAGAAAGCCCGCAAGCACCAAGGCTTGCAAGGTCTGGGTCAACTGCCCGCGATGGGTGCATTGACCGGAGGCTACGTCGGCAAGAAGGCAGCGGTGGGTTTTCTTATAGTCAAGCATGGCAAACTTCCTTCTACAGTTTTCTTATTGTTAACAAGCACTGTAGCCCACGCTTGAGCGCTCTACCACGCGGGTCACGCGAATAGTCCGGATCGGGCTGGACCGGCAAATCTGGAAATGGATCTGGAGGCCCGGATTCCGTGGCCTCCGGGAATTGTGACAGCCGTCACAGCGCCGAGAAAATATTTTCGGAGGGGGCGCATCGCCCACGCGGCCCGCGAACATCCCGTTCACGGGCCGTTTTGACCTTCTATGGCGATTACTTGTTCAGGAACGCCAGCAGGTCTTCGTTAAGCTGCTCCTGGTGGGTTACGGCAAAACCATGAGGCGCGCCTTCATACACTTTGAGCTCTGCGCCGGGCACTGCCTGAGCGGCCAGCTTGCCAGTGGTTTCGAACGGCACAATCTGGTCCCCGTCACCGTGGATTACCAGGGTAGGCACGTCGACCTTGGCCAGGTCCGCGCGGAAGTCAGTGCCGGAGAACGCGGTTACGCAATCCACGGTGCCTTTGAGAGAAGCCAGCAGCGCGATATTCAAGGTTTGCGTCAGCACGCCCTCGGATACGGTCTGGTTCTTGTTGGTGCCATAGAACGGCGCGGCGAAATCGCTGATGAACTGCGCGCGGTCTTTCAGCAGGCCTGCCTTGATACCGTCGAATACCTCCTTGGGCACGCCTTCAGGGAAGGAGTCGGTTTTGCCGAAGATGGGGGTGACGGCGCCCAGCAGTACCAAGCCGGCGACCTTGCCTGTGCCGTGGCGGCCGATGTAGCGGCTCACGTCGCCCCCGCCCATGGAGAAGCCCACCAAGGTCACGCCTTCAAGGCCCAGGTGCTCGATCAGCTGGTGGATGTCTTCGGCGAAGGTGTCGTAGTCATAACCGGTCCACGGCTGGCTCGAGCGGCCGAACCCACGGCGGTCGAAGGCAATGGTGCGGTAGCCGCGGGAAGCCAGGTAGTGCATCTGGGAATCCCACATGTCGGCATCCAGGGGCCAGCCGTGGCTGAACAATACGGGCTTACCCTGGCCCCAGTCCTTGAAGTAGATCTCGGTGCCATCGGCGGTGGTAAAGGTGCTCATGCGTTTTGCCTCCAGTGCGTGGTTGACGGTTAAGCGGGAGCCAGCGCGGATTGAACCTCCACCGTGCCGCTGAGCAGCCGGTGGATCGGGCACGCGTTCGCTACCTGCAGCAGGCGCTGGCGCTGGCTGTCATCGAGGTCCCCTTGGAGCGCGATTCGGCGTTCGATCCGGGTCACGCCCGCGGCGGAATCCTCGACGGTGATTTCAAGCGCAACGTTAATGCCCTCCAAGTGAAGCTGCTTGCGCTGGGCATACAAGCCCAAGGTGATCGCCGTACAGGCACCCAAGGCGGAGAGCAGCAATTCGTGGGGGCCAGGGCCGGCATTTTGCGTACCCTGCTGAGCAATGTCGGCAAGCCATTGATGGGTGCCGTCTGACAAGGTCACCTGGTAAGGCACGGGAGCGGAAGTGGCGGTTACCTTGGAAGTCATGGAGGGCTCCGGAGCCGAAGTGCATTGACGCCGACTATGGCCGAATCCGAACGAAAGCTTCTTGCACGGCTGTGCTCATTTGGCGCCTGCAAGCGCGAGCCGTCATCCCTGAGTATGATTGCCGGACCGCAGTTGATGCTCTACCTTCTACGAGATTGAACGAATTTTCTCCGAACGAATCGCATAACGCGGAAAACCAATGATCCAGCTCGGTAATGCGTCGATCTCGCTTGAGCGCCGTGAGGCTTTCCTCGATGGCCAGGCATTGCGCCTCGGGGGGCGCGCATTCGATATCCTGGCATTGCTGCTGCAAGCCCCTGGCCGGCTGGTGACCAAGGACGAGCTGATCGAGCAGGTGTGGCCCGACGTGGTTGTGGAGGAAAACAACCTTCAGGTTCATATCTGTACGCTACGAAAGGTGCTCGGCCTTGGCCCGCGGATCATCGAAACGGTCCCCCGCCGCGGCTACCGGCTGAACCTCGCCGCGGTGCTTGCACCCTCCCCGCCCACGATCACCGCCGCGCGCTTGCCAGTGCCCGCCGATGCCGAGCTGGCCTTGAGCCCCCTGGTACATATCGTGGATGACGATCCGGCCGTGTGTGCCGCCATTACTCGCCTGCTGCGGGCCGAAGGGCTGGAAGCCCTCAGTTATACCGACGCGGCGAGCTTTTTGAGCCAATGCTCGGGGGAGCGGCCGGGCTGCCTTTTGCTGGACGTTAACCTGGATCAAGGTACCGGCTTCGACGTACAAGACGCGCTGTTGCGACGCGGGGCATGCCTGCCGATCATCTTCATGACCGGGTTTGGCACCATTGCCATGTCGGTGAAGGCCATGAAGGCTGGCGCCGAGGAGTTTCTGACCAAGCCGTTCAATGACGATCGCCTCTTGGATGTTGTTCACAAGGCCATCGACCAGGCGCGCCAGGCCATGGCGCGACGGCGCAGACAGGCGCAGGTGCAACAGCGGCTGACGTCGCTGACCGCGCGCGAACGCGAAGTGCTGGAGTGGCTGATCAGAGGGCGGCAGAGCAAGCAGATCGCTGCGTTGCTGGGTACGCAGGAAGTGACGGTGAAGGTTCACAAAAAGCACGTAATGGCCAAAATGCGCGCTCGCACATTGGTTGAGCTGGTGAACCTATGCACAATGCTCGGCATGGTTCCTGACGTCGCCGAGCTTGAATTGAGCTGAACGGTTCGCGGCGCAACACCGGGCGGCCCATGCCGCTGTCCCCCCTTGCCGCAAAGAGCCCTGCCCATGCATGTGGTGTGCGTCGTCGACGACGATTTTTCCGTGCGAAAGAGCCTCGCCAACCTGCTCAAATCCGCGGGTTACCAAGCGTTGTGTTACGACAGCGGTGAGGCTTTCCTCGCTTCGCCCGCAGTGGATACTGCCGCCTGCCTGGTGCTGGACCTGTGCATGCCAGGGTTGTCCGGCCACCAGGTACAACAGGCCCTGCGTGCCCACGGCAAAACCCTGCCGGTAGTCTGCATTTCGGCCAACGGCAACGATGCCGACACCCGCTCCCTTGCCGAAGGCGCCGTGTGCTTTCTCGCCAAGCCCTTCACCGGCGAGGCATTATTGAACGCCATCGAAGCCGCTGTTCAAGGCCGGGCCTGAGCCGCAAGCCGCGTATGTTTGGCGGCCTCGGTCGGCGCCGCTCGTTTAAGATTCTCTAAAGTACTTCCCTTCGCCGCCCCGCCACACTGGCCTGGTACCCCTAGCCAGGAGCCCCGGGCATGAATGCATTCACGCAGCCGTCGACCGCTACCCTCGACGCGGTGTCCTACCGCCTGATCGAAGCCTTTCGCGAAGCCCTGTGCACGCCAGACGGTGATGCGCACAATGCCGTGTACCAGAAGGGGCTCAAGCTGTGCTCCCACCTGCTGGCGCGCTATGCCGCCCCGGCGGTCGCGGCGCCGGCCAAGGTTGCCCTTGCCCCGTGGCAGGAGCGCAAAGCCAAGGAGCTGATGGCGCTGGGCATGGCCACGCCGCTGTCGATCGCTGAAGTGGCGCAAGCCTGCGCTCTGTCGCGCAGCCATTTCTCCCGGGCATTCAAAAAGAACACCGGTATGTCGCCAAGGGACTGGCTGCTCAGCGCCCGGGTAGACCGCGCCAAGGAGTTGCTGGCCAGCAGCCCTATGCCGATCGCACAGATCGGCGAGGAATGCGGCTTCGCTGATCAATCCCACTTCACCCGTACCTTCAGCCGCCTTGCCGGCTGCACCCCGCTGAATTGGCGGCAGGCCCAGGCCAATGTGGCTCCGGCGGCATCGCGCCTGCGCACCGGGGCTATTACCCCTGGGGATAACACGTTTAGAACCAAGCCCGGGCAGTGGCCTGGCCAGAAACAAAGCACACCGATGCAAGCCACCCCGTGAGGGGTCACGGAACATGACTTCATCACACTGATCCGACCTCCCCCCAACGCTTTGGCCGGGGGGCACGCCGCCGGCAACCGCTCAATTGCTCTACAGGAACGCCCATGTCCGCAGAATTGATTCTCCTCAACGGCAGCTTCCACACCGTCGACCGCCAACAGCCCACCGCGAGCGCGGTGGCCATCAGCAAGGGCACGTTCGTTGCCGTTGGCAGCGAAGCCGAAGTACTTGCCCTGCGCACCGACGCTACGCAGATCATCGACCTCAAAGGCCGCACCGCCATCCCGGGCCTGAACGACTCGCACCTGCACTTGATCCGCGGCGGCCTCAACTACAACCTCGAGCTGCGCTGGGAGGGCGTGCCGTCCGTGGCCGATGCCCTGCGCATGCTGAAAACCCAGGCAGACCGCACACCCTCCCCCCAATGGGTGCGAGTGGTAGGTGGCTGGAACGAATTCCAGTTCGCCGAAAAGCGCATGCCCACCCTGGAGGAATTGAACCAGGCGGCGCCTGATACGCCGGTGTTCGTGCTGCACCTGTATGACCGCGCACTGCTCAACCGTGCCGCGCTGCGCGTGGTTGGATACACCAAGGACACGCCGAACCCGCCCGGCGGGGAAATCGTTCGCGACAGCCGTGGCGAGCCCACCGGCATGCTGATCGCCCGGCCCAACGCGATGATCTTGTATGCCACGCTGGCCAAGGGGCCCAAGCTGCCACTGGAATATCAGGTGAACTCTACCCGGCAGTTCATGCGTGAGCTGAACCGGCTGGGCCTGACCAGCTGCATCGATGCTGGCGGTGGTTTCCAGAACTACCCGGATGATTACGAAGTTATCCAGACCCTCGCACGCGACCAGCAATTGACCGTTCGCATTGCCTACAACCTGTTCACGCAAAAGCCCAAGGAAGAGTTGGCCGATTTCAAGCATTGGACCGGCAGCGTCAAGTTGCACCAGGGCGACGACTTCCTGCGCCACAACGGCGCCGGCGAGATGCTGGTGTTTTCCGCCGCCGATTTCGAAGACTTCTTGGAGCCGCGCCCCGACCTGCCACAGAGCATGGAAGACGAACTCGAGCCTGTTGTCCGCCACTTGGTAGAGCACCGCTGGCCGTTCCGCCTACACGCCACTTACAACGAATCCATCTCGCGCATGCTCGATGTATTCGAGAAGGTGAACCGGGACATTCCCTTCAATGGCTTGCCGTGGTTCTTCGACCACGCCGAAACCATCACACCCCAGAATATCGAGCGGGTGCGCGCGCTCGGAGGCGGTATCGCCATCCAGGACCGCATGGCGTTCCAAGGCGAATATTTCGTTGAGCGCTATGGTGCATCCGCGGCCGAAGCCACCCCGCCTATCAAGCGCATGCTCGCCGAAGGCGTACCCGTAGGCGCCGGCACCGATGCCACGCGTGTCTCCAGCTATAACCCCTGGACGTCGCTGTACTGGATGGTAAGCGGTCGCACCGTAGGTGGGCTGGAACTGTATCCCGAAGGCTTGCCCCGCGATACCGCGCTTGAGCTGTTCACCCACGGCAGCGCGTGGTTTTCCTCCGAACAGGGCAAGAAAGGCCAGATCAAGGTCGGGCAATTGGCGGACCTGGCCGTGCTCTCGGCGGACTTCTTCACCGTAGAGCCTGAAGCGATCAAGTGGATCGAATCGGTGCTCACCGTGGTGGGCGGCAAGGTGGTGTATGCCGATGGCGATTTCCGCGAGCTGTCCCCGCCAATGATCCCGGTGGTGCCGGAATGGTCGCCGGTGGCACTGGTGCCTGGGCACTACCGCCCTGCTTCGGCGCCGATGGCCGCCGTTCACCAATGCCAAGGGGCCTGCGCGGTGCACGCTCATAGCCACGACCGCGCCAGGCTTTCCAATGTACCTGTCAGCCGCTTCCAGGAATTCTGGGGTGCGTTCGGCTGCTCGTGTTTCGCGTTCTAGGGCGTGCCTTTGCGCCCCTTTTCAATCACTCCGAGGAGCAACATCATGACAACGCCCTACAAACGCTTGAACAAAGACGACGCTGTCGTACTGCTGGTAGACCACCAGACCGGCCTGATCTCGCTGGTGCAGGACTTTTCCCCTAACGAGTTCAAGAACAACGTGCTGGCCTTGGCGGACCTGGCCAAGTTCTTTGAGCTGCCAACCATCCTCACCACCAGCTTCGAACAGGGGCCCAACGGCCCACTGGTGCCTGAACTAAAAGCCGCCTTCCCGGACGCGCCCTACATCCCTCGTCCCGGCCAGATCAATGCCTGGGACAACGAAGACTTCGTGAAGGCGATCAAGGCCACCGGCCGCAAGCAGCTGATCATCGCCGGTGTGGTAACGGACGTATGCGTGGCATTCCCGACGCTGTCGGCCATTGCCGAAGGCTTTGAGGTGTTCGTGGTCACTGACGCCTCGGGCACCTTCAACGAAACCGTGCAACAAGCGGCCTGGGCTCGCATGACCGCTGCCGGGGCCCAACTGATGAACTGGTTCTCGGTCGCCTGCGAACTGCACCGCGACTGGCGCAACGACATTGAAGGGCTGGGCAATCTGCTGTCCGAGCGCCTGCCGAACTACCGTAACCTGATGAACAGCTACACCGTCCTCACCTCGCGCTGAACCGCCCGCGCCGTCGCCTGCGCTGCACTTTTGCAGCGCAGGCGTGAGAAATCGCTGCGCGAAACCCTGCGCTTCGAAGCCTAGGATGGAGCCATCACGGTCGCTGTGGCCGCGCCTCCGACAGGATTCGAACATGCACGCTGCACCTTCACATCCAGCCCCCGCCACGCCGTGGCTGGCCATTTTCGCCGGGCTTTGCGCCAGCCTGGTCAGCATTGGCCTGGCGCGGTTCGCGTATACCCCTCTCATTCCGTCCCTTATCCAGGCCCATTGGTTCGCCGAAGCTCAAGTGGTGTATCTGGGCGCCGCCAACCTGGCTGGCTATCTGATCGGCGCGCTGGTTGGCCACCCCTTGGCCAGGCGCTGGTCTAACACTACAGTGCTGCGCTGGATGCTGGTGGGCGTAACCTTGTCGTTCTTTGCCTGCGCCTGGCCGGTTTCGATTACCTGGTTCTTTGCATGGCGGCTGCTGTCCGGGGTTGCTGGCGGCGCGATCATGGTGCTAGTGGCCGCTACCGTGTTGCCTCATGTCCCGGCCGCGCGTCGTGGCCTGGCCAGCGGGGCCATTTTCATGGGGGTGGGTGTAGGCATCGCCGCTTCCGGCACACTGGTACCCGCGCTGCTTCAGCTCGGGCTGCAAGCTACCTGGTTGGGCCTGGGGGCGCTGGCGTTGCTATTGACCGGCCTGAGCTGGTTCGGCTGGCCCAAGCCTCACCGCGAAGCGGCCGCCAGCCATGTGCGCATACCGGGCAACCCGGCGCTGCGCCTGTTGTTCGGGCAGTACGCGTTGATGGCGGCAGGGCTGGTACCGGCGATGGTATTTCTGGTGGATTACGTCGCTCGAGGCTTGGGGGCAGGTACTCATCAAGCCGCCCTGGTGTGGGTGTTCTATGGTATCGGCGCCATTCTCGGGCCGATGGTGTATGGCGCGCTGGCAGACCATCTGGGCGCTCGCCCAGCGATCCGGCTGGTATTGATCGTTCAGGCGGCGGCCGTGGCCACCTTGCCCTTGGCGCACGCGTTCTGGTTGCTCGCGCTCGTGGCGGTGGTCATCGGCTCCTTCCCGCCAGGTATCGTGCCCTTGGCATTGGCGCGGGTACACGAGCTCTGCCCCACCCCCGCGCAGCAACAGGTAGCGTGGAGCCGGGCGACTGTGAGCTTCGCCAGCTTTCAAGCATTGTCGGGTATCGCTTACTCGGTGATCTTCAACGCAACGGGCGGCCATTACAGCGTGTTATTCGGCATTGCCAGCACGGTACTGGTACTCGCCTGGCTGGCTCAGGAAGTAGCGTCGCGTTGGTCAGCGCGCGGTGCTAACGAGCAACCACAGGCCGGGAGCCATATGCGCGGCCAGTGAGCATTATTTGAGCAATGGCACCTGAGCGGCCGGTTGATAAGGCCCGTACAGCACAGGTGCCCAATGGAACACTTTGCCATCCCGGGTCACGTGGCCAGTGCCCGGGAACGGCAGGTGAGCCGCGGCAACCCACACATGCTCGTCCGCCAGCTGGCCAAATACGGCAGTGCGCGCCTTGATCGCCTCAGGGCCTGTCACGTCGAAACGAATCCCTGCCTCTGGATGCTCGAACTGCACTGCGAGGCTATGGACAAGGTCCCCGATGAAGACAATTGACTGCCCACCCGAGGTAAACCGGTAAGTGGTGCTGCCCGGGGTATGCCCCGCTTCAAGCCGGGCCTGCGCTTCCGGTACCGGGTTAGCTGGCGGAGTGAAGGTTTGGAGCCGCCCCGAAGCCTGATAAGGCGCTACTGAACGCTGGGCCACCTTGAAGTATTCCTTCGCCGCTTCCGGCGCCTTGGCCATGGCCGCAGGGCTGAGCCAATAGTCGGCCTCGGCCTGCTCCACGTGAACCGTAGCTTGTGGGAACACTGCGGCCCCCGCCTTATCCACAAGGCCGCACACGTGATCCAGGTGCAAATGAGTCAGCAGGATCGTGTCCACCTGAGCAGGCTCGTATCCGGCAGCCTTCAGGTTGCTGACCAGGCTACCAGCCGTCTCGCCAATGCACTGGCCGGCGCCAGTATCGACCAGCACCAGATGGGTGCCAGTATTCACCAGGAAGGCATTGAAGTGCGTGCGCATGCGCTGCTCATCCACGCTCTGGCGGGCCAGCAGCTCGCGAATACGTGCCTTGTCCAGCCCCTGCAAAAGGTCGGGGGACAAGTCGTTATAGCCGTCGAACAGGGCGGTCACTTCGTAATCCCCCACCGCCAGGCGAAAATACCCGGGCACCTGGGTTTTGACCGCAGGTACCGGTTGCGCTTGCACCAGCCCTGCGACAGCCAGTGCCAGCAGGCCAAGGGCCGGATAGCGGAAGGGGGAAACGTGCATGGTGAAGGCCTCATGAAAGTTTGCTATTGGAATAGCGATCAGCATCGCGGCTAAGCGGGCCGGAGGCTTGCACGGGTGTGCCCGTGTGGAATGCCCGTGCGGCGATGTTCGAGGCCATCTGGCGTTTCCCTGGCGCGGGCCTTACGCTCAAGCCTCTTTTCATCAGGCGCGCCTCCATGCACAGCTGCTTCGCCGCTTTGATCGGCTCATGAACTGGGATGACACGCGGGTGCTATTGGCCTTGAGCCGCCACGGCACGCTGCGGGCGGCAGCGCGCGCGCTCAAGGTTGATCAGGCCACGGTTGGCCGGCGCCTCGCCGCCCTGGAGCAAGCGCTGAACACCACATTGTTCCTGCGCACCTCGCAGGGCTATGCGCTCACGCCATCCGGTGAGGTTGCCCTCCAAGCGGCACGTGGCATGGAAAACGCCGCCCTGACACTGCAACGGCAAGTGGAGGGCCTGGACGAGCGGCTGCAGGGCGTGGTGCGCGTGGCCTGCACCGAAACCATGGCCATGGATGTACTCATCCCCGCCATGGCGCGCCTGGCACTGCGCCATCCAGCGCTGCGTGTTCAACTCGATGCTTCCACCCGTATCGTGAGCTTGAGCAGACGGGAAACGGACGTAGCCATCCGCAACGTCAAGCCGGACAACCCCGACCTTATCGCGAGGCGGTTGGCCACTTGGCCGGTGGGGTTGTATGCCTCGGCCGATTATCTGGAGCGGCAGGGGGAACCCATGCCTGGCAGCCGGTTCGCCGGCCATCGATTGGTGATGTACCAGCCCTACCTCGAACGAGCCGGGGGCGCCACATTGGTAGGTGAGCACATTGATCACGGCCAGCTGGTAGCAACCGTCAATTCAAGCCTGTTGGTACGCCGGTGTGTGGCCCTGGGCATGGGCCTGGGCGAACTACCCGTGATCCCTGCCGAGCAGGCCGGGCTGGTGCGGGTATGGCCGGAACGTGTCGCCGACCCCGGGTATGACCTGTGGTTGGTGACCCATGCGGATCTGCGTCACAGTGCCCGGGTTCGCGCGGTTATCGATGAAGTGGCCAGCGCCTTCGCTGAACCGGAGGCGCTGGCTTGAGCAGCAGCTTCAACCCTTGCTATGAGTTGCCGAAGAGGGCGCTGGATGCATCCCGCGCGGGCCGAGAATGCCCCAGATCACCAAGCCTACCACTGGCAGGATAAAGATCAGCACCGTCCAGCCCACCTTGGTGCCGGCAGCCTTGTCACTGCGCCATACACTGACGATCGCCCAGATATCGGCGACCAGGATCACGAGGCCTATCAGCCCGGAAAGTAATGAGTCCATGGTTGTATCCCTCATTGCCTGAAAGCGCGGGCGACCCCTGTCGTCCGTTACTACTGTCGGTACTCGAGACGGACGATGGTTCCGAGGCCAGACGGGATCATCGGACGAGTGGCCTGCCCTTTCACGGCCTACGGAACGGTTTGGCAGCGACACCTCTCAAACGACAAACCTGTGGACGGCCGGGTGACCATGGACCAGAAAGACGAGTTCGCCAACCGCACTTATCCCATTGTCGAGGACATGGCCAGGCAGCGCCGCGCCTGGGCCATCGAGCGCGTGGGTTGGTACCTGCTGGTGCTGATCGTGCTGCTCACTTTGCTCGGGCTGTTTTCCAAGGGGCCGTTGTCCTCGATGGACGTCTCGAGCCCGGATGGCACCCTGCGCGTGGAATACGAGCGGTTCAGCCGCAACGGCGCACAGGACAACATGGTGATCACGGCCAAGGGGCAACCGGGCCAAGCGGTAGAAGTAGCTATCGGCGCGGGGCTACTCGAAGGGATGAGCATCGAGGCGCTTTACCCGCAGGGCAGCCCGGCGCACAGCCGTGGCCGTGACCTGGTGGTGCCGCTGCGCACCGACGGCAACGGAACCGCCACGCTCTACCTGAGCCTGCGCAGCGACGGCGCCTGGCTTTACCGCGGCGACATTACCCTTTCGACCGGTGCCCATGTCGCGGTGCCCAAGTTCATCTACCCCTGACCCCGGAGCCGCCATGGACGCTGCCTTGCGCGCAGGCGCGATGTACATCGCGCTGATCATCTTGTTCAAGATTGCCGGGCGCCGCTCGCTGGTCGACCTAACAACGTTCGACTTCGTACTGCTGCTGATCATTGGCGAAGCCACACAACAGGCTCTGCTGGGGGATGATTTCTCGTTCACCAATGCGGTGCTGGTGATCACGACGCTCATCGCAATGGATGTGGGCTTTTCCCTGGCCAAGCAACGCTTCAATCGGGTGACCAGGATGCTGGACGATGGCGCCCTGATCCTTGTGGAGAATGGCAAGCCGTTGAGCCAGCGTCTTGCCAAGGCTCGGCTGACCGAAGCGGATATCATGGAAACCGCTCGCTCGAACGAGGGGGTGGAGCGCATGGATGACATCCGCTACGCCATTCTCGAGCGCAACGGAAGCATCTCGATCATCAAGAACTGACGCCCCGGGATACCCCGGTTTGCCCCCCTTGCCCCGCTCTGCTAACGTCGCGCGGTTGACCAAGTTGCCGAGAATGCCACCATGGCCCGAAAGAAAACCGCTCTGGACTTCGAGCAATCGCTCACAGACCTGCAAACGCTGGTCGAGCGCCTGGAGAACGGCCAATTGTCCCTTGAGGACTCGCTGACCGCCTTTGAACAGGGGATTCGCCTGACCCGCGAGTGCCAGGATGCCTTGGCCGCGGCCGAAGTAAAGGTGCAGCAGCTCCTCGAACGTGATGGCCAGCTCGTTGAAGCGCCGCTGGATGTGGACGAAACCGAATGATCGCCAGCTACCAAGCGCGCTGCCAGGCCCGGGTGGACGCCGCCCTTGAGCACCTGTTCCGCCCTCACCTGGCCGAGGCCGCTCGGCTTTACGAAGCAATGCGCTACAGCGTGATGAACGGCGGCAAGCGGGTGCGCCCTTTGTTGGTGTATGCCGCCTGCGAGGCCCTCGGCGGTGAAACCGCGAACGCCGACGGCGCCGCCTGCGCGGTCGAGCTTATCCACGCCTATTCGCTGGTGCACGACGACCTGCCCGCCATGGACGACGACGACCTTCGGCGTGGCCAGCCCACCACCCACAAAGCGTTCGATGAAGCGTGCGCGATCCTGGCGGGTGACGGCCTGCAGGCCATGGCTTTCAGCGCATTAAGCAATAGCGGCCCCGCCACCCTCAGCGACAGCACACGCCTGCACATGGTGCGCGCGCTCGCCGCCGGGGCCGGCCCCGCCGGGATGGTCGGCGGCCAGGCGATCGACCTCGGCTCCGTGGGGTTGAAACTCGACCAGGCGGCGCTGGAACAAATGCACCGCCACAAGACCGGAGCCTTGATCGAAGCGAGCGTGGTACTGGGCGCCCTTGCCAGCGAACGCGCCGATGACGAGGACCTCAAGGCCTTGAAAACCTACGCCCGCGCCGTGGGCCTGGCGTTCCAGGTGCAGGACGACATCCTCGACGTGGAAAGCGATACCGCGACCCTGGGCAAGCGCCAAGGCGCCGATATTGCCCGGGACAAGCCAACCTACCCGGCGTTGCTGGGCATGGAGGCGGCCAAGGCCTATGCTCAGGAACTGCGGGACCAGGCGCTCCACGCATTGCGCCCCTTCAGCGCCAGCGCCGAGCCCTTGCGTGAACTGGCCCGCTATATCGTCGAGCGCCGCAATTGACCGCGCCTCTGGGCTGACAGCGCCCCCATGCGAAGCGGACGGTGGCTCGCGAATGGATGTTTTGCCCTCATTCGCGAGCTTCGCCCGCTTCCTACCAGGTCAGAGGCCTCCTACAGCACAACGCCATAGGGTAAACTCTTGTCCTTTATGGCTTCCAAAACGATCCGCCCGATGCCTACGACGTTCCAAGAGATCCCCCGCGAGCGACCGCTGACCCCGCTGCTCGACCGCGCTGACACGCCGGCCGGGCTGCGCCGGCTGGGCGAGGCCGAGCTGGAAGGCCTCGCCGATGAATTGCGCCAGGAACTGCTCTACAGCGTGGGGCAGACCGGGGGCCACTTCGGCGCCGGCCTTGGCGTGATCGAGCTGACCATCGCGCTGCACTACGTGTTCGACACACCCGAGGATCGCCTCGTATGGGACGTTGGCCACCAGGCCTACCCGCACAAGATCCTCACCGGCCGGCGCGAGCGGATGCACAGCTTGCGGCAAAAAGACGGCCTGGCCGCCTTCCCGCGTCGCAGCGAAAGCCCTTACGACACCTTCGGCGTTGGGCATTCCAGCACCTCCATCAGCGCAGCGCTCGGGATGGCCATCGCCGCCAGGCTGCAAGGCAGCGATCGCAAGGCCATCGCGGTGATCGGCGACGGCGCCCTTACCGCGGGCATGGCCTTCGAAGCGCTCAACCATGCGCCGGAAGTGAACGCCGACATGCTGGTCATTCTCAATGACAACGACATGTCCATCTCGCGCAACGTGGGCGGCTTGTCCAATTACCTGGCCAAGATTCTTTCCAGCCGTACCTATGCCAGCATGCGCGAAGGCAGCAAGAAGGTACTGTCGCGCCTGCCGGGCGCCTGGGAAATCGCCCGCCGCACCGAGGAGTATGCCAAGGGCATGCTGGTGCCCGGCACCCTGTTCGAAGAGCTGGGCTGGAATTACATCGGCCCGATCGATGGCCACGACCTGCCCACGTTGATCGCGACGCTGCGCAACATGCGTGACCTCAAAGGCCCGCAGTTCCTGCATGTGGTGACCAAGAAGGGCAAGGGCTTCGCGCCGGCCGAAGTAGACCCCATCGGTTACCACGCCATCACCAAGCTGGAGCCCTCGGCGCCAGCCGTGGTACCGGTAAAGAAGCCCTCCGGGCCTAAATACTCCAGCGTGTTCGGCCAATGGCTGTGCGACATGGCGGAAGCGGACCCCCGCCTTGTGGGTATCACGCCCGCCATGAAGGAAGGCTCGGACCTGGTGGCGTTCAGTGAACGCTTCCCGGAGCGCTATTTCGACGTCGCGATCGCCGAGCAACACGCGGTCACACTCGCCGCGGGCCTGGCTTGCGACGGTATCAAGCCGGTGGTGGCGATCTACTCAACCTTCCTGCAGCGCGGCTATGACCAGTTGATCCACGACGTGGCCGTTCAAGGCCTGGACGTGTTGTTCGCCATCGACCGCGCGGGCCTCGTGGGTGAAGACGGCCCGACCCATGCCGGGAGCTTCGACCTGTCCTACCTGCGCTGCGTGCCGGGGCTGCTCATCATGGCGCCCAGCGACGAGAACGAGCTGCGCTTGCTGCTGAGTACCGGTTTCCATCACGTCGGCCCCGTCGCCGTTCGCTACCCCCGCGGTACCGGCCCCAACGCGCCGCTGGCGCCGGGCCTGGGCACTGTGGAGATCGGCAAGGGCGTGATCCGCCGCCATGGCGAAGGCGTGGCGATCCTGGTATTCGGCGTGCAGTTGACCGAAGCGCTGGCGGTGGCCGAGCGCTTGAACGCTACCGTGGTGGACATGCGCTTCGTGAAACCGCTGGATGAAGCCCTGGTGCGTGAGATGGCGAGCAATCATCAACTGCTGGTCACGCTGGAGGAAAACGCCATCATGGGCGGCGCCGGGTCCGCCGTGGGCGAGTTCCTGGCCAGCGAAGGCACCTTGGTGCCCCTGTTGCAGCTGGGCCTGCCGGATACCTACGTGGAACATGCAAAGCCGGCGCAGATGCTGGCTGAATGCGGGCTGGACGAAGCCGGAATCGAAGCGGCGATCAAGGCGCGGCTGGCATAGCCGGCCCTGTCATCATGCGGATGTAGAAGGCGGGCGAAGCGGCAGGTTTATCCGCTTCGCTCCCACCCTTCAGCTGCCCATCATGTGGCCAAGCTTGCCGGCCTTCGTTGCCAAGTAGTACTTGTTATGCGGGTTGTGGCCAGTGTGCAGCGGCACGCGCTCGGCCACGGTAATGCCCATTTCAGTCATGGCCTTTACCTTGCGCGGGTTGTTGGTCATCAACCGTAGCGACTTCACGCCAAGGTGCTCCAGCATGGGCTGGCAGATGGAATAGTCCCGCTGGTCCGCCGCAAAGCCCAGCCGCTCATTGGCCTCCACGGTGTCCGCGCCTTCATCCTGAAGCTCATAAGCGCGGATTTTGTTGAGCAGGCCGATGCCTCGCCCTTCCTGGCGAAGGTACAACAGCACGCCACGCCCTTCACGAGCGATCGCCTGAAGCGCAGCCTCGAGTTGCGACCCGCAATCGCAGCGTTGGCTGAACAGCGCATCGCCCGTAAGGCACTCGGAATGCACCCGGCCCAGCACGGGCTGGCCGTCGGAAACGTCACCCAGGCTGAGGATTACATGTTCGCGCCCGGTGGCCTTCTCGAGAAAGCCGTGCATGGTGAAAGTAGCGAATGGCGTGGGCAGCTTGGAAGCGGCGACAAAAGCGACGGGCACCTTGTGCTCCTATCTGTGTTAAAGCCGAAAACGTGCCACTGGCCTGACGTGAAACGAGGCCGCGGCACCGAGGATGTCACATTGTAACATCGGTACCTGGAGCTGACTCAGCTCGAATTTTCGACCTCACCTATCGACTGGTTCTATCAAGGCGCCTTGGGGGTGGGCTCATGATCGAACGGGTAAGGCATTTTCCAGCGCCGATAGAGCGGGCGTAACTCCCCGCTGGCGACCAGCTCATCCATGCGCTTGTCGAACACCTCGCGCAGCTCCCGCCCACGTGCATTGTTCGCGAAGCCCAGATACAGCGGCAGGTCGATCAGGTGGGTGAGGCGGAACGGGGAAAAATCCGTGGCGTGCTCCCGGATATAGTCCATTTCCTGCTCGGCGTCGATGTAGTAATCGGCGTGCCCTCGCTTGAGCATTTCAAGAATGCCGTCACGCCGCCGCACCTCCTGATATTGCTTCGCAGCGGGCAGGTAGCGCTGAAACTCGTAACCGCGCACCCATGCCAACCGATAGCCCCCGAGCGATGCCTGAGTGGGTACCGGAAGGCGAGCGAGGCTAAGCGCATAGATGTGATCGGTGTCGTAATGCCAGCGAGGGTAGAGCGAGGCCTGCTCGTCCTTGTACGAGCCAACCCAGGCGTCGGCTTCGCCGCGCTGTACCAGGCCCACCGAGCGCAGGTAAGGCTCGATCCGCCATGTAAGTTTGTAGCCCGCCGGCTCGAAGATGACGCGCATCAGGTCCCAGCCCAGGCCGGTTCCATCGGCGCCGGTGTAGTCATTCCAGGCTTCGCTGACGATGGCCACCGTACCCGCCTCGGGTTCAGCCGCCTGAACCGTGCCCAGCCATCCCGCCAACAACCCGAACAACAATGGCGATACCCACTTGAACATTGCACCCTCCGTTTGGCGCAATCCATGTTGGCTGTGGCTCAGGTCGCCAGCAGCACCAAACCTTGCATCGCCAGCCAGGCGAAAACGCCAGCGAGCACGTCGTCCAGCATGATGCCTATGCCGCCATGCACGTGCCGGTCGATCCAGCGAATCGGCCAAGGCTTGAGAATGTCGAAAAAGCGAAACACCAGAAACCCCGCGAGCAGCCAGTACCACCCTTCGGGGACCAGCCAGAGGGTAATCCACATGCCGACCATTTCATCCCACACGATGCCTTCATGGTCATGCACGCGCAAATCGTCGGCGACTTTGCCGCACAGCCAGAAGCCGAACAGCATGGTGATGCCCAGCATGAGCCAGTATCCCCAGTCCGGGAGCATCTGCCACAGTGGAATGAAAGGCACGGCGACCATGGACCCCCAGGTGCCGGGTGCCTTGGGCAGTGTTCCCGAGCCGAACCCGAACGCTATGAAGTGCCACGGGTTACGCCACACCGACGGCGGTACGAACTCCGCGGGCACCTGGTTCGGATGGTCTGTCACGGTCGCTCCTGAAAATGTTGATAGCCGCGCTGCCCGGGGGTGATGTCCTGGCCATGGTCGTCGAACACGTACACGCCGAGGCCAGCGACCACTTCGCCGATCACTGCGGGCTCGTGGCCACGTTCCCGTAACCTCGGCAAATGCTGCGGCGGCAAGGTAAACGCAAGGACGTAATCGTCGCCACCGCTCAAGGCGGCTTCCATCGCGGCCTCAGCGCCGGCGAACCCTCGCAAGGCATCTGACAGCGGTACGCTCGATTGTTCGATACGCAATGCTACCTTCGAAGCGGTAGCGATATGACCACAGTCGGCCAGCAGGCCATCGGAGATATCGAGGGCGGCGCTGGCCAGGCCGCGCAAGGCCAGGCCCAGGCCGAACTGAGGGCGTGGCGCCCAGTAATGGTCAAGTAACGGCTTGCAGTGCTCGGCGTTCGGCGCGCGCTGCTCGAGCACCAGTGGCAGGGCCCCGGCGGCGTTGCCAAGGTTGCCGCCCACGCATAGCAAGTCCCCTGGGCGGGCCCCCGCCCGGGTCAGCGCCTGGCCGGCCGGCACTGTACCAAACACCGTAACCGTAAGGCTTAGCGGCCCTCGGGTAGTGTCCCCACCTACCAGCCGCAACGCGCAGATAGCAGCCATGGCGTCCAGGCCATCGGCGAAATCGCGCAGCCAGGCGGGGGACACTTCGGGCAAGGTAAGGGCCAGCGTAAAACCGAGCGGCGCCGCGCCCATGGCGGCGAGGTCGCTCGCGGCCACGGCAAGCGAGCGCTGGCCCAGCAGGCGAGGCGGCGCGCCATGGGGGAAGTGCACCCCCTCCACCAAGGTGTCGGTGGAAACAGCGAGCTGTTCGCCAGCAGGCGGGGCGAGCAAGGCGCAATCGTCGCCAATGCCCAACGCCACCCCCTCGCCAATACGCGCGCAGGCTGCCGCCGCGAAATAGCGGCGGATCAGCTCGAATTCACCGAGCGCCACGGCCACTCAGCGCTTGTGCGCGTTGACTTCCGGCGCACGCAGGCGCGGCGCCAGTTTGTCCAGCACACCGTTGACGAACTTGTGCCCGTCGGTTGCGCCGTAGATCTTCGCCAGCTCGATGCCCTCGTTGATGACCACCTTGTAAGGCACATCCACCCGCTTGAGCAGCTCGAACGTGGACAAACGCAGCACGGACAGCTCGACCGGGTCCAGCTCGTCGAGGGTCAGTTCCATGCAAGGCTTGAGCTGATCGTCGATTTCCGTCTTGTTCGCGGCCACGCCGTGCAGCAGCTCGCGGAAGTAGGCACCATCCACGTCGCTGAAGTCGTTGTCCACGCGGAACTGCGCTTCGATCTCGTTGAGCGAGTGCTTCGCGATGTGCCACTGGTACAGGGCCTGGGTCGCCATCTTGCGAGCTTCGCGCCGCTTGGCGCTCTTGCTCTTGGCGGTGGCTGGGTCCTTGGGCTCGCGAGGGTTGAAACGCTCGTTTTCGTCGTTGATCACTTGGCCTCCAACTGCGACAGCAGGCTGACCATCTCGAGCGCGCTCAAGGCGGCTTCGGCACCCTTGTTGCCCGCCTTGGTGCCCGAACGCTCGATGGCCTGTTCGATGGTATCGACGGTCAGTACACCAAAGGCAACCGGCACGCCAAACTCCATGGACACCTGGGACAGGCCCTTGGTGCATTCGCCGGCAACGTATTCGAAGTGGGGGGTGCCACCACGGATGACCGCACCCAGCGCGATGATTGCGTCAAATTCACTGCGCTGCGCGACCTTCTGAGCCACCAGCGGGATTTCGAACGCGCCTGGCGCGCGGATCACTGTGATATCGCTTTCGTTGATGCCGTGGCGAACCAGGGCATCGACGGCGCCGCTGACCAGGCTTTCCACGACGAAGCTGTTGAAGCGGCCAACCACCAGCGCGTAGCGCCCTTTGGGGGCAATGAAGGTACCTTCGATGGTCTTCAGGGTCATTCGGTGTTCTCGTATTTAAAGAGCCAGGCCGCGCGTGGCGGCCTGTAGGTAAGTTAAGTCGAAAAGCAGACGCCGCGGCCTGTTTATTCGGAGGGCACGTATTCTACAACTTCCAGGTCGAATCCGGATATCGCGTTGAACTTCATCGGCGAACTCATCAGGCGCATCTTGCGCACACCCAGGTCCCGGAGAATCTGCGAGCCCGCACCCACGATGCTGTAGGTGTTGGGCTTCTTGGGCGGCACATGCTCGGCGACTTCGCGGATGTGCGCCAGCAGCTGGTCCCCGTCCAGCGGGTGGCCCAGCAGCAGCACCACGCCAGCGCCGGCGTCGGCCACGTGGGTCATGGCCGCGCGAAGGCTCCAGCGCCCGGGCTGGCGCACCATCAGCAAGTCGCGCAGCGGGTCCATGTTATGCACCCGCACCAGGGTGGGCACGTCCGGCTGAACCGTGCCCAAGGTGAGCGCCATGTGCACATCGCCTTCGACCGAATCCCGGTAGGTCACCAGGTTGAATTTGCCCAGGTCGGTATCCAGTGGCTGTTCGGAAACGCGCGCCACGGTTCGCTCGTGGATCATGCGGTAGTGGATCAGATCGGCGATGGTGCCGATCTTGATGCCATGCTCGGCGGCGAAGGCTTCCAGTTCGGCGCGGCGAGACATGGTGCCATCATCGTTCATCACTTCACAGATCACGCCGGCTGGCTCGAAGGCCGCCATGCGCGCGAGGTCGCAGGCCGCTTCGGTATGCCCGGCGCGCGCCAGGGTACCGCCCGGCTGGGCCATGAGCGGGAAGATATGCCCCGGGCTCACGATGTCTTCGGCCACCGCATCCCTGGCCGCCGCGGCTTGAACGGTGCGTGCGCGATCAGCCGCGGAGATACCGGTGGTCACGCCCTCAGCGGCTTCGATGGACACTGTGAATTTGGTGCCGAAGCCGGAACCGTTACGCGGCGCCATCAGCGGCAGCTTCAACGCCTCGCAGCGTTCGCGGGTCATCGGCATGCAGATCAGGCCACGGGCAAAGCGCGCCATGAAGTTGATGTGCTCGGCCTGGCAACACTCGGCGGCCATGATCAGATCGCCTTCGTTTTCGCGGTCTTCGTCATCCATGAGGATGACCATCTTGCCCTGGCGGATGTCTTCAACCAGCTCTTCGATCGTGTTGAGCGCCACGCGGCACCCCCTTGCGTATTATTTGAGGTAGCCGTTGGCGGCCAGGAAGCTTTCGGTGATGCCGCCCTGCCCTGGGTTGGCGGCCTTGTCGCCGAGCAACAGGCGCTCCAGGTAGCGGGCCAGAAGGTCGACTTCCAGGTTCACCCGCCGGCCGGGCTGATAGCTGGCCATGATGGTTTCGGCGAGGGTGTGGGGCACGATGGTAAGCTCGAACTCCGCGCCGTTCACAGCGTTTACCGTGAGGCTGGTGCCGTCCACGGTAACCGAGCCCTTGTGGGCGATATAACGGGCCAGTTCAGCTGGCGCGCGTAACGTGAACTGCACGGCCCGGGCGTTATCGCTGCGAGCAACCACTTCACCCACGCCGTCCACATGGCCGCTGACCAAGTGGCCACCCAGCCGGCTGCTAGGGGTCAGGGCTTTTTCCAGATTCACTGGGCTGCCAGCTTTCAAATCATTGAAAGCCGTGCAGTCAAGGGTTTCGCGGCTCACGTCCGCCCAGAAACCATCCCCGGGCAGTTCCACCGCGGTAAGGCACACACCGTTCACCGCGATGCTGTCACCCAGTTTCACGTCGGTAAGGTCCAGCTTGCCGGTGCTCACATAAACGCGCACGTCACCGCCCTTGGGCGTGAGCGCGCGGATACTGCCAATGGATTCGATGATGCCGGTGAACATGGAGGACCTCCGGAAAACGGGGAATTATACGGGGCGGGCGGGCGCTGGCACGGCAATGACCTGCCAGTCGTCGCCCACCGCGCGCATTTGAACGATTTTCAGCGCCGGCGCCTCAGCCATTGTCGCCAAGGGCCAATCTAGCAAGGGCCGCGCACTGGAGCCCATGAACAAACCCGCCACGAACAGGCGATATTCATCCACCAGCCCTGCCTGGGCGAACGCTCCGGCCAGGCGCGGGCCGGCCTCCACAAGCACTTCGTTGGCG
>Ga0265797_10000563_pt1 | contig 67422 bp, 54 predicted proteins | sample P2T30metagenome_FD_192433 | JGI IMG/M metagenome (GOLD analysis project Ga0265797, IMG submission 192433) | Plant litter microbial communities from East Loma Ridge, Irvine, California - P2 T30 | ecosystem: Environmental > Terrestrial > Plant litter > Unclassified | place: USA: California...
AGACGTTGGAGATGGCCATCTTCCAGTCTCCATCAACAGCTCGACACGATACATACTGCCTTTGCTGGTCATAGGTGTATGCGTCCTGCACGCATCTCATCACCGCCTACTTCATTGCCTAACACCAAACATCTCATTGCGACATAACATCGTTCCTGGCGTCTTTGGGATCTACTGCCAAGCACAGGTCCCGCGCGAGTGCGATGGGCTTCGCCTCGCCTGGATGGCGCACTGGCCAATCATATCTCACCTCGAATCTGCTACTCGATCTTCCCTCGTTACAAGGCAATGTACGGCTTTCACTTGCACGTTCTTGCGCATCACCACTCCACTTTCGTAGTACTTGTTTATCTTTCGCGCACATGGGTAGGAGGCACCTGCACTGCGTTGAATTACGGCGTTAGGAGTCCGACGCGTTGTTGTATTCAGCAATGCTAGATGGTGGTATGGGTATGGGCATATGAGTTACAGGTCGGCGAACCTTGTTTCAATCCCTTTCATGCTCTGATAGTTCCCAGGATACTGTGTTCACATAATTTTCAATAGCTCATCATCTTTCAACACATACCTTTCTCAGAATGCAACTCATTTCCATACGTGACGTTTTGAGGTTTGGTAACCCACATGTGCGGCTCGCCTGACACCCTCCTCCCTCCTGTAGGCAAAAGTATAGCAACCTTTGGACTCAGCCACAGCCATCACAGGGCGGGCCGCGCGGCATGTCGCTATCTCCACACCAAGACATTGCTGCCTCGTTCGATTCATTCTCGTAGCCTAGAAGTATTTGTCTTCCTTTTCCCGTTCAAGACACCGCAGTCCACCTTGACGCGTCTGCACAAAACATCGCTTTGACAACCAGGCCTCAAGTGCGCCACCTTTTCCTCCGTGTCAGCCTCAAGAATGCGCCCCGAACCACATTTTTACCACACCATCTTCAATAGAGTAAGACTATAACTGCCTAATCTGCGTCTCATAGCTGTCCGATCCAGGCCCCAATTTCGTGCGACCACTTCAAACAAAGGCATAGCGCCGTAGTCTGAGCGTGTGGAGGCACGAATGCGGCGACCAACCGAGCGTTAGAACTAGTGCCGTGCCTGGCCTTTGTGTTGCTATTTGTATACCTCGCCGCGAGATGCAAATTCTCCGATAAAGATGTTGTGTCAGTGCGTAGACCGAAATGAACGCGTAGTTCAACAGCAGTGGTCATGCACCTCGCAATCAAGATGGAAGTGACGGGCTGCAGATACCTGGTCTGGTTTTGCGTGCCTCATGGGGAGCTAGGATGTCTCACGCTGTGAGGATACAGATTGCAGATTGTAGTATGCGGGTCATGGGGAGTGGGGCTTGAGTACGTCTGCTGTGCTTCCTCACATGTTGGGTTCGGGAGTGGTGGAAGGAGGCATACACTGTGCGCGGTATGCTTCGCCACATTTCTGACATCACGCCATGCTCTCTCTACGATGGCGCGCGAACAAGTCGCTATCAATCATACATCCGGGCGCAAATACGTCGCCTAGACAATGTCACTGCGTTTTCGGTACCATGATGCATACTACACACAGCATGGCTACTTCAGATGTTTCGGCCACCTGCATAAGCAGTTACATGAAACGCTCAACAACAAAGGAACATGCTCGACCCCTCGCTGCTGTGCCTGTACTAGCTCATCGCTCGTAATCGCAGTCTCACAGCGCCGGATAGGCAGAACGCCAATAGCGTACGGACCGAAAAGGTTCTGACATCTGCAGTGGAAAGAGTTACACGCCCTTGAATGGCTCATTTACATCGAGGATCATGGGCGGAAGGCGTCTGTGTGAGATGGCTTTGTTTGAGTGCTAGTATCATGCTCGAGCTCTCCGACACAAGCCGGACTCACGACATCGCGCCTTGCCCGGTACCATCATCGGCACCTTCGCGCAACACACCATTGTATCTCAAATCGATTGACGTCACCCCTTTTCTACGATCAGATGGACCCCAATTGTTTCAAGCATGTAGTGCATGACTGTATGCAGTACTGCCAATGCGCCATTAAACGCTCGGACTTTGCGAGTGGCAGTGTTGAGGGTCATCGGTAATGTCTAGTGAGCGCTGTGCGACGTTGCACCCATTCGATGTGGTGATCGGCACTTGGACTGCCGGATACAGGCGGCGCGGGATGATAGCTTGTCTTAGGCGTTGGTGCGGTCTGATCGCTTGATGATGGCTGTGATCTGATGGTTCTGGGGTGGCGAGTATAGCACGGTGGCTGGAGTTGGAATGATGCTGGCGGATGGTATTCGTGGTTCGACGTATCTTGCTATGGAGGGGTGGTTGTGGCTCAAAACGAATGTCGTGTTACTTGCACAACCGCGGTATCCAGCTGCAGTGGCGAGACAGACTCGTCGCTACAACATCTGGCAGCTGTCACTGCTGTATGTCTTGCCTTGTTCTGCCTTCTGCATACTTTTCCCTCGTTGCTTCCGAATCCTCGTCTAGCCCTTGTCTTGCCTCATGGGCCCAAAATTGCAGGACATGCTAGATGTAGCCTGCCAAACCTGTAGGCTCTCGAAGGAATTGCAATCGTGCCGCCGAACCCAACTCCCCGGCTGTCTCATACTGTTACTTCGATTCAAGTCAGAACATGACCGCGATAGCTCGGTAACTCGGTCGGTGCCGGACCGCTGACCAGGAGAGATAGAGCCACTCATTCCAGATGCCTCGACCTATTTTAGGATCCGCGAGATTCATCTTGATCCTGAGGTTGCGACTGCTGAGCCGACGTTGCAGTTGCAGCAGCAGGTTCATCACTATCGTCACCGAAGCCAAGGTTCTTGAATGAGTCAGGGGCCATCAGATTCCTATCGAAGAGTCAGCATTGGCCATAACAAGGCTACGCCTTAACAGTGGGGTTTCGCTCGGCTGCTGCCGAGGTGGTGTAACAGAAGGAGTGGAGATGTGGATAGGTATGCTGTGCGATGCCGACGTCTTGAGGGGGCTGGAAGTATGCCGATTCGATGGCACCATCGTTCCAGATCTGGTAAGAAGCCAGGAATGCAGGGCGCAGCATCTCTCCCTTGCGCCCATTTCCAGTTCTTCTTCTTCAATCTACCAGCTACCTGGTCCGATATCTTTGACAAGTCGGTATCACAAGGTGCTATCCTCCCTTGCTTTGCGTATGCACTGCAGCAAAGTGATTTTGAAGGGGGCGGTGAGTTAAAGGAGACGGCCATGGTGTGACAAAAGGATGAACAATACATACCGATCCATGCGGCAGGAAAGATACGACTTTGAGAGGTTGCGGCACTCCGGGTCATTAGACCCTCGATGCGATCTGATGCATCTCAAGTAAGATAGCATAATATCTTTACATTCACCTAAGATGCTACGTCAATCTTTGTACACGCCGAGGATGATCGAAATCAGGCAGTGGTATTTAGAGAGTCGGTCAAAGCGATCGTACGTACCATCATGATCGAGAGGGAAAGATCCGCGCTCAGGCCTAATTGAGAGCAGTCAGCAAACACTCTTTTAAGATATAAGCGCGAAAGCAGTGGTCACACTCTTGAGGCGTAGGACCATCCGACAGAAGAACAACGAATTGCGGCAGTGTGGAGGGATAACGCACGGATTTGGCTTCTGGATCTTCTGGCCCAGACCTGCGCCACCGAATGTGCTCATTTTGGAATACTGATTGAGTTCTTGAAACAGCGTGGGCCTCTGCGCAGACAGACGTTGAGGTTGTAATGAGCGTGGCGGCGATGATCTGGAGTGAGCTTCGGATTGAACTTAGCGTGATCGGGTCCGTGCTTCCCCGCTCATCTGAACCCTGCCGTTTTGGGAACGACGTGCGTTTAGGCGTTGAGCCGCATCGTCACCTTCTAGCTTGTGTCATTTCGAGGCTCGGCACAACATATAACACAACGTGTTGAGATAAGTAACGACTTCCGACAGATTTAGGCCCTTTGCTGCTGGCCTGGGATACGAAGTACATTGCTACCAGTGTCTAACAATAGTCAACCACCCTCGTTCCTTGACTGCATTGAACAACAGCGCAACTCTCTTCCTTTTCATGCCCTCCCTTGGTGCCAGGTCTTCAATCGCATGCCTCCCGTCCAGATACTTCAATAGTGTCGGCCAGCTTTCCCTGAGCTCTTTTCCCGTCAATCCCAGTATGCCCCCGTCGTTGTGTTTGGGTGGACTCGGGTTGGCTGTTGATATGGTGCCCGCTCCTTCAAAAGTTTGGCCAATCTTTTCGAGCCATCGCGCTTCTAGCGAGGTCGCCTTCTGTGGGTTATAAACTACGGACTGCTTGAAGTCTGCGGGAGATGGTGCAGGCGGCGCCCCTGTTGGTGAGGTGGGAGACACGACCGAGCCACGCGAGGGCGAAGTCGGATGCAGATGAAGTGGGCTGGGTCGATGTGGCTTGATATCGCGAATTGCCAGACGAGATGGCGATTCCGGACGTTGAGACGAGCCAAGTGCAATAGCAGTGCGCTGGCTACTTGTGCTACCAGCATCAGACGGGGCTCGGGCGGGCGACCCTCGTGCCACTCGTGGACTAAGAATGGTGCTGTGATGCATGTCTTCGTCGTGTGGCCCTTCTGTGCTCCTATCTCGACGTCCCAGTCGTAATGGTGTTGTTGACCTTGCGGAAAGTAGACTACTACGCTTTTCTGAGACGATCGACTCGTTCACTGAATCATTATCGCTCAACAGCTCTCTCCTCGCCTCTTCTGCCTTCTTCATGCGCTCCTCACGCTCTATATCGCCTGCAACTTGCGCTTTAATCTCGGGCGAAACACGCACCCACGCAAAGGTGCGCAACTGCGTCACCCAACCACCCCGCATTAACCATGCTAGTATTTCCATGTATGCATCGCGGTGTTCGGTAGTGGGAATGAAGTTCCTGAAAGGACGAGGTGTGCCAGATAGCATGCTGAGCACCTTGGGTAGAGTGGGTAAGGTAGGGAAGCGCTGCGCGTATGCCGTGACAGCACTTGACAGCGAGGAGAAATCGGCATTTGGAGAGACAACGTATGTATCTCGTGGCGAGAGAGGCGCTATGAGGCGGGCACGCCGCCAGTCCACCAGGTGCGAAGCTATATACTCCATATCGTGCGCGGATATGTTATGCCGCTTCGAGATCTTCAACAAAGACTTTGTGGGGGTGATGTTTCGTATACAAAAAGCGATGGCGGCTGCCATGCCGGCCGAGTCGCCACCGAGCTGTTTGATCATTGTCTCTGAATCGTCTAGCAGCAGTAATGCAGCATGTTGTGTCATGGGCGATTCGTCTGCATCCAACACGACATTGGAAGTAGTCAACCACAGACCCGGCATCTGTGGTTCGAGTGCGTTAGGTAGGTAAGGTGTTGAGTCAGCTTGTGGTATCTGAAAAGATGTGTTGAATGTGGCATCAAAGTGTACGTTCGCAATCTTGTCGTTTGATATCGAATCAAACGTGATTGCAATCGACTTTGCTAATGGCGAGGCGGCAATGATCTTCCGCCACGTCGAAGACAGCGATTCATTACTGTCTTTGGCACGCTGCTTTATGTCGATGATTCGTTTCGACTCTTTCCAGACATACTGGAAACGGGCCTCTTCGTACTTCAGGGCTTTTGCATACTTGCGCGTCACATGGTCGTACATTTCTTTTACGCGTTGCTGATGCTCCAATGCAGGCGGGTTGAGCACAAACACGACGTTGAACATGGTCATATCGGGACTATTGTCTTGGCTGGTCGAGTTGCTTCGCGCATCGGACCCAGCTTCCGAGGGTGCTCCAGAAGGGCCACTGGACACTGATCCATGACCGTATCCTGGCTCGAAACCCTCAGGATACACGAAAGGCTCGGGCTTCGGTGGCTTGGTTTGGACTTCCTCGGGTATGTCGCCTTCCTCATCTTCATCGGTGGTCGCGAAATGCCTGGTCAAGTTTCCATCCTCGAGCTGCTCTTTATTCAATCGCTTCTTCTTCTTCCGCCGCTTGGGTTTTTTCCACAAGCCATCGTCCCTCACGAACATTGGAGCACCGACGAAGACGATGCTCTCCACACCTAGCTCGAATCGTCTCTTATTGAACTCTTTGCTAGGGCTGAGGATCTTTTCTAATGCATCTGTTTTGAAGCCGAGCACAGTGTCCCAGTCATGGTCACCGCCTTTCTGCTTATTGCGGGTATCACCGTCAACACCCTCATCGTCAGGGTCATCCTCGCCGATGGTTTCCTGCCTATTCCATATGTCTATGCCAAGCTTGCTCCTATCGCGCTCGCGAAAGTTCGCGCATGTGACCGTCCGGCCTGACCCACGTCCACCGCTAGTGCGGCTGCCAATCTCAATATCGTTGTCGTCGTCTGTCACGGTGCTACTTTCCCAATCGCTATCGGAGCTGCCTGATCCGACGCTTGCAGTGGAGGTATCATGATTGAACCAAGCTGGGTCTCTTGCGCCTGCAAGAGCTGCAGCCGAAGGTGAAAGTGGCGGGTAGTGGAAGACGAGCCGCGGGCCCAAAGATCGCGACTTGGTGACGAGGAGGATGGAATGGAGGTTGGACGCCGGTGGTAGCGGTAGGGCCATTGAAAGGAAGGTCAACGCAGGTGCAAGGCGCGTGTCAGGCATGAAGAAGCGAATTGCGGATTGAATGCCGGTTTTAACCTGAATGGGCCAAGTCAAGTAACGCGAATCACCATCACTCACCATCTCATCGAAATCGACTCTCTCCGACACCGCATCTTCAAAGGCATTGTCTGTACACCACATGGTGCTCGGATTGCACAGCGATTTCACTGCTTCTGCGCACGCGAGCGCGCGAGTGCCACGTTCCCTAAGCATTCACAATGCAGCCAACGCCAATTCACACAACGTCCAGGCCTGATAAATACACTTCGATCCTTCCGATGATTTTTCTTCCGGCTAACCCGCCAGGAGCCCAAAACCCACTGACAACTCAACACGCCAGCTAACTATGGTCCCCGTAACAGCGCCCACGTCGACTGCCACCGACGGAGCCCAGTCCACTACTCCACTGACGCAGCAGCCCGCCAGCTTCCTTGCCCGCCTCGCAACTTCCATTTTGCACATTCGCTGGCCTATCTTGGAACGCATCTTTGATAACACTTCACCGTGTGACATTCGCACTCTCGCCCTCGACCCAGATTCCCCCAAGCCTGATGAGCTAACCACAAAGACGTGTCATTACCTTGCTTACATTCTGAAGTCTAACCCCGCAAGCCCGAGCCCTGACACGATTCCGTACGCCTTGTGCCTGCTGCTGAGATTTCGGTTGATCCCGAATGCTGTGGGTGAATCACTTGTCTCTCGTGATGTTCCCGACGAGATGTGGATCGTGATGGCTGTGTATCTTGCCCACAAGCTTCTTGTTGACTGGAGCGAGAGGTGGAATGCTCCATTCCGGCTGGACAACCGTGGTTTTGTCCGAGCTGAGATGGAGTTTCTGGCTGTCTTGGGCTATCGCGTTTGGATCAAGGATGAGGAATATGCATTCATTAATGGTAGGTTGAATGAATTGTGGACAGAAGTCTACAGGGAGGCAGCGAAACCTGCTTTACCAGCTTTCATGGTGAAGAGATTTGGCAGGCTTAGTTAGATACACTGTTCTGGTGTTGTCGGTGTAACAACGGCACATTGCGCTACGAGCAAATACGACAAGGGTTGAGAAAATGAGAACTCGCCACGAAAAAGCAATCTAAAGCTATGTCGCATGTGCTCTCAACATTTCAGATAGATTTTCGTGCTTTTTCATGTAGATTTCGCTCTCAGGTGGTAAAACTAGGCATCTCGTCAGTTATGTACTGCATGTTACCACATACGAGCCAGACATATTTCGATTTCGCTTGAATTACAACACTTGGATCTACTTGATAAAGGTATCAATTATTAGCTACTTCTATTAGACAGATATCCCGGCATTTCCGCTCGTATGCTCCAGCCTGCGGTAAGCTTCGTTGCCCCGCTGGTGCCGCTCGGTCTCAAATTGGCCCCCACAATCCCCCCACGGCTGTTCAAGACAGCATCTTCGCAACATACTACCAAAATCAAGGCAATTTCTCAGCGGTCGCGCTGCTTATTACTACCGATATTCGGTACTGTAGGCACCAACATTAGTGCTCATCAGCTGCATACCGCTACCTGTATCTCACCATAGGTAGCTGCCAGCTTGATTGGCAATATATTCTAATTGACGCGCTTCTCCATGCATTCTTCCTTCCTCTACGTATCTTCACGACTCTCCTCTACCAGCCACAGGGATTCTGACACGCTTCAATCTTCTATACTTCATCTGATGGTCAATTGCCAACCTCATCATGCCAGAGATACTCCCACCTCACAAGATCGAGACATTTGCCTACGAACCGGGCCTGTCGCTTTCTATACAGCCTCCTAAGTCGAGACACAAGAACTGGCTGACTGACTACGAATATTAAGATCAGCTTGGAAGGGACCCATTGCAAGTTCGGCGCGTCGGGGCATCGCGGATCCCGAAGCTCGCATCGAGAAGCTCATAGAAGTGCTTGAAGACTACCCAAAGCATATGCACCGACGCAAAATTCTTCTCAAAGCTACCAGACGTGGGGACGAGACTATTGCCAGGGATTTCGTAAGCACGGGCATGAATGTCCACTTCGATGCCGAAAAAGCAAAAGAGGAGGAGGAGGAGGAGGAGGAGGAGGAGGAAGAATCGAGAGCCGACGATGAGAAGAAGGGGGACGGCGATGTGTCTGGTATTCCAGAGAAGGAAGATAAATCCAACGCCGCGGTGCATCTGGCTTGTGTCAAAGGTCACCTTGGGTGTCTCCAAATCTTCCTCGAGAGCGGCGTCGACGTCGAGTTGCGAGATGAGTTTGGTCGCACGCTTTTGATTGCAGCTTTTGGTGGCGACCATTATGAGGTTGTCAAGTACCTACTCGACAAGGGCGCAGATCCCACAGCACGATGCAATGATGACAAGCTATGTCGGCAGTGGTTGAACGCATTCGCGGGAGGTACTTGCGTTGATTTTGCGGCACATTACGGCAACAACTTGGAGATGCTCGAACACTGCTTGAGTAAACCTGACGTTGAAGTAACCTTGCGGACTCTTAAGCCGGCTATGAGTGGTGGGCATCAGAGCTACAAAGCGCTGGAATTGCTACTGAAGCGGGGAGGGTTTGCTAAAAAAGGAGTCAATGGCCTGGGTCTTGACGAATCGAATAAAGAATTGAGAGCAACGAAAATGGATGCAGCCCAGCAAGTCGTACAGGAAGCCGACTTGAAGTCGACGAGGATGGTCCTGAGCTACCTTTACCCTGGCTTTAGAAGTGGGGGTACTTCTCGACTCAAGATACCCGAAGAGCTTCATAAGCCCTTCGTGTACGGCGCATATACTGCCATCGGAAAGGGCTGGACCAACAAATTCGAATGGATTTATGGCTTGGACATCATGGAGCACGATACAATGTCACTCGATGAACTGCCTGAAGGTCAGCGCCTCAACATTCAGCATCTTCTCGACACAGCCGCGGAAAACGGGTCACTTGACAGTGCGCGGTTCTTGATCGAAAGATGTGGCGCAGACCCACACAAGTACCGCTTGCCGTCTGGATTGCCACCATTGTATTATGCCACAGGAAACGATAAGCACGAGATGGTTCGCTATCTCCTCGAAAAAACATCACGTGAATACACACTTGGGGAACGGTCGGTTCTCGGCGGGCCCGACTGCATTATGGGTTGCTGTCCGCGAAAAGTGTTTCGAGAGCATACGCGTGCTTTTGGAATATGGCGGCCCATTTGACGAGATTAACGAGGAGATATTGAATATAGACGGGCCACTGGATGCTATCTTACAAGCGCAGACCAATGTGAAAGACAACGCCCAGGTCAAGCTGAGAGCAGAACACAACGTTGCCCGGTACATCGCCCGGAAACGAAATGACTATGAGCACCCTAATAGCCCGTACGTCCGCTTAAAGCTCACCGTTGAGGATAAGAGCTGGATCGACAAGCTACAATATCGCCGGCTCGAGGATCTCAAACAAGACTGGAGGGAGTTTAGCAAGAAAGAACCCAGCGGAGGCTACGGATTGGGCGCAAACGACCGAGCCGGGCTGCCGGATGAGCCAGTTTTTGAAAAGAGGCAAGCGGAGTTGGGGTTGAATGAGGATGATGATCTGATCCCAAAATTCGAGCCGGCGTATGTGCGAGAGTAGAAGACTGCAACAGCGCTTAGCTTCATGGATCGCTTAGCGGTGCTTGAAGGGAGGAAGCATCGGAGTGCTTACTTTTCAGTGTTAGACTATCAAATGGACGTTTTTCATAGCATGGTGTCTATTTCCAACATTTCATCATCACCGTCCCTTCTCCGACAATGTTTCCGTACTGTCCATTCCTTCTCCGGTGTGGTTACCGATTTGAAACCGTCGAGTCAGGCGAATGTGAGGTGAGTGCCTGTCGCGCAACCTCAGGTGACGCCCAGTGCTTTTTCCTAGCCAACTTTTGTCACTTTCACCACCTTCGAATGCGCCATGTTGCAATGTTGCGAGAAGGATGTGCACCCAAAAGCGCAGGGTTCTCGCATGGACGTCACTCGAAACATGAAACGAAGCGAGGTGTCCAGGCGGGCGATGCCGAGAGGTGGTTGGCTGGCAGCAGCCTGACGATCATCTCGCGGGCACACAGACAACCTGATGAGTGCTCAGCCATGATGCATGGGGCGGCGAAGCTGTAAGCATGAACAGGCTTCGTCCTCTCCTCTCACCCTCCTTCGTGAAGTCCCTTAACGATGCGCTCGTCATTCGCGCTTCTGACTCTTTCAGCGTCGCTGACGGTCGCGCACCGCGACTTCTGGCAGATCAACCTGCCCAAGTGCTGGCAGAACTGCTTCTCGAAGACGGAGGATGGCTGCGCGTCGAGTGGATGTGAGTCGCGGCAGCATACACTTGTTCGCACTCTTCTGACCAGTCTTAGGCGTATGCGACTCAGCGGAAGTCAGCCCTACATACCTCCAAAGCGCGGTGACATGCGCCGTGTCGCAGTGTAGAGCGGACCCATGGGCGGCTCAACTCGTTCTTGGCCCTCTGGAGCTGATATGCCTGGGATTGGGCGACCCGATACCCCGAGATAATCTCGCCGCTGCCTACGCCGCCGCAACCGACACCTCGCAATCGACACGCAGACCGGCACCCGCGATAAGTAGCAGGAAGCCTGAGATCAGAACATCGAAAGCGAGCAATGATCAAGGCTTGACTGCGACCCTGAAGTCGACTCTAACACAAACCACGACAGACGGCAGCGGCAACACTTTGCTGGTCATCATACCGATTGTGGTCGGTCCCTCAGGAGTCTTCACTGGCGATGTGTCCACGTCCACGGTCACGGCGACGGCTTCGAATGGTCTTTCGTTCATACCCTCGTCGGCCAGCCCGTCTGCTGCGCCGTCTGCACCCACACCGACACAGCGAGTACCGCCTACAACCTCGAGCGTAGGAGCTCAGCGATCGGACAGCCCAGCAAATGGTAATGGAAGTCCATTCGAGAATATACAGGCCGGTGCGAGCAAATGGCCTGTATCCGGGCCCATGCTCGGCTTGGGTGCGGTGGCGATGTTGTTTATGAGGATGTGATGAGTCTGTCTGATAATGATGGCGTCGATGGATATACATGGTGGGCATGCGATAATGATACCACAGTGATTTTAAATGGATTGTAACTACGAGTTTTAGGCACTTTGGCTTCAACACATGTTAACCTACACAGGGTATGAATCGCCGCTGTGTTTCACTTGACGCATTTGCACAGAAGCCTCCTGATGCGTGCGCAAACTACTGGCCAGACACATGTCAGTAGCTCAACAACTTGCAGGTAATGAATGGAGCGGACTCACCTTACCAAGTTCACGTTGCCCTGTACATTCTGGCAAGGCGTGACACGATAATTTAGCTCAAAAGAAGACAACAGACAAACAGTGGAAGCGACAGAATTTGATTTATTCGGTCGTCGCCTTCCTCATGTCGTGTATACATGAAGCAGATAGCTACTACAAGGATGCTACAGGATACCAACATGATCACTTAGATCATGACTCCCAGACTGAACGCCTAAGCAAGTGATGCAGCCATGCTGCTCTGAACGCCGATGTTGAGATCGTTCATGCACCTACTATACTCCACCCTTTTACCCGCCCGATAACGACCCATAATGCAGGTTGAACTTTTGGGTATCATAGAAAGACGTCGTTACACATTACACGGCAGCATGTTGATATGCCACACAAAGCGACTAGCGTTGATGAAACGCAGTCGTAAGGGGTGCCAAATGGCAAGAAAGAATCTAAGAAGCGTACTTCTCGCGGTTGAACTTTGCAGCGTTGACGAGGTTGGTCAGCGCGGCCTTGGTCTCCTTCCACTGGCGGGTCTTGAGACCACAGTCAGGGTTGACCCACAGCTGCTCTGGCTTGAGGTAGGTCAACATCTCGGCGAGGCGGTCCTTGATCTCCTGCTCGGAGGGAACACGCGGCGAGTGGATGTCGTAGACACCAGGGCCAATGTGACGGGGGTAAGCCTTGTCCTCAAAGACCTTGAGGAGCTTGGCGTCGCTCTTGCTGTTCTCGATGGAGAGGACGTCGGCATCAAGCGCGGCAATGGCGTGGAAGAAGTCCTGGAATTCGGAGTAGCAGAAGTGGGAGTGGATCTGAGTAGAGTCTTGGACACCAGCACAAGCAAGCTTGAATGAGTCAACGGCCCATGAGAGGTACTTCTCGCGCTCAGTACCAGTACGGAGGGGAAGACCTTCGCGAAGAGCAGGCTCGTCGACCTGAATGACGAAGATACCAGCAGCCTCGAGGTCCACAACCTCGTCGCGAAGGGCGAGAGCGAGCTGCTGAGCCTGAACAGACTGGTGAACATCGTCACGAGGGAAGGACCATCGGAGGCAGGTAATGGGACCAGTAAGCATGCCCTTCATGGGCTTCTTGGCAACCGATGCGGCGTACTTGGACTCCTTGACGGTCATGGCAGCGGGACGAGAGATGTCACCGACAATGATCGGAGGACGGACGCAGCGAGAGCCGTAGGACTGTACCCAACCCTTGGTGGTGAACTCATAACCGTCGAGGCGCTCACCGAAGTACTGCACCATGTCGTTGCGCTCGGGCTCACCGTGGACGTAGACATCAAGGTCGAGCTCGTCCTGGATCTTGATGACATCTTCGATCTCCTTCTCGATGAACTTTTCGTACTGCTCGGCAGTGATCTCACCCTTGGTAAACTTGTTGCGCTGGATACGGATCTCCTTGGTCTGGGGGAAGGAACCGATAGTGGTGGTGGGGAACAATGGGAGCTTCAGGTGCTTCTTCTGCTGAGCATATCGCTCGGGGAAGGCCGACTTGCGCTCGTGCTGCTCAGCGGTAACGCTGGCTTGACGATCCTTGACAGCCTTGTTGTTGGTGCGCTCAGATGAAGCGCGAGCCTGCATAGACTTGGCGTTGGCCTCAAGAGCCTCACGCACAGCCGCTGGGCCATCGTTGACAGCCTTGGCGATAACGACGACCTCAGAAACCTTCTGCACGGCGAAGGAGAACCAGTCCTTGACCTCAGTGGGCAGCTTCTTCTCGCTGTCGAGCGAGTGAGGGGTATGTAGGAGGGAACTGGATGTGGCGATGATGACACGGTCCTTGCCAAGCTTCTGGATGGCAGTCTCGACCTTCTCGATGGCGTTCTTGAAGTTGGTTTTCCAGATGTTGCGGCCGTCGACGACACCGACGGAGAGGACCTGGCTGGAGCCGAGCTTGCTGATGACGCTCTCGAGCTGCTCTGGGTTCCTCACAAGGTCAATGTGGAGACCATGGACACCCTGCAGGCCGGCAATGGCATCGAAGTTGTGGACGACGTCACCGAAGTAGGTGGCGACGATGGCCTTGGGCAGGTTGCTGCCAACGAGCTTCTGGTATGCAGGCTTGAAGGCATCCTTGACCTTCTGGGGAAGATCGTAAACGAGGACGGGCTCGTCGATCTGGACGTACTCGGCACCGGCGGCCTTGAGCTTCTCAAGGAGCTCGACATATACGGGCAGGAGCTTTTCGAGGAGGGAGATGGGATCGACTGACTGGTCACGGTCGGCCTTACCAAGGGCAAGGAAGGAGACGGGGCCGATGAGGACCGGGCGGGTGGTGATGCCGGCCTCCTTGGCCTCAAGGAACTCAGTGACGGGCTTGGGGTTCTCTGAGAGCTTGAACGTCTGGCCGTCCTGGAAAGTGGGCTTGACGTAGTGGTAGTTGGAGTCGAACCACTTGACCATTTCCTGCAGCTGTTAGGCGTCGCACTTTATACAGGATGATAAGGGAAGACTTACCAGACTGGGAACATCGACACCGTCCTTCTGGTGGCCACGGCCCATGGCAAAGTACTCATCGAGCGTGTGCAGCGAGTGCTTGGAGTAGCGCTCTGGGATAGCCTGTTATTGTTAGACATTCGCTGGCCAGCAATGGCGTGATGTGAGCGTACATTGAACAGCTGAATGTGGTCGAGGAGGTGGTCGTAGAACGCAAAGTCGTTGCTGGGGATAATATCGACACCGGCATCCTTCTGGATCTTCCAGTGCTCCAATCGCAGACGCTTGCCCTCCTTCAGCAGCTCGTCCCGCGAGAGCTTGTCGGCCCAGTAAGCCTCGTTGGCCTTCTTGAGCTCACGGTCCGCGCCCATGCGGGGGAACCCGAGTACTGATGATTGGACCATTGTGATGTGCGTCCTCTTTAGTTGAGAGGAAATTGAATGGTGGTATGTAGTGGTGATAGAGAGGAATAAGGGAGGGAGAGGGGAGGAGGGATGCAGACAAAGTAAATGCCAGCTCAACGGGGCTTATGTATTGATTTTTTGCGGGCGCCGCTCACGCAAGCCGCAAGCGCGGGGCAACCACATCAATGCACCAATGAGCTAAAGCTGTGTGCGGCGGGCGGTGTGGCCGCCGAACGTCCGTCAACCAACTGATGATGCAAACGATTAGAGAACAACTTGTTGGCTAGCTATGAACTGTGCTGGCAAAGTCACAATCACTGTATCTTGAGAACAGACGGTTCCCTCGCGGGCGAAACATTGGGTAGATTCAAAAAGGTCTTGCCCAATGTCTCCAATTCGCACCCCCGCGTCGGCGTTTTTACTCGGAGCCGCCAGTATGTAGCAGTAGAGAAAACTAACTCCGGCCTTGTGTCTGGGGTGTACGCTCACAAGACTGTAACAGGATCTGTTTCGAAATTTCGAATACTTACATGGGCTGGCAAGCGTTCGAGAGACCGCCGCCGATGTCGCTGTTCACGATGCCACTCGATACGCGAGCATAGACCCTGACGATCACACCAAACAGTAGTCATCCGTGTCGTTCACGCCGGGGTCCTTGGTGTCGAGAATGTTCACTCGCATCGAGCCCATAGCCCTCCTGCACTTGGCGTCTTTACCAGCGAGCATTAATGGCACACTTAGCACTGAATATGTCCGTAATGTCTCCACAGCTCCCCGCACTAACACGCGATTGGGTCATGCCACCCCGCCATCAACAACGATAAATAGGTAGTACTGGAGCTCTTTTGAACCGCTCTATTTTACGAAACCATTCAAGTATCTGTCCATACATTCTCACCATGGCCGCCAGACCCTCTCACACACGAACAGCATCGACGAATCTAGGAAGTGGCGTCGGTCAACGGCCTCTTGAGGGTCGGCTTGGCATCGTAACCGGCTCATCGAGGGGTATGTTCAAGTCTGCAAAGAATGAACTATAGCTATAGCTGATATCTCCAGGCATTGGCGTCGAGATCGCGCGTAACCTAGCCAGCAAAGGCTGCAACGTCGTCATCAACTACACGTCCGACTCCTCCACCAAAACCGCCGAAGACCTTGCCTCCGAACTTTCTGCTGAGTATGGAATCAAGGCGCTCGCCGTGCAAGCCAGCATGGGCTCAGAGAACGGGCCCAAACATCTCGTAGAGTTGACCAAGAACAACTTCGCACACCCCAAGACCGGAAAGTTCCAGCTCGACATCATCATCAACAACGCCGGCGTAGCTGGTAACAACTTCGTCGAAAACGTGGACTGCGAGGACTTTGCGCGGCAGTTCAACATCAACGTGCGAGGACCGCTGCTCCTCCTGCAGGCTGCGATACCATACCTTCCAAATGACCGCTCCGGGCGCATCGTAAGTCTCTCGTCGGTCAGCTCGTCGCTTGGATACAAGGGCCAGTCCATCTACGGTGGCACCAAGGCAGCGCTGGAAAGCATGACACGGACGTGGTCTCGCGAGCTGGCAGAACGCTGTACGGTCAATGCGATCAACCCCGGCCCGGTCGCTACTGACATGTATTGGAGCAACGATGAGAAGTTCATTGCTCAAAACAAACCTTTCATCGAGAACACTCCTCTTTCGGCACCGCGCAAGGGTATCGACGACGAGAAGATTTATGAAGCGTCGCAGAACGCGGGCGGTCGACCGGCGTATAGCGAGGAGGTCGCCGGTGTCGTCGGTATGCTTTGCTTGCCTGAAGCTGGATGGACGACGGGGTCTGTAATATGCGCAAACGGAGGTATGAGATTTAGCTTCTAGACAGCGGATCGGCAGTCCAAGATGTCGTCGTTGATTTCGCCTTCATTGAATTCGTCTCCAACAACATGGCCTTGAAAATATGGAATAGAACAACCCAGAAATCGTTTTAAAGTTTACCGTTTCAATGCCCAATACAGATGTCGTGATCTACTTTCACACGTGGAATTCTAGATTTGACCCGGACGAGAAGCTCAGAGGAGAGGTCAGAAGTTCTGGGCGTTGTGTCATCGACACGGGCTGGGCTCGTGCAGCTTTGTGCTCCAACGACCCGCCCCTTGCGCCGACTCATCTCCGCGACGGCAACACCCTTCACTAGAAACTTGATTACCAGAAGCTCAAGAAGGCCTGTCCCGGTATCCAGAGCTTTTGTCGAGCGCGAGGCAGCATCATTCGCCATCTCGACCTTTCACATGTTGTTGGGGCCCCGCCTGTTGCTATGGAGACGCGTGTTTATGTCCCGCGCGGGCGTTGCTTTTGTGCTAAACGCCGCATTCCACATCATCAGCAGCGGACCCTTCAACGGCGCGTGATTGGGCAATAAGCGGCCGTTTTGGGAGGAAGTTGCGCAATCTGGTCGACTTGGTGGCTAGCATCAAGCCTGGGTCTCTGTTGACAGGCCGTGGTCCAGCCTCCTCTGGCTGCCTGCATGAACTACGTCTGAGCACACCAACCCTCGACATCCGTGTGCAAAAGTGGACTCCCAAAGACCGCTGCCCACACTCTCTCTCTTGTGCGACGCTGTTCCGCAACCCCTACAGCGCGGTTCATGGAGCACTCAATGCGGCTTGCGAGGTAGATGGTCCTCCGACAACATTAGCAAGACACCATGCACCTCTCCTTCACCCCGCCGTCGAGGGTGTCGATGAGCTGGATAGGCCTTCTGCCCGCGTCACTTCTTGTGTCGGTGGTCACAGCCCAGATGCCCGGCAACCCCACACGACTTCTTCGCAAGGACAACGTCCTCTACGTCTTCCAACCCTCCTCGAGTACGGACAGCCAGTACCAGTTGGGCGCAATCGACGTTTCGTCTCGTGTCGCTGCCGCCGACCCTCCATACTCAACTCTCTTTCCGGCCTTACCATTCCTCGATGCCGATGGGCCCCGCGCCTTTACACCGATTCTCCATGATGGCGGTAACATGACAGTATATACGGGGGACTGTTCGCAAGGTGCGAGTGGCGGCGAGGTGTGGACATACACGCCCATTACCTCTCCATCCCAGTCGCCCGGGAAGTGGGAACAGGAAGACGTCTCGGTCCAGGACACTACACACACTGCGATCATGGGTGCCAATTACCTCAGTGGTGGCATTTCGTTTTCTAGCATTGTAGGAGGAAACGCTGCAACTACGGGTGCGTACTTCTTCGGTGGTATGTGCCCTTTTGGCGGCGACAACAACAACAACGATTGGCAATCTGCTGCGAATTACTCGAATCTCATGGTCACCCTCCAGCCCTCAAGCGCCACCAAAGATAAGACGGCCTTTAACATGGATATTTCTGCGAGTCGAGGGCCACCTGTACCCGAGGCGGGATTCTCAATAACTGGTCTGGAACCCACATTCTCCAATCGCAGCGACGGAACTCAGACGCAGCAGCAGAACTTCTTGCTCATCGGTGGGCATACCAGTGCTGCGTTCATCAACATGTCGCAAGTTGCTCTCTTCTCCCTGCCGGAACAGGGGTGGACGTTCATTGGTGTAGAACAACCCGAGACAACCCCCACAGATCTGACGATGCACGCTAATGCAGCGACAATTGATCCAAGATCTGGACATACCGCTGTTCTCACCTCGGACGGCCAGCGAATTATCGTATTCGGTGGCTGGGTTGGCGATCTCAATACTCCCGCAGAGCCGCAGCTCGCGATACTCAACGTCGCTAGCGGCTATGGCGGTCAAGGTGATTGGCGATGGAACGTCACATCTGTTCAAGGTGCGCCCCTACCGAACGACTCCGGACTTTATGGTCATGGTGCCACCATGCTTCCAGGAGGGGTCATGATGGTTACGGGCGGCTATTCGATAGCGGCGCCCATTTCTCGCAGAAGGAGGGCTACACTGACCACGAACAACAAATCGTACTTCTTCAATGTAACCTCCAACGCCTGGCTCACGGAGTATGCCCCTCCACCCGGGAGCCCATCAGCCGTGCCCATAAAGTCTGGCCCGCTGTCTACTACCGGGCAGAAAGCAGGCTTGGGTGTGGGACTTGGTATTGGTTTGGCTGCTGTCTGTGGACTTTTGGGCTTCTACATGTGGTATACACGGCGTCTGAAGAGGCGCCGCGAGATCCGGGAAAAGCAGCTCCAGGATCTCTCGTTTACAACACATCGTTACAACATAGACGATTTTTCGCCAGGACTTGATCTTTGTGGCGGCCAGCCCGATGTCATAGACGTCGTATCCAATCAGAATGGCAACTATTACTTTCCATCGGGGTCTCAAGGCGGACAAGGCTGGAAACAGGCGAACGGCGGAGAAGCCGAGCGGACAGGATTACTTGTGGAAATACCAAGTCCCACTCGAGGACTGCGCCGGAGCCTAGGTGGCAGACCTGGGTATTCGATGGGGAAGATGCGAGGCCCAGGGCAGATTCACCCCATCGACGAATTGGAAGAGGAGCAGGACGAGGAACAGCTCCACAGCGAAGAAATCAACACCAAGCAGACCGAGATGGTCGAAAGGCGACACCATCGTGGCGGGTCCATCGTCGATAATGCGCCTGTACTCGATCCCTTCATTGAATCACGGCATCCGGGCGGGCACTCGACCGCTCCTCACTCCAGGGCACCATCTCCGCAACACGATCATCTAGACAACCCATCCAACTGGCCTTTGGGCCTCGCCGCACCCTCGCGTATTTCTCATGGTAGACTTTCTCCTGATAAGTCATCCTCTGAGCGAACTTCTTCAAATCTTAGCGACAGAAGCACACGGTCAGGTCTATCCTGGGAATCGTCAAGTGGTGGTATCGGGCGCAGCGCGTCTATACGGTCGGCTGCAATACTCAATCACGCAGCGAACTCGAATCCTTTCAAAACCCCGAACGGCAGTCCAACACGGGAATATGCCGACATCGATGATGGTTATGGACGAGGCAGTCTCGATCCACGGACGCAGTCTTATACAAGCAGCCGGAGTAATGGCTACGGAGAGATGGAATCTTTCCGTACGGCGCAATCATCTTTTACTCATCTTCAGGCTGAAGGCGAAGCATTGTTAGGTGGGAACCCAGAGCGCCCACGTCCAGGAACATCTTCATCAAGCTCCCACACTCACCGAGAGACCGAGTGTAGCCATAGTCGCGCAGCAACAGCCACTCCAGCAACATCTATTGCGCTAGACATGACGAACACATCACGACCAGCAACAAGAGAGAGGAGAAGAAGCTGGCTGGGGAGCGTGCGAAGAGTATTGACCAGGTCTGCCTCTGGCGCGGAACGTACTAGATCGCTTACAGCTACGATGTCCTACCACGAACGCTACACTGACGATCCGGTCTCAGCGGTGGGGCCATCTGTAGCGGACAACAGGAAGTCATTCCCAGCCGCATCTGCGCCACCTCGGCGGTCAGCTTCAGATGCAAGCTTCTGGAGGAGTCGCAGAGGCCAACAAGACTGGCTAGACGAGGAAGACTCAACTTGGAAACGGACTGCCGGCGATGATTGGGGCGCACCAGAGGACGTCGCACTCGCTGAGCGAGAGCGCCAACGACAAGAGTGGAGAGAAAGGGGCAAGCTAGTTATGGACATGAGTAGGGACGACGACCCGCTACCGACACCTCGCACACCAATCCGATCAGACCAGCTAGGTGTTCCCAGTATTGATGGTCGGCCATGTACACCGGCTAGCGAGGTCGACTGGGACGTTGAAGCAGCCGTAGAGCGCCGCGTCGTGCAGGTCATGTTCACGGTGCCCAAGTCCAAGCTGCGCGTGGTTAATGCGGACGTTGATCGAAGCAGCCTGATGTCACTGCCGCGGGAGGACTCAAGCGAAGACATCTCACGTGAGGTGGGTACCTCACCCAACCGCGTCAAAGATCTTGCTGGGAGATTCGAGCAGATGGGTAGTCCGCCGCGCATGTCCCCTCGTGCATCACCTAAACCTTCCCCGTCGCCTTCGATCAAGTCGATGAAGATTCGCAATAAGAGTAGCGCTGCTTCGATTGGAAAGCAGAGTGTCAGAAAAGCAAGCGGACAGAGCCCACTTGGCAGGGGGGAGTGAGCCAGGTATTGCCAGGTTCCGGTCGACGATTTGGTGTTTACTTTCTTGCACGTATGTTCAATCTTGCCACATTGATTCATCTATCTATCTAGCGAACGGCGTTTTGAAGGCGTTTCCTGGCAATTGCGATATATCGGTGTCATTACGGACGCTCTTTTTCCTCACGGTGGTCGTCCACAACATGTTCTACGAAAGGTAGATAGCCTAGGTTATGAACAGTCACGTTCCTGATCAATTTCAACAGTGTCGCAACTCATTGTACATCACCAGCCTCGTACTTCGTTAGTGCAGATACGCATCGCATCACTCTAGCTCTTTTCTTCCAGCCACGGCCTTTTTCGTCACCTTCTCCAACATTCTCTGTGGCTTCATCTCGACACGTTTCAATTACAGTACCCTGCTCTCGATCCTATCTCACATCACCAATGTGTTTTGATGCTCGCACGCCATCGTACATTTAGTGGAGCAAGCGTCTTTCTCCATCGACATTCGTCAATTTGATCACGTGGCAATTCCGATTAGTGAGCGACCAGGCTTGGTCAGCAGCCCACAGCGCCCATTCCATCAGACACCTACGATTAGTCTGGAACACCATAGAGACATAATCACATGCTGACGGAGCTGATTAAAGTAGCGCAAGAAGTTGAAAGAAGCTTTTCGGGTTAGAGCGGAGTGATATTGAGCAGCGCGCACAGATCCTAGGTGCCGAAGCGACCAATAACATGCAGGTACATTCATGACTCCGTCACTAATCCATGGACTAAATACGTGCTTGGTGAGCACGTAGCTTTCGTCATTGTGTAGAATCCCCCAGATTTTCCATTAGCAAGCTACATTTTAGGTCCTTTCCTTGGTGATCCAGTAATAGGGAGAACAAGGTCGTGTATAACAGACGACTTTCTGCACTCATCGCAAAATGGTGTCCAGAGAATCGAACCAAAACAATCAAATCCAAATGCTAACAACAACGTCAAGCATGTCAGGTCTCAAGACAATCATTCGCGACGCGCCATTCGGCCAGCTCTTGCGCTATGTAACCAACAACCGCGTGCTGAAATATCCAGAAGAGCTAGACGGCTTCCAATGCCCATGTAGCTATGACAAAAAAGAAGGGGAGCCCACGAGTCCAGCAGATACCGCAACCACACTCACCGCACCAGCCCACAGCGCGGATCCAACAGGCGTCGAGAAAACAACAGGCGAAGATCTCGAGAAAGTAGAAACAGCACCCGATCTCGAAAAAGTGCAGTCTCAGATTGCCGACGCCCAGTCAGAGTCCTCGGCAAGCTCTGACCTCGAACGTAAAGAGTCTGCCGCCTCCTCGGGACTACAGCGCATCCGCACACTCCCGTACACCCAAGAGCGTCTTGCCGAAGATGTCGAAGCGCACCGCACACATATGCCTGCACAAGCTTTCGCCCCTATCAAGACAGCAGATGGACTCATTCTCGTGGATTGGTACTCGTCTGACGACGCCGAGAATCCTCAGAATTGGAGCCAGGTCAAGAAAGCGTGGACCGCGTTCCTTGTGTGTGGATACACATTCGTCGTGTATTCCTCTTCCAGTATCTACGTGAGTAGTGAGGCGTTGGTAATGGAGAGGTTCGGCGTAGGAGACTTCAAGGCCAGCTTAGGCTTGGCGCTCTATGTTCTTGGTAGGTCTCACTTGGAACATAAATTATGTATATGCTGACGATGTTCATAGGATACGGTATTGGACCTTTGCTGTTCGCACCTTTAAGTGAAGGTATGCTGGACATTGCATCTACCTGTACTAAGGTATACTAACGACTTCACAGTGCCGGCCTTTGGACGAAATATACCGTATGTCGCCACTTTCGCGATATTCGTGATATTGACCGTACCAACGTCGCTGGTCGATAACTTCGGCGGCCTAGTGACGCTTCGCTTCCTGCTTGGTCTCTTCGGCAGCCCTTGTCTAGCCAATGGTGGCGCTACTATGGGCGACATATACTCCATGCTCTACGTCCCGTATCCACTGGCCATGTGGGTTGTAGCCGCATTTGCTGCTCCAGCTCTTGGGCCTCTTCTCTCCGGATTTTCAGTGTACGCGGAAAATTGGCGTTGGTCTCAGTGGGAGATCCTCTGGATGTCGGCACCAGTATTTCTGCTCTTCTTCTTCTTTCTTCCCGAGACGCAGCCGACCACAATCTTGCTGCACCGCTCGGCTCGTTTACGAAAAGCAACAGGCAACACCTACATCCGGACTCAGACAGAAGTCGATCGCAAGGGCATAACCTTTGGTGCTTTCTTGCTCGATGCTATCATCAAGCCGATGGAGATTTGCATCAAAGATCCCGCCATTCTTTTCGTCAATCTCTACACAGCCTTGACATACGGCATATATTATTCGTTCTTCGAGGTCTTCGCGCTGGTATACCCTCCAATTTATGGTTTCAACGTCGGTGAGACTGCCATAGTCTTCACATGTATCATTGTTGGATGCGCCATCGGTCTGGCAATTCACTTCAGTTACCTGACTTGGTACCTTGTCCCGGATATATTAAAAAACGGACTCAGGCAGCAGGAGCATAGACTCGTGCCCGCGATATTCGCAAGCGTCGGTCCGACGATTGGCCTGTTCCTGTTTGGTAAGTAGCGGACATCCTGGGGCTGATCATAAGTTGTTAACATTGGGTAGGCTGGACAGCTCGGGCTTCCATTCATTGGATGGGTAAGAGAGTTCCATGTATGAAAAGCATGTGAGACATACACTGACTTTGTACACTGAACTCCAGCGTCAGTGGTTGGCATAACAATCTACGCGGCGAGCTGCTTCATTCTGCTGCAGTGTATCTTCAGTGAGTTATCTGCATCTTGGTCAATAGCATAGGCTGATGTGGAACAGCATATGTGCCAATGTCGTATCCAAAGTACGCCGCCTCACTCTTCGCTGGCAATGACTTCTGTCGCTCGCTTTTCGCTTTTGGTGCTGTGCTATTCTCGCGCCCTATGTACATTGACATGGGCATCGGGAAAGGAATAAGCATACTTGGTGGCTTAAGTGTCATTGGTATTGTTGGTATGTACGCGCTTTGGATGTGTGGCAAGAAATTGAGGTCCAGGTCGAAATTCGCCGCATGAAGCTCTCCAACAGGTCACAGATCACGCGCCTTCAGAGATCGAGAAGAGCTGTAGTCATTAGTATCCAATGCGGGAACATCAATTAGCCGACGTGGTCGGAAATGTGCAGAAGGGGTCTCGAGTACGAACAGCCAGCAAATGTGACCGAGCAGGTATCGAGTTCTGTCTCATTCGAAGATGCCCTCCTTGACGCGCGTCTCGCCTTTTTCTATCACGCTAATTGGTGGAACTTCAATCGAGTCGCGAGTGATTTTCGAACCAGGAGGTAGGGCGTGATGCGCAGAAGGCAGTTCGATCGGATAGTCCTTGTATGCCTTCTCTAGGTGATTTGGATGGACGCCGAACCAGATCCACACTGCATACTTGGCGGGGACCTGAAGCTTGACGCGATCAGTGCGGTCAAGGTCTTTGTTCTCAAGAGCTTTCTGCAACGATGACCAAGTCGACACGCCGACCCACCGCTCAATACCTCGATCGAGAACCTGGAGGGCGGTAGGAGGGAGAGTTGTTGATGCGTGCTGTCTACCATGATGGGCTATGAGCGTAATCTCAAAGAGCTCTGCCGCAGGCTTGTCAGGGCGACTTGCGAGGGCATGAATACAACCATGCTCTGCAGATAGCACGGATCCGGAGCTGCTGTGCGTTTCGTTTGCGGTTCGGACGTATACCAGATTGGACTGGGCGTTGGTGCAAAGCAACATATCGTTGCGTGTGCAGGTGATCTTTGGAGCATCACGGCACTCCTCGAACTTGCATTTGACTCTTCTCGTGAGCCGACATAGTAACGAAGTTGTAGGCCAAGCGCGTCGTATTGGGATCCGAACTCGCAAGTCAGGCTTGTTCCTCAATGAGTGTATGAGAGTCAAGGGATTGGCTCTTTCTGTATCCCCCAAACAAATCTCCGCGTCTTCCCGGTCATGGCCATGGCTTTGGAGCAAAGCTACTCGCAAGCTGTCTATGAGTTCGGGAGCATCCCATGCGCTGAAATGCTCTCCAGCCCTCCAAAAAAGATCGGCTGCACTTTCATCATAATCTACCGCGAATCCATGACCTTTGTCGAACAATCCTAATAGGCTGTAAATCCTATCGCGTGGATCTGTGCAGCGGGATCGTCTATGTGCATGAATCAGTCCCCAGGCAGTTGAATACTCAGTATCAAGACAGACGGAAGACCACCCCTTCGATCCGGCCCTGGATATTTTTGAACGCCTGTCATTCCAAGTACAGAAGAGTTGAAGCGCAGGATTCTTGCCTTCTGCCACGACTAGGTCATCAGAGTTCTCTTCGGCTGCCATCACGACAGCTCTACCGAAGACAATCCAATCCAGCGATGTGCGAGGGAGAATTATAGTCACATTTGTTGCGAGTAGAATTTCTTGCGCGCTACAAGAGAGGGAAGTGTTGTTAGTGCTGAAAGGTGCCAGATAGTGTCTATGATTACTCACATCCATGCACGATACCAATAGGCATTAAACCGGAGTACATCCCATTGATCGCGTGCCACTCCTGATAGCAGACTCGAGTTGTATGAGCGCTGTGGCAAATGCAGCCATTCTAGCAGCTCATCTGAAAGACGGTGTTCACCAAGCCAGACGAGCACTCCTATTGCGTTGTTGTATATTTTACCCATTTGCTGGACCTGGTGTCCACGTTCGCGGACACATGACTGGTCAATGCTTATGGCGTCCACAAAGAGCGCTTTAAACGCATCATCTGGCGAGTCCTTGCAGTACCTCGAGAACACCGCTTCCAAGAAGCCATGTAAATTCCCGCCTATAGTGAAACGCTTCCCATTGAGCAAAACTGTGTGACGATGTGATTGATCTCCCCAGCGGTACGATAGACAGTGATAAGAAGCTGAAGATACTACGTCATGCCAAAGCGTGAGCTGCAGCAAGCCATCCGCTGAGCGAGAAGGGAGCACTTTGAGTAGGCGAAAAGCATCGGTATTGTGATCCAATGACTCGTATTCGAATTCCGCTTTGGTTTCATGCGCGAGAAGGGACGGTGAGCTCGAAGGAGTGGTCTCCGCGTTGTCATTTGCCGACGACTCGCTCATTCTGGTGTTGGTCTGATAGCGAGACCCTCAAAACCCGACGGAGATGGCAAGCATGGCGCCTGTAATGCAAGTTACCGATCGTCAGAGGCATTACGAGTCGTGGTGTGATGCCCGTGAAGCAGGCACAGAAGTTTCCCCACACGCGACCTTTCCTCTTCGGGCACGGCCCGCATCGACACTGGCTTAGCACGCCCCATAATTATGGGCATCGGGCCATCTACTCTTCACCAACACCGGTCAATAATGAGTGATTCGTTCCCAAGCACGCCGGAGGTAGATACTCAGTTGCCGTATCGGCCTTTGAGCCCCATGCTTACCTTGAACCCAACCGCACCAGGCAATGCCGATCGACTTAGTGGTAATGTACGGCAGGGTCAAGGTGTGTCAATCCCTATGTAGCATGCTACAACCATTCGTGGAAGTGCCAAACAACTGGGGAGTCGCCCTCTAAAGTTCCATACAATGTTGCCGTTCCCCCACAGCCAAGGCTGCTACACGCTGAAGGATTATCATCGTCGTCACATCGGACAGACTTGACCGATTCAGAGTTTGTCGTAGGCTACTTTACTTAATGATGCTCACACCCACCGATTTTACGGTTTGAGATACTCTGTTCTCGAACTTGGTACCATCTGAGGATTTTTCTTCCAACAGAGGACATTATGGCACCACCTCTTGCTGCTGAAGAACAGGGCATCATCGAGCGCCTCGTTGCTCAGGACAACATTCGATGGTGGAACAAGCCAAACCTGCGTCGTCTTTACCTTCTCCTGGTACCCTTTTGTCTTTTTGTTGAAAGCACTTCTGGCTTTGACAGCTCGATGATGAACGGTAAAAGAGTTCCACGTCCGCGCAGCATGTGAGGCATACACTGACTTTGTACAACCGATTCTAGGTATGCAAGCTCTCGTACACTGGAAAGACTACTTCGGCCATCCCAAGGGCGGCCAACTCGGCCTGCTCGTCGCGTGCTATAACCTGGGTGCAATCACAGCCATCCCGTTTGTGTCACTCGTCTCGGATCACTTTGGACGCCGCAAGAGCATTGTCTTCGGCAGCGTGATCATGTGTATCGGGGCTATTATGCAAGGTCTTTCACGAAACCGTGAGCTAATTTGCATCCTCGAGTCAATCAACCACAACGCTGACACGTGACAGTGGCAATGTTTATTTTCTCGCGTATCTTCCTCGGACACGGCATCGTGTACGCCATTATTGCTGCTGCCGCCCTGCTCGGCGAATTAGGCCACCCAAAAGAACGCGCCTTTCTCGGATCTATGTTCAATGCCTTCTTTGGTGTAGGCTCAGTGCTTGGTGCTGGCATTGTCTTGCGTACGATTCTAATCCCAAACGACTGGAGCTGGCGTCTTCCTTCGATTCTCCAAGGCGTACCATCAATCATCCAAATCGCATTTGCCTACACCGTTCCTGAAAGTCCGAGGTGGCTCGTTAGTAAGGACCGGAGCGAGGAGGCGCTTGAGATATTGATTAAGTATCACGCCGAGGGCGATGCGTCTAGCGAGCTGCCGCACATTGAACTGGCCGAAATCCGCAAAGCCCTCGAGATCGAGAACGACAGTCGCGCACGCGGCTGGAGTGAGCTTTTCCAGACCAAGGGCATGCGCCATCGCTCTCTGGTGGCAGCAGCCTTGGGCTTGTTTGTCCAGTAAGTAGCCTCCCGTACACATGCACACATGATAGATGTACTGATATCTGCCTTCTAGATATAGCGGAAATAACCTGATTTCGCAGTACTTGGTCCCAATCCTGACAAAGATCGGCATCACAGACCCGCACATGCAAGTACGCTACAACCTTGGTACAGAGGCGTGGGGTTTTGTCGTCGCTATCATAATGGCCGCTATCACGCCTCGTTTTCCTCGACGCAGAATGTACTTGTTGTGTTCGAGTTGTCTGGTCGCCGTCTACACCGCATGGACAATCGCGCAGGCCCGTAATCGCATTACTGGAACCAAGGAAACTGGCTATGTCGTCCTCGTCTTCATCTTCTTGTACAAGCCCGCCTACTGCATCGCCTACAATGCCCTTACGTATGTCTACATGGTGGAGATATTCCCATACTACGTTCGCACCAAGGGCTTGTCTTGGTTTCAACTCTGGGGGAGATCGGCCGTCATGCTCGGCTCATTCGTAAACCCAATCGGACTTGAGAACCTAGACTGGAAGTATCTAATTATCTACGTGGTCTGGCTGTGCTTTGAAGTAGTGTTCATCTACTTTCTGTTCCCGGAGACATATGGCAAGACCTTAGAAGAGCTTACCTTCTTGTTTGAGAGTGAGAAGACGGACCGCGAATTACTGGCTGCCACGGCTGCGAAGGTGACACAGGACCCTGCGTTGACGGAGGCGCATGAGGTTGGTGACAAGAAGGCTTGATGCGGCATCTTTGAAATGGCAAGGGTCGATCCATCCATATATGGTGTGTACTAGCCAGCTTATGATGCTACTACAACTGGCGAGTCCCTGAATCATGCTCGAAAGGAGGAGACTCCAGGGAGCATGTAGATCATCAACCTAGAAAGTGTGATAGATTCAGAGTTAGGATAGACTGGATCGCACTTGCCGCCTTCCAGCAATCCATCTACCCACGTGCGACCGACTGCCACAAATCGACTTGACCTCGATCTTTCCACGATCTTGCAACGCACAGATGCGCCACGAGAACCCTCAATGTCACCCTCCAAAGAACCACCACCTTTAGCGTCACCTAGCATATCACAAGCATTTGATCTATTGATTCTTTCCACTATTCATTCCGAGGCCATACTCCTCCCATCCGCACCTACTGTCGACACGCTTGCGTTCCTACCTCAAGTCCGCGAAATACAAATAATCAATCCAGTTCAGCAGGCCATGAGCTCCCCTACACACTCGACAGCTTCTGTAATCGCTTGTGTAGAATCATACGTCAGCCCCGCTCTGCCGATCGGAACCTCTCTATCCAATGATGCTACGGCTCCTGCGCTGCATATCATTCCTACAGCCACGTTATCGAAACTCAAAAACCTCGGTCCTTCGAGAGTGAAGGACATGCGCAGCCTTGGACACTCGAAGCAGATTGTCAGTCACATACCTATCGTTGCGGCACCATCTACTTGTTCGAAGTTCAACGATGCATTGTATGCATCCATACAGCTACAGACGGAAAAGATCGCAGCACTGGCTATCTTGCCCAGTCAAGGCAAGGAAGCGGCCAAAGAGCTGCAGAGATGCGTCACGAAAATGAAGTTTGTCGGCGGTGTTTTGGGATTGAACAGTATGGATGGAGGAGCACTGTCCGATCACACACTGGAGGAACTATGGGCCACAGCCGAGAAGTATCGTGTCCCCATTGCGCTGAGGGAGCTGTGGCCGACGGGCGCTGAGGTACATCTCGCATCCCTCCAACCCGAAAAACGTGTATTGACACATTCAGCTCGCTCAGTATCGCACCGGTCTCGCAGACACCATGCTCACTCCTCTTGCAACCCACATTCACATCGCGCACAACTCTTCTCCCATGCCTATCCTGAAGCTCTACCTGACCGGCGCGTTTGACCGACACCCGAGCCTCCGACTCATTCTCTCGCACCCTGGCGCCCTGCCGTCTCTTCTCCCTCGCGTCGACACAATGCTAGCACTTATGCCATCCGCCGACAGACCGAAGCGCAACTTCCTCGAAGTTTGGCAGCACAACTTCTACCTCACTACAGCCGACGTGCTGGACATTTCAACGATGCGCACGCTGCTAGAAGAGGCACCTATTGACAGGATACTATATGCCAGCAACTACCCACTGGAGGAGCGAGGAAAGGAAGTCATGGAAGAGCTGAAAACCAGCGACTTTCTGACCAAGGATGAGTGGGAGAGAGTTGCGTGGGGAAACGCAGAGCGGCTGTTTGGCTTCAAGAAAGGCGAGGTCAAGAGTGCTTCGGAGAGAAGGCTGTGAATGTCTCACGACTTGCATAGAGCGTCAACGTTGTAATGTGAAACCTGGAAACCGCACGGCAAGCTCATTCCCATGATTTGATTTGTGATTGCTTACACGCCCGTATGAAACGCCCTCTCTGTCGTGACTCCCATGTCCCGTGGTATCTTTGTGCTCAAATCGTCGTACTCGTGCCGTGGCGGCGTGCGCTTATTTCTTGCCGGACTTCTTGATGCCTTGTGAGCCCGTGTTCAGCGGTCCCTTGCCCTTGCCGACCTTGCCGGCGAGTTCATCGCGGGCCTTTTTGTCTAGTGGACGTGTTAGCCTTGTCTACTACTGCTACCAACATAGCCGGGCACATGTTTTGTCTGTCTTCGAGGAGTTGTATGGGGGATTCAGAGACGGCGTGGGATCTTGGTACGCACCAGCAGCGAGCTTGGCCTTGTGGGCGATATCGTCCTCGTCGAGATCCTGCGCCTTCTTCTTGGGCTTCTTGTTGTGGATGGGGTTGGTACCGGCTGCGCAAAATGTCAGCCCTCATCCTTCTCTGCGATGTGACTACCCCGCCTGGTGGGGCAGCAAGCACTCACCTCCTTGTCCTGAAGGCATATTTGCGATCTTTGTGGTGTTTTGTGGTTTTATGGAGAAGAGTCGTGGAGGTGGAGGTGGAGGTGGAGGTCGTAGGTTTTAGTGGAGGCAGATGCGTGAATAGGCGGGCGGTGTGAAGAGTCTCGGTCTTCGGGCGAGGCGCCACGCGTGGCGGTGCGCTTCACGTGTTTCTGCTGCGGCCCAACGTCTGGTCATTCCTCGACCTTTCGCAGTCTTGCATACCCGGAACGTACACCGTAGTGGACAGAAATTCGTCGCCTGCGATACTATGCTCATATGCACCGCTCGCTGGACCTCTACATGTTGTCCAGATGCCACATTCAGTACGAGTCTATGAGTTCAACTTCTTGTCAGATGTTCTCGGATACCGCACACCTTGGTATCAGAAATTAAGAATGGCTTATTAGGTAGTGTGGTGAGCAACGCAAACTCACCTGTCGTTCTTCGTCAATTCGTAAATACAGGAGCACAACAAGGCTCCATGGTGATGCCGTCGGCTTCCGTCGCACCAGGCGATCCTACTGCGGATTAGAACCGAGCGGGCGCTGCAAAGCAGACGACCATCAAAGACGCTCACCGTGCGCCTCTCCCAGAACTTCGATACCCACGCTCTAATACACAACGTCCCGATTTCAGACCTGCGAATCCCTATGATTCACGGCAGCGGCTTTGGCAAACAGACGTCCAATAAGCCCTGCCCAAGTTCCGCAGAGCCCGCAATCACCACCACTTGAACAATGCAACGAATCACGCATTGCCAGTCACTTGGAACTGGTGGACTGCGCAGGATAAAGAGGGCGCATATCCCTGTAGATTCGGACGGTAGGCATTGTTTGACGTATCATGCTTGGGCGGACATCAGATCAGAAAAAGAAGCAACTCTGACGACGAGAAAAAAGAAGGAGAAGGTATCTAGATTCATCGGGAACTAGAGGTTCCTCGGTGCAGAGGGTAAGCCACTTGAGGCTTCAGTATTGGCTGAATGGTACTAGCTCATTAGAGCCATGAGAGACCTACAAGCAGAGAAAGATCAGGAGGGGGTTCAGCAGGAACTCGGATGTGTGATGTTTTCTCAATAGATGACTCAAACTCTACACAGATTTCCCGTGTGATTTACTAGAATTGAACATCGTACAAGGTGTCGGAATGGATGGCTTCAGCCCTACCCGTTGGATCCAGCTGATCGCGCACCAGCCGGGCACGTCATCGGCACTAAAGAAAACACGACTCTGTGGATGCATGATCGGCCGCTCGCCCGTTTGCGTGCCAGCAGCGCATGCATAGACCAGCAATTTGACTTTTCACTAGTTAGATCAAAGTCTACTTCACATTTTACTACACCCTCAACATTTGCTCATTCCAATTCCATACCTCGCAACTTCCTCAATAAACTTCAACATGGCAACGTGAGCCCCCTCCATGCCCCACCATCACCAGCAAAACACACAACTAACACCACACTGTAGCAACATCACATGGCACCCGTCGCTCTCCCGCGCCGAGCGCAATGAGCAGCGCAAGCAAAAGGGCTTCACCATCTGGTTCACCGGCCTGTCTGCATCCGGCAAATCGACTATCGCGACAGCGCTCGAGCAGCATCTGCTGCACCTAGGCTACGCCGCATACCGGCTCGACGGCGACAATGTGCGCTTCGGACTCAACAAGGACCTTGGCTTCACCGAGAAGGACAGAAATGAGAACATCAGGCGGATAGCGGAGGTGAGTGCACTTCACACCAATCGACACGGCGTATGCTGACAAGACTTATTCCTAGGTCGCCAAGCTCTTCGCCGACTCCTCCACCATCGCCATAACCTCCTTCATCTCGCCCTACAAAAAGGATCGCGACCAGGCGCGTGACCTGCACGCCGTGACCACCGGCTCCGACGAGCCCCTCGCGTTCGTTGAGGTCTTCGTCGACATCCCGCTCGAGGTGGCTGAGGCGCGTGACCCCAAGGGCCTGTACAAGAAGGCAAGGGAAGGCAAGATCCCGGAATTTACGGGCATTAGTGCGCCGTATGAGGCGCCCGAGAAGGCGGAGATCCACATCAGGAGCGACCTGAAGAGTGTGGAGGATAGTGTGGTGGAAATTGTACAGTATCTGGAGGGAAAAGGGTTGTTGAAAAAGGAGTAGGGAAGCATTGAGTTTAAGATATACGGGACTACTTCAGTCGAGCTCATGATACATACCTGCATCTTGAAGTATAGTATTGAGGACATTTGTGGCATCAAAGTGTGATTGAAGTATACTACAAGTGGTGAAAGCGCAACGCTTCCTCCACTACATCACCGTCATTGACCTGTATCATCCTACATCGTCACCCAGATTATTCTCTACATTGCAACATAAACTCCAGGCCATAAACAAGTGGTATCGAGCGGTAAAACGGCAGAACAAAGGGCAAGCTTAATTGAGGTTTATGCGCGGTGCGCCCACTCGGCAAGCTGATTCGCACTATCCATCGAGTCTTGGTTTTTCTCGTGGTGCGTGCCCATGGCGGCCGGGTGATCGTTGAGAGAGTGTGTAGACATGCCTTCATCGACTTCGTCGTCTGGGATCTTCACTTCGCGGGTGAGCTCGACGTAGTCGTACTGCTGCTGTGTTAGCTATCGCACTTTCACGGATATCTCGGATGACTTACGGCGAACTCTCCAATCTCGACGTCGTCGATACCCAGCGCCTCCTCCTCCTCGGTGGCGCGAAGCCTCAGCGCGGGAACGAACTTGCCGATGAAGTCGAGCGCACCGAGAATGAGACACGTGCCGAAGAAAGAGTAGGCTCCGCCAGAGAAGGAGTCAGCGAGTTGGTATCCCAGCTGAATCCAGTGGCGGTTCAACCAGCCTCCACTGATAACGGTATATCCGTCGAGATGCGCTATGTAGTCGGCCGCGAAGAAAGCCGTCAAGATGTTTCCGATCAAGCCACCAACACCGTGGACGGCGAAGATATCAAGCGCGTCATCACAGCGGAGGAAGTACTTCAGCTTTGTGGCGTAGTTGCAAGCGATGCCACCACAGACACCAAAGATAACGGCGGCCCACGCTGGAACGTATCCTGATCCAGGGGTAATGCATACCAGTCCAGCGATGACACCCGAACAGAACCCAACGGTAGACCACTTGCGTTCCAGGCGGTAATCGACTAGGCACCAGGTAATCCCACCAACGCAAGCAGCCAGGTTCGTGCAAACGGCCGCCATGATCGCACGGAGGTTGGCAGACAAGGCTGAACCAGCGTTGAAGCCGAACCATCCGACCCAAAGAAATACTGTGCCGATGACAATATGCGTCACGTTGTGTGGACGGTAGTTCAACTCCTGAGTGCCGTGGCCGCTACGCTTCCCGAGCATGTATGAGTAGGCGAGAGCAGCGCATCCGGAAGCAATATGCACGGGTGTTCCACCGGCAAAGTCGAGGCCTCCCATCTGGAAGACCCATCCAGACGGGTTCCATGTCCAACATGCAATGGGGTCGTAGATGATGGTTGTCCAGATGAACATATAGATAATGCATGGAAGCATTCTGCCTCTCTCAGCTACTGCTCCGACGGCAAGAGCAACTCTGCATACTCATTAGTGACCATCGAAAGCAACGGTGGTGCCAAACGTACGTGATAGCTGCGAACATGCCTTGGTAAACGGCAAACATCAGGTCGGGTATACGGTCACTTCCAACGGACGGAGCACCGAGGACGCCTTTGTATCCGAAATTGTCAAGGTCGCCGATGAACTTTCCGGCCTTGTGTGAGAATGCTAGAGAATATCCCCAGAAGAACCACTGGAAGGACACCACGGCGGTGGCCATGACTGAGAGCCATAGTAACGATAGAGCCGACTTTCTTCGTGCTAATCCAGAATAGAAAAAGCTACCAACAATCAGTCTGCTAGTGTTGAAGGTATCATAGAGTTTACTCACCCTACACCAGGAATCATGAGAAGCACGAGCGCGGTTGATGTGATCATCCAAGCGATGTCGCCCGGCTGAGATTCGTCAGCCCCACGTTGGCACAACTTCAACGCGACCAACTCACATTGTAGTAGACATTCAGATTGTCCACCCGTGAATTACCTCCAGTCGCCCCTGTGCCATTGTAGGGAATCAGAGGCGTCGTAGGATCGAGTCCAGTCAGTGATGGATCCATGGTGATGAAGCCGATCACTCTAGCGTAGTACAGAGGGTCGGAACCTCAATGTCGGGTGGGAAGTAGCCGTGGTGCACACTGGAGACCGACGACTTTGCGGATGTTTCGACGACGTCTGAAGGGAGTAGAAGGTAGATTGTCAAGAAGACAGAGGACGTAGACGACACAAGAGGCTGGCGATCGCTACACGTTCAGGGATCTGGAGGTGCAGTACTTGGCGTGTGCCGCGATAGCAGGCAAAGGAATATGGCCACGAAACCGCTTCACGCAGGCGAAGTCGAGCCCGGCAAATACCTATCCCAACGCAAAAAGGCCGCAATGAAAAGATATGATAATGAAGTAAGCACCGCTAAAGAACACAACGTAGCAATCGACACCAACAAGCGACTTGTCCCCGAGGGGTCCGTGGTAGCTATATGAGGAGCCGGGACATTACCAGAGCTTGGTATCCACCGTTTCGCTCTCGCGACAGCACGCTCGGACGCGAATTCGTTAAGCATGAACCCCCAGGGATCAGCGAGCAGAGACAGAAAAGCCTCCCGGTGGGGTGTCAGATACGGCGATGTGGAGTCGTCAGCCAATGTCAACCCGCACACACCAAGTACCCGCGGGTCGTCGCCAGTGTCACGCAGGGTGCCGCCCATGTGAACGTGGCGTACTGTGCGCTTGGCGGCCTGCGGCTGTCGAACCACGCTCGTGGGATGCGTTTTCTACGTGCGTGCCGAATCTGATCGTCGAGATCTGCCTCCCAGCGGATTCGGATGCCTCAAGGTGGATCACAAGTTACACGCGATGTACCTTTGTGCCCATAGCAGAAATCATCCAGGCGACGCATCAGAATACGACGTGCTGGACCCAGCCGAACCCTCCAGGTTGTCAGCAGCAGTGGATGAAGGAAACAGTAGAGTTTGGCCTAGGTCAAGGGAACAGATAACGTTGTATTCGCTGATAGGTCCGCGGTTTTAGCAGCTGCGCATTCGCGATAGTCTATCCCGGCACCGCCTTGCCAGGGTCTGGCCGTCGAGTCACGGCGCGCCAGCTCTAAATGGCGATCAAAGATGGGAGCCTGCATGAGGATACCTTTGACTTCGAGTGCTTCCGACCCCCCGGAACTCATCTCAAGATGCTCAGGAAAGGTTGATTGGAACCAAATTCTTGTCGGCCGTGGTTTGAATCTGAACAACTGACAATGCCAACACTGGCGTGACCCGCCGGCGACTTTCTTATCAGCGCCCCTCCAGCTATGATTCCCGCCGTTTGAAACTGCCATCCCACGCGTCCGCTTGGCCCATCCCGCGACTTCAACCCCATGGTCAACCACCCAAACGGCTTTGCTCATCCTCTCACGCGAACCCCGGACGTGCCCCTGGCGTCAGCTAGATTGTTTTGTTCTGCGCAGACACTCGAGGATGAGAATCCTGCACGTGCAGTCTGAAAGAGTTAGACTGCGTTTCTGGTACGATGGCATGAAGCCGAATTTGCTTTTTGTGCCCAGAATACCCTGAATCTTTTGCTGTACCTGCGCGACGAGGCGCTGCTCAGGATGGACATCAGTAGATCAAGTTTGGCCTATCTGTGTATTTGATATACTTATTGTCCGTATCTCGGTATACCTTGTACCTACTCCCTGTATAACATTGCTTCGTCCAGATTGCAGTCCCGGTATGCGCATGGCTGTCTTATGATAGGCGAGATTTGGATTATGGGAGAGTTGGGGACTGTGATGATTGGCTGAGTTTAGCTGAACGGCGCAGAGGAGGTTGGGATGTATCAACGGAATTGGAGATGGCTTTACTATTGTGATACGCTGTGGCCAGAACGTTCGCGGTGGGCAAGGCTGCTGTGGCCATTCAAGTCGCACGAGGCTGTATGCACTGCAATGTCATCATGAAGCTGCTGCACCCTGTCGAATGCAGGAATAGCTGCAGTGCATCTTCTCGAATAGATTGCGAGACACGACACTTGGGCAAGTACAACTGTTTATTGGCATGCAATTCCCATGAGCATTATGGTATTGGCAGAATGGTTTCCTTAGAGCGTTTGTACTACACTGAAAGCCGATCGCGATCATCCAATCGTGGGCTTTCTGCAGATGCTCCGGATACTCGAGATTCCCATCCATCCTTGTCCCAGACATGCCAGGGTAGACACCGCAATGTCTAGGCTTCGAGAAGATCGATGAAAGCATGTTTCATTTTCACGCCCGGTTGTTTTGTGACAATACACAATGAACCCCCCTCTTCTCTGTTATACATCGTATATTCACGACTGAGTTGGTCCTTGGAGTGCGCGACTCCATCGATGGAGACCTTCGCAGAAGACATGATGCGAATGACGCCCGGATCGGCAAAGTCTTTGCAGACAAGTTGTGTACAGGTAGCGGTACCTGGATCTTTGTCTCAGGGGCGCATTGGTGTACTAGAGCCTACTGGCGTGTTCGCTCCCGATGTGGCTGCGTCTGCTCCAACCTTTCTCTTCTTTTTCTTCTTCCGCGGTATCAAGGCTGGTGGGTTGATTAGTGCACTCCGGAGTGACAAATAGGATCTGCAGGTAAGGCAAAGGTTGTCCGGCAGGTGGGAGCTGCAGAATACTATGAAGATTAGCTTTGTATCAACGTGGGTGAAAGAAGGGCATACTGCTCAAGCAAACACTGCAGACAAAGCCGATGTCGATGACTTTCTTGTGGCAAAAGCACGATGCACGGAAGTCAACTCCTCCAGCACTCGGCATAACCAAGCTTGTGCGTGCTGTCGCATCTGGTAAATATGCCATCATCAGATACTGCAGTAGCCCCTCAGGTCGGTCCGGCTTCATGTATACGCCGCCCGTGGCATCGCTCGCCTGTTGTAGCAGCACGGTATCCCCATCCAGCTTCAAAATGTCTATGGGAATCTTCTTTCTCTGAGCAGCAAAGACGGAGTTCATGACGGGTATGTATTGGTTGGCCAGGTCGCCAGACACAGATACGATGAGGATGCGAGAAGTCAGAGGTATGCGGTCGACGTGGGCGTTCTCTGAGTCGGCGAGCGCCGCAAGAGACATGCTCTCGGCAGAGGCTGTGGTCGGGGCGTGCAGGATGCTAGACTTGGAGATGTAAGTGAGGGCGAGAGATAAGGCACCCCCAATGAGCGTCGTCGGCGTAGCTGTAAGATGGCTTTCTGTAGTTTCATCGAGGAGCTTTGCGAAGTTCTTCAGGATTGCGCTCTCAACCAGGGCGAATGCCCGGTATTTGTTCGGATTCTCCGCCACATGAGCACCTCTGCTATCTTGTGCACCATTCATGTCGACATCGCCATTGGCCCCGTTGCGCGTCTGGGGCTTCGGAGCAGCCGGGGTCGGATATAAGAAGGTTGCTTTGTGCGAGTGTGAAGCAATGACTGCGACTTCGTTCGCGTTTCCTGACGCCAAATGCGCGTTGATGAAGACGAGGATGTTTGCGAGCGCGGCTGACAGCGAGAGCGATGACGACAGGTGTGCCCATGCATGCGGGTTGGTGTCTAGCACTACTGCAAGTAGAGACGGAGGTGGAGCTGCATCTGCTTGGATATGGCGATTTGAGCCATCAATTGAGTTCATTGTCGATATACGGAGCGCAGAGCAGTCCTTCAGGCAGTACAGGCGGCTTATTAATCTGCATCTGGGCCAGCCGTCAAGAAGAGCATGTGGTGGTGAGGCTCGCAAGCAGTGGATATGAATAGGCAATCGTCGAACAAAGACCACGCTAAGGAGCAGTGGGCCCGTGCCCGGCGCGTCAACACGTGGTATAGCATCTCGAAGACATCCCGAGCCCGAGGTCTCCAGTACACTCATGATAAATCCTTTCAATCAGCATAACATCCCAAACCAAAGCTAGGCTCATGGACCTCAGTATTTGCGTCGGCCCGATGGCCACAAGTCACTTTGCAGCAAGCCAGCACACCATTGATTGCGCCTAATTTTTTACGTGAGTCACGCCTCTAAGTACCTGCGTGATCTGCGTGAATGTGAGTGACTTCTCAGACTCAGACTCTCACTCGTCAAAAATCAACTCATTTCTTTATTGGTGGCCGTCAGCTATGGCTGCTCCATCGGACTTTAGCGACGCTCAAGTCGCGACGTTTCTCGAATATATCGGCCTACCAGCTTCTCTCCAACAGCAAAGGTACTCTGGGGATGCCGCCAAGGACCTACACCTCCTACAGCAAATGCACATCCACATGATCTCTGCCGTACCGTACGAGAACCTCTGGCTTCATTACAATCCAAAGCACGCAAACAGCATTAAATCGCAAGACGCCTATACAAGTATCGTCGCCAATAGGCGCGGACGAGGAGGCTACTGCTTCCAGGTGTCAATCCTCTTCAACCACATGCTACGAGGGCTTGGATTTCCTGCCTACCTGACTCCGGTACGTATAAGGCATCGACTGGAGGGTGTTCCGCAGGGTGATTTCTGTGGCTGGGTGCATCTGGTCAATCTTGTGGCTTTGGCAAACGGCACCAGATGGGCGCTCGACGTAGGCTTCGGTGGTGATGCTCCCACTATGCCGGTGCAGCTTGTCCATAATCAGCAACAGACGAATCTCGGTAGCCAGGAAATCAGACTCTGGCGCGACTGGATACCTGCACAGCTACACCGAACGGAAGAGACGAAGCTCTGGATCTACCAGTATCGTAACAGCCCGGAGCAGGCGTGGAACTCGTTCTACGCATTCGCAGAGGCCGAGGCCATCGAAGCAGATTTCCACAATCTGAACTGGTACACCGGCTCGCACCCCGAAAGCTTTCAGACATTCACCTGCATCATCGTGTACTTCCTGCGCCGCTCCAAGTCTGGTGCTGAGAATGGGGATCAGGAGATATACGGCAAGCGCATGCTAGTCAATGGTGTTGTAAAGGAGAATCTAGGAGGAAAGACCAAGATCGTAGAGGACTGCAAGACCGAGGAGCAGAGACTGGACGCATTGAAGAAGTGGTTTGGAATGACGTTTACAGAAGAGGAGAAAGTTGGTATACGAGGCTGGGTAACGGAGCTCAAGGGTGACGGCAGCGAAGGCGTACTCGCAAGGACTGGGACGACAGGTGAAAAGTGGGAGATATATAGGGGCAAGGCATCGCGACGAGAATGGAACGGACCCGTGTGACAGAGTAATGAACTCATGGTCTGTTTCCTGTGCATATCAAAGTGACAGTTGCCATGCAGTGCCTCGATCGATGTCTTTTGATGGATAACGGAAGCAAAGCAGCATGACTGTAAGCGGCACGGATGACCCGGTCGGCCAGGCGGAAGAAAGCCACGTCTTACTACAGCAGCTATGAAGAGGAACACAGCAGTCATCGAGATCTTTGTTCTACTTGAGCGCACGTTTCCCTTTGTTTCTCAAGACCCATCTTCTGATTGATCACAGCGCAATCATCATGAGAGCCTCTGGAGCCGACAGGAGTTCGACACAGCGGACAGCGATGGAAAGATGCACAGCCATGACGCAGAGTCTGATACGCTGACAATGTGCAAGGATGACTGCACTGATTGCATGGCAGACTCGCTGTATAGGCTTTCTATGGATATCTGAGGTTTTGTAAGCTGCGTCTCCGTTCAGGTGGCTATTAGATATGTCCACTCACCACTGCACCTGAACGACGCGTCTTCTCCGTACCAGGAATAACATAGCAGGAAGGGCTTGTGCACCATTCGGGAACCGGCTTCACAAGCGATCCGATGCTTTCAAGAGTTAGAGTTGCGAGGATTCCGAAAAACTCGGTGGTCCGCAAATCGATCGCGAGCAATTGACACGAGACGAACCGAGGCAACCCAGCGCGTCCAACCAGGACAACGCCCTGAATCTAGTCGTCGTTAGTTACTCGCGCCGGCTCTTCGCCATCCCAGAAGTGAAGTGACTCGTTTACGTCTTCTGACTACAATTTCTTGGCCGATTCATAGACTGGCCGCCTAGGGGCCGAGGGATATGTGCCACTGGGTGACAATGGGGAGGAATGCCTTCCCTGTGATGGCCCGCACCTGCGTTGCACGCCGCCTCCTTTACCTCACGTCCTTTCAGCTCTCCACTCCAAAATGATCAAAGACACCATTCGCAGGGTCAATGGCTACCAACGCGATGCTTATACATACTACCCCGTCGTCATCGTTGGCGCAGGCGCGTCTGGAATCGCGATGGCATGCCAGCTCAAGCAACAACTTGGATTTGACCAGTTCCGAGTGTTCGATAGGCAAGCTGGGATAGGCGGAACGTGGTGGATCAATCGTTACCCAGGAGTCGCTTGGTAAGTCTCCAGACTGAGAGCGCCGTACTTCACACAGCTCTTTTGGTCGCTTACATAGCTGCTCATAGACTTCAGACCGGATCACAAGCTAACATTGCACAGCGACGTACCTGCTCCTTTCTACTCCTTCTCCTTCGCACAGAACCCCAATTGGACGTCGTTCCACCCTCCCGGCCCAGAGATCGTTCGATACTACCACCAAGTCTGCGAAAAGTTCCAGATCACGGACAAGATCGAATTGAACACGGATACCGAACAATGCAAATGGCTAGAAGACGAGCAGCTGTGGGAGGTCAAGCTTCGGAGAATGACAGCCGGCATGGGAGATCTATCCGCGAAAGATCGTCAGAAGGTGGTGGATGAGAAAGGTGAAGAGGCTGTTTATACTGGGACGGAGATCATTAGGGCCAAGGTCGTTGTGAGCTGCGTTGGTGGGCTCGTCGAGCCGAGAGGCTGGCCCGACGAGATTCGTGGTATCGAGAATTTCAAGGGCAAGATGTTTCATTCTGCGAGATGGGATGAATCTGTTGACTTCACAGACAAGGATGTCGTAGTCGTTGGAACGGGATGCAGCTCTGCGCAGATTGTGCCTAGACTACCAAACGCACCCTTCAATGCTAAATCAGTAACCCAACTGATGAGGTCTCCGCCTTGGGTCGTAAAGGCCGTCTCTGCTCCCGGAGGCGATAGGTGGTGGGAAAAGAACGGGCCCACACTCCTCCGCAACATCCCAGGCCTCAAGGAACTGCTTCGCTTTTTCATCTTTGTAGCTACCGAAACCGAATTCTTGCAGCTCTTTCCGAACACCCCATATGCGGAGAAGCATCGAAAGCTTTACGAGACGAAAGTGTTGGAACATCTGCACACAACTATTCCCAAGAAATACCACGACATAATGACTCCTGACTATGGCGTCGGCTGCAAGCGAAGAATCTTCGACAAGAGGTGGTTACAGAGTCTGAACAACGAGAAAGTTGACCTGACTACGCAGCCACTCAACCGCGTCACCGAGACTGGAGTTGTCCTTGGGCCAGGCGCAACGTACCCACCCAACGCCACCGAGAAGAACTACCCCGAGAAAGAAATCCCAGCCGACATTATAGTCCTAGCGAACGGCTTCGACACTACCCGCTGGTTGCACCCTCTTGAGGTCGTTGGCAGGGACGGTAAAGATCTCTTTCAAGTCATGGAGGAGCGAGGCGGAGCTCAGGTGTACCAAGGAACTGCAATGGATGCTTTCCCGAATTTCTTCCTGATCTTTGGTCCAAACACGGCGACCGGACATTCAAGCGTCGTCATGGCCAGCGAAAATATGGTCGGCTACAGTCTGAAGTTTATTAAGCTCATCTTGAACGGCGAGGCAAAGTCTGTCGAGGTCAAAAAAGAAGCGGAAATGACATACACTGCAGAGTTGCAGGAAGCACTCAAGGATACGGTCTGGAAGAGTGGCGGGTGCTCGAGCTGGTATGTCAACAAGGATGGATGGAACTCGACTGTCTACCCGTAAGTACTGTTGGTGAACATATGACCGTAATAGCAGCTGACTACCATACAGCTACACACAGATAGACTTCTGGAGGCGGTGCACATTTCCGAGGTGGAACGATTGGAACATCGTGTACACAAAGAAGGGTATCTGGAACATTCGGAGACGGAGGTTTACACGTACGCTTGCTGTCTTACTGGCAATCGTCGGAGGGTATCGCTTTAGGCAGAGCGGACTGGGCCTCAAGGACTTGAGGAGTATGCTGCAGAATGTGGTTCAAGGATGCGTGGCAAGCGTCATGCAGGCTGTGAAGAATTGAAGGGGCAGAGACCAGTACATAATGTAAAATAATACCATTCACTGAATCATCGAACCCACAGCTTGGTGATGCACGCGTAGAATTTGGACTGCGTGCGATTGGTCAATCTCAAGAACGACAGGACGAATCGATGTGTGGGGCATGCGGTGCACTTCCCCGCAAAGCGTGAACGAGCCCAGATCAGATCAGTGGAGCCCTCGAGCTCGCCGATTCCGCGCCGTTTCCGTTATCGTCGAAAGCACCAAGCTGCACGCACGACACCTCACTTTTGTCTCGCACGCGGCGAATGCCCTCGACGTCTGAGGCACTGGGTACAGGATGAGTGCGAACTCGGCGGCCGGCCATGACCGGAATAATGGGAGCGACACGATGAGTCCGTCAGGCGACTCGAACGGGAAACGCAAGAGCGAAGACGCATCGGCGCAACCACGGGCGAAGCGCAACCGCTACATCTCCATTGCCTGGTACGACATGCGATCGCGAAGAAAAGAAGTGGAGGGTGCAATGGCTAAGTAGATTCCAGCAACGAATGCAAGCGGCGCAAGATCAAATGCAACGGGCAGACGGTAGGAGAGGTCTACGTTCGGACGGCAAGACACACACTGACTTTGTCCTAGCCATGCCAGCGCTGCGGCAATCTGAACCTCGAGTGCCAGTATGCGCCGAACTGCTGCAACAACTTCAAGGAGTCCGAGTCAGTCTCCCAACATCGCTGTCAAGGAGCAGACGACCATACTGACTATAGCGCAGCGAGTTCAAGCAGATGTCGGCGCATCTCTCGTCACTCCAGCAGCAAGTCGACGATCTCTACTCCAACCTGACCACGCTCCGGTCGCAGGTCGACGTGAACAACCACAGCAACGGCTCCATCAGCGACCCCTTCAACAGCGGAGACTACCAGCCCTCGCCCATGCTGCCTCCCCCGTCAGCACGGTCACGCACCAAGTCCTTTAGCAAGCATCCTCGCTTCCACGGCCCTACGTCGAGCGTCTTCAACCTCGGCGTCGCCCGATCGAGCCTAAAGACGATGGGCATAACAGCGGCAGAGGAGGTGGAAGATGAGGGGATCATCACAAACGATGCAACACCACGAGGTTCTCCGCCCGGCCCTGCGCTTCCGAGACAGCCTCTACATGTGGACAAGGACCCGATATGGAACATATCCAAGCACGAGGCATTGCGCTTGGTACACGTCTGGCACGAGGAGCAGGGTGTCATGTACCCCATACTCGAGATTGACAAGGTTCTGCGATACACGGACATGCTGTTCCTCTTCGTGGAGGCCGCATCCCGCTCTGGGCTCATGCAGGGCGCCTTGCCCGGTGCTGATGCGATCATGGACGAGCAGACGAGCGTGCTGAAGCTGATCCTCGCCATAACACTGGTGCTGGAGGGGCGTGGCAAAGACTCGCTGGGCGAAAGGCTGTTCGAGAATGTGCACAAGGTCGTTGAGAAGACGCTGTCAGAACCGGTCGGTCTCCACGGTATTAACTTGCTGGCCTTGACTGTAGGTCACATCATTGTGCACTAGTCTACCTGACTGACCTCCCTAGGCTATGTACCATTTCACGCGGGACGATGAGGCGTTGGCGTGGCGTGTGATAGGCCTGGCTGCACGCCATTGTCTAGAATTAGGCTTGCACCGCCGCGAGACATATGCTACGCTTTTCCCAGACGCAGACGAGCAGGCTGAAGCTATACGCACGTTTTGGTGTATCTACGTCCTGGACCGTAGGTGGAGCTTCGGGACAGGGATGCCTTTCGCTCTGCAAGACACTGACATTGATCCGAATCTTCCGAAGCCGGTAAGCAGACACGAATAAAAGTGATCGGACATAGTCTAATTCTGTCAGGATGTCTCGTCGCACGAGTCAACGCCGTACCTCAACTGCATGATATCGTACAGCATCATTGGCTCGAAAGTGTGGAAATCGGTGGCCGACGTCGCGTCCCAAGAGAAGATCAACAAGGAAGACATGTCGTTCCTCGATTTTCAAGTGTTGAACTGGCACAGACACATTCCGGAATCTCTGAGGTTCATACATCCTGACAGTGGAAGACACATCGATCCTGCGGTGCGCTCAATACATCGCCTGCAGGTCGTACTATACCTCCGAGCCAACCAAATGCGCATCCTCATATACCGCCCTGTGCTGCACACCGCCACGACGATCATGGAGAATCTGGAGTTTGCACACGTAGTGGTCAAGGTCGCCAAGGACACGATCCGGATTCTGACATTCATCAACCAGACGTCGGACATATACCGGTGCCAGCAGACGATGTTCAACTACTTTCTGATTTCGGCACTAGCCGTGCTGTTTCTGGCTGTTGCGCACGCACCTGCTGAGTTCAGCCAGCAGTCTCGCGACGAGTTCTACATGGCACTGGAGCTTGTGCGTGGACTGTCTTCGAATTCCTACGTATCGAAGCGCCTGTGGAAGACGATCAAGACGCTCAAGGAAGTGGGTCCGAGGCTCGGTCTCATGGTTCGCAATGAAGATCCGAGCGACGCACATTCGTCTGCTGCGGTTGCCATGGCTGGCCTCGCTGGTCATCAGGTGGATGAGCTGGCGTTGTTTTCAAATGGTCGCAATGGCGCCAGCCTGGATACGCCGCATGGCATGGCGAGCGACCTTACGACTCTGTTTGAGGCAGCGGGCGGGACGTTCAACCTAAACGGGTTCGGTGGCTCGTCATCTGAGATACCGACAAATGGAGAGTTTGTGAATGGATTTGGCGGGCAGGAGAATGATGAGCTGGCGAGGATAATGCGGGATCTGTTCTAGATGGGCACTTGCTCTGATTGCTGCTTGGAGAAGTACTATTATATGGACAAGTCAAGGCCGTGCGTTTATACATGCATGGCGGGGGATGTCAATTGTCAATCACGTGTGCTTGTCGATCTCTTGGCAGCACCGGCCTCAACTTACGTGCACCCCGCCGACTGACAGGTACCTTACTCACCCGCCAACACGTGCTGTAGCTCCCAGAGACTGCGAAACTCTCCGAGTGTGGCTCTGCCTCCTACACACGCCATCACAGCCGCTGACGACCCCTCCCACGCCGGTCATCAGCACGACGGTACCTGCTGCAGTCTGCGCAACGATATAATACATGCGATAACAGGGCCACACGGGTGGCTTCACACGCGACCGACGGTCTAACGACGCCAACAGTGGCGCAACTACTGCAAGACGCCGACAGCATGTCGTCGTCGTCCCAGGTGTCCGAGTCGTGGATCGCGTCCTTCTGCGGGCTGCTCGGCCACGAATACTTTGCCGAAGTGTCCGAGGACTTCATCGAGGACGACTTCAACCTGACGGGGCTGCAGTCGCAGGTGCCCATGTACAAGGAGGCCCTGGAGATGATCCTGGACGTCGAGCCCGAAGACGACGACGAGGATGACGACGAGGACGAGGAGGAGACGGGCGAGGACGAGGACCTGGCCGACACGCGCGCACCGGGCTACCGTAGGGCAGCAGACCGCCGCCATCTGCGGATAGCGTCGGATCTCAGCGTGATCGAGAGCTCCGCCGAGCTGCTGTACGGGCTGATACACCAGCGCTACATCACCTCGCGCCCGGGCATCCAGCAGATGGCCGAGAAGTACGAGCTGCAGCACTTCGGCGCCTGCCCGCGCGTGCACTGCAACGCCTGCAAGGTGCTGCCCGTCGGCCTCAACGACAGCCCCGGCCACGAGACGGTCAAGCTCTTCTGCCCGTCCTGCCTCGACGTCTACACCCCGCCCAACTCGCGCTTCCAGACCGTCGACGGCGCCTTCTTCGGCACCACCTTCCCCTCGCTCTTCTTCATGACCTTCACCGACCTCGACATCGGCGCCGGCCTGCGCCAGTCCGCCTCCGGCACCGTCGACGCACTCTCGTCTCTCCAGGCGCAGACTTCAGAGTCCAAGTCGCGCAACTCGACCCCCGCAAACATCACCTCTGTCAACGGCACCGCGCCGCACAATCTCGCGCCTGGCCTCGGCACAGGCAGCATCTACGAGCCGCGCATCTACGGCTTCCGCGTCAGTGAGCGCGCGCGGTCCGGCCCACGAATGAAGTGGTTACGGATGCGCCCACAGGACGTCACGGAGCTGGACGAGACGAGGCGGTACTGGGAAGACCGCGAGGACGACGCAGATCGGCCAGACAGCGACGATATGAATATGGTGGATGTGGCGGACGGGGGGAAGACGGGCGTGTCGGTGGACCGCAGGAAGAAGGCTATACGCACAAGGAGACGGCCGGCGAACGGGTCGAATGCGGGTGCTGGCACGGCGAGTCCAATGGATACGAACGGCGTTGGTGCGACGGGTCCGGCGGGTTAGGCTTGGGAGAAGGGAGCATTTTACATTGGGTGCTAGGTGTGCATGTTCTCCTACTTCTACATCACCTTTTGGTGTCTATTCTGCTTGCGAGGTCGGTGCGATTCTTTAGAGGATGATCTCGAATTCACAACAAACATCGTACTCAATCAAGCATCTTCAAGAGCGGCCAGTATGCCTCCATTCACACACCATCTATCCTTGATTCGCTTAAACAGCATCAAAAGCCTTGTTCGCCAACGTATCCGCGTCCCTATTCATCTCCCGCGGCACATGCCAGAACTGCGCTTTCCTGAACCCATACTCTTCCCGAGCAATATACTCCAGCGCCGTATACATATTTTCCAACACATCAAAGTGCGCCACCTCCCCTATCGTTTGACCCAATGCCCCCGTTTTCAATCCACTGCTCCATCCACACACCCATCGCATTGACCAGGAACACCGAGTCGGTAGCGAACTTGATGCTCGTCAGCATGTGATCATGCCTAGTGATGTCGTCGACGATTGCGAGAGCGTGGCTGAGCGCTTCGATTTCTGCGTGCGTGCTCGTCTGTGGTAGCGTGCTGGGAAGCAAACCGTACACATTGTATGGTGAGCGCGGCCCGAAGTAGACGCCGTAAGATGCGCGGGCGGATGGGGTGCTGTTGCCGCGGCAGGCGTCGTCGATGAAGACTACTAGGCTTCTTGTGTCTGGGAAAGGGGCTGTCGTGGGGTGGAGTTGCATCTGCAGCTGGCAGATGTGCTTGTTTGTGTTGTATACTACGAGTTGGTGGGGTGGTACTTGTCGGGAATATGGGTCTTCGGAGGGGTTGTAGATACGGCGGCTCTCGTCGAGGTTTGAGTTGTAGCTCATCGTGATGGGGTTGGTTTGATATGACTGGGGCGGGTGTTGAAGATGAAGGGAATTGAGAGCGAGGACCCTAGGTGTGGAGGATTCAACGTTGTATGGTATACAAAGTGACGATCCATGGAACTTACCGAGTAACTTCATACCCAAAAAGATCGAACTCACTTGAATTGTAACAATTCAAGATCATTGATATTTTAAGTGACGGTATTCCGAGTCGAATTTGAGGTAGTGTCCAAAACGCCATGCTAGATGCTATGCAACAATCGCTTATCCTTATTCAACACCAGTGGATTTTACGCAGCCAACAACCCAAGGACATCTCAGAGCATGTCCTGATCTGTCAATGCCTTGACCTTCCCATCCTCCCCGCCACCAGTGATTTCGTCCTGCTCTTGCTGCTCCCCAACAGCAGCCACAGGCTCAACGCCAGCACTATCATCCCCTTCCACAACCACCTTTTCAATCGCCGCTTCCGTATCAATTATAGTCTTCCGCTTAAGCCCATACGGGCTCCACCGCTGTGCCACGCCCTGTCTCTGCGGCCTCCTATCCTTGGAATTCGGATTCTTCGCAATCGACCCATCATCCATGCGCTTCCACTCCGTATCCATACCATCCACGTGATCCGAGATATCCGCATCACTCTCGTCCTCCCAGATCATGAGATTCGTGCCGTTAATTTCAAACGAGCGCCCGCCCGTACGTGGCACGAAGAAGACGTCGTTCCCAGCTTTGCTAAAGTCCTGTTCCCATGTGGTCTTTTGTTGCAGGTTGAGGATGTAGTCCATGGGCAGCGCGTAGAGTACGTTGTCGTCTTTGTCGTAGAGCTCCTTGAGCGGGTAGTCGAGACATGCCAGACCGAAACTGCAGTCGATGCGGCTGGACAGCGGGTGTATGCGGCCGCCAAAGACCTTGGTCTCGAACGCGATGCCGCTTTCAGTCCACATGTTATCGCCGAAGAACACCTCAGGCTCCGAGAGCAGCGGATGATCATGGTGCGGTCCAGATACTTCACAGAAGTGCGAGACTTCGTGGGTGAGGCATATAGCTAGAAACAGGTTGAAGCGCAGAACCATTGCGGGCTCCGGGTACTGCAGGAGGGACAGCTTCTTGGCGGTAGTGTAGAAGTCCGAGTGCAGGCAGATGCGGCTCGTGTGACACTTGTCGTTGATTTTGCGCATGAGACCGTTTTTGTAGTCTTTGACGAGGCCCATGGATGCGTAGGCTGTTTCCGGGGGCAGGGGGTCGTGGTGAAAGTAGAAGTGGACGGTGTCGGTTTGGTTTTCTAGGAAGTTTTTGAATGTCTCGTGCCGTTCTTCCGACCACGGCACTGTCTCGCGGATACGGAAACATGGTTGGCCGTATAGTTGCGATGTATCTGGACACGACTCGCGCTCGCCGAACACGAGCGTCTGCCAGAAGTGCGCGGTGCCTCGGGATGTAAGTAGATGAGTTGCAAGCCGTAAAGCGGGCTTCAGCACCTCATAGACCGCATCTGGACAGCCGTGCCAGTTGTCGAGGCGGAATATGGTGTGGATGTCGTTGTCCAAAGTGCATATTGGCTCAGTCACATCGGTCGAAAAGGTAACCGCCTGCTTTTTTATCAAGTCGACTGGATCAAAGCCAAGCTTTACTTGTTTGCGTTTCGACAGGTCTTTACGGTGCCCAAGTAGTCTTCGATACTTCTCAAGCGCTTTCCGGTCTGCGACCTGCGCTAGGTGGTGGTTGATCGATATGCTCAGCTGAAGCCCGAAGTCTTTAGGTACCTCGATCGTGGATGGAGTAAATGAAAGTACGTCATCGTACTTCAAGACATCGGGTAGGTCGCGAACAAGCTTGTCGATGCAGGCGTCCATGATAACACCTTCCTTAGACTTGTGAAGGAGCACAGAATTTTCGCCACGAACCTCTGCTCGATAATCTCCATCGGAGCCCCCTGGAAGGAATTGCCGCATCTTGTCCGACAGTGGTCGAAGCGGTCCGCAAGCGGCTGGAGTTGCGTTGCCCTCCGTAGGCTCCCACTCCATGCTATCAGGATCCTGCTCTTGGAAGGCAGCCTTGGGTACCTCATCCTGGTCGACAGGCTCTTCCGGTATTTGTTCATCTTGATGCAAGCGTTCTTCAATCAAATTTGTCGTATGCAGCATCGCCTCATATGCCTTACGATACCGACGTGGGTCCATGCTGATTGCCGTCAGCTCTGGTATGTGCCAGACTTCCAAATCGACTCAACGAGTCTGATTCGAGCGGATGAGTTGTTTTTGGATGGCGGTGATCAAGCACAGGGAGCAAAAGCGAGCAGAAATATTGGCTCGTTGAAGTACTCATGAGGCTGATGTTTGTCTCAAATAATAGTGCCAGGTGCTCGTTTGGCCAGCAGACGATGTCTCATACAGTTCGCCCGTGTAAGAATGTCTTGAATTGATTTCGACCCAGAAATATTTCAATGTCAACACCAGCCATGTCCCAGACCCGTGATCAAAGTGCTTGGACAGGTTGTTGGCGCGAAGGGACGTGTCGGAAGCTTGTCTTACCCAGAGCTTAGGAGCGGTCAGGGTCCGCAGCCTTTCAGTGAAAAAGGCATCCAAAATGTAGTTGATATCGATATAGAGAAATGTAGACTGCAGCGTAGGCTGCAAAGACTTTGATGTCGGTGTGAGTTCGTTAGCGTAAGCAGTCACGTAGCGCCCGTGCACGTGCGCCATTTCTAAATCGATCCACTAAGAAAAATGGGGGTGTCGCAGCCTTGCGCACTTGACAGCTCATCACCGACAACATTGCATGCTGATAGCATGTTGTTCTTGTCAGGTTCCGATCTCAATGTCAATTAGGCGGCAATCGAGCAGTATGTTAATTGCGCTATATTCCGCTCGCCTCGGCACCACCACAACCAAGCCTACTTCATCCTCGTATATCGCGGCTCATCGGTATCTAGCCCTAGAAACTCATGGTTCACCTATTGTCGGCCTCTTACTCAATGCTTTAATGTTTGCGCAAGCATCATACCCTTCTCTCTTTTCATATCTGCTCGCGCCTCATATCAAGTTCAGTGTATCTCGCACAAAGTCAGGGTTCAGCCAACGACGTCCTCGCCAAATCTAAGCTTTCACCGTACTCTTCATACCACGCAGCGTTCCGCTGAGGACATCGGTCACGAATATTTGCGACACCTCATGCTTGATCTCGACAAACAGAGACAATGATTTTTAAGTCCAGAGAGACACCACAAGAAACAATCTACAACCTTTAACAAGGTCTCTTGTACGCTAGATCCAACCAAACTACCACCTCACTAGTCCCTCCCAATCACCCCATCAACCCTCCCCGCGTTCCCGCCAACACCATCGCGCGGAGAAGTCCGCGCAACCCACTCCATCTCCCGCTGGTCGCCGTTCACCAAAAGCAATAACCATGTGGCGCAGCAGATCTGGAGAACGTCGAGCTGAACACGACAGCGGGACGGGTGTAAGGTACCCCCTATCTTCCGAGACGCCGACGATCTAGATCGCGCGCCGCGGAACAACGACATGCCGGATGCTGTTGTGCGTCGCAACATCGTCGCTGGCGGTCTGTGAGAGGTTCGCAGGTAAGATGTCGTGGCTGTGGAATCGTTCAGGGGGGCGACAAGAAGCAATTGTGCATCGCTGTCTTTCGCGCCAAACGGCCGGGAGCAAAAAGCAAGGCTGTGACAGGTCGGCAAGCCACTTATGCAGGTGCGATCGATCGCGTGAGATGAGCTAGACTAGCTGACTGGGAACGTTGGGGCAGGTGAGATGTTGCATGTGCTTTTTGGGAAGTGTGGAGATGACTTCGAAGAGTCGAGACTGGGGTCGAATGTCAGTTGCCGAAAATGAAGACAGATGCATTCGGTAGGAGTAACGAATCTTTGCGCCACAGGATGTCAGGGTGTCAGGATGTCAGATTTGCAGTGATCACATCTTATGGTCGAGATGAACATCACGCCAAAGTGTATAGCAGCAAGATGATTGATCAATCGGCGTCGATCACAGCCGCATGATATTGACTCTATGCAAGTCCTACCAATCTTCCGCTGAGCCGTATTCTCCTCGTTGAGACCCCATCATCCAACCTATCCTCCAGTCCTCCTATGGGGTGACAATAGAGACATTACAGTCCGAGCTCTCGACCTCGAAGCTCACATTCGAACGCAATATGCGCCAGAACAGACAACTATACGATAAAAAGGCATTTCGTCAAATGTGTCCACCTGGACCGATATATCCAAAGAAAACGAACGCCATCAACATTTCGGTGTTCCCAACTGCGCTGTACGGGTATGTAGCGTAGCCTCTCATCCGGTCGTATTATTATTACTAGAGAAAGCCAGGCAATTTGCTGGCTATGCGGCGATATATGATAAGAGTGTAAAGGAAGGTGAGGCCTGATAACCTGAGGCGATAGGAAAATTTCGTAATAATAAGCAAAGCGTCACTGACAGAGTGTGGAAAATCTTTCTTAGAAGGCGATAGAAAGACTGAACGATGAACGTGAAACTAGAAGCAAAGCGTGGGCAAGGTGACTGGAAGTCCAATTATAGACCGAACCGGTGTTCGAAAGGCTCAAAGGACGACCTAAGCCTTGAAGTCTCGCGGACCTTGGTTCGCAAAGATATAGTTCTTTGCTTGCGGTTCGTTTGACCGTCGGTACATGCCATTCTGGCCGTCGCCGCCGTGTGGCGGTACGAATTCGTGGACGAGAAACTCAGGGGCTTGACTTGGTCGGGGCGCAAATGGCACATTATGAGCAATGTGAGTTAACGACACATCTTTGTAATCTTCATAGTTGAAGTTGCCGGTTTGGAAATAGCCTGAATCCTCTATCGGTGCTTGTGCATTATCGGGTAGTGATGGTCGACGGAGATGCGAAGGTTTAGGCTGCGCAATGGTGAGATCGGTGGTGGAATGGAATCCAGGTCGCATATGTGGATGTTGCATGTACATGCTGCGCGGAAATTGTTGTTGGGTTGCAGGCGCCGATTGCGGCGGTGAGTCGCGGTACATGGTGTCATTTCCGTACTGAGCCTGTGTCATTTGCTGCAGCTCAAGAGACGTGTTCTGGGGGGAGACACTCTTCCCGAAAGCCCCTGATTGTTGAGGCTCAGTAGACCAATTAGCATTCATGCTCTCTGGACTGTTGTGTTCCGGCATGACTGAATGCGGTCGAATGACCGTGTTATTTTGCCAGTAAAGGCCCATGTCTTGTGGGGTAAGGGGCGTAGGCGGAGCAAGACTTCCTCCCCCACCCATCGTAGCTGTACTCGAGGAGGAGAAAGTGCGCGCAAATTTCGGAGAAGCAGCAGCCTCGGAGAAGTTCGCAATCATCGGCGAGCGCTGCGCGGAGCCAGGTTGAGACTTTTGAACACGACCTGCAGTATTACCAATGCCACTTGACCGGATTCTCCGCAGAGTATGGTCATTGTTGCCCCCAGGTGAGGGCATGGGCGCTGAGTATGACGCACTTCGCATAGCACCAGGATTTAGTGTGACCGGCCGGCCCTTTCTTCTTTGCGCGATTGAGGTAGGCTGTCCAGGTTGCTTGAACTCATCAGGTGTGCCATTCCGAATGTGTATGGCTTCGAAGTTCCCAGCTAGATTGCTCGTGGACGAATTTCTTCGTGTATATCCATCCTCATGGAATGCATGCGGCGGTTCGAAATCTAAGGCGCCGGTGCTAGCGTTCCGTGCCATGTCTTGGTCAGGTAAGGAGAGGACCGCTTGCGAGGACACATTGGCCTGCTGGTAGAAACCGTGGCCATATGCTGCATTGGTGCCTTGCTGGGCCCAGAATGGCAGTGCCAGCTCGGATGTAGATGCCTCGTTCAAAGAGTACGGCGTCGTGAACTGGTCCTCGCTTTCGTCTGCTTGATGATTCATGGTGGCTGTATTTGGATCGTCCGTCCAGCCTGAATAAGCGGACACAACCGAAGCGACAGAGGGTGGTGTGGGTCCGTTGGACGATTGGGGTGTTGCGTGGTTCTGTGCACCGGAAAACGGCGACGACTGGGTTGACAAGGATGCGCTGCTCTGGTGCGCATCAACTGGCACAGCGCTGTTCTGGAGTTCGTAAGGTAGGCCGCCAAGGTGGTCGTACCCGGTGTACGGTGACTGAGACGTAGAAGCTTCGGCGGACATGTCTGAGGGCACAGAGAAGGACAGCCCGTTGGCAAAACTGGTGGTGTCGTACGGTATTTCTACTTCGTGCGTGTTCACGGTCAGCCCTGGATTGTGCATGTACGAGCCATTCGCTGCGGCCATGAACGACGTCATGACAGCATTGGGAGGGTATGCGGCGGAGCGGTTGGCCTCTGGGATCGAGCGCAGCTGGATGTCGTACGGCTGCTGTAGTGAGAGGTCCGAGGATGAGGATGCGTCCACGCCCTGCACCGGCAGACTGGCCGGGCTGGCGTCAGCATTCATGCCGTGGTATTCCTGGTTCATTGGCATGTGCATGTGTAGGTGCTCTGGGTGGTGCTGGTACTGCCCGCCCATGACTGGCATCGATGGGTGGCCGTACATGCTGTACTGGGGGTTCATAGCCATGCTCATCTGGTTCGCGACCTTCTTGCGGTCCTGCTTGACCTTTGCTCTACGGTTCTGGAACCAATTCTGCCAGAGGTTAGCAAGGTGCACATGCGGTCGGCGCAGGACGACGGACATTGATCTTGTCTAGCGGCACGCCGAGCTTGGAGGCGAAGTCCTTCTTGACCAGCGTGCTGGGCTTGTGCTGCACCTGGAAGTGCTGCTCGAGGACATCGTGCTGCTCCTTGGTGAGGCGCGGCTTCACGTCCACTGCAGGCGCCTTCTGGGCTGCCGGGTCGCCTTTGGAGCCCCCGCCTGGCTGTTGCGAGTCGGCCGGATCCATGCCTCACGCGGCGACCAGCAGCACTTTCGTCTCGCGGGACTCCGGACGGTACGCACGACTCGGGAGTCGAGGTACGGCTCGTCGCAGGCGCTGGCAGCACTCGCCGTGGATCGGACTCACTCAGGCGACGATGCGTTCGGCACGGGGCAGCGGGTGGCAGCGTAATTGGGACAGCGCTGGGAATTATAGATAGTGATGCTATGTAGATATGGGACCAAGTAAAGCCGGTAGCGAATGTCGGGGTAGGAGAAGCAGTAACGAAAGTAGCGCGCGACGGCAGCACAGCAGCGAGTGTAAGTGTGAAGGCGTGAGGCCGGGGAGAGGTAAGCATGGACGACATGGACGGCGCACTGGCTGCTGGTGCGCTCCTACCGCTAACACAGCCACTGGCCTCCATCCCACCCACCTGCAGTCCTGCACAAGCACAAAAATAACTTTCCTGCTTTGAGTGCCTGTTACACTCGCCGTCTCTAGTTGTAATCAGCAGCACCTCTTGCTTGAATAATGGAGCTGGCCCTGATTCGCGGCGCCGTCTGCTCGCCGTCTGCAAGTCGGTGCAGTCACGCACACGCTTGGAGGTTGGGTCACTCGCAGCTCGCTCGACGACCTCAACAGCCTCCGAGGCGCCGTGTGGGTTCGGCACAGGGGCACTCTGCGCGCAGCAGCCCATTGGCTGGACGGCGGGGCGAGGAGCGGCGGCGGCTGATCCACCGCGGGAGGGCTTGGCCTCAGTCGGGATGATCCAGATGGTGGACAGCGCGGATATCAGAGAGCATCATCAGCTGCGGCTATCGCACATGGATCTTGATGCTTGGGCCTCCCGCTCGGAGAATAACACCTCGAGGCTGTTGCATCGAAGTGCGCAACCTCAGCTGCTACGGAGGAACCTGCTAGTTAGCAGCGTGGCTTGAGACGCTCAACGTGCTATGGAGATATTTAGTCGAGACGCCGTGGTTCAGGCGGGCGCCGGCTCGATTGCCCCTTTTCTTCGAATTCGACCGACCGCGAAGCGCCGCTGTCATGTCCGCGTCAACGATGCCGGACGTCCTCTGCAACATCTTCAAGCACATTCTCGCTACCCTTTTGCCAGGGCGCTTCCGCCCTTTTACACCTATCCGAGTAGGACATCTCCAGTAACCGCTTCTGACGATGTGGTCACACGCGTGACGATGCCACCCATGTCCACGTCAAGCGGTGCAAAGGTTTTGGCCACTGGTGGAGTGTACCTTGCAGCTCGGCAGTCGCACGACTCAGGCAGAACATGCTGTAGAACTCAATTGCTCATACACCATTCTGTCCCAAGGCATAGAGACTTGCTCACTGATACAATGCAGTGCTGGTGGTAAAGGAGGGTCGCTTAAAAGGACGCTCGCTCGGCAAAGGGTTCTCGTGCACTCCCGACTCTCCGCCAAACGCGCATGGCTAACTTGGGGTTGCACCTGTTCCTGCGCCGCACGACACACCAAGTGTTTCGGTGTTGCACAGCAGCGGCCGTACTCTCACCTTGATAAGAATGTCTACACTGCCTTTCGTTTTGTCGATTTTGCATGCCGAGATCTGTGCCCTTTCTAGAAATCGGTTCGTGGCTCAGACCCTCTAAAAGGGTCCATGCAATGCAATGCACCTGGTGGTTAGCGTCGGCTTGGACTACAACTTGCATGAAGCTGAATGCCACATGTACACATGGATTGACACAGCTAAGCTGCATCGGCATAAAACCACAGAAACATCCAGATACCAGACCGAGTTGCACCGCCTCAATCTCGGGCACCGACGCGGTATTGCCGGATGAGGTCTGACTGGAGCTGAGTAATTTGCAGGCATGTCCAATTCACTGTAGTGTGTTGCTCTGCGCAGACTACATACCCATCCATTTGCCCGTAAATACAGCTTGGAAAGTACACCTCGCAGTGCTCGCCGAACTCCACTGGGTACTGCAAGTTGGACCACACGAGCTAAAATCAAAATGTTTTCCAGGAGTGCTCTGTCGTATCACAACGCAGACACTATGCCCATCATACGTTGTAGCCATGACGAGCTGCTTTTGTTTGACAGATACCCAGCGTTTTCTGTCATATGCTCCAGGAGGCAGTACGCATCTAAACGTGCGCCTTACGATATTATTCGTTCATGTCAAAGCGTTGACGAGCTCGAGTAGTCCCACCCCACTCTTTTTGTCCCATGACTTGAGCTTTACACTCTGCATGTCTCGGACAATGTGGTCGGCTCCAGCTTCTACAAGCTGTTCTAATGTATGCGTCGTGTATAGTCCAATGACCGTAAAGCCGGCTGCTTTGCCAGACCGAACGCCTGCAGGTGCGTCTTCGAAGACAACAATCGAGGGACTTGGATCCTGCAGACCGAGCAGCTTCGCTCCCTCTAGATAGCAGGCTGGATCTGGCTTCCCAAGCTTCACATCCTCTGCCGTGACCATCCTCTTGGGATGAGCCAGCTTCATGACGTCCAACCAGCCTGTCACGAGTGGTCGCGTTCCGGATGTTACAATACACCATGGCACGGCTTGATGCTCGAGTTCGTCAAGCATAGCTCGTGATCCGGGTATCTCGACAGCATCTTGGCCGAATTCCTTTGGAATAAGCCCTTCGAGATGACTGATGTCTGCATCGTTCAGCGATGTGAAGGAGCATGATGTGCAATGAACACTCACACTCCCAATTGGCCAGCTTTGGTTCGTATATCTGGAGCACATCGATAGAGCGACGACCGTGGCTAGTCGCAAGAATAACCTCCGCATCCACGCCAATTTCTTTTCCTATCCTACGGCTGTGAGCTCACTCTTTCAAACCCCAAATGGCAACACTCACTTCTGCCAATGTTTGATGACTGCATCTGTGGAGTCGATGATAGTGCCGCTGTGAATGTGTTATTACGGTAAATCAGAAGTGGTGTGAGTTTGACGAGACTTTCTCCATATCGAAAAGCTGCACGCAGTCAGCAGAAGTACATGTTGCATCCTGGCTATGAAACTCACAAGGCCGTGGCATGGGATTGTCAGTGGCTGCGCCGAGAAGGATGGCTCGAGGGATACCATCATGAGGAGGGAATTGATTACGGTATGAGCTTTGAGTGTGATTGAAGAGTGAAATCTCGGTGGGTTCTTACTTGAGTTGCTGAACAGTAGAAAAAGGAACTCCCTGCCTGCGCTAGCCACTGTGGGAGACGCATCCGAGAACTAGTAACCTCACAGCCAATCACGTACTGACTCACGATTGCTCTTTCCACAAGAGGGACTTGCTGCTTTCCAGACAGGCAGCTTCAGTTCGAATGTGTGCTTGACCCAGACGTGAACAAACGTCATGCAACGCATTTGAACTTCGCATATATCCAGGATAGTGTATTGACGTGGGAGTGCGATCAATTCGTGTTAGGTCGCTGGCTGCACGTGGTGATAAGCAAAATACTGCCGCTCACCGCCCGCCACATCCTTGTCCTATCGCCAAAAGTTCTACGCAACAAAATTTCGAGGTGCAGCCACCGCAGTCACTACACACCACCACCACCACGTGATAATGAAGATCGGCAGTATGTACAAGCAACGTGGTCGCTCGTTTCACTTCTAATGATATCTGCAGAGCCCAAGTCAAAGCGCGTACCTGTGCGCCTGAGGAACAAGATCGAGAAATCGTCGGCAGCGAAGCAGCGGAAAGCGAAGAAGCTCGCTAAGAAGGCAGGCACCCAACTTTGACCGAGGCCTATTGAGCGCACACTGACGCGCTCGTAGAACCCAGAATGGCGATCGAAAACGAAAAAGGACCCCGGCATCCCGAACCTGTTCCCATACAAAGACAAGATTCTTGCAGAAGTAGAGGAGAACCGGAGACTGAAGGAAGAGGAAAACGTCCGCCGTCGTGAGCTAGCGCGAGAGCAAAAGCGCAATGGGGAAGCTGGGGATGAGGCCGCTGGCGACGATTTCGAGGAGTTCGATGCGGAGGACAACGAGCAACTCGACTTGGATGACAGTGAGGATGAGGATGAGGATATGGAAGTGGTAGGACGACGATACGAACTGGTGTTAGAGACGCTGACCAGGAACAGGACGGTGCTGCCAATCCAATGGCCGCTCTCCTCGCCTCCGCCAAAGCCCAGGCCGCCGCATACGATAGCAAAAATGGAGACGACATGGACGCAATGGACGACGACGACGAGTCGGAGGATTCCGATGGCGACAATGCGGCAGTCAACGTGCGCAAAGACTCTTCGAGAAAACAGTTCGACAAGATCTACAAGCAGGTGGTCGACAATGCCGACGTGGTGCTGTACGTGTTGGATGCGCGAGACCCGACAAGCACACGGTCAAAAGAGGTGGAGCAGATGGTCATGGCTGCCGATGGAGGAAGCAAGCGCATGATCTTCATCCTGAACAAGATCGATCTAGTACCGCCGCCAGTTCTCCGCTCGTGGCTCATCCACTTGCGCCGCTCGTTCCCAACACTGCCACTGCGTGCCTCGAAACCTGCGCCAAACGCAAAGACGTTCGAGCACAAGGACCTCACCATGAAGGGCACCTCGGAGACACTATTCAAGGCTCTCAAAACGTTCGCAGAGTCACGTCAGTTGAAGCGGTCCATAAAAGTCGGCATCATTGGGTATCCCAATGTGGGCAAGTCTTCTGTCATCAACGCTCTGGGTGCTCGCATGGGATCAAGGGCTGTCGCTGCGCCAGTCGGTGCAGAGGCGGGCGTCACAACCAGCTTGCGCGAGGTGAAATTGGACAACAAGCTCAAGCTTCTCGACTCCCCCGGTATTGTGTTTCCCAACACACAAGAGGGCTCAAAAGAAAGCAAGGTCCAGCAACAAGCACGATTAATTCTACTCAACGCTGTCCCTCCCAAGGAGATCGGCGACCCTGTGCCTGCCGTTACCCTGCTTCTGAAGAGGCTGTCAGCGTCGGAAGAGATGTTTGCGAAGCTGATGGAGGTATACGATTTGCCAGCACTCCACTCTATTGGCAGCGACAAGACCACGGACTTCCTCGTTCAGGTGGCTCGCAAGCGCGGTCGTCTAGGAAGGGGAGGTGTTCCGAATCTGCACAGTGCAGCACAGACAGTCATCAACGATTGGAGGGATGGACGTATCCAAGGGTGGGCACATCCCCCGAAGTATGTACCGGCGGAGACTGCGAGTACGAAAACTGCTCCTGCGACAAAGGGTGGTCTTGTCGGAGATCAGAAGGAGATTGTCAAGGAATGGGCAGCAGAGTTCCGTTTGGAAGGGCTTTGGGGTGACGATACAGCTGCAACAGACGTCGCTGACGCTATGGAGATGTAGGCTGTTCGAAAATCCTTACAACATTTTGTTGTGGGCGATCTGGCGTTTGGGAGGCCATCAATGCGATGTTCGTCCTTAGATGACTATGGACACGAAAAGAGATTTCTAATGATACCAAATGGATGACATCTTGTTATTTTGCGATACTACGGCATCCTTGCGCTTACTTTGCTTCTGTCTGGTCGCGAACAACGCGCGAGCAAGATGCCCGTGGCCCACAACTAACAGTATGCACGCAAGCTGCAAAATTTCGCTCACGTTGTTCATCCGCATCTGCCCGACCTGAAGTATTGCGATATCGGATGAAAGCGCTTTCCAGGGCATGAGTTGAATTAGTGAAATGTTATCAATGTGAGCATTGGTGGGTGACAGCTTCCCCACAACGTCGCTTTCCATCGGCTCAGTCTCAACCACCGTCATGCCAAACATCACAGCAACACATACAAAGCCTTGAGTCGCTGTTCAAATCGGTGTCAACAGCTCTCAGTTACAATCATCATGCGTTCTTCCACAAGTGTACAGCCATTGCGATCTATCTCCAAGTCTCTGGGTGCTCTGCCTGCAGCTTACGCTGGCGCGCAAGTTGCTTCACGGCGCTATGCGGGGACAATTGCGAACTTCAAGATTCCAACAATCAACAACGAGCCTAATGTAAGCTCTTTACATTCAAGCCTGGGCGGGAATTGCTGTGCTAATGGCCGAATAGAAACACTATACGAACGGCTCGGTAGACCGAAAAAAGCTTCAAGATGCGATTGCAGCGCTGAAGAAGCGTGGTGCTGTAACAGTACCTCTTGCAATAGGCGGCAAACACGTATGTCCTCATCATGCACGCTTCACATCAAGACTTTCGTACTGACCCGTCAAGATCAACAACTCATCTGTTCTCACCCAGCACGACCCCTCTTCGCACGCTGACGTCGTCGCGAAGTACTCGAATGCCAGCCCAGCAGACGTGAAGAAAGCAATCGATTCAGCCTTAGAAGCAAAGCCAGCATGGGAGGCTCTGCCCTTTGCGGAGCGCGCATCGGTATTCCTGAAAGCAGCCGACCTCATCGCCACGAAATATCGATACGAGATCATGGCAGCAACCATGGTTGGGCAAGGCAAGAATGCGTGGCAAGCTGAGATCGACTCTGCGGCAGAGCTGTGTGACTTCCTGAGATTCAACGTCAAGTATGCGGAAGAAACTTATGGAGTTCAGCCAGTGCACAACTCACCCGGAATCTGGAAGTACGTTGATACCTCTTGGCCTTGCGAGTATTAAGCTAACCCAAGTAGTCGCGTTGAATATCGACCTCTAGAGGGATTCGTATACGCCGTGTCCCCTTTCAACTTCACAGCCATTGGTGGTAACCTCCCAGCCGCCCCAGCGTTGATGGGGAATGTCGTGGTCTGGAAGCCATCACCTGCTGCAATCTCCTCGAATTGGCTTCTTTATCAGATCCTCATCGAGGCTGGTCTTCCTCCCAGCGTCATCCAGTGGGTTCCAGGCGACGCTGAGGAGGTCACAAAATCCGTGCTGTCACATAAGCAATTCGCAGCTCTGCACTACACGGGCAGCACAGCAGTCTTCCGGTCGTTGTATGGCAAGATTGCGGGCGGCGTTGCAGAGGGCAAATACCAAAGCTATCCCAGAATCGTGGGCGAGACTGGAGGCAAGAACTTCCACTTGATCCACAAGGACGCAGACATTGCCAATGCGGCCATCCAAACAGTCCGAGGAGCCTTCGAATACCAAGGCCAAAAGTGCAGCGCATGTTCGCGCCTCTACGTACCCAAGTCGGTCTGGCCCGAGTTCAAAGAGAAACTAGTGAAAGAGACAGCAGCACTCAAGATCGGAGAGCCATCCGACTTCTCGAACTTCATTGGCCCAGTCATTCACGAGGCCAGTTTCAAGAAGCTTTCCGGTGTCATCGACGAGGCCAAGAACGACAGCGACCTCGAGCTCCTCGTTGGCGGCAAGTACGACAGCAGCCAGGGGTACTACATCCACCCAACCATCTACCGGACTTCGAACCCGAACCACCCTCTTCTATCGCGCGAACTTTTTGGCCCTGTGCTCGTTGCTCATGTGTACGACGACGCGGCACCCGATGCCTTCGCCAACATCATCAAGCAGATTGACGAGACATCCGAGTATGCTCTGACTGGAGCCGTGTTCGCGAAGGATAGAGAGGTCATCAAGTTCGCGGAGACGAAGCTCCGAAATGCAGCTGGCAATTTCTACATCAACTGCAAGTGCACTGGCGCTGTTGTTGGCCAACAGCCGTTCGGTGGCTCGAGGGCCAGTGGGACAAACGACAAGGCTGGAAGCGCGAATCTGCTGGCTAGATTCGTGAACATGAGGGCGATCAAGGAGGAGTTCCTCCCGACCGAGAAGGTAGAATATCCCAGCAATGAGGTCTAAGCGCACATGGGATCACCGGGACTGGGATGCTTGTTGAACTTGACCGTCGGAATGGTAGCAAACGAATTAGCATGGCTGGCGTCTGGATGGAAGGATTAGCAAAAGCGTAGCATCTTGACACGAAAATGTACGACTTATGGATCGAAAGAATTCATCTTCTTCGTCACACGGCTCGGACGGCCTCAGAGCATTAGTATATTTGCGGTTCGTTTGTTGAAATCGTTCATTTCAGCGCAGCCTCAGTATGTACTTGTTTCTCATTGCACTCCTATCGGCCGAAGCAACTCAAAGAAACCACTGCCTATTTCGAGATACCAATCCAAACCTCGGCAAGCATCGGTCACACCTCAAACACTTTAAACACATGTTGGTCCGATGCGCACGTATGACTTTCTAGAGCTCTTACATGAGTCGTGAGGGCCCACCTTATTCGGGAGCCCCGTCCGATGTGGCTCACCCTAAGGAGCCCATCGATTGCTTAAATTTGAGCCGCATGGAAAGAGATTGCAAACCACTTCGAGAAGGCTCTGCACGGCTTTTGTGCAGAGTGGGGTGTCAAGAGCTTCACGACTTCAGCATCTGGTAACCTGTGGTAAGGAAAACGTATTCGGCCCGTACCGACAGGCATTGCATGAGGTAGCGTTACAGTCATTCGTAGTGTGCGAGTGGATGATCGGTGTCGCGTCTTGATATCGTTCGATGGGAGGTATGGAGGTGTGAAAGACGTTGCTATACTGGTCTTGCACAAACATTGTGGAAAGACTTGGAGACACACAAAACGTCGTGTTGTCGCCTTTTGCACGAAAAGGATGCTGGAAAATTCCAAACTGTTCCAACTGGATCCCATCCCCATTCCCGAAATACGATTCGAACATCCTTTGTGATTTATCAGCGCCTCGCAAGCTCCTCCTCTCTGACCTGTCGGTCGCGAGACAGGCACATCTCATGCAATCTGACAGCCATGTCCGACCCTCCGCAACGTCTCCATCGCCATCTTATCTCCTGGCGCAGGCTCTGCTTTTGCGTCTCTAGACCTCGGCAGGTCGGTAGACGACTCGTATTGGGGGATACCGGCGACCAAGCCCTATGACGCACGGGCAGCGATTTGCGCCCGTCAACGAAACACCGCACAGTCTTTAACGGCGGGTAGTTTCCGCCAGGCGACTAACTCTGCGACAGATTGATATCATTGGTTCATATTACGACGATCACTCCATCGGGTAAGGTGGAAGGGCTCGGCCGAGGCCTGCCAGAACTTTTTTAGCATGAAAAAATCATGGTGTCATAGCAGATTGGGCCCACAATTCCCGATGTCTGCGAAATAGGAGACCCGATTTGTTGGGCGCGGTGGTGGCGCTTGTTGTGTCGGCGTCGGCTCTACATGACTCTGCGTGTGTCGTTGCTTTATATGTAACTTGTTCTTCCCTTGCAGCTTTCGATTGTTTGCTTGTCACCTCCTTCGTCTGTGAGTCAAACTTGAATTTATCGCCTTTAATACCAACGATTCTTCTTATTCAGCGATCAAGCGATTTGACAGCCTAATTCGGAATGGAGAAAGAGACTGAGGCTGGGCGCAGCGGCAGCCAGGATGTCGAGTCCGGAAGACAGGGCATCTCGCACTGGAAGATGATCACGGACCAAGGCGTAACAACAAAAGAGATTGAAGAGTGGGATTACGAAGGCGAGGGCACAGAAGACGATCCGTATGTCGTTGAATGGATCGAAAATGACCCGAGGAATCCCATGACGTGGACAAAGACGAAAAAGTGGATAATCGCGATCGCTGTCGCAAACTCCGTGCTGGTGGTGTCCTTCTGTTCCTCGGCGTTCTCTGGTGGTATTCAACAAATAATGGCAGAGTTCGGCGTCAGTCAGGAAGTGGTTACACTCGGTATCTCGCTCTTCGTGCTCGGATTCGCCCTCGGACCACTATTGTAAGTTCACCACCCTACAAAACCACCATCGGTCAGACACTAACAATGGCATAGGTGGGCACCATTTTCAGAATTATACGGTCGTCAAATCGTCTTCCTCGGCACGTATCTGGCGTTTACCGCTTTCAACGCTGGCGTTGCGGGCGCCCCGAACATCTACGGGTTGTTGATATTACGATTTTTTGCTGCTGCATTCGGTTCATCTCCGCTTACCAATGCTGGTGGAGTCATCGCCGATGTTTTCAACGCGAATGAGCGTGGCGTGGCCATGTCAATCTTCTCAGCCGCTCCTTTTATGGGCCCCGTCCTTGGTCCCATCATAGGAGGGTTCTTGGGCATGACTGAAGGTTGGCGATGGGTCAACGGCCTGATGGCGATCTGGGCGGGCGCTATGCTCGTTATTGCTGGCTGCCTCGTTCCAGAAACGTACGCTCCCGTTTTGCTACGCAGACGTGCCGAAAGGCTCTCGAAATTGAAGGGCAAGGTGTACCGCTCTCAAGTCGACATCGACCAAGGCAAGACATCTCTTGGAGAAGCGTTTGCGACTGGCCTCAAACGTCCCTGGATCCTCCTTTTCAGCGAGCCGATTGTTCTCCTACTGTCTTTGTACCATGCGATTATCTACGGTAAGCAAAGTTACACGTATGGACTGCATGCGATACAAATACTGACTTCGTATGTCTCCATTCAGGTATCCTGTACATGCTTTTTGGCGCCTTCCCCATTGTCTACCGTCAGGGCCGTGGGTGGAACGAGGGTATCAGCGGATTGCCGTTCGTTGCTGTCGCGATCGGCGTCCTGCTTGCTATCACTTACGTGGTCCTTTACGATAACAAGGTGTACATGAAGAAGGTCCAGGCATCCGGCAAAGGTTTCACCACTCCAGAAGCCCGTCTGCCAATGTGTATCGTAGGAGGCATCGCACTTCCCATCGGTCTTTTCTGGTTTGCCTGGACGAACTCACCATCTCTTCCGTGGGCGGCCAGTGTCGTTGGATCCATTCCCTTTGGTTTCGGCATGGTTCTCATCTTCCTATCGATCATGAACTACCTTATTGACTCCTACACAATTTTCGCCGCATCTGTGCTTGCAGCCAATGGTATTATCCGATCGGTATTCGGAGCAGCCTTCCCACTCTTTACTTCACAAATGTACAGCCGTCTGGGCATACATTGGGCCTCAAGCATCCCGGCTTTCCTTGCAGTCGCTTGCATTCCACTACCGTTCATCTTCTACAAGTACGGAGCCTCGATCCGGGCGAAGTGCAAGTACGCGGCACAGGCTGATGCTTTCATGACGCGCATGCGCAATCAACAAGCAGCGAAACAAAATGCGGGAGCTGGTGAGGAGTCCAACGATACTTCCCCCGCTGCCACACTTCGCGTTGAAGAAGAGGCGGAGGAAGAAGCGCATATGGAAGAGAGTGAGCCGAAATTTGCAGAGATGAAGAGTGAGAAAGAAACCGAAGGCGCAGATTTGAAGAAGGTGCAGACTGGCAGGTCAACGAAGAGCAAGAGGTCTGTGCGAATCGATGAATGGGTGAACAACCCTTACGATATTGATCGAGTCAACACGCGGGACAGTTTCGTGGGTAGGCCAAGGACAAACAGTCGAGCAAGCAGCAAGAGATAGGCGAAACGTGGGACAGGCAATATCAACTGTACGCTCTTGCGCGGCAGTGTAGCTGTCAGGAGGAGAGGGAATTTCAACTTTGCCACGAGGAGCTGACACTCCCGTGTGAATACAAAAAAGCCTTCCGATATGGTCGCGGTTTGTGAGGCTAGGAGAAGAAAACGTTTGCGATCTTGGCGTTAGCGAGCATCATGGTATACCCAGTGTGACATAATCTTAGTAATTATCAAGTACTCTCTCTTTTTGACACTTGTGTGATCTCGACATGTGTACTTGCTGCCCTGATAGCCCAAATCGTCGGAAGTAAGTCGATTAGCGTGTGTGTAACACTCGAAGACTGATGGCGTTCCGACCGATTGGAGATTGAAATGTTAAAGATGGTGTCGCTTGTGAAGAAGAAAGAACTGATGAACCCTTCCCTCCGCGTTCGGGCGCTACTAGAGACTGAGGTCCTTTGCCCCGCTATGATATGTGGTGCCTCAGTGAATTTAGCGTGGTTCTACTGTTCAACCTTCAACAAGACTGCCTTCCCTTGCTGCGCCATTCTTGTATAGCTAAGCCGTCCTGTATATTGCAATATAATTCACTCTAGTTCATCTCAGTCACTCTTTTTAACGCTGTTCCCAAATTCTACGCATCACCTGCAGACTGCCCGCACCGCAGTCCACGGCCGGACAACAAGCCTGAGGTCTGGAATAGCGAGACTGGTTAGCCTACTGCTGTTGGCACGGATTACGGTGCCGTTCAGGGTGGCTTCTCCAACGCTGCACACTTTTACCAGCACGGCTTTCGCTCGCCGCTGAACTGGTGCTACAACTGAGTCTACTTCGCCATGGAAGCCAGCATCAATTGGTGACAATGGCAAAGGAGCCGATGAGACAACATGGGGAGCCATGAATCTAGATCGTAAGTCAGTTCAGCTTGAAGTGGCATGGTCTTTGTGACTGCTAGAACTTCATATTTCCACAGCTCGCATCAGTTTGTCAATTGGTGTCCCTGGTGACAAGCTTTGCTTCAATATTGAGATATGCACTGATCAACCGTAGTATCACAACATTTGATTGACTACGGTCCTTTGAGAATTTCCATCACAGTATGGGCGTCTTGAAGTTAACTGTCCTTCCATCATGGCCACAGCGCACCCAGTATATTTATTTCCGATCGGCGCCACGCTCTTCCTCCAAAATAACTTTACAGCCATACCAGCCATTATAGATTACATACTTCACAACAGTAAAATGCCTCTGACAACACCACTCCTTAGCTACATAACGCTGCCCAATATAGTCCGCGGGCTGAGCAACAACGAGTTCACTAGCAAACACCTAGTCGAAGCCTATTTGGCCAGGATAAACGAGGTGAATCACGAGTTCCACGCCGTCATCG
>Ga0265797_10000564_pt1 | contig 67392 bp, 68 predicted proteins | sample P2T30metagenome_FD_192433 | JGI IMG/M metagenome (GOLD analysis project Ga0265797, IMG submission 192433) | Plant litter microbial communities from East Loma Ridge, Irvine, California - P2 T30 | ecosystem: Environmental > Terrestrial > Plant litter > Unclassified | place: USA: California...
GCAAGCCCTGAACCGCGCCTTTCGGCGGAAGGCGCGGCCCGCGGGTGATGTGGCGCTTTGCCACAGCTCGCGGACAGGGTACATTCCGCTTGATGCCATGGTTTTTGCACCTTCGTTGTCGTGGCCTAACAAGCACCAAAGGGGGTGACATGTGCGACCACGACAACGACGCCGCGGCCGAGCAGGCGGTCAATGCATTCTTCGACGAGCTGGCGGCAGTAGAAATGCCCCACGGTATCGCCTGGGGCCACCAGACACAGGTGAGCGAATTCCGCGCCAAGGCACTGGGCGCTTCGGGGCTGGCTTACCCCACCGAGGAGTTGCTCGGCTACCTTAGCGGGCTTGCGGTTACCGGAGCGCTGAGCGCCGATCAAGTCAGCCGCTTCACAGACTGCATCCGGGCGTTTACTCAGAGGGGCTGGCTTTAGGGGCCGAGCGGTTTGCCTGGGGAAAAACCAGCCTTTTTGAAGGGTGGGCCTATACATATCAGGCCTCCATGGCCGTATCTACACGGTTCAACCTGCAGCAGCAGGCCGCTGTTCGCGGGCAAGCCCTGCTGCTGCAGGTGTGCTGTGACACCCGTCCCTGGCGCGGCCCGACAGGGCCGAGGGCTAGGGCGCGGGCAGGCGCTTCAATTCCTCCAGCACCAACCCCAACAACGCTGACTGATCGCCCGCGCGGTGGCTGACGACGATGGGGGAGGTGGCGTGGGCGTCCAGTAACGGCGCGTAGCCGATGTCGTCGCGGTGCAGGCGTTGTACCGACGCAGGCACCAGGGCAACGCCGATACCGGCCGCGACCAGGCCGATGGTGGTCTGCAACTCGTTGGCCATCTGCGCCACATGAATGCTCAACCCCTCGCGCGCGAACAGCCCCAGCACATGGTCGGCATAACTGGGCCGGGGGAACGCCGGGTAAAGCACGAAGGGCTCGGCCGCCAGTTGCACCAGGGTCACTGGCTGGCCGAGCAGCGGATGGCCAGCGGGCAGCGCGGCGACGAGGGGGTCTTCGCGCAGCACGAACTGTGTCACCGCGGGGTCCTGAAACAGCAGGCGGCCAAACCCGATGTCGATGCGGCCGCTTTTAAGCGCCTCGACCTGCTGCAAGGTGATCAGCTCCGACAAGCCGACTTCCACGTCGCCATATGACCTTAACCGCCGCAACAGCTCGGGCAGGGCGCCGTACAACGTAGACGGGGCGAAGCCTATCCCGAGCCAGCGTTGACGGCTGGCGCCTATCCGGCGGGTATCGTCACACACACGCTGAAGCTGCTCGAGCATTTGGGAGGCGTGCTCGTGAAAGAACTTTCCGGCCTCGGTCAGCCGCACGGGCCGCCCGCGTTCCAACAGTGGCACCCCCAGTTCTTCCTCTAATTGCTGTATCTGGCGGCTCAGCGGCGGCTGCGCCATGTGCAGTTGTTCAGCCGCCCGGGTGAAGTTCAGGGTTTGCGCCAGCACCCGGAAATAACGCAAGTGTCGCAGCTCCACGATACCCTCCAGGTATGGTTGCAGACCAAAACCATATTGGACTGAGCCCTCGGTCGAGGTCAATCTGGCCCTACAACAACGACACCTGGCTGGAAGTTGCCCATGACCCGCGTGACCATCGAACGGCTAGAGACCCTTATCGTCGACCTGCCGACCATCCGCCCGCATAAGCTGGCCATGCACACCATGCACGGCCAGACACTGGTGATCCTCAAGCTGCACTGCAGCGACGGCATCGTCGGCCTTGGCGAGGCCACCACCATCGGCGGCCTGAGTTATGCCGGTGAAAGCCCCGAGAGCATCAAGGTTAACCTTGATACCTGGTTCGCCCCGTTGCTGGTGAATCAGGACGCCACCAACCTCAACGCGGCCATGCAGCGCATCGACCGCTCGGTGCGGGCCAATACCTTTGCCCGCAGCGCCGTGGAAACCGCTTTGCTCGATGCCCAAGGCAAACGCCTTGGCCTGCCGGTAGCCGAGTTGCTCGGTGGGCGGGTGCGCGACGGTGTGGAAGTGGCCTGGACCCTCGCCAGCGGCGACACCAGCCGGGACATCGAGGAAGCCGAGCGCATGCTGGACCTGCGCCGTCATCGCCATTTCAAGCTCAAGATAGGTGCCGGCGAGCCCGACCGCGACATTGCCCACGTGGCTGCGATCAAGCGCGCGCTGGGTGATCGCGCCAGTGTGCGCGTGGACATCAACCAGGCCTGGAGCGAGGCCGTGGCCATTCGGGGCTGCCGCCAGCTGGCCGACGCCGGCGTAACGTTGATCGAGCAACCCCTGTCGCGCTTCGACCGCGCCGGCATGGCGCGCTTGAATGCCCATAGCCCGATACCCTTGATGGCCGATGAAGCCATCGAGTCGGTGGCCGACAGCTTCGCCCTGGCGCAGTTGGGCGTGGCGCCCATTTTTGCGCTGAAAATCGCCAAGACAGGCGGCCCTCGTGCAGTGCTGCGCACGGCTGCCATCGCCGAGGCGGCCGGCATCGGCCTCTACGGCGGCACCATGCTCGAAGGCAGCCTGGGCACGCTGGCCTCCGCGCACGCGTTCGCCACACTCGACCGCCTGGAATGGCACACCGAGCTGTTCGGCCCGCTGCTGCTCACCGAAGACATCCTGACCCAGCCGCTTCGCTACGAAGCGTTCGAGCTCAAACTGCCGACCTCGCCCGGGCTGGGCGTGGCGCTGGATGAAGACCGCCTGGCGCGCTTCGCTCGCCATTGAACGCCGCCCTTGAAACAAGGAAAACCCGACCATGCTTTTTCACGTTCGCATGACCGTCAAACTCCCACCGGATATGCCGGCCGAGCAGGCAGCTCGCCTCAAGACTGATGAAAAGGAACTGGCGCAACGCCTGCAACACGAGGGCACCTGGCGCCACTTGTGGCGCATCGCCGGGTTGTACGCCAACATCAGCGTGTTCGATGTGGCCGACGCCCAGGCCCTGCATGACACCCTGATGAGCCTGCCGCTATACCCCTACATGGATATCGACGTCATGGCGCTGTGCCGTCACCCGTCCTCGGTGCATGCCGACGACCGCTGAAACATCGCCGCCAGGCCACCACAACAACAATAGATGAGGACCACCGCCATGACCGTACGCATCTCCCATACCCCAGAAGTGCAGAAGTTCTTCGAGAACGCCGCGGGCTTCGAGCAGCCGGGCGGCAACCCCCGCATGAAGGCGGTGGTGCACCGGGTGCTCACCGATGCGATCAAGATCATCGAAGACCTGGACGTCACCACCGAAGAGTTCTGGAAAGCTGTCAACTACCTCAACACGCTCGGCGCGCGGCAGGAGGCCGGCCTGTTGGTCGCAGGCCTTGGCCTGGAACATTATCTGGACATGTTACTGGATGCCGAAGACGCCCAGAACGGCCAGTTGGGCGGTACGCCACGCACCATCGAAGGCCCGCTGTACGTGGCCGGCGCGCCGTTGCACGGAGGGCAATGCCGCCTGGACGACGGTACCGACCCGGGCACCGTACTGTTCATGCAAGGCCAGGTGCGCGATACCGACGGCCAACCCTTGGCCGGCGCGGTCGTGGATGTGTGGCATGCCAATACCGGCGGCACGTATTCGTACTTCGACCCGGCGCAATCGGAGTTCAACCTGCGCCGTCGCATTGTCACCGACGCAGACGGCCGTTATCGCTTTCGCAGCATCGTGCCCTCCGGCTATGGCTGCCCACCGGACGGCCCTACCCAACAGGTGCTCGACCAGTTGGGCCGGCATGGCCAGCGCCCGGCGCACATTCACTTCTTCATTTCAGCGGCGGACCATCGCCACCTCACTACACAGATCAACCTGGCCGGCGATGCCTACCTGCATGACGACTTCGCCTATGCCACACGGGATGAATTGATCGCCGAAATTCGTTTCGTCGACGATGCCGGGCAAGCCCAGGCGCGGGGCGTGGAGGGGCGCTTCGCCGAGATCGATTTCGACTTCGTGCTGCAGCCCACCGTGGAGCCGACCGCCCAGGAGCGCCGCGAGCGGGTACGCGCGCTGGAGGCGTGAACGTTTGGCCATAAACGCCACGAGACCGGCCTGGGGCGCGAAAGCACCCCGGGCCGTCGCCGTTTCATCACTGGGATAAAAAGGCACGCGCCATGATGAACCTGCTGAGCGAACGCAGCCGTGTCTTCGAACGGGCCGATGCCTACGCGGTGTCTGAATACGTCAACCAGCACGTGGGTACCCACTGCATTCGGTTGCCGCGGCGGGGCAGGCCGGCAGCGAGCATCAACCACCGCACCTTTGCCAGCCTGGACCTGTGCCGTATCAGTTATGGCGGCGCGGTGCGGGTCACCAGCGCGGCGCTTGAAACAAGCTTTCACCTGCAAATTCTCTTGCAGGGGCAGTGCAGCTCGCGGGTCGCGGGCCAGGAGCACATCTATGTGCCAGGAGAGATGCTGCTGATCAACCCTCACGACCCCGTGGACCTGACCTATTCAGCCGACTGCGAGAAATTCATCCTCAAACTGCCCGTGGCCCTGCTGGAAAGTGCCTGCCTCGCACAGCACTGGTGTGTGCCGGCCGAAGGGATACGCTTCCTGGCGGCGCGCCATGATCTTTCCCGGCTGGGCGGTTTCCTCAGCCTGCTGGGCTTGATCTGTCAGGAGGCCGAGGGCGAAGTCGAGGCCAGCGACACTGTCCCTGGCCTGTACGAGCGCATTGTCGCTGGCAAGCTGCTGAACCTCGTGAGCAGCAACCTATCCCGGGCGGTGGGGCAAGTTCCCGGGCGGATCGATGAGATTCGCCAGTACATCGAAGCGCACCTCACCGACGACGTGACAGTGGAACAATTGATGGCGGTGGGCAGGGTAAGCGAGCGCTCGCTGTACGCCCTGTTCGAGCGGCACCTGGGCATCGGGCCGCGGGATTACATTCGCCGCCGCAAGCTTGAAAGCGTGCAGCGACAGCTCACGGGGCCGGGGGCGCGCAGCGTTACCGAGGTGGCACTGGACCATGGTTTCTCCCACCTTGGGCGATTTGCCCAGGCCTATCGCCAGCGGTTCGGCGAGCTGCCTTCGCAGACGTGGAAGCGGCATCGCGGGCTGGAACCTTCGGCGTGCATCGGCGCGCAAAACGGATAGCGATCGGCAGCCGTTGGCTATTGGCGCACACACGCCCTGCGTACCCTGAGGTGGCCTGATACAACAACAACGGAGGGCCACCCCCCATGATCAGCAACCTCGACCGCATGGCTCGGCAACTGGCCGACGCGGTGCACGATGACCGCGCCCAAGGCCGGTTTCGCTGCCGCCGCGATGTGTTCACCGACCCCGCGCTGTTCGAACTGGAAATGAAACACCTCTTCGAAGCGAGCTGGGTGTACCTGGCCCACGACAGCCAGATTCCGGAAAACAACGACTACTTCACGACCTGGATCGGCCGCCAGCCAGTCGTCATCACTCGGGACAAGCAAGGCTCCCTGCACGGCCTGGTCAATGCCTGTGCCCACCGTGGCGCCATGCTGTGCCGGCGCAAGCAGGGGAACAAGGGTTCTTTCACCTGCCCGTTCCATGGCTGGACGTTCAGCAACAACGGCAAGCTGCTCAAGGTCAAAGATGGCAGAAGCGGCGGCTACCCGGAGCAGTTCGATTGCGACGGTTCCCATGACCTCACCCGGCTGGCCCGCTTCGAAAGTTACCGCGGCTTCCTGTTCGGCTCGCTCAGCGCCGACGTGCCAACGCTGTCGGATTACCTGGGGGAAACGCGGGTGATCATCGATCAGATCGTCGACCAGGCACTGCACGGCCTGGAAGTGTTGCGCGGCAGCTCCTCGTACTATTACGACGGCAACTGGAAACTGCAGATGGAGAACGGTGCCGACGGGTACCACGTAAGCTCCGTGCACTGGAACTACTCGGCCACCATGCAGCGGCGCAATTACGAAGCCGATGGCACCCGCACCGTAGACGCCAATGGCTGGTCCAAAAGCGTGGGAGGGGTATACGGCTACGATCACGGACACATCCTGTTATGGACCGAGTTGCTCAACCCCGAGGTACGCCCCGTGTACGGCCAGCGCGACGCCCTGGCGCAGCGCCTGGGGGGTGAGCGCGCAAGCGTGATCGTGAACCAGACCCGCAACCTGGGCCTTTACCCGAATGTGTACTTGATGGATCAGTTCTCGACACAGATCCGGGTGGTTCGCCCGCTGGCCGTCGACAAGACCGAGGTCACCATTTACTGCTTCGCGCCTAAAGGCGAAAGCACCGAGGACCGCGCCTTGCGCATCCGCCAATACGAAGATTTTTTCAACGTAAGCGGCATGGGCACACCGGACGACCTCGAAGAATTCCGCGCCTGCCAAGGTGGCTATCAGGGCAGCGCCGGGCTGTGGAATGACCTGTCGCGTGGTGCGGTGCAATGGGTGGAGGGCGCTGACGACAACGCCCGCGCCATGGGCATGAACCCGCTGATGTCCGGCCCCCGCACCGAAGACGAAGGGCTGTTCGTGCGCCAGCACGCCTATTGGGCCCAGGCCCTGACCGCGGCGGTGAACAAGGAACGCGCCTCGCTGCTGGCAACCGACCGGGAGGCGCGCGCATGAATACTTCACGCAGCCGTTTGCTGGATTTCGTGTACCGCGAAGCCCGCCTGCTCGACGACCGCCAGTGGGATCAATGGCTGGCCTGCTACAGCCCGACAGCCCAATTCTGGATGCCGGCGTGGGACGACAACGACCAACTGGTCGAAGACCCACAGGCGCATATTTCGTTGATTTACTACCCCAACCGCGAAGGCCTCGAAGATCGCGTGTTCCGCATCAAGACTGAGCGCTCCAGCGCCAGTACACCCGAACCCCGAACCGCGCACTTCATCGCCAACCTTGAAGTGCTCGCCGACGACGGCGCCAGCGCCAGCGTGCGCTTCAATTGGCAAACCCTCAGCCATCGCTACAAAACCACCGAGCTGTACTTCGGCACCTCCTTCTACCGGTTGGACCTGCGCGGCGAGCAGCCGCTGATTACCTCGAAGAAAGTGGTGTTAAAGAACGATTACATCCATCAGGTCGTCGACATCTATCACCTCTGAGGGCCCCGCCATGACGTATTCCATTGCGCTGAATTTCGAAGACGGGGTTACGCGCTTCATCGACTGCAAACTGGGAGAAACGGTGCTGGACGCTGCCTACCGCCAGCGCATCAACTTGCCCATGGATTGCTCCGACGGCGTGTGCGGCACGTGCAAATGCCACTGCGAAAGCGGCGATTACAGCCTGGGCGAGGACTACATCGAAGACGCCCTGAGCGAAGACAAGGCCCGCTTGGGCCAGGTGTTGACCTGCCAGATGGTGGTCAGCTCCGATTGCGTGCTGCGGGTGCCGGTGCCGGCGGCCAGCTGCAAGACCGGCAACGCCACGTTCAATGCCACCGTGGCGGCTATCGACATGCTGGGCGACGCGGCGGTGGCGCTGCGGTTAACCCTGGGTCAGCCTGTGAATTTCCTCCCCGGGCAGTACCTGAACATCCACGTACCGGGCAGCGCTCATACCCGTTCCTACTCGTTCAGCAGCGCGCCCGCTAACGGCGAGGCCAGTTTCCTGATCAAACAGGTGCCCGGCGGCTTGATGAGCGGGTGGCTACAACGAGCACGGGTTGGCGACAGCCTGAGCCTGACGGGGCCATTCGGCAGTTTCTTCCTGCGCGAAGTGACACGGCCGGTGCTGATGCTGGCGGGTGGCACCGGGCTGGCCCCGTTCCTGTCCATGCTCCAGGTGCTGGCGGCACGGGGCTGCAACGTGCCGGTGTGCCTGGTGTGTGGCGTAACCCGCGACCCGGACCTGGTATTGGTCGAGCAGTTGGAGGCCTTTACCCGGCAGTTGCCCGGCTTCAGCTACGTCACCTGCGTGGCCGACCCAGGCACCGGCCACCCTCGCCAGGGCTACGTGACCCAACATCTCCCGGAGGGCGTGCTTAACGGCGGCGATGTCGACATCTACCTGTGCGGCCCGCCCCCCATGGTCGATGCCGTTCGCCAGTACCTGCAAGACCAGCAGGTGTCGCCGGCAAGCTTCCATTACGAGAAGTTCACCCCGAACGCCATCGTCACCGGCGAAGTCGCCTAAGGAGGCACCATGCAACTGCGATTCGCCGAAAAAGTAGCTGTGGTAACCGGCGCCGCCCAAGGCATCGGCCGTGAAGTTGCGCTGCGGCTGCGGCAGGAAGGTGCATACCTGGTGGCCGTGGACCGTTCTGACCTGGTGCATGAGCTGGAAGGCGAGGGCATGCTCACGCTCACCGCCGACCTGGAGCACTACGATGAGTGCGAACGGGTAATGCAGGCGGCGGTCGGCCATTTCCATCGGTTGGACGTGCTGATCAACAACGTCGGCGGCACGATCTGGGCCAAGCCCTACGAACACTACCAGCCCCAGGAGATCGAAGCGGAGGTCCGGCGCTCGCTGTTCCCCACCCTGTGGTGTTGCCACGCGGCATTGCCGCTCATGCAGGCGCAGGGCACCGGGGCAATCGTGAACGTGTCGTCCATCGCCACCCGCGGGGTCAACCGTATGCCCTATGGCGCGGCCAAAGGTGGGGTCAACGCCCTGACGGCCTGCCTGGCCTTCGAGAACGCCGAGCGCGGGATCCGGGTAAACGCCACGGCCCCGGGCGGCACCGAAGCCCCGCCAAGGCGAATTCCGCGCAACAGCCAGCCGCAGAGCGAGGAGGAAAAGGGCTGGTATCAGCAGATCGTCGATCAAACCCTGGATAGCTGCCTGATGAAGCGCTACGGCACATTGCAGGAGCAGGTAGGCGCCATCCTGTTTTTGGCCTCCGACGAAGCCAGTTACATCACCGGCGTGACGCTCCCGGTGGGCGGCGGCGATCTGGGCTGAGCCCATACGCCGCGGGATATTCGCGAGCGGCGCCTAAAAGCACAGCGCTACAACTGAGTGGGACCGGGCGTAGCCGGGAAGTGGCGGTCTTTCATATCGCCCTAAAAACGCGAGATGAAAGACCGGAACCGAACAAGCCAATGATGATGCAAGTGCATATTAGGATATGCAAATAATGAATTTAGAACATGCACAGGCCAGTGCTATGGTTGCGGGACAAAAGCGCTGCTTCCCCTCGGCCACCGTGCGCGCGGATCCGAACCCACCCGTTCCGGAGACGCTCCATGCCTGGCCCTTCTACCAACCCCGTATCCCGCCGCCGCCTGCTCGGTTACAGCGCCGCCGCGCTGACCAGCCCACTCTGGTTACCCCTGACGGCCCGCGCTTACGCCGATGACCAGGCTCATGCCGCCCATGCCCAGGGCGCGGAGCCGCCAGGTACTGGCCAATTTATCAAGCTGGACACCCCCTACACGCTCAAACTGGCCATCAACCTCAACGCCGTGTGCCTGGCCCCCGTGGTAATCGCCCACGGCGAAGGATTTTTCACCAGACACAACCTGGACGTGGAGTTCGTGAACTTCGGCAATTCCACCGAGGTGTTGCTTGAAGCGATCGCCACAGGCAAGGCGGATGCTGGCCTGGGCATGGCGCTGCGCTGGCTGAAGGCACTGGAACAGGGCTTCGACGTAAAGCTCACCGCGGGCACCCATGGCGGGTGCCTGCGCCTGCTGAGCGCGACCAACAGCCCGGTCACCTCGCTCGAAGCCCTCAAGGGGCAAACCATCGGCGTGACCGACATGGCCAGCCCGGACCGCAACTTCTTCTCCATCCTGCTGAAAAAACACGGCGTGGACCCGGTCAACGACGTGCAGTGGAAGCTCTATCCGGCAGACCTGCTCAGCACCGCGCTGGACCGAGGTGAAGTGCAAGCCATCAGCGGCAGCGACCCCTTCATGTACCGGCTGATCAAGGCCGGCCAGGCGCGTGAGCTGTCCAGCAACCTGGTGGACGAATACGCCAACCTGTCCTGCTGCGTGGTGGGCGTTACCGGCAAGCTGGTGCGCGAGCACCGCCAGGTGGCCGCCGCGCTCACTCAGGCCGTGCTGGAGGCGCACGACTATGCCGTTCAGCACCCGGAAGCCGTGGCCAAGGGTTTCCGGAAATTCGCGTTGAACACCACCGAAGCCGAGGTGCAGGCGATCCTGCACGACCATACCCACGGGCATCACGCGGTGGGCGCTGCGTTCACCCAGGAAATCTTGACCTATGTGGACGACCTGAAAACCGTACAGGTATTCGATGCCAGCACCGACGCCGGGCAATTTGCCAGGGAGATCACCGCCGATGTCTTCAGCTGAACTGGCACAGCCCGGTACGCTCGCTCAAGGCCACCGTCAGCGCATGGCCTGGCGCCCGGCGCTGGCAAGCCTGACGTTGCTCACTGCGGCGCTCGTTACCCGCTATTACCCCGACGCCACCCGACGGTGGCCACTCACCGATGGCCTGGCGACCGCCGAGCTGATTGCCGCCGTGGCCGTGGCTGCATTGGCGCTGGCCGGGGCACGATCAGGCCGGCTGGGCCGCAAGCTGCAACACAGCTCGGCCTGGCTGATCGCGCTGGGCGCCTTGTTGGCACTTTGGGAACTGGCGACCGCGAAGCTGGCGCTGTTACCTGTACCGTTTTTCGCGCCACCGCAGGCACTGATCGCCGTGTATGTGAATGACTGGCCGCGCTTGCTCGACAGCCTCTGGCATTCGGCTTTGCTGCTTGGCACCGGCGTGATCACCGGGGCGGCCTGCGGGTTTGTCGCCGGGGTGGCCATGGGTTGGTCCAGCGCGATCGGGTACTGGCTGCACCCGGTGTTGAGGATTCTCGGGCCGGTGCCGTCCACGGCGCTGTTGCCCTTGTGTTTCTTCCTGTTCCCCAGCAGCTGGAGCGCCAGTGTGTTTCTGATCGCCCTGGCGACCTGGTTCCCGGTGACGGTGCTGACCTGGTCAGGGGTAACCAGCGTGGATAAAGCCTACTACGACGTGGCCCGCACGCTTGGGGCCAGGCCGTGGTTCCTGATACGGCGGGTGGCCATTCCCGCCGCCATGCCTCATGTGTTCGTCGGCGTATTCATGGGCCTGGGGGCGTCATTTTCCACGCTCGTGGTGGCCGAAATGATGGGCGTGAAATCCGGCATCGGCTGGTACTTGCAATGGGCGCAAGGGTGGGCCGCCTACGCCAACATGTATGCGGCCCTTTTGCTGATGGCGGTGTGTTGCTCGGGGTTGATTTCCGCCCTGTTCAAAGTGCGGGATCGATTGCTGGCATGGCAAAAGGGAACAGTGAAATGGTAGCGCTCAAACGGCACCCCGGCACCGGGCTGGCTATACAGATCGAGGCGCTGAGCCACGCCTTTCAGTTGGACGGGCAGCCGCTGCCCGTGCTGGACAACGTCAGCCTGAGTATCGCCCCCGGGGAGTTCGTTGCGCTGCTGGGGCCCTCGGGTTGCGGCAAGTCCACCCTCTTGCGGTTAGTGGCCGGGCTTGAGCCCGCAGCTCAAGGCAACTTGCTTGGCGACGGCGTGCCGATCACCGGCCCGGACCCTGCGCGGGTAGTGATGTTTCAAGAGCCCACGCTCTACCCTTGGCGCCGCGTCTGGGACAATGTGGCGGTGGGGCTGGAAGCTCAGGGCGTGCTAAAAGGGCAGCGCAGCCGAGTGGACGTGGCGCTGGCCAAGGTGCACTTGAGCGACTTCGCCCGCGCCTGGCCCAGGCAATTATCCGGCGGCATGGCGCAACGGGTGGCACTGGCGCGGGCACTGGTGAATGAACCACGGCTGCTGATTCTCGACGAGCCGCTTGGCAAGCTGGACTCGCTTACGCGCATCACCATGCAGAAGGAATTGACCGACCTCTGGCAACGGCAGGGCTATACCGCGTTACTGGTGACCCACGACGTCGAGGAAGCGCTGCTATTGGCCAACCGCATCATCGTGTTCAGTGATCGCCCAGCCAGGGTTCGCTCAGTGATACCCGTGGAGCGGACGTTCCCTCGGCGCAGAGACGATCCTTACCTGGTTGGGCTGCGGGGGGAAATCCTGTCGCTGCTGGGTTTGGGGGAAGCGGCATTAGATGCAATATTTGCATCTTAGAATATTCCTTAAATGAATTTCACAGTGAGCTCATCCGCGCGTACCTTATAAGTGAACAGTCTGAATGTTCGATTGCTTATAACCTGCTCCCTGGAGGCCGCCTTGCGCCCACTTCTCAAATTCGCCGCCGCCGCGCTCGCCGCTTCGACCAGCCTTGGCGCTTGCGCACTCACGCTGACCGTGGGTGATCAAAGCTATAACACCCGCGCCGTGATGGAAGCCGCCGGCGTGCTCGACGGCTTGCCCTACACGCTTGAGTGGAAGCAGTTCACCGCCGGCTCACCGGTGGCCGAAGCGTTGAACGTGGGCAGTTTGGACCTTGGCCTGCTGGGCGATGCACCGCCGCTGTTCCTTGGCGCGTTGGGCGCGCCCATCAAAGTGATCGCGGTTACCCAGCAGAATCTTGATGGCGTAGCCATCATTGCCGCCAAGGATTCCTCGATCAAAAGCATTGCCGACATCCGTGGCAAACGGGTAGCGATCTGGAAAGGTTCGTGGAGCCAGCAACTGTTATTCGCGGCGCTGGACAAAGCCGGCGTGCCTCGGGACGCGGTGGACATTCGCTACCTCAGCGCGCTGGACGCTTCCCATGCGCTCGATGGCGGCTCGGTGGACGTGATCGCCACGTGGGAACCCTACGTGACCCAACAAGAGCGCCACGGCGCTCGCGTACTCACCACGGCCAAGGGCCTGATCCCGGCGCAGAGTTTCGTGGTCGCCAACAACACCTCCCTGGAGGAAAAGCGCGCCGCCATTGCCGACTTCCTGGCGCGACTGAACAAGGCCCGGGATTGGACGCTCAGCGATCCGGCCCACAACGAGGCGTACGCCGACGCCTGGGCCGAGCGCAGCCGCGCCGATCGCGAAATCGCCCGTGCGTGGTTCTCCCGCGCGCAAACCAATGTAGGCCCGGTGACCGAGCAGAACATCGCGGACGCCCAGAAGACCATCGACTTTTTCGCCGGGCTGGGCCTGATCAAGGCCTACCCCGCAGCGCAATTGTTCGACCGCTCGTTCACCAACGCCCTGGCCGTGCCTGCCACCGCTACCGCGCAAGCCGCGCCCTGAAACGAGGCCCCGATCATGAGCAAACGACAACTGAAACTGGGTGCCCTCACCATGGGCGTGGGCGGCCCCGGGCGGCACAACCTGTGGCTGGACCCGGAACTGCCGGCCGACGCCAGCGTAAACATCGACTGGTACGTCGAAATCGCCCGCCAGGCCGAGGCAGCGCTGTTCGACCTGATCTTCATCGTCGACAGCCAGTTCATCACCCCCGGCTCGCCGCCCCATTACCTGAACCGGCTGGAGCCGCTCACGTTGCTCTCCGCGCTGGCGGCAAGCACACGGCATATCGGCCTGGTAGGCACGCTCACCACCTCGTACAACGAGCCATTCAACGTGGCGCGGCGGCTGGCTTCGCTGGACCTCATCAGCAAGGGGCGGGCAGGGTGGAACGTGGTCACTAGCGGTGATGCCGGGACCGCCGGCAATTACGGTCGCGACGAGCACTATGACTACGACACGCGTTATGCGCGGGCGCAGGAGCACGTGGGAGTGGTGCAGGGCCTGTGGCAGTCGTGGGAAGACGATGCGTTTGTGCGGGACCGCGATACGGGCCGTTATTTCGATCCGGCCAAGCTCCATGCGCTGAATCACAAGGGCGAGCACTTTGCGGTGGTAGGGCCATTGAACATCCAGCGCTCGCCACAGGGGCAGCCGGTCATCTTCCAGGCCGGGGACTCCGAACAGGGGCGTGAGTTGGGCGCGGCTATCGCGGACGTGGTATTCACCCATGCGCCGACCCTGGAGCAGGGCCAGGCGTTTTACCAGCAGATCAAGCAGAGAGCCCACCGCCAAGGGCGAGACCCCGAGCAAGTGCTGGTGCTTCCGGGGGCGGAAGTTTTCGTGGGCGATACCGATGAGCAGGCCCGGGAGATCGAACGCCACTATCACCAGGCCGACCACAGCTTCGAGCAGGCGCTGCTGGAGTTCGGCCGTTCCTTTGGTTGGCATGATTTCACCCAGTATGACCTTGATGCGCCGTTCCCCGCTCAAGCGCTCGAATTCGCCCGTAGCAGTTTTTTTACCGTAGCCAAGCGCATTACCGATCGCGCGGTCAGCGAGCGGCTTACCTTGCGCCAGGCTGTAGAAGCCTCACGACAATTGCGGCCGGGGGCGTTCGTGGGCAGCGCGGCGACCATCGCGGACAAAATGGCCCTATGGCTGGAAGCGCGCGCCGTGGATGGCTTTAACATTTATATCGGTCACCCGGGCCAGTTCCGCCGCTTTACCGACGAGGTGGTGCCGCTTCTTCAGGCGCGCGGCGTATACCGCAACGAGTACCCGGGCACCACGTTGCGTGAAACCCTCGGCCTGAAGATCCCTACGAACGTAAGGGAGTAGGGCGCCGAGGTTTGGCAAAGCGGCGCGCTGAAGGGTGCCCGCGCTGGGCAGCGGCAACAGCAGTGCTTGAGCCTTTAAAGGAAGTTGTCGCCCACCGCGCAGGTGCGCGCCTCATCCCGCTGCCAGCCCGCATCGACGTGGGAGCAGGGGCCTGGTGCGTGGCTGATTTTTGGTCAAGCGGGCCTTGCCCGCACCGGTTACCCACGCCATCAAGGGCTCCAGATATCCACATCGGTCGCCTTCACAGGTTCGGGCAGCAAGCCGGCCCTGAAGAACGCATCGGCAATGCGTTGCTGTTCGCCCAGCTCGCCGGGCGTGACGGGCTGCACCAGGTAACTGCGTTTGGCATTCGCGGCCTCAACGGTGGCCGCGTCCAGGTTGCCCCACAATGGTCCCAGTACCTCGGCGGCCTCGCCCGGGTGAGCCTTGACCCAGGCGCCGGCGCTCATTAATTCCCCGTACACCAATTTCAGCACCTCGGGGTGCGCCTTGGCATAGGGAGTGCCGGTGAGGTAGTAGCGCTTGTAACTTGCCAGCCCGGTGCCGTCCGCGAGTGTGCGGGTGGGGAGCTGGTGTTGCACGCCACTGAGGAAAGGCTCCCAGGTGACCCAGGCATCGACCTTATGATTTTCGAACGCGGCGCGGCCGTCGGCGGGGGAGAGGTACGCGGGTTTGATATCGGAGAACTGCAAACCGGCCTTCTGCAGCGCGGCAATCAATAGGTAATGCGCCCCGGCGGCCTTGGTTACCGCCACGGTCTTGCCTTTGAGGTCCGCCAGGCCCTGCAGGGGCGAGCCTTCGGGAACCACGATGGCCTGCGCCGTGGGTGAACTCGATTCCTGAGCGAAGTAGGTGAGCTTGGCGTGGGCGGCTTGGGCGAACACCGGCACCGTATCCGCCACGTCGGCGCTGATATCAACGTTACCCACGTTCAGCGCTTCGAGCAGGGGCAGGCCGCTGGGAAACTCGTGCCAGCTCACCTTGATATCGTTTTGCGCCAAGGCCTTTTCAAGCGTGCCGCGGCTTTTGAGCAGTGCAATGAGGGTCGACGATTTCTGATAACCGATCCGTACGGTTTCGCTAGCGGTTGCGGGGGCACTGAGTGCCAGGCCTGCGACATAGATCATCGTGGCCAAGGCGGTCGAACGCAGGAAAGGGGACATAGCGTACTCACACAAAAAAGGGTGAACGAAGCGCAAGCGGGCTCAATGCCAGGGTTATTAAAACGCCGGGACAAATATCGTTTCCGCATAAGCTTAGGTTCTTCAATGCACGCGTGGGCCACCGTTAATGAATACGGCTCATCACTTCATGTCGCTGAACTGCCCTAGTCCCGCCCGACTATCTTCCCTAGCCTGTGACAGTGCGCGCTATACGGAACGCTCGATGCGCCTTTGTCTTTCCAGCCAGGAGCCCACTTGATGAAACCGCTTATTGCCCCTCTCATGGCGCTGTCGATGATCACCGGTGAAGCCGCGGCGAAGGATTCGCAAGGTATCCGGATTTCAGCGGCAGGCACCCAGCCTACGGTCCAGGGCTCACCCGATTACTTCACCGGCGCGGTCCGCGTGGATGGCCCCTTCAAAGGCGAGGCGCCGGCCCGGGTGAGCGGCGCCACGGTAACCTTCGAGCCGGGCGCGCGAACGGCCTGGCACACGCACCCGCTAGGGCAAACGCTGATCGTTACCGCAGGCATAGGCTACGTTCAGCAAGCCGGCGGGCCGCGCCAGGAAATACGCCCCGGTGACGTGGTGTGGATTGCGCCTGACGTACGCCACTGGCATGGCGCTACGCCCACCAGCGGCATGACCCATATCGCGATCGCCGAGGCACAGGACGGTAGCGTGGTCACGTGGGCGGAGCAGGTGACCGAGGCCGAGTACGCGGGCGGTGATCACCAGGCCGCATTCCCCTCCAGCCGGATTCCGATGGGGCCGGTAGAGCAAACCCTTTGCGCCCGGCAGCAAGCCATTCCCTTGATTGCCGCCAGTATGGCCGGCAGCGATATGCCCGCGCTCAGCGTGGCGCTGAACCAGGGGTTGGATGCCGGGATGAGCATCAGCGAAGCGAAGGAAATCCTCGTTCAGCTTTACGCTTACGTCGGCTTCCCGCGTAGCTTGAATGCCTTGGGCGAGTTGATGAAAGTGGTTCAAGCTCGCAAGCAGCGCGGCATCGAGGACGACCCTGGGCGTGAGCCTGGCCGGCCCGTTCCGGTGGGCGAGGCGCTGCTCGCCGCAGGTACCGCGAACCAGACCATGATCTCCGGCGGCCCGGTGACGGGGCCTTTGTTCGACTTCGCGCCGGTGATCAATCGGTTCCTCCAGACGCATCTGTTCGGGGACATCTTCGAGCGGGACAACCTCGATTGGCGTAGCCGCGAACTGGCCACAGTCGCGGCTTTGGCCGCCACGCCTGGGGCCGAATCGCAACTGCGCGCCCATATGAGCGCCAGCTTGCGGGTAGGCTTGAGCGCGGCGCAGTTGCAGTCACTCGCGGATGTGCTGGGCAAGGCCGGCGACCAACCGGCCGCCCAGCGGGCCTCGGCAGCACTGGCGCAGGCGCTCGCCGCCTCGAAAGCCTGACGCGCTGAAGGTGCTCCCCATCAAACCCGGCCGCTATTCCAGCCCGGCGCCTATATGCTGGGCCAGTTGGCGCTCCAGCTGGTCGAGCCGGTAGTCCCGCTGCTTCTCGGCTTCGACCATGGCTTTCCTGCCGTGCTTCTTGAGCAGGTAGGCATGGATCTGCTGCACCTCGAGGGTGCGGTAGAGCGGCGCGACATCCAGCCGGCGAACCTGGCCCAACGTGCGCGCCGGCCGAGTATTGACCACGGCCTGCGGGCCGCTGCGCCCCAATAGGTGCCACCCTTGAGCCTTGAACCAGCTCAGGCTGGTGAGCAGGCAGGCCGCTTCGGTGTGTGGGTAACGTTGCACCACAGCCTCGACCAAGGCATGGCCGATGCCCCGTCGACGATGGTGGGTGTCAACGGCCAGGTAGAGCAATGTGCACGCATCGGGCGCGCCAGTGGCGGGAAGGAAAAGGGCGAAGCCGAGCACCCGGGCAGGGTCCAGGTCGTCGAGGGCCAGCACAAGCTCGACATCAGGGCCCGTGCCCATGGCTTGCAGATAGTGGTGCACCTCCAGCCCCAAGCCGTATTGATACAGCGGATACAGGGGATTGCTCGGCAACATCGCCACGCTGCCCAGTGTCGTGAGGTTGTCGATTGCCAGCTGCTGTACCTGGCTGGCGAAAGATTCAGGCGGAGGGGAAACGAGGTGGCTGAGGCTGAACATGTGGCTCGGGGCGTGGGGGAGGGTGCGCAATGATACCCCGAATGCGCGCGCGAGAAGCGCCAGGTGGCCCTGGCGCTCGGTCGCAAAGGTGCGCGGCGACGCTTAGCGATAGCGCTCCAGCCAATGCGCGTAAGGCGCCGGAAGCGTCCAGGAGGCTTTATCCACTGCCAATTCCTTGGCGGCGAAATACGCCCAGTGCGGGTCGGCCAAGTGGGCACGGCCAATGGAAACCAGGTCCAGGTGGCCAGCTTTCAAGGCATCCTCGGCCAGCTTGGGCGCGCCGAAGCCCCACGCCGAGGTCACCGGCAAGCCGGCCTCGCGGCGTACACGCTCGGCCACCGGCCCCATGAACGCGGGGCCCCATGGAATATTGGTGTCCGGGATGGTGAAGCCAACACTCACACTCAGCAGGTCCAGGCCGCCGGCCTTGAAACGGCGTGCAAGCTCGATCGATTCTTCCAGGGTCTGCTCGTCGCGGCCGTCGTATTCGATCACGCCGAATCGCGCGGTGAGGGGCAGGTGCTCAGGCCATACCTCACGCACCGCCGCCAAGGTTTCGAGCAGGAAACGGCTGCGGTTATCGAAGCTGCCGCCATAGGCGTCGGTACGCTTGTTGGCGTGCTCGGAGAAGAAGCTCTGGCCCAGGTAGCCATGGGCGAAGTGCAGTTCGATCCATTCAAAGCCAGCGTCACGGGCGCGGCGGGCGGCGTCGACGAAATCGCGCTGTACCCGGGCGATGTCCTGAAGGGTCATTTCCCGCGGAACCTTTGGCAGGTTGGCGCCGAAAGCGATCGCCGAGGGGGCGATGGTTTCCCAGGCGCGGGGATCGGAGTCGGCCATGTGGTCGTCACCTTCCCACGGGCGGTTGGCGCTGGCCTTGCGGCCGGCATGCGCAATCTGAATGCCAGGAATGGCGCCGGCTGCCTTGATTGCCTGCACGGCCGGGACGAAGGCCTGGGCTTGCTCGTCGTTCCATATACCCGCGCAGCCAGGGGTGATGCGGCCTTCCGGCGCCACCGCGGTGGCCTCGACCACCACCAAGCCCGCGCCGCCGCGTGCCATGCCAGCCAGGTGTACCTGGTGCCATTCATTGATTACACCGTCGTGCGCGCTGTATTGGCACATCGGTGGAATGGCGATCCGGTTACGTAGCGTAACGTCCTTGAGGGTGTACGGTTCGAACAGCATTGCCATGGGGTGTCTCCTGAGTCATCGTTAATGCGATAGTTCGATAGTATTCGAAATATGGCGGAAATTGAACCCCCCCGGTATCATTGGCCCATGAGACCCTACAAACACCCAGACCCTGAATCGTTCGTGCTCGAGCGCGTGCTGTACGCTTTAAGTGACCCTGTGCGCATGGAAATCGTTCGGTGCCTGGCCAACGTGCCGGAAGCCACCTGTGGCGAACTGGACGGTGGCCGGCCGAAATCCAGCGTGTCACATCACTTTCGCGTGCTGCGGGAGGCCGGCTTGGTGCACACACGGAACGTGGGTACCACGCACATGAACTCATTGCGGGCAGGGGAGATGGAAGCCCGGTTTCCCGGGCTGCTTGGGGCGATTCTGGGGCAAGGGGCCTGACACCGGCCCCAAACGAAGGTACGTCGCGGCAAAGGTGGGTGTTGCGGTAGCAACTGGCGATTTGGCGGTCAACTGCATTCCGTGGGATAGATCGAATGCTCTCGATCCCACCACACCAGATGAAAGTGGGCCTGGGCTATGAAACCCCATGCTCGGCGCCTTTGCCCACCAAGCCGGAATCTGAATACGGAGTCGTATTCTTCCAAGTTGAGTGAGCGCCAGCGTTCTTGAGCTTCAGCGACAAGGTCGCCCACTTCATGGCCATGGTGCATTTTATGGCCGGTGTCCGAGGAGACCTGTCGACCTCCTGCCAGCTCAACTGAGCGAACTGTTGGAAGGGAGGATGAATGATCTCTTCCCATTCTTTCTTGGTCCACTGACGAGGTTCGCCCCATGACCAGTGGTTTTGGCGGTCTGCCTTCGTGATGCACCAAGTGACACGGTCAGCAAACCGACTGCCGTCTTTGTTTGATCTGGGCGCTTTCTCTACCGTGGCTGCCCCGGAACGAACCAGATGGGGGGCAAGACGTGGCGCAGCATCGACTGAATCCATAATGATATGTCGAGCCTGGCGATCCGCATCGACCTTGGCAAGCAGCGCAGCCTTTGCAGCCTCGAACCTTTCCTGCCCAAGCGCTTTCCTTAGCGCGCGGGCATCGCTTTTCTTACCCATCCGGCGCGTCTCAGAGAGACGAGTAGTATTCGTGGATTGCCGATTGGGGAATGACCACCTCGGAGGGGGCACCCACGGGTGACCCATCACGGGCGTCGAGCCATGGATTTTCCTGATGGGTAAGGTTACTCAACCACTGAGCGGTCTTGTCCCCGTAGAACTCCAGGACTTTGCCCATGTTCTCGCGCTCGACCTTGCTCAGGCTATCGCTGCTGGCATCCGCGAAGAGAGCGGTACTCACCTTGAACATGCCGCGATGGCGAGCGTACAAAGTGGGCAGTACAGGGCCGTTTGCCCAAGCCTGGAAATCGTCGGGAAACAATGGCTCCTCCTCCCAGACCAGGCTCCAGGCCTGTGCGTAGTACATGAGCTTCTGAAGCTTCATGGCGGATACTTCGCCAGTGCGCTCTGTGATGTACTTAGCGGCCAGTATCCCCAATCGTATTCCACCGCGGCGCCGTCGGTGCCCGGGCAGAGGCGTTCCAGTACCGTCTACCCCGCGTCGGCGCTCCAGGCGATATACCCATTCGCGCGCTTCCAGCCCCATGCGCTCGGCAAGCCCGCCAGCAGCCAGCCTTCGACGAGGCCGGCCGACACCATTGGGTGAATGCGCAAATACTGGGCGTTGGCGGGCTTGATCGTCATGACAGTGCTTGCGCCGCGCGCCCCGGAGCCTGCGTGGCGAGGTCCTGCTGCCAGGCCCGCAGGCCGTACAGTGCCAACACGATGAAACCGGCATACAACACAGCGGTAAGCGGCAACGCCTTGTAGTAATAGAGGCCGGTGTACACCGCGTCCAACGCGATCCACAGCCACCAGCTGGCCACATACTTGCGGGCCGCCCAGTAACTGGCCACCAGGCTGTAGGCGGTGAGGGTCGCGTCCAGCCAAGGCACCTCGGCATCGGTGAAGCGCGCCATGCCAGCGCCCAACATCAAGGCGATCACGCCACCCACCGCCAGGCTCGCCACGGCCCGTTGCACCGGCAGGCGTTCAACGTGCACGCGGCCGTCTTCAACCTGACCGGCGCGCCAGCGCCACCATCCATAGCCCTGCATGAAAACGAAGATGATCTGCAAAAGCATGTCCGAATAGAGCTTCACGTCGTAGAAGATCCACACATACAGCAGCACCGCGATCACGTTCACCGGCCAGCACCACGGCGTACGTCGAGCCGTGAGCCACACCCCGATAACATTGACCACTACGGCGATTATTTCCAGGTTGGACATGGCAGCTTTCCCTGGAAATTGACCATTGCGCACAGGCGCGCCGTGCGTGGCGCGCCAGGGAACAGGTAGTCGTCACCCCTGTATTCGCCTATATCGCGCCAGTATGCCTTGTTGAAGAGGTTGTCCACGCTGAGCCTGAGCACGGTTTTATAACCCTTGATGTGTGGGGTGGGTTGCGTATCGCGATAGAGGTTCATTCACCAGGTCGCATATGGGCCAGGGACCGCTCGATCATCCCTGTCGGGAAGTAAGGAGTAACCCGTTCGTAGGCGCCAGCGCCACGACCGGAAGCTCGGCCACGGCCATATGCCAAAGATCGAAAAACACTCTGTTTAGGCGTCTGCCTCTTCACGATCGAGCTGTTCGCGTACGCGTTCGATCAACGCGGCGTACGCGAAGGGCTTGGGTAACGTGGGCCACTCCACTTCAAGCTCGGCGTAACCGGTTATCACCAGCACCGGAACGTTTCCGGCCACGGAGCGAACCTTGCTGGCCAACTCCGACCCGTTCATCCCCGGCATCTTGAAGTCGGTGATCAGAAGGTCAGGCAGCAAGCCTTGGCACACCAGTTCAAAGGCCCGCTCGCCCGAATCCGCTTCGTGAATGGTGTAGCCCTCGTCGACGAGCATGTCGGCGACGGTCAATCGCACCAGCGCTTCGTCATCCACTACCAGGATCGAGGCGCTGCGCCGCCCAGGGCTTGCCGTTTCAGGCGCCAAGGTATCCTCGGCCGCCCGGGCCTCGCTGGCCGGCAGCAATACCCGCACCTGCGTACCTTGGCCTGGTTGACTCTCCAGCAGCAGCTGGCCGCCCAATTGCGCGACCACACCGTGCACCATCGACAGCCCGAGGCCCGTGCCCTTGGTGCCTTTGGTAGAAAAGAAGGGCTCGATGGCCCGCGCGCGGGTTTGATCGTCCATGCCTGTGCCGTTATCGCTCACCACCACTTGCACGTAGTCCACGGCGTTGCCCGGGGCGTGGTGTTGGGTGAGCTGAACCTCGGACAATTCGATCCGCAGCGTGCCACCAGCGGGCATCGCGTCGCGGGCGTTAAGGCACAGGTTGAGCAGCGCCAGTTCCATCTGGTTGGCGTCGGCCAACGCAAGGCATCGCGGCGATCCAAGGTTGAGGACCAATTCGATGTTCTGCGCAAGCGAACGGGCGAGCAGGTCCTGCATGCCGAGGATCAGTTGCTTGAGGTCGACAGGGCGCACGTCCAGGGTTTGCTTGCGCGCGAACGCCAACAGCCGACTTACCAATACCTTGGCGCGCTCGGCCGATTCCAGGCCCGCGCTGGCGATCCGCGCGGCGCGCTCATCGCTGTCAAACCGTCGCTTGAGCATTTCCAGGCTGGCGAAGATGGGCGTGAGGAGGTTGTTGAAATCGTGGGCAACCCCGCCCGTAAGCTGGCCAATGGTTTCGGTCTTCTGCATTTGATGAAATTGCACCACAAGCGCTTCGCGCTCGCGGCTGGCTTTGTCTTGCAAGGCCTGTTCGCGGCGATGGGCTTCCACCCGCTGCTGGCCCAGGCGCACCGCGCCATCGATGCGCGCTCGAAGCTCGCGCGCATTGAAAGGCTTGACCAGATAATCATCCGCGCCGGCATCGAGGCCCTCCACCCGAGCCTCTTCGCCCGCCCGCGCCGAAAGCAGAATGAACACGACATTGCCCAGGCTTGGGTCGTTGCGTACCGCCTCGAGCAGCGCAAAACCGTCCAGCCCCGGCATCATGACATCGCTGAGAATGAGGTCCGGCGGGTTCGCCCTGGCGGCCTCCAAGGCCTTGAGGCCGTTGTCGACCGCCTCGATGTCATGGAAGGCCCCGCTCAAAATGCTCACGAGATAGGCGCGCATGTCGGCATTGTCATCGGCCACCAGGATTCGCGCGCGGGTTTTGTCAGCCGTCGCGAGCGCTGGAGCGTGCTGCTCGCCGGTTTCGGCCTCAGGCAGCCAGCGCAGCGCTTCCTCCACGTAGGCTTGCGCCCTGATGCCGGTTGAGGAGAGCTGGGGTTCAGCGCCCAAACGTTCTGGCGGTAGATGGCTCGAGCCTAGCGGCAGGGTGACGGTGAACGCCGAGCCCACCCCGGGTTCGCTTTGCACCGACAGGCTGCCGCCGTGCAGTTTGACCAGTTCATCCACCAGGGAAAGGCCGATACCGGTACCTTCGAAAGTACGGCCAGCCTGGTTTTCGATCCGGTGGAATCGCTGGAAAACCAATGGCTGATCTTCGGTGGCGATACCCACGCCTGTATCGCGCACGGTCAATACGGCCGAATCGACCGCCTGGCGAACGCTCACATCGATGCCGCCGCTCAAGGTGTATTTGAACGCGTTGGACAGCAGATTCAGTACGATCTTTTCCCACATCTCCAGATCGATGAAAGCCGGCAGGGGCGTGCTCGGCGTATCGATGCGCAGGTAGATACCAGCGCGTTCGCACGCCGAGCGGAAGTTGCTGGCGAGGTCGGCGGTGAATGCGCCGAGGTCAGCCCGCTGGAAGCTCGCGCCGGCGCGGCCCGATTCGATCCGGGCAAAATCGAGCAGGGAATTGACCAGCTTGAGCAACCGCAGCGCGCTGCGGTGGGCAATGGTCAGACGCTCGCGCTGCGCCGGGGGTAGATCGTCGTGCTGTAACAGGGCGTCTTCCAGCGGGCCGAGCATCAGTGTCAGCGGCGTACGGAACTCGTGGCTCACGTTGGAGAAAAAAGTGGTCTTGGCTTTGTCCAGCGCCGCCAGGGCTTCGGCGCGCTCGCGCTCCTCTTCATAGAAGCGGGCGTTGGCGAACCCCGCGGTCAGCGTGCCTGTCAACAGCGAATAGAAATCTTCGTAGGGCTTGTCGAGCGGCAGGCGGGCGCTTGCCCCCGCCAGCACGATCGCGGCGGGCAGCGCATCACCGGGTACCCACAGCGGCAAAAGAAAGCCTTTATCCGGTGCCTCTTCGTAAGGCCCGCAGGCTACCCCGCTCAGCAGGGCGGCAAGGCCGAAAACCGGGCACGGCTGGGAAGACTGGGTTGCCCGGTGAATCGGCAAGGGTTGCAGCGCGTCGGGCGGTAGCGACGTTGGCAGGCCATGGCCCTCGCCCAGGCCCGCCTGGCTGGCCAAGGTGTAGCCGGTGCCGTCCTGGTTCAAGTGATAAAACGCCAGGAACGGCAGGTCGAAGTCATAGGGCTGCAAGGCGGTCAGCGAGGCGTTGGCCACCAACGACGTGGCGCGGATATCCGCCAGGGCGGCGTGCAGCTCGCGCAGCGCGCGGGTGCGACGCTCGCTGAGCATGGTCAGGGTAGTTTCGGTCACCGGGTGGAACAACCCGCCGATGCCGCCGGTTTCATCCCGGATGGGGCTTGTCGAGAAGGTAAAAAAGGTTTCTTCCAGGTAGCCGTTGCGCGCCAGGAACATCCGCTGGTTTTCCAGGTAGGACGTATTGCCGGCGAGCGCGTGGGCGAACGGTTCGCCGATAGCCGGCCATGCCGAGGCCCATGTCACGGTGTAGGGCTCGCCGAGCGCCTGGGGATGCGACGCGCCACAAATGAGCTTGTAGCCATCGTTGTAGATCTGGACGTGCTCCGGGCCCCAGATGATGTTGATGGGGAAGTTGGAGGCCAGGCACAGGCTGACGGTCGTCTTCAAGCTCTGCGGCCACTCGGCAATGGGGCCCAGGGGCGTAGCGGACCAGTCCTTGTTGCGGATCAGGTCACACATCTCGCCGCTCCCGACCAGGAAGTCGCAAGCCACGGAATACTCGGCACGCTTGTTCATTCGGTGAATCTACCCTGTGCGTTGAACGAATGGTCGAAGCCTATGTGTGCTTCGGGTGCAGGCAACACCGATAACGCCTGTGAACAGCGGCGGGCAGCGATCAAGCAGTTGAGGCCTCAAGAGGCTGCGCAGCATATCACTACCATTGGCACAGGCCAGGGGAATTGCGGCGGGGATAGGCGCGGGAGAGGGCTAGTGCGCCTCGGCAGGCGGTGGGCCGGGTTGAACCTTGCGCATCAACGGCACCAGCAAGGTAGCCAGAATGAAACACACCATGATCATCAGAAACGCATCGGCATAGGTCAGGGTTTGTGCTTCGCGCCACGTCAAGGCCCATACCCGACGCAGCGCGATCTGCCCGGCGTCGAGGCTATTCACGCCAAGGGCCTGGGCGCTATCGGTCAATTGTTCGAGCCAAAGGTTCATCGGCTCGTTGCGGGTGTTCAGGTGCTCGGCCAGGCGTTGAAAATGCAGATTGGTGCGGTCATTGAGTACCGTGGCGCAGGCCGCGATGCCCAGCGCGCCACCGAGGTTGCGCATCAGGTTGAACAAACCGGAGGCCAGCTTGAGCCGCGCCGGGGACAGCGCGCCAAGGGTGAGGGTAACCACCGGTGGCACCGCCAACTGCTGAGCGAACCCGCGGATGGCTTGCGGCAGCAATAGCTCCCCGGCGCCCCAATCGTGGGTGATCGGTGAGAAATTCCACATCGACAGCGCGAACAAGGCAAGGCCAAGCATGAGAATCCAGCGCAGGTCGATGCGGTTAGCCAACACTGCATAAACCGGAATCGCCAGCAGCTGGAACACCCCGGTGGAGAACACCGCCAGGCCGATATCCAGCGAGCCGTACCCGCGCACTCGGCCCAGGAACAGCGGCGTGAGGTAGATGGTGGCGAATATCCCGATCCCGGTAATGAATGAAAACAGGCAACCCAGGGCGAAATTGCGATCGCCCAGCGCGCGCAGGTCCACGATAGGCTCCTTCACCCGCAGGCACCGCCAGATGAACAGGCCGCCACTGACGGCAGCGATCCAGGCGGTGGCCGTGATGGTGCTGTCGCTGAACCAGTTCCAGCGGGGGCCTTCCTCGAGGGTGTATTCAAGGCAGCCGAGGAACACCGCCATCAGCGCCATGCCGGTGTAGTCGGCGCCTTTCAACAGGCTGGGGTCCGCCCGGTCGATTTTCACCAGCATCGGCACCATGACGGTCACGAACACACCCGGCACAAGGTTGATGTAGAACAGCCAGTGCCAGGAGGCGATATCCGTGATCCACCCTCCCACCGCCGGGCCCAGCGTGGGCGCCAGCGAAGCAATGGCCCCAATGGTGGAGGCGGCGATCACGCGCTGCTTGCCGGTGAAATACATGAACGCCGTGGTGAACACCAAGGGGATCATCGAGCCGCCCAGAAAACCCTGCAATGCGCGAAAGGCAATCATGCTCTGGATATTCCAGGCCAGCGCGCACAACAGGCTGGCAACGGTAAACCCGGCGGCCGAAGCCGCGAACAGCCACCGTGTACTCATCACCCGGGACAGCCAGCCGGAGAGGGGGATGACGATGATTTCGGCGATCAGGTAGGCGGTCTGCACCCAGGCGGTATCGTCGGCGCCGGCCGACAAGCCGCCACCAATGTCCTTGAGCGAAGCGGAGACGATCTGGATATCGATCAGGGCGATGAACATACCCACACACATACTGGCGAACGCGGCGACTTTTTGCCGGGTGCTCAGGCTCGGGTGCGGGGCATTCATCGCTGAGCGGCCACCGGCTGCGCGGCCCCTTCCGTCGACGGTTGAGTATCAACGCGGGCCACGACCGAAAGCCCGGGGCGCAAGGCACCGAAGGCCGAATCCCCAGGGTCCAGCCGCACCCGCACAGGCACGCGTTGCACGATCTTGGTGAAATTGCCGGTGGCATTCTCTGGCGGCAGCACGCTGAACTGCGCGCCGGTGGCGGGCGCGAGGCTTTCGATACGGCCGTGGAATTCTCGGCCGGGCAGGATATCGGCGCGAATGCTCACGGCTTGCCCAACGGCCATGCCTGAGAGCTGGTCTTCCTTGAAATTAGCGTCGATCCACAGCCCTTCGGCCGGCACCACCGATAGCAGTTGGCTGCCGGCTGCGGCATAGGCGCCAAGCCTGGCACGGCGGTTGCCGATGTAACCGTCGATAGGGGCACGCAATTGGGTATAGCCGATGTTCAATTGCGCCTGATCGCGTTCCGCCAAGGCTTGACGCAAGGCCGCGCGCGCCTGGCCGCGCTGGCTCTCGATCACATCCAGTTGCCGTCTCGCCGCCAGCAGCCCGGCTTCGGCGCGGGCCTGATCGGCGCGGGCGGTTTTCCAGGTAGCCTCCACCCGCTGGGCGTTTTCCACGGACACCGCCTGGGTGCGCACCAGGTTCTGGTAGCGGGTATGGTCGTTCGTGGCTCGTTGGGTTTCGGCGCTGGATGCTTCCAGCTGCGCCCGGGCCTGATTGATGACCGCCTGCTGCAGTTGCTCGGTGGCGTCCAGATTGACCAATGTGGCCTGTTGCGCGGCCACTGCGCCCTCTGCCTTGGCCAGCGCCGCGCGATAGTCCCGCTCATCGATACGCGCCAGCAGGTCGCCAGCCTTCACTGGCTGATTGTCACGCACGGCGATTTCACTGATGTACCCCGGCACCTTGGCACTGATCACGGTAACGTCCGCGCCTACGTACGCGTCGTCCGTTCCTTCGATATAACGACCGGCGAACCACCAGTGGCCGGCATACCCGGCCGCCCCGATCAAGGCAAGGGAGAACAGCCCCAGGCGCATGACTTGCTTACGCAAGGGGTGCCTTAAAGGGGCGGGGGTATCTGGCTGGTGCAGGGCGGTGGTGACGCTGGCGTCCATCGCGGGGCCTCGTTTGAACCCCAAGTGTGTCGGGGCTGAATGATAGGTTTATATTACAGCCTTAATCCAATAAGAAAAGCCGCGTGGCATTACTTGAGCAGGCGCTGAGGGCTGTCCAAGCCAGCGAGACGGTTCAAGCTTTACGGCCTGTAGAATTATGCCTATCATCAAATGCCTCTCACATTCGCTTCGCAGGGGAACGTCATGCGCTACAAGCTATTGGGCAATACCGGGGTACGCGTCTCGGAGCTCGCGCTGGGCACCGCCAACTTCGGTACGCAATGGGGGCACGGCGCAACGTTCGAGGAAAGCCTGCGCATACTTCAAGCCTATGAAGAGGCGGGGGGCAATTTTCTCGATACGGCCGATATCTACCAGTTCGGCCAATCCGAAAGCTACCTGGGCAAAGCCCTGGAAGGGCGCCGCGATCAGTTTCTGCTGGCGAGCAAATTCACCTATGGCGCGCAGCCGTCCCCGGGGCGCCTGACCACCGGGAACAGCCGACGCGCCATGATCGCTTCGGTGGAGGCGAGCCTGAAGCGGCTGAACACCGATCGCATCGACCTGCTGTGGGTTCATAACCCCGACGGGCTGACCCCTACCGAGGAAATCGTACGAGGCCTGGACGACTTGAGCCGGGCGGGGAAGATCATCTACGCGGGGCTTTCCAACTTTTCCGCGTGGCGGCTGGCGCGCGCGGCTACTATCGCCGAGCTTACGCGCTCGCTCCCTATCGCCGCGGCCCAGTTCGAGTACAGCCTGGTGCATCGCGAGCCCGAGGCCGACCTGCTGGAGGTGTGCCAGGCCCTTGACCTTGCGCCGGTGACCTGGTCTCCCTTAGGTGGCGGCGTGCTCACCGGCAAGTACCGTAAAGGTGAAACAGGCCGTGCCGAGGCACTGGGCGGCAAGGTGTTCCAGGCTGAAAACAGCGCAAAGCGAACCGCCATTGTCGATGCGGTATTGGCGATAGCAGGGGATTTGCACGCCACGCCAGATCAAGTCGCCATTGCCTGGGTGCTCAATAGCGGCGCGATCCCTCTGATGGGCCCGCGTAACCTGGACCAGTGCCGCAACAACCTGGGCGCTATCAACCTGACCCTTTGCGCACAACACCTGAAGGCGCTCGAGGCCGCAAGCGGCAACGATGACGGGCGCGGGCCGGCGAGCGCCGCGGCGTTGGACGTGTCCGATACCGTTTTGCCCATCAAGCCAGTGGCGTAGCGGGCGGTTGAGCGCATTTCACCGGCAAGACAGTGTGCTATAGTGCCCTCGAATCGAATGCCATGGCGCCGCCCGGCTGTACCGCCATGGCCTCCCAGTATGAGGAACGAAGATGCTTGGACTGCTTTGGAAGCCCAGTAAGCGAGAGCGAAAACTGCTCGATGCGCTGCGTGATCTACAGACCTTGCGGGTAAGCCCTCGTGGTGGAATGTCGATCGACTCGAAAGAAATCCTTCAGAACCGGCATTTCATTGCCGCCAGCAAAAAAGCCAAGAAAATAGTGGCCAATGGCTGATGGGCCTGCTGCTCATCCTGCCGATCCTGGTCAGCGGCTACATTTACTGCCACGGTAGCATCTACCACCAGGCCACCCTCAGCCGTTATGACGGCCAGCTGCTCTACATGCTGATCGCCAAGACCGGCATTTTCCTGTTCGCCATCGCCTCGGTTGCCAGTCTCGGGTTGCTGTATGCCAGCAAACATGACTACTTCCAGCACCTCACGTTGGACTACGCCGACTACGCCAAGTACCTCAGAGCATTTCTCGTGCGCTATGGCATCGCGGATGAAGCCCAGGCCTCGTTGTGGGTGTTCTTCGGCCAGGCGTCCATGCTGTCTTTCTTCTTCGCCTGGCTGTTCCCCCGTGTATTTCCGTTCTTGCTCATGGTTCGCTACCGCATCGGCCCCGCGCAGGCCAAGGCGTTGGTCTTGAATTCGTTGGTACCGCTGCCCCCGCTCACCAAACACCTGCTCGGGTCGATCAGTGACGAGGACAGCCTGTACATGTTTTCCATGGACGACAGGAAGGTGTACGTCGGCCGTGTGTCGTCCGTGGGCGACTTGCATGAAGCGGGGTTGATGGACGAGGATTTTGAAATCGTACCGACGATGAGCGGGTATAGGGATAAAGACACGCTCAAGGTCACCTATACCACGGACTATTCCGCGGTGGTCGAGGACATGGAGCTGAGCGGCAGGGAGATTGGCTTCACCATTCTGCTGTCGCAAAAGAACATTGTGTCCATCAGCCGATTCGAGCCCGAAGTATGGGCCCGGTTCAAGGCTCGGCAGGAGGACACCGAGGCAAACCGGGCCTATCTCGAACGGCTCGAAGCGTTCACCGAAACGCTGTGAGCCGCCGCCTTCAATGGCCGCCTTTCATGCGCCGGGCGATCACGAAGATCCCGAGCCCCGCCAGGGCGGTCGCGGCGCCGATATAGCCCGTGCTGGTCCACCCCAGCCCGGCGGTGATCGCCATGCCGCCGAGCCATGGCCCGAGCGCGTTGGCCAGGTTGAATGCCGCGTGGTTCGACGCGGCGGCAAGGCTTGGCGCCTCATGGGCGATGTCCATCAAGCGGATCTGCAGGGGCGCGGCCATGGCGATCATGGTGCCGACCAGGCCAATGCCCAGCAGCACCGACCACAAGGCGTGCGCGGCAAACGTGAAGAACAGCAACACGGCGATCGACCATGCCAGCACGAGGCCAACCGCGCGGAACTGGAAGCGATCGAACAGCTTGCCGCCAGCGACATTACCGATGATGCCACCCAACCCGAAGGCTGCCAGGCCGAAGGGAATCCACTGGGGCGAAACGCCCGTTACCTCAAGCATGGTGGGCGCCAGGTAACTGAACACGCAGAACATGCCGGCGAATCCGATGGACGCGATTGCCAGGGCCATCCATACCTGCGGCAGCTTGAATGCTTGAAGCTCCTTGCGCGGATCGCTGCGGGCTTCGTCATGGGGCTGAGGGACAAAACGCCACACAAGCGCAATGGTGCACAACGCGATCAGCCCCACGAGGACAAAAGCGGAGCGCCAGCCGAACAGTTGCCCCAGGAACGTGGCAATGGGGTTACCCAACAACATTGCCAACGTGAGGCCCATCATCACCCGCGCCACCGCGCCTGCTCGCTGGTTGCTGGGTACCATGCTGGAAGCCACCACCGCGGCGATGCCGAAGTAGGCGCCATGGGGCAGGCCGCTGATGAACCGAAAGGCCACCAGGCCGGTAAAGGAGGGCGCGAATGCCGTGGCCAGGTTGCCAATCGCATACAGCAGCATCAACAGCACAAGCATATGTTTGCGCAGCAGCTTGGCCCCGAGGATCGCCAGCGACGGCGCGCCAACCATCACCCCCAGCGCGTAGGCGCTGATGGCATGCCCAACCTGAGGTTCGCTCAACTGCAAGTTGCTGGCAATATCGGGCATCAGCCCCATGATCGCGAATTCACCCGTGCCAATGGCAAAGCTGCCCAACGCCATGGCGGCTTCCATTTTGGCGACAGTGGTTTTCGAGGCGGCTAGGGACGGTGCTTCAAGAGCGGACATCGGGATCCTTGGGGGCAGAGGCTGAAACGGTAAAGCCTGGAATTTTACGCAAGCCACCGTGCCAGCGTCGAGTCAAGCGCACGCGCCTTGCGCGGGAAGCAAACTTAGCACCGCCCGCGCGAACGCCGCGGGAGCTTCCTGCGGTACGTTGTGGCCAACCTGTTGCAGCATCACGCGGCGCACAGGCCCCGCGAATCGGTTGAACGCTTGAGGCTCCTCCTGGGCAACCGTCACGCCGTCGCTGGTACCGGCGAGGATGACAGCAGGCACCGAAATCGTCGGCTGTTTGCCGAGTCGCTGCTCGATGGGCGCATAGCGAGAATCCCCCTTGGCAAGGCCAAAGCGGTGCCGGTAGGAATGGGTAACCACGTCGATAAAATCGGGGTTTTCGAAAGCGCGCGCGCTGGCTTCGAATTGCGCGTCCGTAAACCTCCAGGTTGGAGACCATTGCTCCCACAGCAGCCGGCAGAAGGCGTGCCGGTTAGCTGAAAGCCCGGCGTAACCCCGGTCACCGTGCAGGTAGTACTGGTACCACAAGCGCTGCTCCTCCTCGGGCGCGGCCGGCTTACCCGCATTGGCGATATCCTGGATGTTGTAGCCCGGCTCACAGCTCACCAGGCCTAGGACCCGTTCCGGCCAAAGCGCCGCCACCACGCAGGCCGCCCGGCCGCCCCAATCGTAGCCCGCCAGCACCGCACGTTGCAGGTTGAGCGCATCCAGCAGTGCCAGAAGGTCCGCGCCCAGCGCCGCTTGTTCACCTGAGCGCGCAGTGGCCGCAGAAATGAAGCGGGTTGCGCCGTAGCCCCGCAGCCAGGGAACAATGCAGCGGCAGCCGGCCGCGGCCAGCGCGGCAGCCACCTCATCGTAGGCGTGAGCGTCGTAAGGAAAGCCATGCGCAAGCACGACCGCCGGGCCATCCTCCGGGCCGGTTTCCAGGTAGGCCACGTTCAATACGCCTGCGTTGATCCGTTTCACGGTGCCGGGCTCCTTAGGTAGCGGGTATCAAGGGATCAGCCGGCGCTCGCGCATGCCTTCCAGGTGCTTTAACAGCACTTCATCGGAGCGCAGCGTCATAGCCTGGAAACCCGCCTGGCGCGCCTTGGTCACATCGAAGATCGCGTCGGTTTCCACATGGAAAATGAAGTCCCCGAAGGCGCCGAGGGCGATCTTGTCGGGGTCGGGCTGCGCCAGGTTTTCTTCTTCGGCCAGCTGTTTCCATACGGGCTGCAGGGCTTTCAAACGTTGCTCAAGGGAAATTGGCTGAGGCTCGCCCACGTCGAGGCCGAACCAGGCAGCCAGCCTGGGCCACACGTGGCTCCAGCGCATCACATCGCCATTGGTCAGGTTGTACGCGCCATCGGCGTTGTTCCTCACGGCCCACACGGCAGCTTCGCCGATAAGCTCCGCGGCGGTAAGGTTTACCAAGGCGTCGCGGTAGGCGCGCTCGGGGCCGGGGAACTGCATGGCGGTGCCGGTTTTCTTGCACAACGCGCCGTACATACCGATCAGGTTACCCAGGTTCATGGCCGAGCCCTGGGAGTGGCCTATCACGATATCAGGCCGCAGGGCGGTCCATTTGATGCCTCGGCCCTCAAGCGATCGCGCGAAGTCCTCATGGCGAAAATACAGATTGGGCGGGAAGTGGCGGCTGTCATCTTCGCGCGCCGGGGTTTTATAAACCCCGAGGTGGGCGCCGTAAATTTTGCCGCCCTGTACGAACGTTACCCGCTCAAGGCCTGATCCAGCATTCAACACACCCTTGATAAGGTTCTCGAACATCGCCGCGTTTTCATCGGCTTCCGCGCCTGGGTCCGGGTTCGGTTTCAGGGCACTGTAAAACACATGGGTAACGCTTTGCAGACGCTCCTCGGCACTGCCCAGCGACCCCGAGTCCAGCAGGTCGGCCTGGATGTGGCCATGGGAGGAGGGCGCCGCTGCGGAGCGACCGACAGTGGTGATCCGCCAGCCATCGTTTTCAAAGGCCGTAAGCACTGCGCTCCCGATCACGCCGCTGGCCCCCGCGATCAACAAATGATTTTCAGCCATGTAAGGGTCTCCTGTGAGGGTTTGGGTCGTTCAGGAATGACACTTACGCGTGGCGATAGTGCGCTTGAATGGACAGCCGCGCTGTGGCCCGAGGCAGGCGGCGGTCAGCGTACGAGGTGTCAGGTTTTTACAGAACCGGTGAAAGTTTGAAACCGTTCACTTTCCAACATTTCAGGCGACAAAAAGCAGTGGGGTTTTCTGTAATGAAAATGTAATATTCGCTTCCGCATAAAATAAAAACGCTGGAGATTCACGATGTTTGCATTCTTCCGCCCCGCGGCGCATCGCACGCCATTGCCAGAAGATCGCGTCGATAGCACTTACCGTCGCCTCCGTTGGCAGATCTTCGCAGGGATATTCTTCGGTTACGCCGGCTATTACCTGCTGCGCAAGAACTTCTCTCTGGCCATGCCCTATCTGATCGAGGAGCAAGGCTATACCCGCGGGCAGCTTGGGCTGGCGATATCCGCCATCGCCATTGCCTATGGGCTTTCCAAGTTCCTGATGGGCCTGGTGTCCGACCGCTCTAACCCACGCTATTTCCTGCCCTTCGGCTTGTTGCTGTCCGCGGCGGTCATGTTCCTGTTCGGTTTCGCGCATTGGGCCACTTCCAGCGTCGCCATCATGTTCGTGCTGTTGTTCATCAATGGCTGGGCCCAAGGCATGGGCTGGCCGCCCAGCGGGCGCACCATGGTGCACTGGTGGTCCCAGAAGGAGCGGGGAAGCGTGGTGTCCACCTGGAACGTGGCGCATAACGTAGGTGGCGGTTTGATCGGGCCGCTGTTCCTCCTGGGCCTTGGCTGGACCAACGACTGGCACGCGGCGTTCTACGTGCCTGCCGCGGTGGCGGTACTGGTGGCGGTGTTCGCCTTCGCGACCATGCGCGATACACCGCAGTCGGTAGGCTTGCCCCCGGTGGAGGACTACAAGAATGACTACCCGGAAGGCTACGATGCCAGCCATGAGCAGGAATTCAGCGCGAAGGAAATCTTCGTCAAGTATGTACTGCGCAACAAGATGCTCTGGTACATCGCGTTGGCCAACGTGTTCGTGTACCTGCTGCGCTACGGCGTGCTGGACTGGGCCCCCACCTACCTGAAGGAAGCCAAGCATTTCACCGTGGACACCACGTCATGGGCTTACTTCTTCTATGAGTGGGCGGGGATTCCGGGCACGCTATTGTGTGGCTGGATGTCCGACAAGATCTTCCGTGGCAATCGTGGCCTGACAGGCGTGGTGTTCATGGCGCTGGTGACTGTCGCCACGCTGGTGTACTGGCTCAACCCGCCAGGCAACCCGACCGTGGACATGGCCGCGCTGTTCGCCATTGGTTTCTTGATCTATGGCCCGGTCATGCTGGTAGGCCTGCAGGCCCTGGAACTGGCGCCGAAAAAAGCCGCCGGCACCGCCGCCGGGTTCACTGGCCTGTTCGGGTACCTGGGTGGCTCGGTGGCGGCCAGCGCCGCCATGGGGTATACCGTGGACCACTTCGGTTGGGATGGCGGTTTCGTGATGCTCGTCGCCGCTTGCGTGTTGGCCATCGCGTTCCTGCTGCCCACCCTGCGCCACACCAACGTGGCGAGCAGTAGCCGCGAAGCGGTGGCCTGATCGCTACAGCGCCCATGGGCTGTCCAGAGGAGAGGTTGAATGAAACGCCCGCTGTTCATTTCTCTGGACGGGCCCAAGGGAACCGGCAAAACCACGCTACTGGAAGCCGTTACCAAGGCGCTCAGGGCCCGGAACGAAATGGTGATTCGGCTGTGCGAAAAAAAGAGCGACCCCTACAGGGCCGCCACCATGGCGCTGGTGAACCGGCTGGTGAGAAACCCCAGCCCCGAACTGGAGCTGGAAGTATGCGAGCGGCTCGCCGATAGCCGCACCTGGATCTCCCGCCACGTGCTGCCCAAACAGCCCCCGGGCAGCATCGTTCTGATCGATCGCTGGTACCCGTCCGATGCGGCGTTTCGGCGGATACTGCCGTTTTCGGACATTTTGCGGCTCAACCTCGAGCGAAATGTGCAGGTGCCCGACTTGCACGTAGGGGTTGTCACCGCCCCGGAAATTTCCTGGGCAAGGGCAGCGGCACGCGCTCGTGGGTTGGGCAGTACGGTACTTCACGGGCTGGAGGAGCACATCGCCTGTACTCAAGCTTTCGAGCGTGCCTTCAATGCTCAGGGCTGGCCGCTGTGCCGCAATGAAGGCCCGATCGAGGAGGCGACGCTGCAAGTAGTTTCCGAGATTTCCCGCCTTCCCCGCGCCGTCTAGTACAAAAACTTCGCCTGGCGGCAAATCTATGGTGCTGAATGTGGACTAAAGCAAGACAGCCACAGCCGCAACAGGAACCACAGCCGTGAACACTCTGCATCCCGCTGCCTATCCCCGGCCCGCCGCGCCGGGGAATCGTTGGCCATTGCTCGCCGACGAATCACCCCTCAACGATCTGGACGATGCCGAGGAGGACATCGACGAGCTCGACGACGACGTCGCCGATGCGCTTGCCGAGCGCCTGGACGAACCCGCGCCGTTGGCTGACCCAGGTACGCCCTAGCCCAGCGGGCTTAGCGCCGTGCCGCAAAGCTCGCCCATGCCGCCACTGCAACCGGCACCACCAGGCTCCATAACCCAATGGCGAGATACGTAAGCGCCGCCCCCACGCAGCCGAGGGTGAACCCCAGCAGGTTGGAACCGATCGGCCCCAGGCGCGTGAAAATGGCGCGGCGCTCCTGCTCATCCTTAAGCCCGATGAGTGCGAACAGGTCAATGGCAACCTGAGTGACATTGCCTGTCATCAATGTGGTGGGCGGGGCGGATTTCAAATGCTGCCGCGACAGCGTGTTCTGCATGGCCATCGCGGCTACACCCGTCATCCCGGTCACTAGCGCGAGGGTGCTGTCAGCATCCTTGAAAGGCCCGAAGACGATTCCGAACACCGCGAACAGCGCCAGCAACGCTACGTGAGCGATCAGCAGCAGGTGTAATGAAGCCAGGTTTCGCTTGTGCAGCTGGAGGGCGGCCAGGTGAGTCAGGCCCACCACGGCGATGAACACAGGCAGGGCCAGCAACTTGCCGACCGCGCCCGATGTGCCATGGACAATGCTCACGCCCAGCGTCACGAAGTTCCCTGTCACGTGGGCCGTGAACAGGCCCTGCAGCGCGATGAAGCCAACGGTATCGACATAGCCCCCATTGAAGCTCAACGCGGGGGCCAGGTACTTGTGAATGGGCTGCATGATCGTATCCCTGTCCCTGAAGATGAGGCCCGCGGTGACGTGGCAGCGGCATGAAGGCTACTCTACGGAGCGTTGCCGCTGAGGACAATCTAGCAAAGCCGGACATGACTGATTCTATTTCAGGGACATACAGGCGGAGTCATCGCGGGTGGAGAGGGAGGGAGAAGAAGGGATGATTCGAATGGGGATCGTGCAAGGGGAGGGTTTGGACGCAGCGATGCCCGAGGCCCGGTTCAGCGCAGATATCAGATCATGCGCCGACGGGCATCAGGCAAACGACAGGAAGTCGTAGGTCATATCAAGCCTTACGCAGCGTTATTCAGCGTGCGGTCGGCGCCATCTTGGGCGACGGTGTTGAGGCTGCGATCCGAGCCGTCCTGAGCGACGCTTTGCAGCGTGCGCGCTGCGCCATCCTGCGCGACGGTGTTGAGGCTACGGTCCGAGCCGTCCTGAGCGACGCTTTGCAGTGTGCGGGCCGCGCCATCCTGGGCAATCAGGGTGTCAGCGTGAGCGACTTGCAGGCTGCTGGAAACGCCAACAACCAGAAGGAACGTCAGGGCTGCGATTTGATTTTTCATGATGTGTTCTCCGTAATCTGGGATGAATTTTCGTCTACGGAGCCAGTGTGTCGCGCCAACACGATCAGGAGAACTCGATCGCGCCGATGGTGACAATCGATGGCGATGATGGGGCGAGATGCAGGCTGGAAATCGAGCAATTCCCTACCCCGACAGCGTGAGCAATGCGCAGCCGCCGGTGTGCATTAACCGGCGGATGAGGCTTGCAGATAATGATCTCGAATGATCCGCGCCATGCCCAGAGCCCCACGCCTGGCCGTTGCCGAAACGTGAAGCTCGAGGGCGAAGGCTGGCAATGACGGCAACCCTGATTCCTCCCCCAGTATTTGAAACCCCGCTGGCACAAGCGAGCGAAGCCAGGGGGTAAGCGCAAGCCCGCTTTGTACGGTAGCGAGTGTGGTATCGACCGAAGCGTTCTCGAATACAACCCTCCAATCGATCCTCGCCTGTGCCAACAATGGAAACACCGTGCGGCGGAACGTGCAGGTCGGCGTTACGAAACATAAGGGCAAGGGCCGTTCAGCCGAGGGGTTGCCCGAGGCGCTTATCCACACCAAAGGCTCTAGCGCAAGGCGCTCGCCGCCGCCCTCATAGCCTGGGCATTGACCAATGATTACATCCACGAGCCCCTTGGATAAATCGCTCATCAGGTCGACCGATGAACCGGTAACGACGGTGACCTGTACGTCCCGATATCGCCGGGAAAACGTTTTCAGCACAGGTGCAAAATGTGACCCCGCCAGATCATAAGGGACACCGACCCTCACGACCTCCGATCCGCTCAGGCCGACCATTTCCTCGCAAACGCTATCGTTGAGTTCGAGCAGCCGCTGCGCCTTGGGCAGGAATTGAGCGCCGTTTTCTGTCAGCCGGGCTCCGCGAGGGTCGCGCTGGAGCAGCTGACATTCCAAAAAACGTTCAAGCCTCATTATTTGCTGGCTGATGCCGCCTTGTGTCAGATGCAACAGCCTCCCGGCGGCGCTGATGCTACCCGTCTCGGCCACGGCAACGAAGGTGCGCAGAAGAACGAGATCGAGAGTACGAAGTGAGGGCATGCCAAGCGGCCATTACGTTTGCTGATGGCGCCATTATAAACATTCGATATGGCACGTCACCTCGCCGCCGTACAGTGAGGCTCCCTTCATAATGGAGCCTTCGACATGATTCTTAGCGGGAACAGCACGAACATTCAGGCCGCGCTGGCCAAGGTGACAGAACACTGGTCACCCCAGGTCATAGGCCAAGTCAACGATCAGTACATCAAGGTGGCAAAGCTCAAGGGGGAGTTGATGTGGCATTCCCATGCCGACGAGGACGAGTTGTTCATGGTGGTGTATGGGGAGCTCAAGATAGCGCTGGAGGGCAGGGACGTCATTCTCCGGCCGGGTGAGTTTGCCGTCATCCCCAAGGGCGTCCGGCACAACCCCGTGGCCGTGGAGGAGTGCGGCATCGTGCTTATCGAAACCATGACTACTTTGCACACGGGAAATGAAATCAGCCACCGTACCGTTTCCAGAGAAAAGCAACTTGGCTAACGCGCTATTGATCCCGCCGCAGTGACCGTCGTTTGGCAAACAGGCCGATAACACGTTCATGGATTGATTCCTGACGATACCTCTCAGATAAATACCTGCCCCTTTCGCTGGCACCGCGGCGGCAGGGGCAACGTTTACCTATTGAGGAGAGAGCGCATGACATCCAGCCGTCCCTTGGCATTGGTTACCGGAGGTTCATCAGGCATTGGTTTCGAGCTGGCCAGGCAATTCGCGCAGAACGGTTTCGACCTGGTCATTTCCGGCTCCAGCGACAAAGTGAACAAGGCCGCTGACGAAATCCGGTTGCTAGGCGCGCAGTGCTATCCGTATCAGGCGGACGCGTCCACCTACGAAGGGGTCGAAGGGTTGTGGAACCATGTCGCTTCCCTGGGCCGTCCATTGGAGGCCGCCGCCCTGAACGTGGGCATTGGCCAAGGCGGTGCCTTCATCGATAACAAGCTTGAGGATGACTTCAAGCTTATCGCCATAAACATCACCGGTACGGTGCACATGGCCAAGCGGGTCGCCAGGCACATGGTTGCCAATAAATCGGGCTGTATTTTGATTACCTCGTCCATTTCGGCAACCCAGCCAACGCCTTACGAGACGGTCTATGGCCCCTCGAAAGCCTTTGGTTTCTCCTTCGCCGAATCATTGCGCCAAGAACTTCGAGGCACTGGCGTTACCGTGACGGCGCTCCTGCCTGGCGCCACCGACAGCGAGTTCCACAAGAACGCCGGGATGGGCAGTAGCAAGATCGGCCAGTCAAAGAAAAACGACAAGACCGAAGTCGCGAGGCAGGGGTTCGAAGCACTGATCAACGACGTGGATCACGTGGTGGGTGGAGACGCGCAGACCAAGCAGCAGGCCATCGCGAACCGCACCACGCCTGAGACGGTAAAAGCTGAGCGCCACGCCGAAAACGCACGCTTGGAGTAGGCAAGGTCAGGCAGGCGCCTGGGAAATTTGCCAGATGGCCTGACCAGCCAGCTCGACGGCCGGAAGCTGTTCGCGGGTCTGCAGCCCGCTCCCAGCCGACCGGCCCATCGGCGCTGAGTCGCCCGACGAGCGGCGCATTCTTGAAAACCGCTCTATCTCCCCTGCCTTGGCTTGGTCCCTGAGGTGGATACTGACTGATGGAGAGATCATACCATCATCCCAGTATACAAACCCCGGCCTGGGTGATAGAACTCATGCCACACCCAATCTGGTCCGCCATGGCGGGTGAGGCATGGATCGTTGCCTTATCGCGACCCTAATAAGAAATCACTCGTCACATCGGTGAGCGCCCCCGGCGAACACTCTGTCGATGAGCCGGAGAGAACAGACATGTCCCAGGTCTCCGCAGCCCCCCAGGTCGAGCAATCGGCTATTCGAAAGATCTCGCTTCGCCTGGTGCCTTTCGTGGCACTGATGTTCTTCATCAACTTCCTTGACCGTACGGCGATTTCCTTCGCGGGCCCCAACGGCATGACACAGGACCTGGGGCTGACCATCGCCCAGTTCGGCATGGCCTCCGGCATCTTCTTCATCGGTTACATCCTTCTGGAAGTGCCTAGCAACCTCGCGCTGCACCGCTTCGGCGCGCGCAAGTGGCTGGCGCGGATCATGGTGTCGTGGGGCATCGTTTCGCTGCTGTTTACCTGGGTATCCAGCGTCGAGGGGCTGTATGCCTTGCGTGTACTGCTTGGGGTCGCCGAGGCCGGCTTCTTCCCCGGGGCGATTCTGTTCCTCAGCCTGTGGGTGCCCGGGCGGTATCGCAGCAAGATCCTCTCGCTCTTTTATCTGGCGCAACCGCTCACCGTGGTGATCGGGGCCCCGTTGGCGGCGTGGCTGATCGGTCATGACGGGCTGTTCGGCCTCGCCGGCTGGCGCGTAATGTTCCTCGGGGTATCGGTGCCCGCGATCGTCGTCGGGTTGATCGCCTGGTTCTACCTGGTGGACCGCCCGGCCAATGCCAAGTGGCTCAATGAAGAAGAGCGCAGCTGGCTGGTTACCGAGTTGGAACGCGAGCAGCAACAGGCCCAGGCCAGTACCCATCACCTCAGCGTCGGCAAGGCCATGCTCAACGGCCGGGTGTGGGTGCTGTGCTTTATTTACTTCGGTTTTATCTATGGCCTGTACGCATTGGCGTTCTTCCTGCCCACGATCATTGGCGGGTTCCAGGCCCAATTCGGCACCACGTTCACGGTCTTCCAGAAAGGCCTGATCACCGCCATTCCTTACCTACCCGCGGCGGTAGCCCTCTACCTCTGGTCCCAGGACGCCACCAAGCGCGGCTGCCGTACCTGGCACATCGCGTTGCCAGCGGTTACTGGCGCTATCAGCATTCCGCTGGCGCTGGCCATGGGCTCGCCGACCGCGACGGTAGCGGTTGTGACCATCACCGCATGCTCCATCTTCGCGGCGCTGCCCAACTTCTGGACGCTACCCACCCGATTCCTCACTGGCGCTTCGGCGGCAGCCGCCGTGGCGCTCATCAATACCGTGGGCAACGTGGCTGGTTTTTCGGCGGGGTTCGTCACCGGCATGCTCAAGGAAAGCACCGGCAGCTATGCCGTGCCGATGTTCGTGGTGGGTGGGCTGATGCTGATGTCGGCCGTGCTGATGGTGCTGCTGGGTCAGCAGCGGCCTACCGCGTCGAAAGACACCTTGGCGCCTGTGCGTCACGCGCATTGAGGAGATAACGACAATGACTCGTCTGTTTAATCAGCCCTCCGATTTCGCGGGTGAACTGGTGGAAGGTTTTGTCGCGGTGCACAGCGACAAGGTGCGCCGGGTACCGGGCGGCGTGGTGCGCAATACCCGCAGCGCGGACAACAGCGTTGCGGTGGTGATCGGGGGCGGCTCGGGGCACTACCCGGCGTTCGCTGGCCTGGTGGGACAGGGCCTGGCCCACGCCGCGGTGATGGGCAACCTGTTCGCATCGCCCTCGGCGCAGCAGATCTACGGTGTGGCACGCCTGGCCAACAACGGCGCGGGGGTGCTGCTCGGCTACGGCAACTACGCCGGCGACGTGCTGCATTTTGGACTGGCCCGGGACCGGTTGTTGGCCGAAGGCATTGCCTGTGAAGTGATCGCGGTTACGGATGACATTTCCAGCGCGTCGAGCCAGGAGCTGCACAAGCGCCGGGGCATTGCCGGGGACCTGGTGGTGTTCAAGGCGGCCAGCGCCGCGGCCGAGGCCGGCTATGGGTTCGCCGAGGTAGTGCGGGTGGCCCGACATGCCAACCAGCGCACCCGGTCCCTGGGCGTGGCCTTCACGGGCTGCACGCTGCCGGGCGCCGATCACCCACTGTTTACCGTGCCGGTCGGCAAGATGGCCCTGGGCATGGGCATCCATGGCGAACCGGGTATCGACGAGGGGCCTGTGCCCAGCGCCGACGAATTGGCCGAGCTGCTGGTGGCGTCTTTGCTCGAGGACCTGCCCGAAGGGATCGGCCAGCCGGCCGGGCACCGGGTGGCGGTGATTCTCAATGGGTTGGGCAGCGTCAAGTACGAAGAACTGTTTGTGGTGTATCGGCGGGTAGCTCAGTTGCTGAGCAATGTGGGGCTGACCGTGGTGGAGCCCGAAGTGGGCGAGCTGGTGACCAGTTTCGACATGGCCGGCGTCTCGCTTACCCTCTGCTGGCTGGACCCGGAACTGGAACGCTTCTGGTGCGCTGCCGCCGCCACGCCAGCGTACCGCAAAGGCAACGTTGTGGTGGCCGAACGGCTGGGCGAGCTGGACCTGGCCCCCTTGCAGGCTGCCGCGATTCCACCCGCCAGCGCCAAATCCCGGCGCTCGGCGCACTGCGTGTTGCAGGCACTGGAAATCGCCGAGCGTACCGTGCTCGAGCACGTAGAAGAGCTGGGGCGTATCGACGCCGTGGCCGGCGATGGCGACCACGGCATCGGCATGCAACGGGGCGTAATGGCCGCCGTGGCCCGGGCGCGTGAAGTGCTCACCCAGGGCGCCGGTGCCGGCACCTTGCTGCGCTGCGCCGCCGATGCGTGGGCCGACAAGGCCGGCGGCACCTCGGGTGCCATTTGGGGCGTGGCGCTGACCGCGCTCGGGAGCAGCCTGGGTGACACCCTCGACCCCGACGCCACGCGCGTGGCCGAAGGCATTCAACACGCCAGCGACGGTATCCGCCACTTCGGCAAGGCCCAGGTGGGCGACAAGACATTGGTGGATGTGCTGGTGCCCTTTGCCCAGGCCTTGAACGAGGGTGCGGCGCAAGGGCTTGAGCTGGCCGAGGCCTGGCGTGGCGCCGCGACGGTAGCCCGGGAAGCCTGTGCCGCCACCGCGCAACTACGGCCAAAAATCGGCCGCGCCCGCCCTCTGGCGGAGAAAAGCCTGGGCACCCCGGATGCCGGCGCCGTCTCGCTGAGCCTGATCATCACCGCCATCGAGCCGCTGCTGGCGGCTGGAATGCGCCCCGCACGCCGTGCAGAGGAGAGCCTTCATGAGTGACACACTGCGAATCGTTATCGGCTGCGACGACGCCGGGTTTGAATACAAGGAAGCGCTCAAGCGCGACCTGCTCACCAACCCCTTGGTCAGCCACGTCGAAGACGTGGGCGTGGACAGCGAGAGCCACACCGCGTACCCCCTGGTGGCCATCGCGGCGGCGGAAAAAGTGGCCGCCGGCGAAGCCGATCGGGCGCTGCTGATCTGCGGGACTGGCCTGGGCGTGGCGATCGCCGCCAATAAGGTACCCGGCATTCGCGCGGTCACGGCCCATGACAGCTTCTCGGTAGAGCGCGCCGTGCTCAGCAACAACGCCCAGGTACTGACCTTCGGCCAACGGGTGATCGGCCTGGAGTTGGCCCGCCGCCTGTTGAAGGAGTGGCTCACGTACCGCTTCGACGAAACGTCGGCCTCGGCGCAGAAGGTCCAGACGCTCTCGGACTACGAGCAGGTCAGCGCCCGATGAGCCGCCCGCTCGTGACCCTCGGGGTAAGCTTGAAGATGTACTTCGGCTACCAGCAGACACTGGGCTGGTCGCGGGCCATCGCCAGCCTGTTGCGTGAGCATCCGCGCGTGCGCGGCGGCGACATCGAGGTGTTCGTGATCCCCAGCTTTCCGATGCTGGCCGCCACGCTGGAGATTTTCCAGGGCTTGGCGGCAGTCGGCGCCCAAGACTTGGCCTGGGAAGACGAAGGCGCCTGGACCGGTGAAGTCAGCCCCCGGGTGCTGGCCGAAATGGGCTGCCAGGTGGCGGAAATCGGCCATGCCGAGCGCCGCCGGTATTTCGCGGAAACCGACCGCCAGATCGCCGACAAGACCGCGGCCGCCTGGCGCAACGGGCTGACCCCCGTACTGTGCCTGGGCGAAACCCGGGAGGGCAGCGTGGCCGAGGCGGTGGCCGTGTGCAAAGGCCAGCTCGCCACTGCCCTTGCGCCCGCCCAGGCGGCCGGGTTGAGCGGTGATGTGATCCTGGCGTACGAACCGCAGTGGGCCATCGGCGCCGCCGAACCGGCCAGCCCAAGCTACATCGCCGAGGTGTGCCAGCAACTGCGGCGCAACGGCGCGCGGGTGATCTACGGCGGCAGCGCCAAGCCCGGCTTGCTCACCCAGCTCGGCGGCCAGGCCGATGGGCTGTTTCTGGGGCGTTTCGCCCATGATCCTCACGCTTTCGCCGCCATCCTCGAAGAAGCCGCGGTGCAATGCACGCAGCCAAGGGAGGCGCAGTCATGCCGATCGGCCTGAGTACCTATTCGTTCTTCTGGCGCGCCTCGGACCGGGTGCCCCACCCGATGGACTTGCCCGCCATGCTGCAACACACCGCCGACCTGGGCGCCACGGTGTTCCAGATCTGCGACTACGCGGGCCTGGAAGCCTTGTCGGCGCTGCAACTGCGCGACCTGCGCCAGCAGGCCGATGCGCTTGGGCTTACCTTGGAGTTGGGTACTCGCGGCCTCGGCACCGAGCACCTGCTCACGTACCTGGGCTACGCGGACATCCTCGGCGCGAAGGTATTGCGCAGCATGTTCAATGGCACCGCGCACAGGCCCAGCCCCGACGAGGCGTTCGGCCTGCTGGAAACCATCACCCCTCGCTTGGCCGAGCAGGGCGTACGACTGGCCTTGGAAACCTACGAACAGGTCCCTTCCAGCACCTTGCTCGCGGTGGCCGAGCGCCTCGACAGCCCGTGGGTAGGCATTTGCCTGGACCCCGGCAACTGCGTGGCCGCCCTTGAACTGCCGCAGGCGGTGATCGACCGCTGCGCGGCGCGCACGCTCAACCTGCATGTGAAGGATTTTGCGTTCTCGCGTCGGGACGGCTGGGTCGGCTTCACCTACGCCGGCTGCCCGTTGGGCGAGGGCCTGCTGGATTACGACTATCTACGCGCGGCGGTCCAGCCCGAGACGCGGGGCATCAACCAGATCATCGAACACTGGCTGCCCTGGCAGCTCGATGCCTCCACTACCTGCGCGCTGGAAGATCAGTGGACCCGGCACAACCTCGACTACCTCAACGCCAAGGCCGCCACACCCCCTGGCGCTCCCCACTTCCCACTCTGACAAGAACAATCCGAGGAACCACCCCATGACCTACGAACTGAAAAAAATCGCCATCGTCGGTGCCGGCGGCAAGATGGGCATGCGCATTTCCGCCAACCTGCAGAACAGCCCGTACAGCGTCACCTATTGCGAGAATTCTCCCCGCGCCCAGGAGCAGATCGTGGCCGCCGGCCGCAGCCTGTCGGAGACCGCCGAGGTGGTGCCCCACGCCGATGTGGTGATCCTCGCGGTGCCGGATGTGGCGTTGGAAAGCGTGTCTTCGCAGGTGGTGCCGCAATTGAAGAAAGGCGCCATCCTGCTCACCCTCGACCCTGCCGCGTCCTATGCCGGGCTGTTGGCCCAGCGCGAGGGCATCCACCAGGCCGTGGCGCACCCGTGCCACCCCTCTGTATTTCTGGAGCGCATCACCAAAGAAGAGCATGCCGACGCCTTTGGCGGCACGGCCGCGGTTCAGGATGTGTGCGCGGCCTTTGAATCGGGCAACGACAAACAGCGCTCGGAACTGGCCAATATCATTGCTGTAATGTACGGCCCGGTAGGGCAGGTGCATTGGGTCACGGTCAAGCAGCTGGCGTACCTTGAGCCTACACTGGTCGAAACCGTGGCCTGCATGGTTGGCACCTTCATGAAGGAAGCCCTGGACGAAACCATCAATCGTATCGGCGTACCGGAGGCCGCTGCCAAGGCCATGCTCTACGGGCATATCCAGATCGCCCTGGCGGTAGCGTTCCGCAGCACCAACCCGTTCTCCGATGCCTGCATGATCGCCATCGAGTACGGCCGGGAAAAAATCATCAAGCCCGACTGGAAAACCATCTTCGATGAACAGGAGCTGGACCTGATCATTGCGCGCATGCTGAAAATCGAGGCAGTGCGGCGGGTCGACGCGGCCTGATAGCTGTGTGAATAGAGCGCCCGGGAAAGCCCGGGCGTTGTCGTGTCCAGAATAAAAAGGAGGCAACATGGCGCACCAGCCCCCCCTTTGCGGCGCCTTGGTCGGCTGCGGCTTCTTTGCCCTTAATCAGTTGCGCGCCTGGCAGGACCTGCCCGGCGTCCAGATCATCGCCTTGTGCGATACCCAGGCCGAACGCCTGGAGGCTTTTTCAGCTCACTGCCCAGGCGCCGCGCGCTATACCGACGCAGAGCAGATGTTCGGCGCGATGGCGTTGGACTTCGTCGACATCGCCACGCCCACGTCGGCGCATAAGCCCTTGGTACTGATGGCCGCGCGCGCCGGTGTGCGGGTGATCTGCCAGAAGCCCTTCGCCGCCAGCCTGGAAGACGCCCGGCTGATGGTGGATACCTGTGCCGCACACGGCGTAAGCCTCACGATCCACGAGAACTTTCGTTGGCAGGCGGCGGTGCGCGCCACTATCGAACACCTGCGCGCCGGGGTGATCGGCACGCCATTCTTCGGCCGCGTGAGTTTTCGTAGCGGCTTCGATGTGTACCGGCTGCAGCCGTACCTGGCGCAAACGCCGCGTTTCATCATCGAAGACCTGGGCGTGCATGTGCTGGACATCGCCCGCGCCCTGTTCGGGGAAGTGCAGCGGTTGAGCGCCGAGACCCAACGGGTGAACCCGGCCATTAACGGCGAAGACGTAGCAACCCTTCTGCTGCGCCATGACACCGGCGTCACCTGCGTGGTGGACATGAGTTACGCCACCCGGTTGGCCCGTGATCCTTTCCCGCAAAGCCTGATCGAAGTGGACGGCAGCGAAGGGTCGCTGCGCTTGCTGGCTGATTGCCGGTTGGAGGTGCATCGCGGCGCGGGGCAGGTGGAAACTGTCGATGTTACAGGGCAGCCCCCCGGCTGGGCCGAAGCGCCCTGGGCCGCCATCCAGGGCAGCGTGCTGCGCCTGCAGCAGGAATGGCTAGCCCACCAACAGGTGGGTACGCCGTGCGAAACCCATGGGGCAGATAACTACAACACCCAGGCGCTGGTGGAAGCGGCCTACCAGGCGGCCGAGCGCGGTACGGTGGTGGTGCCGGCCAGGTATTGATCATGTAGCGAAGTTGCGAGGTGCGCCCGCTATTGTGGGAGATGGGCGCAGCTCGCGAATAAGCGCTATTACCTCATCCCAAACCCACCTTCGCGCACGTCCTTGCTGTTTTCCTTGGTCACTAGTACACAATCCACCGACTGCTTCTCCGGCTTATCGGTTTTGCCGGTGCGCAGGAACTGGTCCGCTTGTTCCATGGCCATGGCTGCCATCTGCGTGGCTTGCTGCAAACCCGTGGCCGCGATGGGGCCGGTGGTTGCGATCTGCCGCACCACGTCGGGGTTGCCGTCGATTCCAACCACCACCACTTTGTCGTTGCCGGCGTTTTTCAACGCCGCGGCGGCGCCCAGGGCCATGGTGTCGTTGCCGGCAATCACCCCTACGATGTTCGGGTTGCCCTGGATAATCGTCTGCATCACCGTATAGCCCTGGGTCTGGTCCCAGTTGGCCGACTGCTGCGCGGCCAGTTTCAAGTCCGGGATCTGGTCCAGCACCCTATGAAAGCCGTCGGAGCGCACATGGGCATTGATGTCCGACGTGCGGCCTTGCAACTCCACATAATCGCCTTTATAGCCCACCTTCTCGGCAAAGAACTCGGCCACCGAAGTGGCGCACTGGGAGTTGTTCGACACGATCTGCGCGGTGGCGATACCGTTGGCGTTCACTTCGCGGTCTATCAGGAAGGCCGGAATGCCGGCTTCCTGGGCGCGCTTGACCGCCGCGATCGACGCATCGGAGCCGGCATTGTCCAGGATGATCGCGCTGGCACGGTCGCCGATGGCTGTCTGCACGAGGCGCAATTGCACGTCGGGGTCGTCGTTGTGCACCAAGGCGCTGGTGCGGTAGCCGAGTTTTTTCGCCGCCGCCTCAGCGGTGTCCGACTCGGCCTTGTAGAACGCGTTGCTATGGGACGGGGTAATGATCACGATCAGGTGATCGGCCGGCTTGAACTCGGCGGCGTGGGCGGTGGCCGCCACCACGCAGGCGAGGGACAGGGAAAGCGCAAAGACGTTTTTCATTGTTGTTGTTATCTCTTCGTGGATGATTAGGGTCAGGCCTGCTGACCAGGCAGCGCTTCCTGAGCCTTGGCCTGGCGCTCGGCGCTGGATTTCTCGACACGGCGCTGCAACTGGTCCACCACCACGGCCAGGATGATCACCGCGCCGGTGATCACCGTCTGCCAGAAGTCAGAGATACCCACCAGCACCATGCCGTTGCTCAACACCCCGAGCACGAAGGCGCCAATGAGCGTGCCGCCGATGGTGCCGACGCCACCAAACAGCGATGCACCCCCGAGTACTACCACGGCGATGGCGTTGAGCTCGTAGGAGGTGGCAATGGCCGGGTTCGCCGCGCCCAGCCGGGAGGCGATGATCAGCCCCGCCAAGGCCGCGCAGAAGCCTGAAATGGCATAGGTGCCAATCTTCACGCGGCTTACGCGCACCCCGGACAGCTCGGCGGCGCGCTCATTGCCGCCGATGGCGAACACCTGCCGGCCGAACACTGTCTTGCGGCTGATATACACCGCCACCAGGGTGAGCAGGATCATCAGCCAGATCGACACGGGCACGGACAACACGCGCGCGGTGCCCAGCCATAAAAAGCCGGTGTTGTTCAGTTCCGGGTTGCCCGCCAGGTTGCCGTAGGTGGCGCCGTTGGAGACCAGCGACGCGGCGCCGCGGGCCATGTACAGCATGCCCAGGGTCATGATGAACGGCGTGACCTTCAGCCGCGTGATGAACCAGCCGTTCACCGCGCCGACCAGCGTACCCAGCGCCAGCGTGGCAACACAGATCAGTGGAATGCTGCCGAACGCCGATACGCCCAGCCAGGGCAGGCGCAGGCCCTCGGCGATCAGGCTTCCGGCAACCATGGCCACCAGCCCGGCGATGGCGCCTACCGACAGGTCGATACCGGCCGCCAGGATCACGAAGGTCATGCCGATGCCGAGAATGGCGAACACCGCCACCTGCTCGGCGACGATCACCAGGTTGCGCGCGGAGAGGAACGAAGGCGCGATGGAGGAGAACAGCACCACCAGCACCGCCAGCGCGAGGTACGCCCGCAACTTGAGCAGCAGCAGGGGGAGCGAACGCACGCCCAGGCTGGCGGGCTTGCCGGGGGCTGCAGAGAGAATCTGGGCCATGTTACAGGGGCTCCTGTTGAGCGAGAGTAGTGCCGCCGCGCGCGGAGACTTCCTGGCGAGTGACCTGGGACCAGGCGACCAGGCTGGCTTCGCTTAGCTGCTCGCGGGGAAGGTTGGCGGTAATCCGGCCCTGGCACATCACCAGCACGCGGTCCGCGCCGCCCAGGATTTCGGTCAGGTCGCTGGAAGCGTACAGAATCGTCAGGCCCGCCTTGGCCAAGCCGTCGAGCACCTCGAACAGCTCGCGGCGCGCCTTTATGTCGATGCCGCGGGTCGGCTCGTCCAGCAGCAGGATGTGCGGCTCGGTCAGCAGGTTCTTGCCCACCACCACCTTTTGCTGGTTACCGCCGGACAGCGAGGAAATCGCGACGCCAGCGTTACTGGTCTTGATGTGGAGTTGTTCGATCATGCGGGCCACGTCGGCCTCCATTGGGCGTGGCGCCAGCCCATGGCCACGGGCGTAGCGCTTGAGGTTGGCCAGCAGCAGGTTGTCGCGCACCGAAGCGCCGGTCACCAGCCCCAGCTTTTGGCGGTCTTCGGGCACCAGGGCGATGCCGGCCTGAATGCGCTCGGCGATGGTCTGGCGCAGCGGCAGCGCCACGCCAGTGAGGGCGATGTGGCCGCCGATGGCCTTGCGCAGGCCGATCAAGGTTTCAAAGAGCTCGGTGCGCCCGGCGCCCATCAACCCATAGAACGCCACCACTTCGCCGCGGCCTACGCTGAAAGAGAGTTTGTCCAGCAACAAGCCGCCGCGCTCGTTGGCCACGGTCAGGTCTCGCACCTCCAGCACCGGCGGTCCCGCCGGGGTAGCCGCGCCCTCGCGCAGCTGCGCGGCCAAGCTGCTGCCGATCATGCGCTCCACCAACCAGGCGATAGTGACCGAGCCTTTGACGCCCGTGCCCACCAAGTGCCCGTCGCGCAGCACAGTGAAGGTGTCACCGATTTCTATCAGCTCTTCGAGCCGGTGAGAGATATAGATGATGGAAACGCCTTGCCGCTTGAGGTCGCCAATCAAGGAAAAGAGCACCTTCACTTCGGCGTCACTGAGCGATGACGTGGGCTCGTCGAGGATCAACACTTGCACATCGCTCACCAGCACCTTGGCGATCTCGATGATCTGCCGGGTGCCGATGCTGAGGTCCTGTACCAAGGCATCCACATCGACTGCCTGGCCCATGCGCGCCAGGGTCGCCCGCGCGCGCCGGCGTTGCTCGGCGTGGCGCACCATGCCCCAGCGGTTGCGCAGCTCCTTGCCCACAAACAGGTTCTCGGCAACGCTGAGGTTGGGGCACAGGTTGAGTTCCTGGTGCACGATGCCAATGCCCAGCGCCATGGCCTGGCGAGGGTTGCTCAAGTGCAGCTGTTCCTCGCCACGGAACAGCTGCCCACTGGTGGGCTGCTCGATGCCGGCCAACACCTTCATCAAGGTGGACTTGCCGGCCCCGTTCTCGCCGATCAGTACGTTCACCTGGCCATGCACCACATTGAAGTCCACGCCCTTGAGGGCTGTGGTGCCCTGGTACACCTTGGTGATCCGCCGCGCGTGCATGGCCAAGGTCGGAGGGCTGGCCGCGCTGCTGTTCGCCACACGGCTCATGGCGATTCCTTGACCGTCACGCTGACGGGCACGATGCGCAGGGAGGAGGGGGACTGAAGGTTAAGTACCCCGGTGAAGGCAATGGTCTTGCCGACCAGGCTGGCCGCGGGCGCCTGGCCGTAGGCGTTTTCCAACGCTACCTTGTTCAAGGCCGCGGCAACGTCGGCATATTGGGTCTGGTTGGTGAAGTTGTTCAGCGACATATCCGGCACGACGTCGCGCAGCACGGTACTGATCACCAGCGGGCCCGTGAGCAACTGCACCTTGGTATGGGCCAGGGCAGGCTCGTCGGGAAACTCCAGGGTAAGCAACCCCATGGGGGATTTGACGTCGGCCTGGGCCACTCGCGCCTCGCCGCTCACGGCAACGTTCTTTGCGCGGGTGTTGTGGGGCAGCCCATAGCGGTCTGCCGCGGCATTACTGTCCTCAGCCAGCGCGCCGAGCAATGTGGTCAGTGGCACGGTGTTTTCTTTGAGGATGGGCGCGACGTCGATCGCCCATTGCTGGCGGGCATAGGCCAAGGCGTCGAAACTGTCCACGGCGAACTTCTGGTTCTGCCCCTTGCCGTTCGCGCCTTGGGCGTCGTTGAGCACCACACGGCCGGTGGCCGGATCCAACGGGCGCAGCGTGACCAGTGGCCCACCGGCCAGGTTCAACGCAAGGAAGGCAACCACCGCAAGGCCACCGATGAGCAAGGGCGCGCGATGGGGGGAAGCGGCTTTTCGGGGACGGACAGCAACCGGCGCAGACGTCATAGGTGCAGAGCTCCTCACCCATCATGGGGCGATTTTTTTGTACTTGTCAGGAGGTTCTGAGGTCACTATATACCATCATCATACCAGTGATGTTAGTCTATTTTTTCTTCGCCGAGCCTCGGGCAGTACCCGCCTATAACAACAGGAGTGTGGCCCCCATGATGCTTGCCTGGTCGCTGGACAAGCGCCTTTATGGCACTGATCAACCCGTTGCAGCGCGTAATCACGCTAGGGTGGGCCGGCTTGGCTTCTGGGCCGAGGGCTCCCAGTTGCGCCACCTGACCTTCGATGGAATCGAGGTGCTCCGAGCCGTGGGCCTGGTGATTCGAGATGCCTGGTGGGGCAGCCACGTATTGGAACCCAGCGCCTGCAACGTCCAGGCTGGCGATTCTCAATGGCGCCGGGACACCAGCGGTGTTGTGAGAGACGCCGATGGCAACGCCCTGCTGGGCTGGCAACTGGTGTTGCAAGTAGGGCAGCAAGGCCTGGTAGCTACCGCCCGGCTCACTCCTCACAAGGATTTCACCACGTGCCGCGCCGGCCTGATGCTGCTGCATCCCTTGGCCGGGGTGGTGGGCGAGCCCGTTGCGATTACCCATGGCGATGGGCGGGTTGAGGAGGGACATTTCCCGGACCTGATCAGCCCCGCGCAGCCCTTTCTTGATATCCACCAGTTGCACCATACGCCTGCGCCAGGCCTGCATGCCCATTTGCACTTGAGCGGGGATACGTTCGAGATGGAAGACCAGCGCAACTGGGGCGATGCGTCGTTCAAGACCTACAACCGGCCCCTGACCTGGCCGTGCCCCTACGTGCTCGAGGCCGGCCGTTGCGTTGAGCAGCAAGTGGTACTCGGCTTGAGCCGCGAGGTACAGGCATGAACCAGGCCATGATCAGGTTTGTCGGGCTTGCTGAGCATCCATTACCCTCGCTGGGGCACGGGCTTTGGGTGGATCGCCTGAACGACGGCGCTCAGGCCAGCTGGCTGGCGGCGCAGTTGGCGCCGGGTCACCTCGACCTTCTTACAGACCTTCGCTTGCCAGGCAGCCATGAGCGTTTGCAGCAGGCCCTGGCCATCTGCGCGCTGTGCGGGGCCCAGGCCTGGTTGTTGGTGGTGATCGACGATCATGAGGGCCAAGCCCAATTGCACGCCCTGGCGACGAGCCTGTCGCAAGCGGCGGTGCAACCCTCCGGCGTGCTGGTCACACCCGCTGCCTACCTGGACAGTTACCAGCCCAATGGGCCTTGGCCTTCCGGGCTGACGCCAAATCAGGCGGTGGTACTGGCACGTGCCGCATTGCCGGGGATACCGATCGGCGCCGGCGTCCCTACCTATTTCACCGAGTTGAACCGCTGCCGGCCCACGCCGGGCTGTTTCGATTACCTTACCCATGCCACCTCGCCGACCGTGCATGCGGCTGATGACGCCTCCGTGATTGAATCCTTGCAGGCACTGCCCGACATTTTTCGTTCAGCCCAGGCGCTCGCCGCGGGCCAGCCCTACCGCATTACCACCAGCGCCATCGGTGCATGGCGCAATCCGTATGGCGGCCAGCTGACGCCAAACCCTGACCGCGAGCGCCGTACCCTGAGCGACCGCGACCCTCGGCAGCGAGGTTTACTAGCAGCGGCCTGGACCTTGGGGCACTACGCTGCAACGCATCGCGGCGGGGTTCAGGCCACCGCGTTATGGGCGCTTAACCCGCCCTTCGCCATCGCCGATGAAGGCCGTTATTGGCCGGTGTTTCACGTGCTGCGGGCGTTGGCCGGGGGTCGTGGCCAGCGTGCCCTGGGGCTCGACGGATCCGGGCCCGGGGCGGCCGCGGTAGGGTGGCTGCAACAGGAAAGCAACCTGGCCCGGGTATGCGTGGCGAACCTTACCGCGCAGCCATTGACGCTGGGGTTCGCCGGCCTGGTACCGCATGCCGGCGCCGTGCTTGGCCCCGTTGCGTTCCACCAGGCGCTCGAGGAGCCAGGCTTGCTCGACACCCGCCAAGCCCCGCCGCGGGTACTTGAACCCTTCTCCTGCGCGGTGATCGACTGTTCGTTGGCAGTCGAGCCTGCCTTGAATTGGTGCTAACTTACCGCCTTTTTGCTGAATGCCGGAGCCGTCTGCCCTAATGTCCGAGATCAAGAAACGCCTGATTCAGCGCAAGAAGCTGTCCGACATTGTATTTGAGCAGCTGATCAGCCTGATCGAAGAAGAAAACCTGCAGCCTGGCGACCAGATGCCCGCCGAGCGCGAATTGATGGAGACTTTCGGCGTGGGGCGCCCTGTAGTGCGCGAAGCGATGCAGCGCCTGGCGGGCATGGGGATGATCACCATCCAGCACGGTGAGCGGGCGAGGGTGGGGCGGGTGGACATGCACTCGATGATCGGCCAGATCGACCTTGCCGCCCGCCACTTGCTTTCAAGCTCCGCGGAGAACGTCGACCATCTGCGACAGGCCCGGGCGCTGTTCGAGACCGGGCTGGTAAGGGTGGCCGCGGAGCGCGCCTCGGACGCCGACATTGCCGCGCTCGAGGACATCGTGTCGCGGATGCACCGCTTGCGCGACAGCGACGACTTCATCCTCATCGATATGGAATTCCACGGGGAACTGGCGCGGATCTCCGGTAACCCGATCTATATGGCCATTTCCCGCGCCATCCTGGAATGGATGGCCGACTATCGCCGCGAAATGCTGCGGTTCAAAGAGCGCGAGCAGACCTTGAACGAACACGAAGCCATCCTGGCCTGCATCAAGGCCCGCGACCCGGCCGGTGCCGAGCGGGCCATGTCGGATCACCTGGTCAAGCACGTCCCGGCGCGGTAGGGGCCAGCCCACTTTCGCAAGCAACCGTACATGTTTGGGCTAAGCTCTCGACTGCCCCTTGCGGGGATGCGCCATCTTCCGACCGCGCCGAGCGTGCACACGCCAGTGATTGCAACACGCCCCCCACCTCCGGACTTCCTGGCCACTCGCTGCAGCAACAACTGCTCGTCGCAGGTGCCAGGCTTTGCTTGCGCCTGCGGTCTCTCGGGCGCCTGAGCGCCTGAGCGCTCGGGCGCCCCCTCCACGGAGCTGGCTCTCATGGCTACAACCTTCAATGTGCTTGACTACGGCGCCACGGGCAACGGCGTCACTGATGACACCCGGGCGATCCAGCAGGCGATCGATGCCGCCGCGAAGGCCGGCGGCGGCGAGGTCTATGTGCCTGGCGGGACCTATATCCTCAGCGGCCCCAACAACGACGGTGGCTGCCTTACCCTTAAGAGCAACGTGACCCTCAGTGGCGAGCACAGGGGTGCAACCACGCTCAAACTCGCCGATGGCTCGAGCGGTGACATCGCAGGGCTGGTGCATACAAAGGCAAACTCTAATACCCATTACGCCACGGTCCGCGACCTCACACTGGATGGCAACGACGCCAACACCACCGGCACGGTCGATGGCATCGTCACCGGTAGCGCCACGGGCAATATCGCTCACACCGTGGGGCTGACGGTGGCCGGCGTGGAACTGCAACACTTCAGCGGCGACGGCTTGCGGGCCCAGGCGCTGACCTACGCGACCAGCGTGAATGACAGCCTGGCCCATGACAACGAAGGCGATGGTTTTGCCACGCAGTTCAAGCCCCGGCAGGTGTACAACGACACCATCAGCTTCAATGACAACCAGGCCTACGCTAACGGCGGTGATGGCTTTGATGTGGTCGGTGCCCCTTGGTCGTCCGCGGGCATTCCCGGCAACTGGATCGAGGCGTTCAGGTTCGCGAATAACGACGTTTACGAAAACGCGGGCAGCGGGATCGTACTGACCGCCGTGGATCAGCCAGACCCCAGCCGGGTGTTTAACGCCCAGGACGGTATTCTGGGGGGCAGGGTGTACGGCAACGCCGGCACCGGCATTACGCTGCAAGGGTTTGCCGGGGGCACCATTGGGCAGGTGGACATTCATCACAATGGCCAGGAAGGCATTGCCTTGCTGGGCACGCTGCAGCAAAGGGTGTACGGCAATTATGTACACGACAACGCCCAGGGTTGGCCGGCCTCGGACATTCTGGTGGTCAGCTATACCAATCAAGACGGCCGGGGGTACGCCAGCGACAAGGCCTTGGAGCTGACCCAGAACACCGTGGTTGGCGGGGAACAATCAACCTATGGGCTTGACGATCGCCAGGCCTTGGGCAGCGATAATCCCTACCGTGCCGGGTCGGGCAATACCTTCAGCAACTTCCGGCAAGGCCCCGTCGTTACCGATCAAGCTTATGTGAGTGGCGTGTCCCCGTTGCCGGTGTTCACAGTGGCAGGTACCGACGGGGGGGATCACCTTCGCGGAACCGCCGCGGTTGAAGCGCTGCAAGGGGGCCGCGGCCGCGATGCGCTCGAGGGCGGCGCCGGCGTCGATGTGCTTACGGGAGGCAAGGGCGCGGACCGCCTGACGGGTGGGGAGGGCAATGACGTGTTTATGTACGCCCAGCGGCAAGACAGTTATGCCAGCAGCACCGGAACTACCTTCGACCGACTCCTCGACTTCACTCCTGGGCACGACCAGCTCGACCTGGCCACGCTGGGCTTGCGCGGGTTGGGGGACGGGCATGACGGCACGGTGCAGCTGGTCTACAACAGCACCACGGGCGCCAGCTACCTGCAAAGCCTGGACGTCGATACCGATGGCTACCGCTTCAAACTGGGGCTGAGCGGCGACTACACCGACCGCCTCACCGATGCCGACTTCTTCGGTCGACAGGACGGCACCCGCGCCTCCGATACCCTGGCTGCCGAGCGCCACAACGGCGAACTCTTGGTCGGCCATGGCGGCGAAGACACCCTGAGCGGCGGGGTTGGCAATGATCGGCTGGAAGGTGATGCAGGCGCGGACCATTTGAGTGGCGGCACCGGACATGACGTTTTCGTGTACAAAAACCTGACCGACAGTTACACAAATGAAGCCAGCCATACCCAGCACCTGGATGTGCTGTCGGACTTCAAGACGGTCGAAGGCGATTTGATCGACGTTTCCGCGCTGGGTTTTACCGGCGTGGGGGACGGCCATGATGGCACGCTGAAGGTTACCGTGGAGGCCATCACGGGCCACGCGACCGTTGAATCCCTGGACACCGACACCGCCGGAAACCGTTTTGTACTGACCTTTGAAAATGCCTACCCTGACGGCCTCATCTCAGGGGGCGGCTACGCGCTCACCGACGCGTTTATCCTCGCGCCACATACCCCGCAAACGGGCCTTGGCGATGTGCCCAACCAAGGTACATTGCTGGATGATGTAGTCATGGGGAATGATCAGGATAACGTGTTGCATGCCGGCGCCGGTGACGACGTACTGATCGGCGCTGGCGGTGCTGACAAGCTCTACGGCGAGCCTGGCGCCGACACCTTTCTGTATCAGCGCGTCAGCGACAGCTACAGCGGCACGGCGGACCTGATCGAGGATTTTCTGGTGTCCGCTGACCGGATCGACGTTTCGGCGTTGGGGTTCACAGGCCTGGGGGATGGCAAGGCCGGGACACTCGCGTTGAGCTACAGCGCGACCAGTGACCGCACCTATCTACAGGCAAATGAACTCGACAGCGACGGGCACAGCTTCCGCGTCGGCCTCGCGGGGGACTTTCGCGAGGCCTTCACGGCGCAGAATGTGCTTTTTTCTGTCACGGCCCCCGTCGCGCAGGCGGCCATTGATGACGCCGGTGTACCGCTCCAGCACGCTGAGGTCACCGTGCTAGGGCTGGCCGAGGCGCAGCGTGCCGTGGCTGCGTGACCTCACGTCAATCGCTAGACGATATCGTCCACCACGCCACCGTCAACCCGCAACGCGGCGCCGGCGGTGGCGCTGGCTTGGGGAGAGCACACATACACGATCATATTGGCCACCTCCTCAGTGGTCGCCACGCGCTGGATGATCGAGGTGGGGCGGTGTTCCTTCACGAAGTCAGCCGCCACTTCCTCCACCGGCTTGCCGGTACGTTCAACCTCGCTGCGCAGCATGCCTGCCACGCCGTCGGACAGGGTTGGCCCCGGCAATACGCTGTTGACTGTCACGCCGCTACCGGCCACGCGCTTGGCAAGGCCTCGCGAAAGGGCAAGCTGCGCGGTCTTGGACAAGCCGTAATGGATCATGTCCACGGGAATGTTGAGCCCGGATTCGGAGGAGACGAACACAACCCGGCCCCAGCCCTTGTCGACCATGGCCGGGAGCAGTGCACGGCTCAGGCGCACGCCGGACATCACGTTGGTGGCCCAGTACTGGTCCCAGACCTCGTCGCCCGTTTCGAAAAAATCCTGGACGCCATAGATACCGGCGTTGTTGACCAGCACATCGATCGCGCCCGCGCCGCTGACCAATGTGGCCGCGCCCTCGGCGTTGCTCAGGTCGGCCGCGACGCCGGAGACCGAAACCCCGGGGACATCCGCCCGCAGCCGCGCGATAGCCTCGTTGATAGATTGGTCAGTGCGACCATTGAGCACCAAGCTGGCGCCCGCTCGCGCGAGCCCCTTGGCGATGGAATAGCCGATACCGCCCGTGGATGCGGTGACCAGCGCGCGTTTGCCGCTCAAGTCGATGTTCATCATGGCTCCTTTGGAGAGAGTGAGGACCAGGAGTAGTGGGTACGACGCCCGAACGCTGAAATGCACAGGTTCGGGCAGTCTAGCAGCGTCCTCACCCTGACCCTGGGCAACGATCACGTCATCGCGGGCGCGGGGTATTTCACCCCGCACCTGGCCAGGGCCAGGCAGCAAGCACCGCCCAGGAAGCACCCTGTGAATCAGGCGAAATTTGCGATCGGCTTGAACCACGGCACGAATGTAAACACCAGCCCGATAAGGGTGGCCGCCAACAGTGCTTTGATCGCAACGGGATTGAAGCCGTTGGTGTACCAGTATCGGCCGGTCAACGAAGCCATCGCCACGGTAGGTGTGCTGGAAGAAGTACGCAAGAGGTAGCCACCGGGTATGACGCCCATATCATTGCCTGCTTTGAAGGCCCAGGGCTGATGGCCGCGCGGGAATTGGCGCGTGGGCCGCTGATTGGCATAGCCCAAGCCGCGTTCCACCTCGCAAGCCTGATCTGCACCCGCTTCGCCGTGGTCACGACATTGACCCGTACCCGGGGGTCAGGCCTTACTCAGGTACTCCTCGGTAGAAATCACCTGCGCATAGGCAAAGTTCAGTGCCGCCATGAAGGCGGCATGCACATGGGCGGCGGGGACCGTGATGCCGTTGAACTCCAGGTCACGGCTGGCGCAGGCGTCATGAATCACCGTGACCGCATACCCCATGTCCGCGGCGGCCCGGGTGATTCCGTCGATGCACATGTGGCTCATCGCCCCAACCACTACCAATGCATCGACCTGCTGCTCATCCAGCAGCTGCTTGAGCTCGGTTTCGCGGAAGGAATTCACGAAGTGCTTGAGCACCACGGGCTCCTGGGGCTGGTTGAGTACCTGGGGGTGCAGCTGGGCGCCTTCGGAGTTCGGGGTAAAAAAGGGCGCGGCATCGCTGGTGAACTCATGGCGAATGTGGACCAGTGGTGCCCCGGCGGCGCGGGTGGCCTGGATTATCTTCGCGGCATTAGCGGCAGCCGCCTCGACGCCGACCAAAGGCCATTTGCCGCCAGGGAAGTAGTCGTTCTGGATATCCACTACGATAAGCGCTGATTTGGGCATGGCGGGTTCCTCATGAAGAATGTCATTGTCTGGGATACCAGTATCGAAGGTTTCCACGCTGGCGAGGATTGGCCGCACCGACATAATACGAGGGAAAACTGACAATGAGCGTGGAACGGGCAATCGCGGACATCGGGCTGCTGATGTACCCCGGATCACAAACCGCTGCGATTCATGGGCTTACGGACTTGTTCGAAGTGGCCAACCGCATAGCGGATGAGCTGGGCCCCTCGCATTTGCCGAGGCTGCGCGTGAGCCACTGGCAGGCTGATCACAATGCCGAGCCGCAGCGCGTGTTCGGCAGTTTCAGCGCGGCTGACACAGGGCCGCTGATTGCGGTGTTGATACCGCCGTCGCTCTCGGGCCTTCCCGGCACCGAGGCAATGGAGGGGTTGTCACGCTGGGTGCTGGCGCAGCATGCGGCGGGGGCCATCATAGGCACCGTGTGCCTGGGGGTATTTGTACTCGCTCAAACCGGCCTGCTCAATGGCCGCGCCGCTACTACCCACTGGAGCCAGGCAGGGGTTTTGAGCGAGCGCTACCCACAGGTCAGGGTGCATGCGGATAAACCCATCGTGGACGATGGCGACCTCATCACCACCGCCGGCTTGATGGCCTGGTCCGCCCTTGGCTTGCGCCTGGTCGAGCGTCTCCTGGGGCCAAGCATTGCCGCTGACACCGCGCGGTTTCTGGTGATCGAGCACAGCGGCAGCGCGCAGCAGTGCGGCGGCAACTTCGCGCCTGTCTTCGCCCATGGGGACGCAGCAGTGTTGAAGGTGCAGCATTGGCTGCAAAGCAGCGGGGCGCTGCAGGTTTCCATCGATGACATGGCACAGTGCGCGGGCCTTGAGCAACGCACGTTCCTGCGCCGCTTCCGGGCCGCCACCGGATTGAAACCCACCGAGTACTGCCAGCACCTACGGGTAGGGAAAGCGCGCGAATTGCTTGAGCTCACCAAGGGTACGGTCGATCACATCGCCTGGTGCGTGGGTTATCAGGACCCAGCGGCGTTTCGCGCGACCTTCAAGAAGATCACCGGCCTGGCCCCCAGCCAATACCGCAACAAATTTGGTGCCGGTGCTTTGGGCACGCGCGGGGCTGTCGAGCTTTGAACCACCCTGCGCCCGGCCTATTGCTCCAGCGGTGTGCCGGAGGCTGGCGCCGCGGCCCGCCGCAAGGTAATGCGTGTTAGCTCCGAAGGTACGCCGAGGCGCAGGGCGAAGCCGGGCCACAGGGCAGTGCCGTTGTTGACGTAGAGTTGCATGGCACCTACCTCATAAAAGCCGGAAACAAAGCCTTCGTTCGCATTGGCGACGACACGGTCGAGTACGCGGATCATCCCCCCATGGGTGTGGCCAGAGAGCTGCAACGCAACACCCTGGCTGGCCGCGAAGCGGGCATTACGCGGTTGATGGTCAAGCAGGATGACGGGTACCCCATTGGGGGCACCGGCCAGTGCCTGCCTGAGGTCGGGGCCGGGCAAGCTGGCGCGGGGCGCGCTGAGGTCCGTAACGCCGGCCAATACCAGCTGCGCCCCGTCACGTTCGATCACCGCGTGGCTGTTCTCGAGCCGTCTCATGCCTAGCGAGGCGAAGTGGCGCATCCAGGCGTCGTTGTCGAAAAAGTATTCGTGGTTGCCGGGTATCACATACACCCCGTCAGGGGCATGAAGGTTACGCAACGGCTCGATATCACGCACCCGCGCCGTGACCGGCCCGTCGATCAGGTCACCGGTAATCACGATCAGGTCCACGCCCAGCGCATTTGACCGCTCTACCACCGCACATGCCCATGGCTCGTCGAACAGCCGGCTGATGTGCAGGTCGGTGAGGTGCAGCAGCGTATAGCCATCAAATTGCGCCGGCAGGTTGCGGATCGCTACCTCGATGTCTTTCACTGGCGGCACCCGCAACGCTTGCTGCACCCCGATGCCAGCCAACACAATCGCGACGGTACCCACGGCGTAGCGCAGCGTGGCCGGAATCGTCAGCCACTGACGACGCACCAGCATTGTCAGCAACGCCCCGGCGTCGACGAGGATCTGCAGTAGCGCAATCAGCAGAATCGCGCCAAACGCCCAGTTGAACAGCACGACCAGCGGCCGAGGGAATTCGGGCGAGAATACGCTGCCGGACGAAAACCTGGCGAACAGGTGGTACTGGGAAGCGAGCACCAGCACCAGCGCACCAGCAAGCTTGGCCGGCCATGGCCAAGGCATGGGCCAGATGAACCGGACAATGACATACAGGCACGGCGCGCTGAACATCGCGTGGAACATACGGTTGCTCCTGGGAACGGTTGTGCGACAGCGCCCTGAAGGCCAGCGCGCTTCGCTGAAGAGATTGAGATCTACGTTCCCGGGTTTACGTTCAAGAGGGTGCGATGTGTCGGTGGCTTCGCCACGGCGCGTGCGAAGGTTCTATCCGGCGAGTGTGGCGATGGATGGCCGGCCCCATAGCCGGAGGCGGCTGACACCCCCGTCCGGGAACACGTTCAGCCGAACGTGCGTGATAGGGCCAAGCTTTTGCAGCTCTTGGGTGTAATGGTGTTCCCGGTCCATTTCCATCTTCTGCTCCGGGAGCAGCTCGCGCCAGAACAGGCTTTGCGTCTCGATCTGGTTGTCTGTGCCGCCTTTCACATACGCCGCCTGAATCGATAGGCGATCCGGGTAATTGCCCTTGTAATGCAAGGTGTCGACCAGCACGCTATCGACCTCACCGGGTACGCCTAACGCCACGATGACCCAGTCGTTACCCGGTGTGCGGCGCCGAGCGGTCTCCCAGCCTTCGGCCATTACCGCGGCGCGGCCAGGATTGATGATGTTGCCCATCTCGCCGTAATGCTGATCAGAGCAGGCAATGGCGCGCCCGCCATTGAGCGCAGCGCACAGGTCGACGTTTTCACCTTCCCCGATCAATCCCCAGTCCCGCTGAGGAATGCCGTATACCCGCAACCGGGCTACGCCGCCGTCCGGATAGATGTTGAAGCGCAAGTGGCTGTAAGTGTGATCACTGTCAATGGCGTGCCAATGATGGCTGTCACCCTGGAGTTCTACCGAAGGCAGGATTTGCGTCCATAAGGTGCCGTCGTCCGGATCACCGCTTTTTAGAAAGCAGCCTTCCAGCGAGGCTGATGGCGGAAAGTTGCCCGTAAAGAACGAGGTATCGATATCGACCCCTTTTATCTTGCCCGCCACCCCAAGGCGAATCACGGCGTGATCGTAGCCTTCGTGACGTTTGCGGCGAGATTCCCAGCCATCCATCCATTTGCCGTTGTCGTCGAATACACCACGCTTGAAGACCGGGGCTGTGTGTTGGAAAAGCCGGCTGACGTCGGCGAACCAGTCATCGGTCACGGACAATGCCACGGTGCCCAGGCGGGCATCGGCCAGGTTAAGAAGCTTGCTGAATGTCGCAGGAATATTGCTCATGTGCTTTCCAATGTCGCGAATCGAATGGCGTGGCTTCAGTGCTGTGCGGCTTTCACGTGGTCGGGCACCCACGGCCCTTTGACGCTGATGGCCAGGAAGGCCTGGTCGATCACTTGCAATGCCGCGTCTTTAGGCGTGTTGTCACCTTGGCCCTGGATGCTGACGATGTCCTGAGGGCACGCGGAGAACGCAACGAAACAGTCCATTTCCGCGCGCAGGGTGATGTAGTCACCGGGGTTGGTCACGGTCGGCAGGGTGGCCAGGCTGATGTTGTCCGGCTGCACGCGGATGTTCATAAAGATATTGAAAGACGCCAGGTTGCGCCGAGGCGGCGTCACGCCCAGCTCCAGCATGCCTTCGAACAAGTTGTCGCTGCAGTTTCGGTGGTATCCGGTACAGCCTAACAGCTCATAGCGGCGGCGGTCGCAGGCGGCCATGAAAGTATCGTGTACACCCGGCGAGGTATCTTCGACCAAGGTGAGGATGGGGTGACGGGCGCTGGTGACAAAGCTGTCGCCTATCACCGGGTTGAGGTGCTGTGTCCACACGCGCGTGGCTTCCATGCACATGTATTCTTCCAGGTCATAGGCATTCCAGGCCCAACAATCGACCACTTGGGTACCGTGGGTGTTGATTACCCGCACCGATTGCCCGGCCCTCAGGCGTACGGCCTTGCCATGGCCGGCGGGGATGGTGATTGCAGAAGGGGTTAACGTGGACATAAGTGGAACTCCAATTCGGATTCAAGCGATTCGATGGCGATTCAGGCGCCGCTCTATGCACCCCGCGGCGCTGTCGAGCAATAGGGTGATCAGCCAATAGGCGATGGCCACGACCAGGTAGATCTCCAGCGGCGCATAGCTTGTCGAGATGGCCTGCTTGGCGGCGTACATGAACTCTTCAACGCCCACTACCGAGAGCAATGCGGTGTCCTTGATCAGGCCGATCAGCAGGCCAACGGACGGCGGCAGAACGACCGGCAAGGCTTGTTTGAGCAATACATGGCGCAATGCCTGAAACGGCCGCAGGCCCAGCGCTGCGCTGGCCTCATATTGGCCCCGGGGGATCCCGGCGAACGCCGCGCGCAGCAGCTCGCCCATGTAAGGGCCGTAGTAGAGCGTCAGGGCTGTAACCCCAACGACGGGCGAGCTGAGGGTGATGCCGTACTCCGGCAAAATGAAAAACAGCAGGTAAATCAGCACCAGCATCGGCAGGCCGAGAATAAAATCGATATAGGCCCGCACGGTGCCCTGCAACCAGGGCTGACCTTTTTGCAGCGCCCAGGCGAGCACGGCGCCGAAGGCCAGCGCCGCGCAGGCCGATACCAGTGCCAGGCGCAGGGTGAGCCCCAGGCCGACGGCCAGGTCGGGAGCGTTGTCGACGATCGCAGACCAATCCATCAATGGCTCCTCGCGCGGTTGAAGCGCCGCTCCAGGCCACGGGCAAGCTTGAGGGTAGGCCAGCACACCAGTAGATAACCCGCCACTACTACCATCAGCACCGGCGTCGCCTCGAACGTACGGGCGATCACCAACTGCCCGGCATAGGTGAGCTCCGTGACCGCCACCACCGACGCAAGCGGGGTGGTTTTGACTACCAGCGTGAACTCGTTGACCAACGCCGGAAGGCTATTGCGCAACACCTGGGGTGAGGACACGTACCACCACAGCTGGAACGCGGAAAGCCCAAGCGCGTAGGACGCTTCACTCTGGCCGTGCGGCAAGCTGCGGTAATTGGCACGCAGAATCTCCGCCACATAGGCCGCGCTGTTCAGGCCGATGGCCAATACCGCGGCAAGCAAGGGTTTGCCGCCCAGCCCGATCAAGGGCAGGGAGAAAAACACGATGAACAACTGCACGATCGACGGCACGCCGCGCATCAGGCTGACGTACAAGTGCCCCAGGCCACGCCAGAACGGGGTAGCCCGGCCCCGTAGCCACCAGATCAGATGGCCGACGATAAAGCTGGTGACGGCCGACAGCACCGTGAGCTCCAGCGTGACCCATAGGCCTTTTGCCAGATCGGGCAGGGCGCCGAGCACTTGCACGTAGGAACTCATGGCCTACACCGGGAAATCGGTCAGGTCTTCGGCCACCCACAACTCCACCGCGCCGGGCCGATCGTTGCCACGGATGCCCGTGCAGCAGGTCGAGACCACGAACAGCGTGTCGAGCACCACGCGGCAGGTCACGGCGTCGCCGGCCTTCACCGTAGAGGGTTGCGCAGACAACGTACCCTTTTGATCCAGGTGCACGTTCATGAACAGGTTGATTGGGTCGGGCAATTTAGGCTGCTGCCGGCCCAGCCGCTGCAGCTCGGCCTGCAATGCCTCGACACAGCCGAGCTGACCGGCATAGCCGTTGGCGGTGAGAAAGGCCGTGGTAGAGGCGGGCAGCAACAGGTCATGTTTGCCGACGCTGTCCTTGCCTAGCACCATCACCGGGCGGCGGCGATTGTTGACCAGGCGCATGCCGGCAGTGAGCACGTAGGCGTTGCTGAACACGCGGGTGTGGTGAACCGAAAGGTGAACGCTCGGGTCGGCCTCGCTGAAGCCGAACAAGCTGGCGACAGCGCCGTCCTCCACTGCGGTAATGCGCAACAGCTGCCCGCGCTTGACCAGGATCGAACCGGCGCTGCCCGCCTCAACATGGGTGACTCGGACGGGCAGCGGCTCCCGATCGTGGCTGGGGTCTTTCATCAAAAGCATGGGGCTGTCCTCAGGCGGAAAGGGGCTGATCGTCCGAAACAACGATATCGATCGGTGTCACCAGCAGGCCATTGCCGGGAATGATGTCCTGGGGGCAGGATGACACGGCGCACACCAGGTCCTTCAGGGCACGGAAGACGATACGGTCGCCGGCCCTGCTGATCGGGTCGGTGACCTGCATGCGGCAGTCGGCGGTCACGGGGCCGTTCTGAAACAGGTTGAAAGGTTCCGGGACGTTCACCGGCAACACGCCGTAATGGCGAAGGCCTTCGTGCAGGTTGTCCAGGCAATTGCGGTGGCCATCCACGCCGAAATCAACGCTGAAGCGAGTGCAGTCGCAGGCGGGGACGTTGGCGTCGTGTACACCGACCGTATCGTGGAGCACTTCGAGCAATGGCTCGTCGGCATTCGAATACAGGCTGTCGCCGACGTTGAAGAACAGCGAATCCAGGCGGCGGCGGGTATGGGTGGGAGACAGGTATTCGCCCGGCTGGCCGTTGACGATGGCGACGAAATCGGCCGCTTGCTGACCGTCACGGTCAATCACCGTAACGTACTGGCCACGGCGGACTTCGAAGGTTCGACCGTGCCCGGCCGGCACCTGAACGTGCGTAGAGGGGGATGACATGGGCCGTCTCACTTGGCAGGAATGAAATCGCTGGAGGGCAACTCGAAGGTCACGCCCAGGTACTGCTGCTGCAATGTCTGAAGTGCGCCGGAGGCTTTCATGGCGATGATCTGATCGCTGATCACTTTGTTCAGCCGGGTGTCGTCCTTGCGGGTCGCCCAGCTGATCCATTGGCTGGCCCCCAACTCGCCCACTTGACGCAGGTTATCAGGGTGCTGCTTGAGCAGGCTGCCCAAAACGGTGATGTCATCGAGGATGAAATCGGCGCGCTTGGTCATCAATGCCGAAAGGGTTTGGTCGACACTGTCCACGCCCACGATCTTGATAGGCGCAAGGCCTTTGGCCTTGAGGTCCACGTTGAATTGCTTGACCAGCTGTTCAGGTGCGGAGGTGGTTTTGACCGCGGCGCTCAGGCCGGCAAGGCTGTCGACGTTCAGGCTCGAGGGGGCGAGGCGCGTGTCGTCAGCGCGGGTCATCACGGCATTCACGCTCTTGCCGAAGGGGGCAACGAACAGCACCTTGTTCGCACGCTCGGCGGTGACGTTCAAGGACGAACCCTCGGCATCCACCGACCCCGAAATCAAAGCAGGAATGATGCCACTGAAGGCCATCTTCTGGTACACGACCTTCACCCCAAGTGTCTTGGCAACCTCGGCCATGATCGCGGGCGTATAGCCAGTGATGGCGCCGCTGTCATCGGTGTACTCGTAGGGGGCAAAGGTGGGGTCGATGGCAACGACCAACGTGCCGCGCGCTTTCACGTCGTCCAGCGTATCGGCTGTGGACAGTGGGGCATGCAGGCTGACAGCGAGCGCTGCGGCGACCAGCGAAAATGGAGGACCGGCGAACAGTTTTTTCATGATAGCGCCTTGGGTAGGGTGGGTTGACCCAAGGGGTATCGCAGGTTCTGTGCCACTATCTGGCAGGGCACTCTAAGAAAGTCATGAAACTGGCGGAAACACAGGTTTCTCAGGGTATTTTCATGAAACAAGGGTTTCAGCAGCTAAGGTGAGCGCCTCTCGTTTTGAACCCTGAATGCGCCAGGAAGGGGCGCGCGAGCACTTGATTGGTGCCGCTTGCCCTTGTTGCTTCATTCGAGTTCGCCCAATTCCTGGTGCAACACTTCAGCTTGTGCCAAGTGGGTGGACTTGTCGCCAGCCAGCTCCTTGCCCACCAACGAACACAGCAGGTTGGTGATGCCGGAA
>Ga0265797_10000565_pt1 | contig 67380 bp, 62 predicted proteins | sample P2T30metagenome_FD_192433 | JGI IMG/M metagenome (GOLD analysis project Ga0265797, IMG submission 192433) | Plant litter microbial communities from East Loma Ridge, Irvine, California - P2 T30 | ecosystem: Environmental > Terrestrial > Plant litter > Unclassified | place: USA: California...
TTGGTTAAAAGCCAACTGCTCTACCAACTGAGCTAACGACCCAAAAATGGTCGGGGTGAGGGGATTCGAACTCCTGACATCCTGCTCCCAAAGCAGGCGCGCTACCGGACTGCGCTACACCCCGAAGTTGGCTCCGCGACCTGGACTCGAACCAGGGACCCAATGATTAACAGTCATTTGCTCTACCGACTGAGCTATCGCGGAACTACATACAACGGTACAACTGGTACTACGTTACAGCTTCCGAAGGGTTCGGCCTTCGTCTCAACCTGCGGCGCGTATCGCTACGTTCGCTTGTCTGAGGCGCGCCATTCTACACCTTCGTTTCACCCTGTCAACCCCTGTTTTAGCAGTAAGATGCTGATTTCCATCTTTTTTCTGCCACCGGTAAAACCGGCTTACCCAAGGACGTCTGGAGCGGGGCGCATGATATAGAACATCGCCAGCGCGTGCAAGGGGTCTGCGCGCACTGGCGTCATTCCGGTCAGGCGAACACAATTTCCTCGCCTTCCACCTTCGCCTGGATCGAGCTGCCGGGCAGGAACGCCCCGCTCAGAATCAACTGCGCCAGCGGGTTTTCAATCCAGCGCTGGATGGCGCGCTTCAATGGCCGCGCGCCATACACCGGGTCGTAGCCAACCGCGATCAGCTTATCGAGGGCCTCATCGCTGAGCTCCAGTGCCAGGTCGCGTTCGGCCAACCGGCTGCGCAGCCGCCCCAGCTGGATTTGCGTGATCCCGGCGATCTGCTCGCGCCCCAAGGGTTCGAAAATCACCACTTCATCCACCCGGTTGATGAACTCGGGCCGGAAGTGCGAGCTCAGGGCATCCATCACAGCAGCCCGTTGCGCCTCGCGGTCCCCTACCAGGTCCTGAATCCGCGCCGAGCCCAGGTTGGAGGTCATCACCACTACCGTGTTGCGGAAGTCCACGGTGCGGCCATGGCTGTCAGTTAGCCGCCCATCCTCGAGCACCTGCAGCAGGATGTTGAAGACGTCCGGGTGCGCCTTCTCCACTTCATCCAGCAACACCACGGAGTACGGCTTGCGCCGCACGGCCTCGGTCAGGTAGCCCCCTTCTTCGTAGCCTACATAGCCTGGAGGCGCGCCGATCAGCCGGGCCACCGAATGCTTCTCCATGAACTCGGACATGTCGATGCGCACCATGGCTTCTTCGGTGTCGAACAGGAACTCAGCGAGCGCCTTGCACAGCTCGGTCTTACCCACGCCGGTTGGGCCCAGGAACATGAACGAGCCGCTGGGGCGGTTAGGGTCCGACAGCCCGGCGCGGGAGCGGCGCACGGCGTTGGAGACCGCGACCACAGCCTCGTTCTGGCCGATCACGCGTTTGTGCAGCAAGCTTTCCATCTTGAGCAGTTTTTCCCGCTCGCCTTCCAGCATCTTCGAAACGGGGATGCCGGTCCACTTGGACACGACTTCAGCAATCTCTTCCTCGGTCACCTTGCTGCGCAACAGCTGGTTTTCGGTTTTGCCATGCTGGTCGACCATTTGCAGGCTGCGCTCCAGATCCGGGATGATCCCGTATTGCAGCTCGGCCATGCGGCTGAGGTCGCCCCGGCGGCGCGCCGCTTCCAACTCTTGCCGGGATTGCTCGATCTTTTGCTGGATCTGCGCCGAACCTTGCACCTCGGCTTTTTCCGACAACCACACTTCTTCAAGGTCAGCGTATTCACGCTCCAGCCGGGCGATGTCCTCGGTGAGCTTCTCCAGGCGCTTGCGAGCGGCTTCGTCCTCTTCCTTCTTGAGGGCCTGGGATTCGACTTTCAGCTGAATCAGTCGACGCTCCAGGCGATCGAGTTGCTCAGGCTTGGAATCGATTTCCATGCGAATGCGGCTAGCCGCTTCGTCGATGAGGTCGATGGCCTTGTCTGGGAGCTGACGGTCGGTGATATAGCGATGGCTGAGCTTGGCCGCGGCAATAATGGCGCCGTCGGTGATGGCAACCTTGTGATGCACCTCGTAGCGTTCCTTGAGGCCACGCAGGATCGCGATGGTGTCTTCCTCGCTCGGCTCGTCCACCAACACCTTCTGGAAGCGCCGCTCAAGGGCCGCATCCTTCTCGATGTACTGGCGGTATTCGTTGAGCGTGGTAGCGCCCACACAGTGGAGCTCACCACGCGCCAGCGCTGGCTTGAGCATATTGCCCGCATCCATCGAGCCTTCACCCTTGCCGGCGCCGACCATGGTGTGCAGCTCGTCGATGAACAGAATGACCTGCCCTTCCTGCTTGGAAAGTTCATTGAGCACCGCCTTGAGGCGCTCCTCGAACTCGCCGCGGAACTTGGCGCCGGCGATCAACGAGCCCATGTCCAACGACAGCAGCCGTTTGCCCTTGAGCCCATCCGGCACTTCGCCGTTGATGATGCGCTGCGCCAGCCCTTCGGCGATGGCGGTCTTGCCCACGCCAGGCTCACCGATGAGTACCGGGTTGTTCTTGGTGCGGCGCTGCAATACCTGCACGGTGCGGCGGATTTCGTCGTCGCGGCCGATCACCGGGTCCAGCTTGCCTTCTTCGGCGCGGCGGGTAAGGTCCACGGTGTATTTTTCCAGCGCCTTGCGCGACTCCTCGGCGTTGGGGTCATTCACCGCTTCGCCGCCGCGCAGGTTATTAATAGCGTTTTCAAGCGCCTTCTTGCTCACGCCCTGCCCGAGCAACACCTTGCCTACTTTGGTGTTCTCGTCCATGGCGGCAAGTAGCACCAGCTCGCTGGAAATGAACTGGTCACCTTTCTGCTGTGCCAGGCGGTCGGCCTGATTAAGCAGGCGCGCCAGCTCCGGCGACATGTTCACATCGCCGGTGGGGTTCTGGATCTTCGGCAGCCGGTCTAGCTCCTTGGCGAGCTCTTTACGCAAGCCAGCTACATCGAAGCCCACTTGCATCAGCAGTGGCTTGATAGAACCGCCCTGCTGGTCAATCAACGCCTGCAACAGGTGCGCGGGCTCAATGGCGGGATGATCTAGCCCCACCGCCAGGGATTGGGAGTCGGACAGCGCCAACTGCAATTTACTGGTTAAACGGTCTATACGCATGGATAGTCCTTCCTGAAAAAGGCAGGCCGGAGCGATACCCAACTCCGCATAGATGACAAGACAACCTGCCCGAGATACCGGTTAGATAGGGGCGATTGTTCAAGATTCAAGCAGCAGGCGCCGAACACTGGCTGTGGGAGGGGGCTTGGCCCGCGAACATGGCGGACCGGCTGGAGATTCGAGCAGTGCTTGCTGAGGGCGACGCGCACTCACGCTGGGCCTCTCGCATTCAGCCAGCGACGAATATAGCCCACGACCTCCAGCATACCGGCCTCGGTGTCCAAAAGGTCCAATGGCCGTTTATTGCCAAAATGCTGGTTGACCGTCTCAAGCCATTTGAAAGCCTTGCCGCGATCCCCACAAATGGGTATCGCGGCCATCAAGACCTTTTCCAAAAGGTTCGGCCTCGCGTACCAGCTTTCTGGCTTCACCGTTGGCCGCCGCCCCAAGATGACCCGAGGTAGCTGGCAATCCGACAATTCCGCTTGAGTGATATGGGTGCGTACCCAGTGAGCGAAGCTGGCCAACTCCGTGTTGGGTACCCGCTGATGGCGAGAAGTAGGGACGACCAAACCGATGCGAACGCTCGTTAAGCCCCGAATCATCTTCAAGGCAGGGGCGATATCTGTATCGTTCGTGACAATTACGGCTTGGTCGACATTACCCACCATAGCGTCATGGAAGGCATGTAGGGCCAAATTGACGTCGCTCTGTTTTTCCTCGACTTTCCAGGCTTGAACCTCCTCACAATCGCGCGGCGCACGGTGCAAAGCGGCTGGGTTTACTACCCGGACTTTCATTTGATTGGGGGCGTAATAGCCTTCTATCACTTCGACTCGGTCAGGGTATGTCTTGCGAAGGGCGGTGTAGTAGCGCGCCTGAGATGACACCGAATCTGAGCTACGAGCTACATTTTGAAGAATCTTCGCAGTAAAAAACTTGATGGCGGGAGGGGCTGCCAGACAGAACGAACCAGGGCAACCCTGGGCATCGGTGAGATACACCGAGGGTAGTATCCGGCGCTCAAAGAGCGAAAGCAGATCCAACCATTTATAGGGTGTTCCCTTCAGGCAGCCGTAATATAGGTTGTAACCATCTACATAAACCCGCGTGCGCAGGGGCTTAACTATCCGCGCTCCTTGCATGGGGTTACTCCAGAAACGAAAAAACCGGCTTTCGCCGGCTTTTTCCCCCTCCAACCTGATGGCCAAGCCACACTGGTCATGAGGGTTAGTTGTTGAAATGAATTCTGCCTTCGCAGGCGCCGAGAGGCAAGGAGTTTGTCAGCACGCCTGGGCGGAATCAGTAGTGCATGTATATCAAAGAATTACGCGACGCCGGTTCCTTCGCCAGCCAACCACACCAACGAAGCGAACCGCCCGGTACGCGCCGCGCGGCGGTAGGAGAACCATCGCGGGTCGGTGACGGTGCACAAGCCGCCACCATACACGGCATGCACGCCAACAGCCCCAAGCCGGAGGCGCGCCAGGGCGTAGATGTCCGCCATCAGCTTGCCCGGTTGCTGCCCAGGAACGAACGCGGCGGCCGCCTCGCTGTGCTGGGAGGTGAAGGCATCGCGCACTTCCTCCCCTACTTCGAACGCACCGGGGCCGATCGCCGGGCCGAGCCACACGAGAATATCCTCGGGCGGCGCGTCGAAGCTGGCAACGGTTGCCTCAAGCACGCCATTGGCCAACCCGCGCCAACCCGCGTGAGCGGCGGCGACGCGTGTGCCGGCGCGGTCGGTGAAGAGCGCGGGCAGGCAATCGGCGGTCATGGCCGCGCAGGCGATGCCCGGAGTGGAAGACCAACTCGCGTCGGCCTCCGGATGCCGCGTGGGGTCGGCCTCTACCACGGTAATGCTGTGCACCTGACGCAGCCAGGCGGGCTGGATGGCGTGCAGCTCGGCCAGCCGTCGGCGGTTTTCAGCCACGGCAGCGGGGTCATCGCCCACATGGTCGCCCAGGTTGAGGCTATCGAACGGCGCCTGGCTGACCCCGCCGGCGCGAGAAGTGACACAGGCCCGCACGTTGCCGGGCGCGGGCCAGTCCGGCAGAAGCAGGCTGCCGGCCAGGGGGGTCATCCGACGAAGGCCTCACGATCCTGCTTGAGCAGGGACGTGAGCCAGACAAAATCGTCGGGCAAGGGCGATTCCCAACCCATGCGCTCGCCGGTGGTCGGATGGTCCAGCTCCAGGAAGCGGGCATGCAGCGCCTGGCGGGGGAATGTTTTCAGCGCGTCGACCAGGCTGGCGCTCGCCGCCGGCGGAATGCGGAAACGACCGCCATAGACCGGGTCGCCGACCAACGGGAAGCCCACATGGGCCATGTGCACGCGGATCTGGTGGGTACGGCCGGTTTCCAGCTTCACCCGCACATGGGTGTGGGAGCGGTAACGGTCCAGTACGCGGTAGTGACTGACCGCCGGCTTGCCGTTGTCCATCACGCCCATGCGCTGGCGCTGGGTACCATGACGGCCAATGGGGGCGTTGATCTTGCCACCGGCGGTGACCACGCCCACTACCACGCACTCATAGATGCGGCTGACGCTGCGCTTTTGCAGCTGGGCGACCAGTTGCGTCTGCGCCTGCAGGGTTTTGGCGACCACCATCAGGCCGGTGGTGTCCTTGTCCAGCCGGTGCACGATACCCGCGCGAGGCACGTTCACGATGTCCGGCACATGGTGCAACAGGGCGTTGAGCAAGGTGCCGTCGGCATGGCCAGCGGCCGGGTGAACCACCAGGCCCGCAGGCTTGTTGATCACCAGAATCTGGTCGTCCTCATAGACGATATCCAGTTCGATATCCTGGGCGACCCATTCGCCCTGCGCTTCCTGCTCGGCTTCGAGGGCCAGCACGGCGCCGCCGTGCACCACGTCGCGCGGGCGCAACACGGCGCCGTCAACGGTCAGGCGGCCTTCCTTGATCCAGGCGGACAGGCGTGAACGGGAAAATTCCGCGAACAGTTGCGCGGCGATCTGGTCGAGGCGCTGGCCTCCCAGGTCGGGGGTGACTTCGGCGCTAAGCCGGATGATCTCAGACATGCTTGGCTACACAGGGAAACAGCGCGACCGCACAGCCTTTGGTTTCAGCTGCGCGCTTGTGGTTAAATACGGCGTCTTTCGCCCCGGAGGTTCGCGGGGCGCTCATCATAACAGGACGGCCGCGCCCAAGACAGCGGCCGTTAAGGGACGCAAGCCGCCATGCAAGTGAAACACCTGCTGCTGATCGCCATTGTCGGCCTTACCGCCGCCTGTTCGTCGAACAAGGAAGTGGTCGACGAGAACCTGAGCGAAGCCGAGCTGTACCAGCAGGCCCAGACCGACCTGGATAACCACAGTTATACCAGTGCAACGGCCAAGCTCAAGGCGCTGGAATCCCGCTACCCGTTCGGTCGCTACGCCGACCAGGCTCAGCTGGAGCTCATCTACGCGAACTACAAGAACGCCGAGCCCGAGGCCGCCAAGTCCGCCGCCGAGCGTTTCATTCGCCTGCACCCCCAGCATCCGAACGTCGATTACGCCTACTACCTCAAGGGGCTCACGTCTTTTGACCAGGACCGCGGCATCGTTGCCCGTTTCCTCCCGCTGGACATGACCAAGCGTGACCCGGGCGCCGCTCGGGATTCGTACAACGAGTTCGCCCAGCTGACCAGCCGCTACCCGAGCAGCCGCTACTCGCCCGACGCCAAGCAGCGCATGATCTACCTGCGCAACCTGCTGGCCGCCTACGAAATCCACGTTGCCCATTACTACATCACGCGCCAGGCCTACGTGGCCGCGGCTAACCGTGGCCGGTACGTGGTGGAAAACTTCCAGGAAACCCCCGCCGTGGGTGATGGCCTGGCGGTAATGGTTGAAAGCTACCAGCACCTGCACCTGGATGATCTTGCCGACACCAGCCTGCAAACACTGAAGTACAACTATCCGGACCACCCCAGCCTCCAGGACGGCCAGTTCACGCCGCTCAAGGAAGAGGCGGACAACCGTTCGTGGCTCTCCAAGGCAACACTGGGCCTGATCGAAGGCGATGACACGCCACCACCGCCAAGCGAAAGCCGCGCCAATCAGGAGCTGGCCAAGCAGTATCAGGACGCCAAGGACAACATCCCACGCGAACTGCGCCCGGCGGATGAAGGCGGCACCGCCGACGAGCAGCCGGCGGAAAGCGCCGAGCCCACGCCACACCGCTCGTGGTTCAGCCGCCTGACTTTCGGCCTGTTCGACTGATCCGCGTTGCACCGGTCGCTCCCGCAAGGGGAGCGACCACGCTGGCCCTCCCCCGCTTCCCTTGGCTACACTGCGCGCTCCTTCTTGCAGAAGCCCCTCCATCATGATTCGCCTGCTCTTCTGGATCGCCATCATCGCTGTCGCCGTGTGGGCGTGGCGTACCTTCAAGGCGCCCAAGGCCCAACCGCCACGCGCTTCCGGCAATACCTTGCCCATGGTCCGCTGCGCGCAATGTGGCGTGCACCTGCCGAGCGATCGCGCGCTGGCCAGCGGCACGAACTGGTACTGCAGCCGCGCCCACCTGGAGCAAGGGCCCGCCCGGCGTGACCACTGAGACCTCCGCCAGCGGGAAGGCCCAGGCGCGGCGGATGCTGCGGCTGTATCACCTGTATCGCCTGGTGATCGGCATCAGCCTGGTATTGCTGATTTCCAGTGACATGGACAACCGCTTGCTGGAGCTGGCTGACGGCCAGCTGTTCCGAATGGGCAGCTGGCTGTACCTGGTGTTCAACCTGCTGGTAGCGCTCACCTTCGGCAACGCTCACCGCTCCGCCAAGGTGTTCAGCCTGTCCACGGCCGACGTGATTCTGCTGGCGGGCCTGTTCTACGCCGGCGGCGGCACCGCCAGTGGTATAGGCAACCTGATGATTGCCTCGGTGGCGATGAGCAACCTGTTGCTGCGGGGTCGGCTCGGGCTGCTGATCGCCGCCTTGGCCTCCATCGGTATCATTTACCTCACCTTCTACCTGAGCTTCACCCGCCCTTCCGCCGCCAACGATTACGTTCAGGCCGGCTCGCTGGGCGTGCTGTGCTTTGCCGTGGCGTTGATCGTGCAAGGCCTCAGCCACTTGCTGCGCACCAGCGAAACCTTGGCCGAGCAACGTGCCAGCGACGTGACTAACCTCGAGGAGTTGAACGCGCTCATCCTGCAGCGCATGCGCACCGGGATCCTGGTACTGGACGCCCAGCATCGCGTACAGCTGGCCAACCAGGGCGCGCTGGCGCTGTTCGGCAAGCCTGTGCTTAGCGGTCAGCTGATCAGCGTGCACGCCCCCGATCTGATCGAACGCCTTTTGCAATGGCGGGTGAACCCGGCGTTGCGGGTCAAGAGCGTCAAGCTACAGGCCGATGGCCCGCCGGTGCAGGTGAGCTTCATCGCCCTGAGCCGCGGCGCCGGCCAGCAGACACTGGTATTCCTCGAAGACCTTTCGCAGATTGCCCAGCAGGCGCAGCAACTCAAGCTTGCGGCGCTGGGCCGATTGACCGCGGGTATCGCCCATGAGGTTCGCAATCCATTAGGCGCTATCAGCCATGCCGGCCAGCTGCTACAGGAATCCGAGGCGCTGAACGACCCTGACCGCCGGCTGGTGCAGATCATCCTGGATCAATCCAAGCGCATGAACCTGGTAATCGAAAACGTGCTGCAGCTCTCCAGGCGGCGCCCGGCCGAACCCGAAATGCTTGATCTTTGCGCCTGGTTGAACGCGTTCGTGAACGAGTTCATGGCAACAGCGCCCAGCCATCATCGATTGCATGCGCAGATTGCCGAAGGCTCGATCGAAACCCGTATGGACCCACACCACCTCACCCAGGTCGTCACCAACCTGGTACAGAACGGTTTGCGCTATAGCGGCCTGAATCACACGCAGGCGCAGGTGTGGTTGAAGCTGGGAATAGAACGCGCCAGCGGCCTGCCCATACTGGACGTGGTGGATGACGGCCCGGGCATCGCCCCGGAAAAGCTCCAACACATCTTTGAGCCATTCTTCACTACCGAAACAAAAGGCACTGGGCTGGGTCTGTATATTTCTCGGGAGCTGTGCGAAGGCAACCGCGCTCACCTCGATTATCGGCCAGGCGCACAGGGCGGCAGTTGCATGCGTATTACCTTCGCTCACGCTCGAAAACAGGCCTGAACATGACGCCACGACAGAAGATTCTGATCGTCGATGACGAACCCGATATCCGCGAGCTGCTCGAAATCACCCTCGGGCGCATGAAGCTGGAGACCCGAGGGGCGCGCAACCTCAAGGAAGCCCGGGAATGGCTTGGCAAGGAGGCCTTCGACCTCTGCCTGACCGACATGCGCTTGCCCGATGGCACCGGGCTGGAACTGGTGCAGTACATGCAACAGCGCCACCCCAACCTGCCAGTGGCCATGATCACCGCCTATGGCAATGTGGATACGGCGATCAATGCCTTGAAGGCTGGCGCGTTCGATTTCCTTACCAAACCCGTGGACCTGCCCCGCTTGCGTGAACTGGTCGCCACCGCCTTGCGCCTGGTGACCCGGGCCAGCGAGGCGGGGCCGGCCGATGACCGATTGCTGGGCCAATCGCCGCCCATGCAAGCGTTGCGCAAGCAGATCGCCCGGCTGGCGCGCAGCCAGGCGCCGGTTTATATCAGTGGGGAGTCTGGTACGGGCAAGGAATTGGTCGCCCGGCAGATTCACGAACAAGGCCCACGCTGCGAGCGGCCGTTCGTGCCGGTGAACTGCGGGGCCATCCCTACCGAACTGATGGAAAGCGAGTTCTTCGGCCATCGCAAGGGCAGCTTCAGCGGCGCGGTGGAAGATAAGCCGGGATTATTTCAGGCAGCGGATGGCGGCACGCTGTTCCTCGATGAAGTGGCCGACCTGCCCTTGGCGATGCAGGTCAAACTACTGCGCGCGATTCAAGAGAAGGCCATTCGCAGCGTGGGCGGGCAAAGCGAAGTGGTGGTGGACGTGCGGGTGCTGTGCGCCACCCACAAGGATTTGGCTCAGGAAGTCCAGGCTGGCCGCTTCCGCCAGGATTTGTATTATCGGCTGAACGTGATCGAGTTGCGGGTGCCGCCGCTGCGCGAACGCCGCGAGGACATCGACGTGATCGCCCAATGCGTGCTCAAGCGCCTCGCCGCCAGCAGCGGCCTGCCCCCCGCGCGGCTGGCCGCTGACGCACAGGCCACGTTGCGCCAGTACCGATTCCCAGGCAACGTGCGAGAACTTGAGAACATGCTCGAGCGTGCCTATACGCTGTGCGAAAACGACACCATCGAAGCGGCTGACCTGCGCCTGGAAGACACCGCCCCGCTTCGTGAGAGTGGTGAACATAGCCTGGCCGAGGTGGACAACCTTGAGGATTACCTGGAGAACATCGAGCGCACGCTGATCCTCCAGGCGCTGGAGGAAACCCGCTGGAACCGCACCGCCGCGGCCCAGCGGCTGAATATGTCGTTCAGATCGATGCGCTATAGGCTGAAAAAGCTGGGGTTGGAATAGCGACCCGTGTTCATTCCCGGGCTACGCCCGGTCCCCACGGGCTCATCGCACGCTGTTGGAGCAAGCGCAGCGGCAGGCGCAGCTCGCGAACAGTAATCTAAAGCGTAAACACTGGCTGATACGGCGCCGGGTCTACAATCGGCGCCCGGCCCAGCATCAGGTCCGCCAATAACTGGCAAGACGCCGGCGCCAGCACCAGCCCATTGCGGTAGTGTCCGCAGTTGAGCCACAGCCCCGGGTGACTGCTGACCGGCCCAATGAAAGGAATACCCTCCGGCGACCCAGGCCGCAGCCCTGCCCAATGCCCGACCTGCTCGGCATCTCGCAATGCCGGGAGCAACGCTTGCGCCGATGCCCTGAGGCTCGCTAACGCCTGCTCCGTCGGGGTTTTGTCAAAACCTGCGTGTTCCAGTGTACTGCCCACCAGAATGTGGCCGTCACGCCGAGGGATGGCGTACCGCGTGCGCGCGAGCACCATGGCGGGCAGAAAATCTTCGGCGCACTTGAACAGGATCATCTGGCCTTTCACTGGCTGAACAGGCAGCGCCAGCCCGAGGGTACCCAGAAGCTCACCGCTCCAGGCGCCAGCGGTAAGCACCACCTGATCAGCGCGCACTTCGCCTGCTTCGGTGCGTACACCGCGAATGCTGCCCTGCTCCTCGATAAAACCGGCGACAGGCAGGTGCTCGCGCAGCGTTACGTTGGGCATTGCCTCCAAAGCCGCTCGAAGTGCCTTTACCAACCGTGGATTACGCACATTGGCCACGTCCGCCATGTGGATACCATGGCTAAAGCCCGGGCCAAGCGGGGGGACCTTACGGTAGATGTCGGCCATCGGCACTTGGCTCAGCGGCCGCGCCTGAGACCTTGCCCACGCAAGGGCTTGCGCTTCATCGTCGAGGTCGAGCCAGTACAGGCCGGTCACGTGAACTTCAGGGTCCACGCCCGTGCGGCCGAAGAGATGGTCCCCCAGCTGTGGGTAAAAATCCTGCGACCAGTGGGCCAAGGCGGTGACCGCCGGGCTGTAGCGCCAAGGGTACAAAGGCGAAACGATACCGCCGCCCGCCCACGAGGCTTCCCTCCCGGCCTGCTGGCGATCCAGCACGGTTACGCGGGCGCCAGTGTTGGCCAGGTTGAGAGCCGTGAGCAGGCCGATCACGCCAGCGCCAACGATCAGGATGTGTTCTTTATTCATTTCGCTCTCGGTCGGTTCAGCGGCCCCAGCAGTACGCCGTGGTGACGCCGCCGGTCAAGGTCGGATTATTCCGCCGGCCGGTTTGATCGATGGTGAAGCTGCCGCACACATCACTGGCCATCATGGTGTTGTTCACCGGCGTGGCGGTGATGGTAAAGCTTTGGGGCTCGCGATTTATTCCAACGTTGTACCAGGCGTTGCCTTTCGGCAGGACATAATCGGTCACACCCTCTTTCGCTGTGTACTGGCCCGCCAGGGAGTAATAGCGTTCCATTCCCTGCGCGGCTTCCACTAGCAACTGGGCGATTTCGGCGCGATGGCTCTTTCGCACGTAGTTCATGTAGCTGGGGTAGACAATGGCGACGATCACGCCCACTATCGCCACAACAATCATCAGCTCGATCAGCGTAAAGCCCTTGCTTGCCGTCTTCATAGTCATCCCTACTGTATTTGCCGCCACATGATGCGCCTGGAGCCGCCGCTGCCGCCCAGTTCCTTGATGGTGGTGATCGTTGCATCAGAGGTGTTCACTACCTTCGTGTCCGCGCTGGAGGACGAGCCGCTACCGGTATCACTCACCACGGCATTGAGGGTAGGAATGCCGCTGGTGAAGTTCATCCCCGCCGACACGGCATCATCACCGTTCACTATCCCGTCGCCATTGGTGTCGATCACCGCATAGGTGAGCATTTTCCCGGTGGTACCTTCCAGCTCGATAAGCCGACCAAAGCCTTGGCTGGCGCACGGGTCTGAAGTGTCGACACCGGCGGTGGTGAAAACGATCCGCCCGCGTGTGGCGGTGGCCTGGTAGATCACCCGTTCCCCGATCATCGTGCTGTTATAACTCAGCGGGAGATACCAGCCTTTCTTGCTGGTGTAATCCACCGCGTTCTGCGAAACGGTGAGGTAGGTACCGCCTGTACCTGAGAATGTGCCCGTTATAGCCTGGGCCTGTAGGTTGGCAACCGTGTAGTTGCCGGTGGCGCCGCTGGCATCCCATATCGCATAAAAGCCCTGGGTCGTGGTGGAAGTCTTGTCGGTGATTTCCAGGAACTTGCCTGTGCCGAAGTAAACCATGTAGCCACTTGTGGCATTGGCGACTAACAGGGGCTGGGCAGTGATGGGCTGTGACGTTCCGCCAGGCGCGGTGAACAAGGGTTTCCCGGAAAACGCGACTCCCCAGCTCGACGTGGAGGTACTGCTGAGGTCGAACTTCCACATCCTGCCCTTGAGGTCGCCGCCATACGCGGCTTGTACTACGTTGGATGCGTTTACCGTCAATTTCACCGAAGACAGGCCATTGTCTGTTTCGCTGCTGTCCACCACGATCTTTTTGATCAGCGAGCCATCCGCCACGTTGACAACGTAAAGCGCGGCCACACCACTATTGCTGCCATACCCATTAGCGATAAACGCTGCCCAGGTACCATCGGGCAAGCGGGCAATTTCAGGTTTGGCGTATGCATACCCCAGGTCATTGAAGGCATTACTGGTAGTCGCGGTATCTGGTGCCTTTATTTCCCAAAGCGCCTTCAAGGCATTGCCAGCCGTGGCGTCGAAAAGCTGGATGGCATAGAACGCCTTTGCCGCGCCGCCCGTGCCGCCGAAAGCTATAGTCTTCCAGGCGCCGCTCACCTGCGCGTCGAATACAGAAAGCGAGCCGTCATTCAAAAACTTATGTGATGTACCGTCTACGTAAGTGGGGTCTTCCACCAGATATAGCCCCGGTAGCGCAGTCGATGGCAGGTAAGCAAAGCGCCGGGCACCGGTACTCGCGTTGAGCACGTTGGTAAAGCCATCGTTGGCATTGACCAGGATACTGCTGGTCATGCTGCTCGCCTTGGTAGTCAGGTAAGCGCTGTAGCTGGAATCCCCCGTAAGGTCCGAAGCTGTCTGGGTGCTAGCCGAGGCCAGTACCACAGGCGAATCGATCACGTCACCCAGCAGCAAAGTGCGAGTTTTCAGGCCAGCCTTATTGGTGCCCTTGGTCCATTCGATCAGGTCGTTACCCGTCAGGGTTGCGCCCGTACTGCTGCGGGTACTCAAGCTGGCCAAGGTGCTGGTGAGCGCCGCCTGCTGAGCTGCCGAGAAGTTGGCATAGGCCAGGTTTATCGCGGCATTGGTGGCGGTATTCCAGGATTGGAACGTGCCATTGGTTGTGCCCGCTTTAAGTGTGGAGTCGGTCGTCCACGTCGGTGTGCCACTGGTGTTCAGAGTGCCGTCGCTGGCAAAGGCATATGCGCGGATAGTCCCGCTCCAGTCTGTGGGGTTGTACAGGCTCTGATAGTAATAGTTTGAGTTGTAAGTGACGGAAGATGCCGTGGTCCCGCCGCCACCGGAGCCCGCCTTGGAGCTGATTTCATTGAGCGCCTGGGTCAGTGCGGTCGTCAGCGTCGCACTGTCGGTAGCTTGATAGTACTTGCCGTGCCCATAATTGGCTGCGTCGGACAGCATCTGGTTGGCAGCGGTAAACCCGACGGTGTAGGTGTACAGGTTTTGCTTGGGAAAGTCGGTCGCGTCCCAGCTTTTGCTTGCCAGGTCCGTCCCGCTCGAGCGCATGTCTATGTCATAGCCGAACTTAGCGATGTCATCGAGATAAAGCGTATCGCCCTCGGTATCTCCGTTGAGGTTATCGCCGTCATTGCTCACATTGTCCCAGTTGGGCAATTTGTTGGTACTGGTAACCGCCGGGTCGTTGGTTGCGAAGGTCCTGTCATAGGTCGGCAGGCCATCTGTGATCACTACACCAAAGTTGCGCTGGCAACGGTATTGAATGGGGCTGGTGTAGGTTGAGGGCGAGCCATTGTAGAAAGGTGCCAGGCCTCGGAAGTACCGCGTTATCTCATAGTACGTTTCGGCCAGCGGCGTGTTTGCCACGGCATCCAGCCCGTTGATCGAGCTCAACAGGTTGTTGTAGTTGGTATTGGCCTGGCTGGCAGTCGTATTGCTGGTGGCCTGCAGGTCTGCGATGGCTCTGACGATGTATCCACCCGGCCCCCGATCGGAGTTACTGGGCGAGTTGAAGGTTGCCAGGCCCATGCGCAGGCCCCGGTTGGCGGTTACCAGTGCCGCGGATACTGAACGGGCAACGTTTATCCGGTAGTCGCCAGGGATGGAGCCGTCGGTATAGTCCTTGGTGGACACAGTCAAAGGCAACAAGCCAATCAGGTATGACAGGTAGCGGGTGGAATAGCGCGTACCCTCGTTTCCTACCGGGTCGGGAAGTTTGAGGCACACCCGCCCACCGGTGAGAAGGCTTGTAGTGCGGTAAAACCCGTAGTAGCCGTTGCTGCAACCGCCCTGATAGAGGCTGGAAAGGAACAGGTTTTCGTTATCCATATCCTGCGCGGCAATGTTGCTGCAGTTGTCGTTTCGGGAACAGATATAAAGCTGCGCCCGGGCCACGGATTGGTCGAATGCCGTGGAACGGATAAGGTTGTTCATGCTCCCTGAATCATCCACCAGCAGCATCACGTTGGGCGTAACCGCCGCGGAGCTGAGCAAGGGCGCCGTGGTAGGCGTGAACGCGGCATAGGCTGGAGCGCACAAATACAGCCCGAGCAGCAAACCGCCCAGTAGTGCCCGCACGGTCCGCAGCTTCAAGCGTGTTTCAATATTTCGCATAAATGCTCTCCAGCACCGTGCGGGCATTGCCGACGATACCGATTCCGGTAACCCGATAAAGCGTTGCCGATTGCCCGCTGATCCACACCGCGCCAGTGCTGGCGCCAATGCGCTGCACGGCGTAGAGGCTGCCTGTACCGGCGCTTACCCAGGTGACATAAGCGCCGTTCCCCGCCGCGGCCACAGTAGCCGTGTCCGGCGGCGCGCAGGCGGCGACGCTGGCGCATAGAGCCTGATTGTAAGTGGACGCCGAAACCGCGCCCTCCCCCACTCGCAGTGCTGCTTCGGCGAGCTGGAAGGATTGATTGCGAAACTGCACGCTGTTGCTCATTTTTTCCTGCAAGGTCGCGTTCTGCATGGAATTGAGCCCCAGAAGGGTCAGCAGCAAAAGGAATACCAGCGCAACGATCAGCGCCATGCCGCGCTGCCGGGGGGGCGAGGAAAAGCGTGGGTTCATGGCCTGCTTCCTTATTGCAAGCGGTTGCGCAGGGCCGCGACCACTGAGTAAATCTGGTTCCCGGCGCGGCCATTGGGGTCAGTCATGGTGATGGTCAGGCGCACCGTACGAATCATCTCCATCTGAGCCATGGTTGGCAGGGCTACATAACTGGTCACTGCGGCCCCAGTGGCGTCTGCCGCGAGCCCGAATAGTACGTTGAAGGCACTGACATTGCTGATCAGCGGCTGCTGAGCGCCTACAGCGCCAGTGAAGATAGTGTTGTTGCGGAATGAGTAGAACACTTGCCGCAGCGGGAACGCCAACTGACCACTAGCCGCCACGGCGGCACCGTTGTAGGCAGTGGCGGTGGTTACACAATCCGAGAGTATGGTCCAGGTGGGCGTGGTGCCAGCACTGCCTACGTCAGCGGTTACCAACATCAGCCGGTTACCGTTTGTGTTGTCCACTGTCCAGGAAATCGGTGTGGTTTGCGCCGCCGTAAACAATGCCGGGCTGGCCGTGGGCGGGGTTACCGTGGCCAGGCAGCCAAACATCCCGGTCATCCGGATTTCCTGGCTGATGCGGGTAAGCAGGTAGCGCGCATCTTCCTGCATCGCCGAGGCGGCATTCTGGGTGAGGTAGGTGTTTTTCGCCGAGATGAACGCCTGGGTTACACCCAGCACAATGACCAGCCCCAGGGCAAGGGAGACCATGAGCTCGATAAGGCTGAGGCCGGTCTGATTGCGCTTCATTGCGTGGTCGTCGCGGCAGTGGCCGGCGCGGCTACGCGGCTGGTAAGGGTGAAGGTCTGGAACGTGACACCAGTGCCCTCGCTGTTATTCGCAGTCACCATGTTCCCCGCGCGGTCATCGCTCCAGGTGATGGAAATCGTGTAGACAGAGTTCACCAGAGTGATGGAAGCCGCCGCTGCAGTGCCCCCCATGGTTCGGACATTGGTCGCGAAGTCAAAAAGATCCTGCACCCGGGGGTCGGTCAAGCTGCCTGCCGTAGGGGCAGCATTCAAATTTGCCAAAACGTAGTTCCCGGCGTTATTGGCCCTTATGCGCTCCATCATGTCGTAGGCGATAAAGCTGGCCTGGGTGCGCAACCTGGCGCTGTCGGTGTATTTGAGCGAATTGAGCTGAAGCGCGGCGGCGCCCAACAGCGCAAGGGTCATGACGAGCATGGCCACGAGCACCTCGATCAGCGATATACCAGCCTGCCGCTTCATGTGCAGTTCCCGCCCACTACCACACGGCCGTTTACACACACCATCAAGCTGCGCGCCTGGTTGCCGTTCTCATAGCTGAACGTCGTAGCCACGGTGGGGCTGGCCAAAGCGCCCAAGCTGTTGAACTCGATGAAGTCGGGGGTGCCCGCGTTCGCCGCCACGCCAAGGGCCGCGCTACCCGCCAGGGCAGGCAGCATGCGCAATACGGTGGTGGACGTGCCGGCGATCGCGGCGACCTGCAACTGCCCGGCCCACAGCTGCCCAGGCACCGGCAACAGGCGTACACGAACGCCGCGATTGATCGCTTCGAGCCGCGCGTAGCCCAGCGCGCGGGCGATTTCCGCCATGTCGGCGTCTGCCCGGTTGCGTGCGATCAGTGTGGTGAACGAAGGCACCAGCATGGTGACCGCGATGACCATCACGGCCACGGTGATCAGCAACTCGATGAGGGTAAATCCCTTGATACCTTGACGCATTGCAGTCTCCACCTCGACGCGCCGACTATAAACCAGCCCAGCGTCGGACTTCTGGGCAAAGCATATACGTTTATTTCACCGGAACCAGCGCAATGGACGCGCCGGCGCCGCAAATATATCAAGGACGAACCTCATGCCTCTCGCCTTCAAAGCCAGCCTGGGCCTTACCCTGCTCGACCTTTTGATCACCGTTGCCGTGCTGGCTGTACTCTTGCACCTGGCGGCGCCGGCATTCTCCAACCTGATCGCGGAACAGCGGCGGCTGGCGTTTGCCAACGAGCTTGCAAGCGGCCTGCGTGCCGCGCGGCTGGAAGCGGTGCAACGCAACCGCACGGTGATCGTGCACCCGCTGGGAGGTGATTGGACGCAAGGTTGGCAATTGATGGTCGATGAAAGCGGCCGCGGGATCGAGGACCCGGATAATCCTGTGATCCTGTACCGCGAGGGGCCATGGCCAATAACGGTAAGGCCGACCTCCAATCTGGAAGAACAGGTCGGCTTTGACTACCTGGGCACCCCGCGCCTGGCAAATCGCGGCTCGTTGGCCGGCAGCTTCTACCTCTGTGAGCCAGGGGCCGAGGCCCATCGCAGGGTGGTCATCGCGCGCAGCGGGCGGGTGCGGGTTACCCGAAGCGCGGCGCCGACACGCCTGTGCCCCGTTACACCAGTGTCTTGACCCGCAATTCCTTCGGCATCGAGAAGGTGATGTTCTCTTCGCGCCCAGCAAGTTCGTCCGCGCCCGTGGCACCCCAAGCCTGGAGCTGCTGGATTACTCCGCGCACCAGCACTTCGGGCGCGGAGGCACCGGCGGTAATACCAATCTGCCCTACCCCGTCGAACCAGCCTTGTTGCATGTCCTCGGCCCCATCGATCAGGTACGCCGGGGTACCCATGCGCTCGGCAAGCTCACGCAGGCGGTTGGAGTTGGAGCTGTTGGGGCTACCTACCACCAATACCACATCGCACTCATCGGCCAGCTGCTTGACCGCGTCCTGGCGGTTTTGCGTGGCGTAGCAGATGTCGTCCTTGCGCGGCCCGCCGATGTTCGGGAAGCGCCCGCGCAAAGCGTCGATCACTCGGCTGGTGTCGTCCATCGACAGCGTGGTCTGGGTTACGAAAGCCAGGTTGTCCGGGTTGCGCACGGCGAGGGTGGCCACATCGGCCTCGTCTTCAACCAGGTAGATGGCGCCACCATTGCTCGCGTCGTACTGCCCCATCGTGCCCTCCACCTCCGGGTGGCCTTCATGGCCGATGAGGATGGTCTCGCGGCCGTCGCGGCTGTAGCGCGCCACCTCGATGTGCACCTTGGTCACCAGCGGGCAGGTGGCGTCGAAGACTTTCAGCCCGCGGCCAGCCGCTTCCTGGCGCACAGCCTGGGACACGCCATGGGCGCTGAAGATCACGATGACGTTGTCCGGCACCTGGTCCAGTTCTTCGACGAAGATGGCGCCGCGGCTGCGCAGGTCCTCGACCACAAACTTGTTGTGAACCACTTCGTGGCGCACGTAGATCGGTGGGCCGAATACCTCCAGGGCGCGGTTCACGATCTCGATGGCTCGGTCCACGCCCGCGCAGAAGCCGCGGGGGTTGGCGAGTTTGATGTGCATGCTGGGCTCCGAGGCGCTGCGCCGGTTGGGTGGGCTCAAAGCGCCCGAACGTCGATGATCTGGACTTCGAAACGCAAGGTCTTGCCAGACAATGGGTGATTGAAGTCGACGGTAACCTGCTGATCGTCGAACGCTTTCACGATGCCTGGCAGCTCGGCATTGGCGGCGTCGTTGAAGATCACCAGCAAGCCCTCCGCCAGCTCCATGCCCTCGAACTGATTGCGCGGCATTACCTGCATGTTCTGAGGGTTGGGCTGGCCGAAGGCGTTCTCCGGCGGCACGGTAAGGTCACGCTTGTCGCCGGCCTTGAGGCCGAACAATGCGTTCTCGAAGCCGGGCAACAGGTTGCCATCACCCACCTTGAACGTGGCCGGCGCCTTGTCGAAGGTGCTGTCCACGGTATTGCCGTCTTCCAGGTGCAACGCGAAGTGAAGCGTCACCTCGGTATTCTGGCCGATACGAACATCACTCATGAACTGCTTCTCCGCTTTTCTTGCTCTTGAACATATCCAACGCCAGCATGATCGCGCCTACGGTAATGGCACTGTCGGCGAGGTTGAAGGCCGGGAAGTACCAGCGCTGGTCCCAATGTACCAGCACGAAGTCGATCACGTGGCCCAGGACGATACGGTCGTACAGGTTGCCGATGGCACCGCCGAGCACCAGGGCCAGCGCGACCGCCAGCCAGGTGTCGGCGCGGCCTAGCCGCTTGAGCCAGATGATCAGCACCGCGCTCACCACCACGGCAATGAGCGCGAACAGCCAGCGCTGCCAGCCGGAGCTGTCGGCCAGGAAGCTGAAGGCCGCGCCGGTGTTGTAGGCCAGTGTCCAGCTGAAGTAGCTGGGGATCACCACGATCTGCTGATACAGCTCCAGCGCGTTCTCGAAGTACCACTTGCTGGCCTGATCCAGTATCACCACCAGCACACTCAGCCATAGCCAAGCCAGGCGCCCGAAGCGCCCCGCCACGTCAGGCATAGTGACGCTCCTCGCCACCGGTGGTGATATTGGTCACGCAACGGCCGCAGATCTCCGGGTGGGCCGGATTGGCGCCCACGTCTTCCACGAAGTGCCAGCAACGGGCGCACTTGGCGTGGCTCGACTTCACCACTTTAAGCTTCAGGCCCGCGACGTCGGTTACGACCGCATCGGCCGGCGCCGCAGCGAACGGCGCCAGGGTTGCCTTGGAGGTGATCAGCACGAAGCGCAGCTCGTTGCCCAGCTTGCTCAGGTCCCCCTGCACGCTTTCGTCCGCGTACAGCGTGACTTCGGCCTGCAGGTTGCCACCGATGGCCTTGGCCGTACGCTGGTTTTCCAGTTCCTTGTTCACCGAGGCCTTCACGGCCATCACGCTGTCCCAGAAGGCCCGGTCCAGCTCGAAGCCTTCCGGCAGCTCGCTCAGGCCAGTGTAGGCCGTGTTCAGCATCACCGATTCGTTGCGCTCGCCTGGCAGGTAGCTCCAGATTTCGTCGGCGGTGAAGGCCAGGATCGGCGCGATCCAGCGCACCAGCGCCTCGGCGATATGGAACAGCGCGGTCTGGCAGGAACGGCGGGCAACGCTGTCCGCGGGGGTGGTGTACTGGCGATCCTTGATGATGTCCAGGTAGAAGCCGCCCAGCTCCTGCACGCAGAAGTTGTGCACCTTGGAGTAGATGTTCCAGAAGCGGTACGCCTGGTAGTGCTCTTCCAGTTCGCGTTGCAGCAGCAATGCGCGGTCCACGGCCCAGCGATCCAGGGCCAGCATCTGATCTGGCGGGAGAAGGTCCCGCGCGGGGTCGAAGCCGCTCAGGTTGGAAAGCAGGAAGCGCGCGGTGTTACGGATACGCCGGTAGGCATCGGCGCTGCGCTGGAGGATCTGCTCGGAAACCGCCATCTCGCCGGAGTAATCCGTAGAGGCTACCCACAGGCGCATGATGTCGGCGCCAAGGGTATCGCTCACCTTCTGCGGCGCGACCGTGTTGCCCAAGGATTTGGACATCTTGCGGCCGTTCTCGTCCACGGTGAAGCCGTGGGTGAGCAGCTCGCGGTACGGCGCGTGGTCATCGATGGCGCAACCGGTCAGCAGGGACGAGTGGAACCACCCACGGTGCTGGTCGCTGCCTTCCAGGTACAAGTCCGCGCGCGGCCCTTGCTCGTGGCCCATGGGGTGCGAACCGCGCAGCACGTGCCAATGGGTAGTGCCGGAGTCGAACCACACGTCCAGGGTGTCGCTGATTTTTTCGTAGTCGGCCGCTTCCGCGCCCAGCAGCTCTTCAGCACCCAGTTTGAACCAGGCCTCGATGCCTTCCTGCTCTACACGCTGAGCCACTTCTTCCATCAGCTCAACGGTACGCGGGTGCAGCTCGCCAGTTTGCTTGTGCAGGAAGAACGGGATCGGCACGCCCCAGTTGCGCTGGCGAGAGATGCACCAGTCCGGGCGATTGGCGATCATCGAGTGGAGCCGCGCCTGGCCCCAGTCCGGGACGAAGCGGGTTTGTTCGATGGCCTTCAAAGCACGCTGGCGCAGGGTATCGCCCGTCACCGGCTGCTTGTCCATGCCCACGAACCACTGCGCGGTGGCGCGGTAGATCAGCGGCGTCTTGTGCCGCCAGCAGTGCATGTAGCTATGGGTGATGGTTTCGGTGTGCATCAGCGCGCCGGCTTCAGCCAGCTTGTCGACGATGGCGGCGCCGGCCTTCCAGATGAACTGGCCGCCGAAGAACGGCAGGCTGTCCACGTACACGCCGTTGCTCTGTACCGGAGTGAGGATGTCGTCGTTGTGCATGCCGTAGCGTTTGCAGGTAACGAAGTCGTCTTCACCGTAAGCCGGAGCGGAGTGAACGATGCCGGTACCGGCGCCCAGTTCGACGTACTCGGCCAGATAAACAGGCGACAGGCGCTCGTAGAACGGATGGTGGAAGTTGATGTTTTCCAGCGCGGCGCCGGGGGCGCGAGCGATGATCTGGCCTTCGCGGGCGTAGCGCTGCAGGCAGCTTTCAACCAGCTCTTCGGCCAACACCAGCAGGCGGTCGCCGATATCGACCAGCGCGTAGGTGAACTCCGGGTGCACGTTGAGCGCCTGGTTCGCAGGGATGGTCCATGGGGTGGTGGTCCAGATCACGATGGCGGCGGGCTTTTCCAGGCCAGGCAGGCCGAAGGCATCGGCCAGGGCCGCCTGGTCGGCGATCGGGAAGGCAACGTCGATGGTGGTGGACTTCTTGTCGGCGTATTCCACTTCAGCCTCGGCCAAGGCCGAGCCGCAGTCGAAGCACCAGTTCACAGGCTTGAGGCCCTTGAACACGAAACCGCCTCGAACCATCTCGGCCAGCGCACGGATTTCACCCGCCTCGTTGACGAAGCTCATGGTCTTGTAGGGGTTAGCCCAGTCGCCCAGCACGCCCAGGCGGATGAAGCCCGCCTTCTGCTCTTCGATCTGCTCGGCGGCATAGGCGCGGCACAGTTCCCGGGTTTTATCCGCGGGCAGGCCCTTGCCGTGGGTGACTTCCACCTTGTGCTCGATCGGCAAGCCGTGGCAATCCCAACCTGGGACATAAGGTGCATCGAAGCCCGCGAGCGTGCGCGAGCGGATGATCATGTCCTTGAGGATCTTGTTGACCGCGTGACCGATATGAATGCTGCCGTTGGCATAGGGTGGGCCATCGTGCAGCACGAACTTGGGCCGATCCTTGCCAATTTCGCGCAGCTTCTGGTACAGGCCAATGCTGTCCCAGCGCTGCAGTATCTGCGGCTCGCGCTGGGGCAGGCCGGCCTTCATGGGGAAGGCGGTGTCCGGAAGGTTTAGCGTGGCTTTGTAATCGGTCATTTCAGGCTCTTCATTAGGCGGTTAGCCCTGCCAATGGGCACGGGCGGCGGCGACGTCCGCGTCGATCGCCGACTTCAACGCCTCCAGTGAGGCGAAACGCTGCTCATCACGCAGCTTCTGGTGGAATTCCACCGACAAATGCCGGCCATACAGATCGCCAGCGAAGTCCAGCAGGTGTATCTCGAGGTGGGGCCGGCCATCGCCAGCCACCGTGGGGCGAACCCCGATATTGGCGACGCCGGGCCATGTTTGGCCGTCCAGCGTGGTGCTGACCAGGTAAACCCCGGTGAAGGGCACCCGGCGACGCTTCAGTTGTACGTTGGCGGTGGGCCAGCCCAATTGGCGTGCCAGCTTCTGCCCGTGCAACACGCGCCCGCTGATACGGTACGGCCGGCCGAGCAAGCGCTCGGCCTGGGCAAAATCACCGCTGGCCAAGGCCTGGCGCACCTGGGTGCTGCTCACGCGCGCGCCCTCTTCTTCTACCGTGCTTGCCGCTTCCAGGGTAAAACCGTGAGCGCGCCCGGCCTGGAGCAGAAAGTCGAAGTCCCCCAGCCGGTCGCAGCCAAAGCGAAAATCATCCCCCACCTCCAGGTGCTTTACACCCAGCCCGTCGATCAGGATGGTTTCAACGAACTCGCTGGCGCTCAAGCTTCGCAAGCGCTGGTTGAAGGCCAGGCACAACACACGGTCGATACCTTCGCCCGCGAGCAGCTCGAGCTTGTCTCGCAGCCGTGTCAGCCTGGCTGGCGCGGTTTCGGGGCTGAAGTATTCGCGCGGTTGCGGCTCGAAAATCACCACGCAACTGGGCACGCCAAGCTCCTGGGCACGCTCGCGCAGGCGCTTGAGGATGGCTTGATGCCCCCGATGCACTCCGTCGAAATTGCCAATGGTGGCGACACAGCCCCGATGACGGGGGCGCAGGTTGTGAAGGCCTCGAACCAGCTGCATAGCGCGCTTCTTGCTCATAAAGTCGTCGATTATAACCACACCCGGGCGCCGACGACAGGCAACAGCTCGGGCAGTGGGCCACAGGTTGATGAAACCGATATTCGGCCAACCGGGCATAATTTCAATGCAGGCCCCGACGAGCGAACTGATGCAAGCGCATTCCCGTGGCCAGCAGCACCAGGAAATAAGTGGCCGCGCCCGCGATAACCAGCGCGCCCAGGCGCAGGAAGCGCGACAGCATGGCCCCATCCGCCCAAGGCGGCATCACGGCCATCAAGCCCAGCAGTACGCCCCCCATGGCAATTACCGCCACCCCCAGCCGCGCAAAAAAGCCCAGCCAGCCCGGCTGAGGCTGGAACATTTGCTGGCGGCGCAACTGCCAATAAAGCAACCCGGCGTTGAGGGTGGCACCACCGCTGATCGCCAGCGCCAGGCCGGCGTGCTTGAGCGGGGCAATCAACGCCAGGTTGAACAGTTGCGTAGCGAGCAAGGTGGCAATGGCAATCTTCACCGGCGTACGCAGGTTCTGCTGCGCGTAGAAGCCGGGGGCCAACACCTTGATCAGAATGATCCCCAGCAAGCCCACGGCATAGGCCACCAGCGCGCGCTGGGTCATGGCCGCGTCGAAGGCGTCGAATTGGCCGTATTGGAACAGGGCGACGGTAAGCGGCTCGGCCAGCAGCCCCAGCGCGACGGCGCACGGCAGTACCAGCAGGAAGCACAGCCGCAAGCCCCAATCGAGGATGCGCGAATACTCAAGACGATCCTTGTTGGCATACGTGCGCGCCAGCGTGGGCAGCAGGATGGTGCCCAACGCCACGCCGAGCACGCCGGAGGGCAATTCCATCAGGCGATCGGCGTAATACATCCAGGAGACGGAACCGGCCACCAGAAAGGAGGCGAAGATGGTGTTTATGATCAACGAAATCTGGCTTACCGAAACGCCAAGGATCGCCGGCCCCATCTGTTTGAGCACGCGCAGGGCGCCGCTGTGGCGCACGCTGAGCCGGGGCAGTACGAGCATGCCGATCTTTTTCAGGTGGGGCAGTTGATAAATCAGCTGGGCCAGCCCACCCGCCAGCACCGACCACGCCAGCGCCATCACTGGCGGATGGAAGAAGGGCGTAAGAAAGAGCGCGAAGCCGATCATCGCCACGTTGAGCAACGTGGGCGTGAACGCGGGGACGGAGAACCGGTTCCAGGTATTGAGGATTGCCCCGGCCAGGGATGACAGCGAAATGAGCAATATATAAGGGAAGGTCACCCGCAGCAGTGACGCGGTGAGTTCGAACTTTTCGGGCGTATCGGCAAACCCGGGGGCGGTCGCCCAGATCACCCAAGGCGCGGCCAGCATCCCCAGCCCGGTTACCAGGGCCAACGCAAGCGTAAGCAAACCCGCAACGTAAGCGGTAAGCGTGCGCGCGGCTTCATCACCCTGCTGCTGGCGGTATTCGGCGAGGATCGGCACAAACGCCTGAGAGAAAGCGCCCTCGGCGAATATCCTCCGTAGCAGGTTGGGCAGCTTGAACGCGATAAAGAAGGCATCCGTCGCCATGCCCGCGCCAAAGATCCGGGCCACCAGCGTATCGCGAACAAAACCCAGCACGCGCGAGATCATGGTGATGGAGCTGACCGCCGCCAGGGACTTGAGCAGGTTCATGAAGGGATATGCCGCCAGGTCAAAAAGCCGAAAGTGTACAGCCCACGTGGCGGAAGGGAAGGTTTTCTGTACACTGCCGTTCGTCCTGTGATGGCACCGGATATAAGGCGTTTTCCCTTGACATCGCGCACGCGCATCGGCATGATTCGCGGCCTTATTTGTTTGCTATTACCCAAGTCTTTCGAGGAGCTCGACGGTGGCCAACTCACCTTCCGCCAAAAAACGTGCAAAACAGGCTGAGAAGCGTCGCAGCCACAACGCCAGCCTGCGTTCGATGGTTCGTACCTACATCAAGAACGTAGTCAAAGCGATCGACACCAAAGACGCTGAGAAAGCGCAAGCTGCCTACACCCTGGCTGTGCCTGTTATCGACCGTATGGCCGACAAGGGCATCATCCACAAGAACAAGGCCGCTCGCCACAAGAGCCGTCTGAATGGCCACATCAAGGCCCTGAAGACCGCTGCCGCTGCCTAAGCGACGCGCTTCAAGAAAAACCGGCCCTTGTGGCCGGTTTTTTGTTGCCTGGGCTTCTACCCCGAATTCGCGAGCTAGCGCCCGGTTCCCACGGGCCATGGCAGGATCGGAATCGCCGTAACCGCGTTCTGCGGGCTGCCCTCGATTATGCGATCGCTGTACACGAGATATACCAAGGTGTTGCGCTTCTCGTCGAAGAAGCGCACTACCTGCATGGTCTTGAACACCAGGGAGGTTCGCTCCTTGAAGACCTCTTCCCCATCCTTCAGGGGCTGCGCGAAACGAATCGGCCCAACCTGACGGCAGGCTATGGAAGCCTCAGCACGGTCTTCCGCCAGCCCCAAGCCACCCTTCACCCCGCCGGTTTTAGCGCGCGAGAGATAGCACGTCACGCCCTCGACCTTGGGGTCGTCGAACGCCTCGACCACGATCCTGTCGTTGGGGCCAAGAAACTTGAATACGGTGGACACTTCGCCAACGGCCTCGGCCTTCGCCAGCAAGGGCAAAAAGGCCAAACCCAGAAGCGCGGTTCGTAATGCGGTCATGCAGAGCCTCATACGAGAATCAGATTGTCGCGGTGGATCAGCTCCGGCTCGGCCATGTAGCCGAGCAGGCCATGGATGGCGTCCGATGGCTGCCCGATGATCTTCTGGGCCTCGGCGGCGCTGTAATTGGTAAGCCCACGCGCCACTTCCGCCCCATCGGGCGCCAGGCACACCACCATTTCACCTCGACGGAAACCGCCCTGCACCGCTTTCACACCCACGGGCAGCAGGCTCTTGCTGGCGGCACGCAATGCCCGCACGGCGCCATCGTCCAGCTGCAGGGTGCCACGGGTTTGCAAATGCCCGGCAAGCCACTGCTTGCGCGCGGCCAGCATGCCACGCTCCGGCGAGAGCAGCGTACCCAGACGCTCGCCCGCCTTGAGCCGGTCCAGCACGCGCTCGATGCGCCCACCCACGATCATGGTATGCGCGCCGGAACGAGCCGCCAGGCGGGCCGCCCGCAGCTTGGTCTGCATACCCCCACGCCCCAGCGCGCCACCAGTACCACCGGCAACCGCATCCAGGCTTGGGTCATCCGCTCGCGCTTCATAGATAAGCTTGGCGTCCGGGTTGCTGCGCGGGTCGGCGTCGAACATGCCGTCGCGATCGGTCAGGATCACCAGAAGATCAGCTTCAACCAGGTTCGCCACCAGCGCCGCCAGGGTGTCGTTATCGCCGAAGCGAATTTCGTCGGTGACCACCGTGTCGTTTTCGTTGATCACCGGGATCACGCCCAGCTCAACCAACGCGCGCAATGTGCTGCGGGCGTTCAGGTAGCGCTTGCGGTCCGACAGGTCGTCGTGGGTGAGCAGGATCTGCGCCGTGCGGCGCTCATGCTGCGCGAAGCTGGACTCCCAGGCCTGCACCAGGCCCATTTGGCCGATGGCGGCGGCGGCCTGCAATTCATGCATCGCAGTGGGGCGCTGGGTCCAGCCCAGGCGGCTCATTCCGGCGGCAACCGCGCCGGAGGACACCAGCACCAGCTCGACACCCGCCTCGTGCAACGCGACCATCTGCTCGACCCATACCGCCATGGCCGCGCGGTCGAGGCCCTTGCCATCGGCGGTCAGTAACGCGCTGCCGATCTTTACCACCCAGCGCCGCGCACCCGTTACCTTGCTTCGCATCTTTCCTGTCCTTGCCTGCCCAACCCAGAAAAATCACAAACGACAACGCCCCGGCCCGATCGGGAGCCAGGGCCATTCAGCCTGCCTGCCCGCCCGGAACCGGGGCGCTGTAGTGTACTGCAACCAATCAGTCGCGCACGTAAATGATTTCCGGGCCGTCCTCGTCGTCTTCGTCGTCCCAGTCATCATCGTCGCCGATGTCATGCACGCTCTTCACGCCTGTGCGGCGCAGCGCGCGAGCATCATCGAGCGCCTGCAACTGCGCCCGCGCCTCGCCTTCGATACGCTGATCCAGCTCGGCCACTTGCTCGGCAAAGCCTTCCTCATCAGCGATGCGCTCGGCGCGTAGCTCGAGGTAGCGCATGATGTCGCGGCTGAGGCGTTCGGTGCCCTCTTTCGCCAGCGCGGAAATCACGTACACCGGGCCTTCCCATTGCAGGCGGTCGACCACTTCCTTCACGGCGGCATCGTGCTCTTCTTCCAGCAACTGGTCGCACTTGTTCAATACCAGCCAGCGATCACGCTCCGCCAGGGAGGGGCTGAACTTGACCAACTCGTTCACGATCACCTCGGCGGCATCCGCGGCACTGCTGCCATCGAAAGGCGCCATGTCCACGAGGTGCAACAGCAAGCGGGTACGCGCCAAGTGCTTGAGGAAGCGAATGCCCAGGCCGGCGCCGTCCGAAGCGCCTTCGATCAGCCCTGGAATGTCGGCGATCACGAAGCTCTTCCAGCGATCCACGCTGACCACGCCCAGGTTAGGCACCAAGGTGGTGAACGGGTAGTCGGCAACCTTTGGCTTGGCCGCCGAAACGGAACGAATGAAGGTACTCTTGCCTGCGTTCGGCAGGCCCAGCAGGCCTACGTCAGCCAGCACTTTCATTTCCAGCTTGAGGTCGCGCTGCTCCCCGGGCTTGCCCGGCGTGGTCTGGCGCGGCGCGCGGTTGGTGCTGGACTTGAAGCGGGTGTTGCCCAGGCCGTGCCAGCCACCCTGGGCGACCATCAGGCGCTGCCCTGCCTTTACCAGGTCGCCGATCACTTCCTGGGTGCTGGCGTCGATCACCGTGGTGCCTACAGGCACACGCAATACGAGGTCTTCACCCTTGGCGCCGGTGCAGTCGGTGCTGCCGCCGTTCTCGCCGCGCTGCGCGTCGAAGTGGCGGGTGTAGCGGTAGTCCACCAACGTGTTGAGGTTTTCGTCGGCCACCATGTACACCGAGCCGCCATCGCCACCGTCGCCGCCGTTCGGGCCGCCGTTCTCGATGAACTTTTCACGACGGAAGCTCATGCAACCGTTACCACCATCACCCGCTTTCACGCGGATGGATACTTCATCTACGAACTTCATAAATCATGCCTCTCGCCCCTGGGGCGAGCCTATAAGCCAGAAAACATAAGGCTCTTGCAAAAATGAGCGCAGCGCCCCAATCAACGACCGAGCAAGACAGCGCTGGAGCTCAAGCAGACAGCTTTGCAAGAGACTCACTACAAACAAAAAAGCCCCGTCGCGAGACAGGGCTTTTCAGCGGGGTCGCGATCAGGCTGCGACGACGCTTACGTAACGACGGCCGAACGCACCTTTGACTTCGAACTTCACAACGCCTTCGACTTTAGCGAAGAGGGTGTGGTCCTTGCCGATGCCAACGCCGTAACCGGCGTGGAACTGGGTGCCGCGCTGACGCACGATGATGTTGCCGGCCTTGATGACCTGGCCGCCGAACATTTTCACGCCAAGGCGTTTACTTTCGGAATCGCGACCGTTGCGGGTACTACCACCAGCTTTTTTGTGTGCCATGAGTTCAATACTCCAATGTGCGGATCAGGCTGGAAAATCAGGCCTGGATACCGGTGATTTTGATCTCGGTGAACCACTGGCGGTGGCCCATACGCTTCATGTGGTGCTTACGACGACGGAATTTGATGATGCGGATCTTGTCGTGACGGCCTTGGGCTACCACTTCGGCAACCACTTTGGCGCCTTCAACAACAGGTGCGCCGATGCTCACGTCGTCGCCATTGGCAACCAACAGAACGCGATCGAAGGTAACGGATTCGCCAGTGGCGACTTCCAGTTTCTCGATCTTCAGGTATTCACCTTCGGCGACCTTGTATTGCTTGCCACCGGTAACGATTACTGCGTACATGATATTTCTCCGTTAATCCTGCTCACCCAGCGCTTTATAGGAAGAGTGTCGGCTGGCATGGCTGCAGCGGGCGGGAAACCCAAAGGGACCCGACTGCAATTGCGTAAGGCAGGTGATGCCCAGGAAGTTCAGGGTGCGCGATTGTACGCAACGCAAGGTAGCCGCGCAAGGGCCGCGGGACAAGCGCGCATCGTTGCCGGGCGGCGCAAAGCCCCGTGGCGCGGGGGCGCTGCCTTGACAGGTCGGGACCTGACACCTAGCATGCCGCGCAACCTTCATGGAGCGTTAGTCGCTGATGCAACCCCAAGCCTTTTATCGTGCGGTGGCGGACGATTTCACCGCCGTCGACGAGATCATCAAGCAGCAGCTGACCTCGCGGGTGCCGCTGGTATCGAAGATCGGCGACTATATCATCTCCGCCGGTGGCAAGCGCCTCCGACCGTTGCTGGTTCTGCTCGGTGGCAAGGCGATCGGCTACGAGGGCGACAACCTGCGACTATTGGCCGCAACCATCGAGTTCCTGCACACCGCCACCCTGCTTCATGACGATGTGGTGGACATGTCGGGGATGCGCCGCGGCCGCTCCACCGCGAACGCCATGTGGGGTAACGCACCCAGCGTGCTGGTGGGCGACTTCCTTTATTCCCGCTCTTTCGAAATGATGGTCGAGCTGGGTTCCATGCCGGTGATGCAGATCCTCTCCCAGGCCACGCGGATCATCGCCGAGGGGGAGGTGCTGCAGCTGTCCAAGGTGCGGGACGCCAGCACCACCGAAGAAACCTACATGGATGTCATCCGCGGCAAGACCGCGATGCTGTTCGAGGCCTCCACCCACAGCGCGGCCGCCCTGGCCGGCGCCAGCGATGAGGCCCGCGAGGCATTGCGCCAGTTCGGCGACCATCTGGGCGTGGCCTTCCAGTTGGTGGACGACCTGCTCGACTACAAGGGCGACGCGGATACCCTCGGCAAGAACGTGGGTGACGACCTGGCTGAAGGCAAGCCCACCCTCCCGCTCATCTACACCATGCGCGAAGGGAACGCCGAGCAGGCGGCCCTGGTGCGTCAGGCTATTCAGAAAGGCGGCATCGAGGACCTGGAACGCATTCGCGAAGCGGTCGAGGCTTCCGGCGCGCTGGCGTACACCGCGCAGATGGCCCAAGGCTACGCCGCTCGCGCCATCGCTTGCCTGGACGCCCTCCCGCCAAGCGAATACCGTGATGCGCTGGTGGAACTGAGCGAATTCGCTGTCGCCCGCACCTACTGACACCTTACTCCCGCCGCGGCCGTTACGTGCCTGCCCATTTGGGCGGGGCCCCGTAACGGCCGCGCCATTTCCACGAGGACCTTCAATGTCTCTGCCACCCTGCCCGCAATGCGGTTCCGAATACGTCTACGAGGACGGCGCTCAACTGGTATGCCCGGAATGCGCCCATGAGTGGGCTGCGGGCGAGGCCACCGCAAGCGATGATGACACCCGCGTCGTGAAGGATTCGGTCGGCAACCTGCTTCAGGACGGCGACAGCGTGACCGTGATCAAGGACCTGAAAGTGAAAGGCACTTCGCTGGTGGTAAAAGTGGGCACCAAGGTGCGCAACATCCGCTTGTGCGATGGCGACCACGACATCGACTGCAAGATCGACGGCATTGGCGCGATGAAGTTGAAGTCGGAGTTTGTGCGTAAGGCGTGACGACGACCGGCCGAGAATGGCCTTTGCAAAACTGCAAATACGAATTATTCTCAATGAACCCCATCAAGGAGAATGATCGTGACCTACCTCATTGACGCCTGGCTCGACCGTACTCATCCCTACCTGCGCATTCTTCACCGGGAGACCGGCGAGGTGTGCGCGGTGCTCCATGAGGACGCGCTGGATGAGCTGCGAGAGCAGGGCGAGTTGGATTACGAGGGGCTGAATTCCACCGAGCCGCATGTGCAGAAAGAACTGGTGCGCAGCCTGTTCCTGTTCTGCTATGCCCGGGCATTGCGCCCGGCGGGGGAGTTGCATTGATGGTCCCGATCTTCACAATGGCCATGCGCCAGGCGTGGGAAGCCCCTTAAGTTGCTTCCCACAGTTCCCAGGCCATTCCCGGGCTACGCCCGGTCCCATGCCAGAATTCACATCAGGCTTCGGGCCGCGGCTTACAGGATCTCGAGCAGCTCTACATCGAATACCAGCGTGCTGTGCGGCGGGATCGACCCAACGCCTTGCGCACCGTAGGCCAGCTCGCTAGGCACATACAGGCGCCATTTGCTGCCGGTGTTCATCAGTTGCAGCGCTTCGGTCCAGCCAGCGATCACGCCACCTACCGGGAATTCGGCCGGCTGACCACGATCGTAGGAGCTGTCGAACACAGTGCCGTCGATCAGGGTGCCGTGGTAGTGAGTGCGCACAGTGCTTTCGCGGGTTGGCTTGGCGCCTTCGCCAGCGGTGAGCACTTCGAACTGCAGGCCGGAAGCCAGCGTGGTCACGCCCTCACGCTTGCCGTTCTCGGACAGGTACGCCAGGCCTTTGCCAGCGGCGGCTTCAGCCTTGACGCGCTCCTGTTCCTGCATGATTTCGCGAATGGCGCGGAAGGCATTGTTCAGTTCTTCCGGGCCGACACGGCTGGGCTCGCCCTGGAAAGCATCCGTGAGGCCGGCGATCAGCGCATCCAGGCTGACGCCAGGTGGCGGGTTGCTGCGGATCTGGTCGCCAAGCTGGCGACCGATGCCGTAGCTGACGCGGGTTTCGTCAGTAGAAAGGTTCAATTCAGGCATTGCACTGCTCCATTGATGGCCGGCAGCACGCCGGCCGAGCCAAAAGGGGAGCAGCCTAGCACATCAGTGCTTGGTGAGTTTATCCAGGTAACCCATCGCAAACGCTGAAATCACGAAGGTCATGTGGATGATCACGTACCACATCAGGTGATCCGCCCCGATGTTCTGGGCATCCATGAACACGCGCAGCAGATGGATCGAGGAGATGGCGACGATGGAAGCCGCGACCTTCATTTTCAGGGATGAGGAATCCATCTTCCCCAGCCAACTGAGCTTTTCCGAGCCTTCGTCGATATCCAGCTGCGACACGAAGTTCTCGTAGCCCGAAATCATCACCATCACCAGCAGCCCGCCTACCAGCGCCATGTCGATCAGCGACAACAGCACCAGGATCAGCTCGGACTCCGCCAGGGCAAACACATTGGGCAGGATATGGAAGATTTCTTCGAAGAACTTCAGGGCCAGGGCCAGCAGGCCCAGAGACAAGCCAAAGTAAATCGGTGCCAGCAGCCAACGCGAGGCGTACATGGTTCTTTCGATCAGACGTTCCATTGCAACTCACAGGTAGCTTGAAAATCGGCGGTGAGTATACCAATGTCGGCCTGATAGCGGGATGTGGCCGAACGCCCCAACCGGTACAGGCCGCTTTTGTCAGATAACGTCAGGCGTCCGGCCGGGCGAGGTGATCACCCAGATGCCGCCCGCGCTCGGCGTTGATCTTGCGCAATTGGCCGTGCAGGTGGATATCCCAGATCTGCGGGTCATGCCGTAGCTGGTAGCCATGAAGGGTGAGGCTGTCGACGATGGCGTCCAGCACGGATTCCGCCGCGCGGGAGCCATGGAACGGGCCCTGGGCCTTGATCGCTGTGGGCTGTTCCCCAGCCATGCCGGCGGCAAACAGCAGCGTCCAGTGGCCTACGTCCCCAGCCACGGGCCGGATGATGCATTCGATCCGGGTTTCAAGCCCAAGGCACTGGCGGGTGAGGCTAAGCGAGTGAGCCATGCTGCGGTCCCTCCGCTGGGTGGATTCTCCTCAGACCGCAATCCCGCAAAAAAATCCGTACACCCTCCATAGTGGCGCCGAGCGGTCATCTCGCCCGGCGCCGAGGCGTCAAGAACAGGGTTTGACCTCCGCCAGCGCCTCTACCTTGTGCTCCCGCTCGGCCTCTCGCAGTTCCTCCTCGCTGATCACCTCGGCAATCGCCCGCAGACGGTCGACTACCAACGCATTCACGCTGCCTTCGGGGAAGTTCCCATTGGCGTCAGGCTCACCGGCTTCCTCCCCTACCAGCAAACTCAAAGCTTCGTCAGCCTGGCTCACCGCGTACACGTGGAATTTGCCATCGCGCACCGCTTTTACCACGCGCTCATCGAGCATCAGGGTGGCCACGTTGGCTTTCGGAATGATAGCCCCCTGCTCCCCCGTCAGCCCGCGGGCCTCGCACAGCCGGAAGAACCCCTCGATTTTCTCGTTTACTCCGCCAACCGCCTGCACTTCACCAAACTGGTTGATCGATCCGGTGATAGCAAAACACTGTTTGAGCGGCTTGCGCGACAGCGCTGAAATCAAGGTACAGGCCTCGCCCAGCGAGGCGCTGTCGCCATCCACGTAACCGTAGGATTGCTCCAGCGCGATGCTGGCGGAGATGGCCAGCGGAAACTCCTGGGCATAGCGGCTGCCCAGGTAGCCCGTGAGGATCATCACGCCCTTGGAGTGAATAGGCTGCCCCAGGTTGACCTCGCGCTCGATGTCCACGATCCCGCTGCTGCCGGGATAAACCGTGGCGGAGATCCGCGCGGGCACGCCGAACGCCGAATCCCCTACCGCCAACACCGTAAGCCCATTGCATTTGCCGACGGCGGCGCCTGTAGTGTCGATCAGTACGATGCCGGCGAGCATGTCATCGAGAATGCGCGCGGACACGCGGCCGGTACGCGTGGCCTTGGCCTTGAGCGCGCGCTCGATATGGCCCGAATCGGTGACGGGGTCCCCGGCTACCTGGCGGATGAAATCCGCTTCGCTGACCAACTGGAAAAGGTCACCGATCCGGGCGGACAAACGGCCCTGGTGCTCGGCCAGCCGCGCGCTGTACGTCGCCAGGCGCGCCACCGCATCGGCGCTGAGCGGGGCCATGCCTTCTTCGGAAGTGCGGGTTTTCAACAGCTGGGCGAACTGCTCCAGGCTGTCGCCGTCCATGGGGATGTCTTCGTCGAAGTCCACCAGTACCCGGAACATCTCCTGGAAATCCGGATCGTGATCCTGCAGCGCGTAATAGAGCTGCCTGGAGCCGATGATCACCACCTTTACGTTCAGCGGGATCATCTGCGGGGCCAGGGTGACCGTAGCCAGCCGCCCGTATTCGCCCAGCGGGGATTCCATCTTCAATCGACGCGATTGCAGCGATCGCTTGAGCGCATCCCACACGAAGGGCTCGCCGAGCATTTTCTCGGCTTCGAGAATCAGGAAACCGCCATTGGCCCGGTGTAACGCGCCCGACCGAAGTTGCCGGTAGTTGGTGTACAGCGCGCCCTGATCGGTGCTGTATTCGATACGGCCGAACAGGTTGTCGTAGGTGGGGTGCGGCTCGAAAACCACAGGCGCGCCCCCGCTGGCGTGATGCCCGATCACCAGGTTTGGCGCGTACTGTTCTTCGAGCATCTTGCGCGCGATGGCGTCGCCCTTGGGGTCGTCTACGAGTTGTTCCACCACGGTACGCAGCAGGTGAACCTGCATCGCCTGCAGATATGCACACACCCCGGCGAGTTCCGAATACCGCTCCGACAAGGGCCCGAGCAAGGGCTGAAGGGCAATCGTAATGGTTTCTTCGTTGAGCTGACGCAGCTGGTTGCTCGACTCACGCTTCCATTGCGGCAGGCTGGCGAGTTCCTCGTTGAGGCGCTCCTCCAACGCCGCGATGTCGGTATGGAAACGCTCGCGGTCTTCTTCCGGCAACCCGGCAAACTCGGCTTCGTCCAGCGCCTTGCCTTCGAGCATCGGGGTGAAGGCGATGTTGCTGCTGTCCCGGTACAGGGCCACGTCCTTTTCCAGCGCCGCGCGCTCGATCACATCCAGCGCCCGGTCGTAGCGATGGTTGAAGGCGCGGTCGATGGCACTTTTTTTCTGCTGGTAGGAAGGATGCTCGAACACCGCCGGGAAAGTGGCCAACAGGTTATCGATCAGCCCACCGATGTCACTGATGAAGGCGCCAGCGCTTCCGGGTGGCATTTCCAGTGCACGTGGGTTGCGGGGTTCGTCGAAGTTGTTGACGTACACCCAGTCGCAGGGGGTTTGCAGGCGTTTGGCTTCAGTCTTGAGGTAACGCTTGGCGAAAGAAAAGCGGCCAGTACCAGGCTCGCCCATCACGAACACGTTATAACCCGGGCGGGGCATGGCTACCCCGAACTGCAAGGCCTCTACGGCGCGCTCCTGGCCCAGCACGCCGCGGAAGGGCTCGAGGTCCTCGGTGCTGGCGAAGCTGAACTGCTCGGCAGTGAACGGACGAGCCAGGGCTTCAGGTGCGAGACGCAGACGGGCGGCAACGGAATCGGGCATCAGGCTTCCTTAGGTATACAGGCTTTGCAACATTCTCGCGCTCGCAAGGCGGGGCTGGCAAGGAGCGCCGGAGAACCGGGGGTGCAACGCGAGACGAGGACGCTAAATGCACATCGATGCCGACGGAACCGCGAACCCTGCCTAAACTCCAACGTGCGCGCCCAGCCCAACGGCAGCGCGCACCTGGCGCTCGAAGGGCCCAGGCCATTTTTGATCGACATGCGAGAACAATGCTATGAAACGGATTCTGCTTGGCTCCCTGTTTACCGTCGCTTCCCTCCAGGCATTCGCCCAGGCCCCCGGTGGCCCGGACTGCGGATGGGGCAACATGCTGTTTGAAGGCCAGCGCGGCACCCCGGCTCACTTCCTTGCCTCTACCACCAACGGCACCTCCGGGAACGCTACGTTCGGGATGACCTCCGGAACCAACGGTTGCAACACCAGCGGCGCGCTGACGTATGGCGGCAAGTCCTGGATTGCCATGAATGGCATGATGAACGAGCTGTCCGAAGACATGGCTCAGGGCCAAGGCGAAGCGCTGACCACCTACGCCGTAGTGCTGGGTGTAAAACCTGAAGACCGCGCTTACTTCTCCAGCGTGACCCACCAGCACTTCAACGACATTTTCAAAAGTGCTGACGTGACCGCCGAAGACGTCCACGCCAACACCCTCAACGTACTGAAAAACGATCCACGACTGGCCAAGTACGCCACCCAGGCGTAAGGTCGCTGCGTCTCCCGCCCCTCGCGGGGCGGGCTCTGCCATTTGCCGGATGCAATGGATGCTCACCCGCTTTCTATGGCTGGCCCTGTTGGCCTGCACCTCGCTCAACGCCGCTCCGTCTATAGCCCCCGCCACCCTTGATCGCCTGGCTCAGGATCCGAACTGGATCGCACTGGGGCATTACGAATACAAACGCCTGCGTGGCTGGCACAGCTACGTGGATGATCGCCGTTTCTTCCTGGCTGGGAATGGCCGCTACAGCCCCGCTGATGAGCTGGCCGCCACGCTCAAGGCCTTGTATGAACCGGCCACTCTGGGCAACAAGCACGCCCAGTGCATTTTCCCCGCCCGCACCCGGTGGCTGCGCGCCAGCCTGAACCTGAGCGACCTGCCGCAGCCGGAGTGCACGGACTTCCACCGCTGGTACGGCGACATCGCGCCGCATTCCGCCGTGCTGGTGTTCCCCGCCGCCTACCTGAACAGTCCTTCTTCGATGTTCGGGCATACCCTGCTGCGAATCGATCAGGCGGACACCCAGGCCGACAAGACCGCCCTGCTCAGCTATGCGATCAACTTCGGCGCTTATGTAGAGGGCAGTGACAACAGCATGCTCTACGCCTGGAAGGGCCTGGCGGGCGGCTACCCAGGGCTGTTCTCCCTTGTGCCCTACCAGCAGAAGCTTGCCGAATACCGCAGCCTGGAAAACCGTGACCTGTGGGAATACCAGCTCAACCTGACGCCGGAAGAAACCGGCCGCCTGGTGGAGCATGTGTGGGAGCTGCAGCAGATCCGTTTCGACTATTTCTTCTTCGACGAAAATTGTTCGTACCGGCTGCTGGAGCTGCTGCAAGTTGCCCGGCCGGGCCTTCGATTGACCGAGCAGTTCCCGCTGGCAGCCATCCCCACCGATACCGTGAAGGCGGTAAAGGCGGCCGGGCTGGTGCAGCACACCGAGTACCGCCCTTCCCGCGAGCGGGAGCTGCTTGCCCGCGCCGCGCCCTTGAGCGCCGGGGAGCAGGCGCTGGCCCAGCGCATGGCGCAATCGTCGGTGGCTTCCAGCGACCCGGCATTCACCGCCCTGCACCGCGAGCGGCAGGCATTGGTGCTCGACGCGGCCTATAGGCTGTTGCGCTACGAAGCCTCCGGCCAGCCCCGCGATGCCGAGCGAAGCCAGCGCAGTTTTTCCCTCCTGCAGGCAATCAATCGAAACCCGCCACCCGCCTTGCAAGTGGAGCGCCCCGGTTTGCCGGAAGAAGGCCACCCTTCACGCACATGGGAGCTGGGCCTGGGCTCGCGGGATGACCGAGCGTTTGCCGAATACGGCCTGCGCATGGCGTATCACGACCTCCAGGACAACGCCTACGGCTTCCCCCTGGGCGCGCAGATCGAGCTGGGCGGGCTGAAAGTTCGCCAATACGAAGGCGGCGATTGGCAGCTCCAGCAATTCAACCTCGCCACCATCCGTTCGCTATCCCCGCGCAATGACCTGCTCAAACCATGGTCGTGGCAGGTAAGCGGTGGGCTGGAGCGTGTATTGGGCAAGCATGACGATGCTGTGCTGGTGACCCACTTGAACGGCGGCGCGGGAGGCACCTGGCAGCTCGGGCCGGATGTGCTCGGCTTTGCGCTGGGCACGCTTCGGGTAGAGCACAACAATGACTTCGCCGCTTTCGCGGTGCCGGCGGCGGGTTTTGACACGGGGTTGTTGTGGCGCAACAGCCTGGGCAACCTTCGCCTGGAAGCCAAGGGTGATTACTTCACCAACGGCGAAGCACGTCGCCAGCTGAGCCTGGCGCAACAGTGGGAGCTCAGCCCAACCCTAGGGGTCCGGCTGGCGGCCCAGAGGGACTTCAGCCACCTGGGGGGGCCCGTCAACGAGGTATTGCTGGAACTCAAGTGGTACCACTATTGACGAGCCAACAGAGCGCTGACCGACGATTGACATTTAATCTACAAAAACACACCTAAACTGATACCTATGCCGGGCAGCTGGCCTGGCGCCTGAGGTATCCATCATGAAGAGGCAGTGGTGTGTGGTCTTCGGCGTAATGATGCTCGCCGGCTGTACGACGACTCACGAACAATTGCTGCAACAGGGTTACCCGCCGGCATTCGCCGACGGCTACCAGGACGGATGCGGCAGCGGGCGAGGGGCGGCCGGCTCCATCACGGGCACCTTCACCAAGAACGTGCCGCGATATCTGTCCGAAAAACTCTACAGCAGCGGCTGGGACGACGGGTTTCGTCAATGCCAGGCCGCGCTGGCCAACCAGGAACGGCAAGACCTTCATGACAAGGTATTGAACGACCGCGACCGGGATTGGCAGCGCGACGTGGATAATGGCAAGGCGCGGGCCTACCACTCCAATTGATCACTGCGCGGCATCGAATGGAAACTCCAGGCGGTCAGCTATTGCCTATTCAAAGGAGACGTACCAGGAGGGACATTCATGAGCCGCGCATTCGTCAATGAAGATCAGGCAGCAGCCCAGGCCAGCCAACCGGTAGAGCGACTGGTCAGCACCCTTCCCAACTACGTGACCGAATCAGGCCTGGTGCAGTTACGCGCCCGCGCCGATGAGTTGCGAGCCCTTCACCTTGAGCAGAGCGCCTTGGGCGAGCGCGCCGACCGCCAGGCGCTGGCGGATCTGGAACGTGACCTGCGCTATTACCACCAGCGGCTGCAAACCGCGAAAGTGGTGCCGCCAGTGAAGGACACCGACACCGTGCAGATCGGCAGTTGGGTCAGCTACGTGGACGAACGCAACATGCACCGGCAGGTTTGCCTGGTGGGAGAAGATCAGGCCGACGTAGGGGTTGGCCTGATCAATTGGGCATCTCCGCTCGGCCGCGCCCTGATGGGCGCGCGAGTGGGTGATGAAGTGGTATGGCGGCGCCCCGCTGGCGAGCACGTGCTTGAAGTGCTCGACATTTCCGCCACGCCTGGCTGACTACGAGATTCAGGCCAGCTTGCGGTACTTCACGCGGTGCGGTTGCGCCGCGGCGTCGCCCAGGCGTTTCTTGCGGTCGGCTTCGTATTCGGTGTAGTTGCCTTCGAAGAAAGTGATCTGGGAGTCGTCTTCGTACGCCAGGATATGGGTTGCTACGCGGTCCAGGAACCACCGATCGTGGGAGATCACGATCGCCGCGCCGGGGAAGTCCAGCAACGCTTCTTCCAGCGAACGCAGGGTTTCAACGTCCAGGTCGTTGGAGGGTTCGTCGAGCAGCAATACGTTGCCCCCTTCCTTGAGGGTAAGCGCCAGGTGCAAACGGCCGCGCTCACCACCGGAAAGGTCCTTCACGAATTTCTGCTGGTCGCCGCCCTTGAAGTTGAATCGGCCCACATAGGTGCGCGACGGTACTTCATAGTTGCCGATGCGGATCTGGTCCGAACCGTCGGAGATCTGCTGGAAGACGGTCTTGCTGCCGTCCAGGTCCTCACGGCTCTGGTCCACGCAGGCCAGCTGCACGGTTTCGCCGATATCGATGGTGCCCGAATCCGGCTGTTCCTTGCCCATGATCATGCGGAAGAGCGTGGATTTACCCGCGCCGTTGCCGCCAATCACGCCTACGATGGCGCCCTTGGGCATGGCGAAGGAGAGGTTGTCGATCAGCACGCGATCGCCATAGCTCTTGGTCACGTTTTTGAATTCGATGACCTTGTCGCCCAGGCGAGGGCCAACCGGGATGTAGATCTCGTTGGTTTCGCTGCGTTTCTGGAATTCCTGCGATTGCAGTTCCTCGAAGCGTTGCAGGCGTGCCTTGGATTTGGACTGGCGTGCCTTGGCGCCCTTGCGCACCCACTCCAGTTCTTCCTTGAGCGCCTTCTCGTGAGCGGACTGCTGCTTGGATTCCTGCGCGAGGCGGTCGGACTTCGCTTCCAGCCAACCGGAATAGTTGCCTTCGTACGGGATGCCATGGCCGCGGTCGAGTTCGAGAATCCAGCCGGCGACGTTATCCAGGAAGTAACGGTCGTGGGTAATGGCTACCACGGTGCCCTGGAAGTCATGGAGGAAACGCTCCAGCCAAGCCACGGAATCGGCGTCCAGGTGGTTGGTGGGTTCGTCGAGCAGCAGCATGTCAGGCGCGGACAGCAACAAGCGGCACAGCGCCACGCGGCGTTTCTCACCACCGGAAAGGTGCTCGATCCGGGCATCCCATGGCGGCAGGCGCAGCGCATCGGCGGCCACTTCAAGTTGGCGCTCCAGGTTGTGCCCGTCCGCGGCTTGAAGGATGGATTCGAGCTTGGCCTGCTCGGCGGCCAGCTTGTCGAAATCCGCGTCAGGCTCGGCATAGGCGGCGTATACCTCGTCGAGGCGCGCCTGGGCGTCCTTGATGGCCGATACGGCCTCTTCAACCACTTCACGAACGTTCTTGTTCGGGTCCAGCTCGGGTTCCTGGGGCAGGTAACCCACATTGAGCTCGGGCATCGGGCGGGCTTCGCCGTCGAACTCCTTGTCTACTCCGGCCATGATGCGCAGCAGCGTGGATTTGCCGGAGCCATTGAGGCCCAGCACGCCGATCTTGGCGCCGGGGAAGAACGAAAGGGAAATGTTCTTGAGGATTTCCCGCTTCGGCGGAACAACCTTGCTCAGCCGATGCATGGTGTAAACGTATTGGGCCATGGGTAAACCTGAGTGGTAACGATGATGGCGCGCACAGAGAAAAAAGCGCGCTTTGGGAGACGGTCAAAACTACCGGAATGCGTGATCGAGGGCAAACTTCGACGCCGCAGGGCTGGCACTTTGCCAGACATGACGGCATGCTAGCCTGTCAACAGGAGCAGCCCCTGTTATCATGGGCCTTTCGCGCCCCACGGGCACGCGCGCAGCGCTAGTGGCGGCCACGGCGCAACACCGCAGGATTTCAGTTTGAGCAACCTCGATCAGTCGTCGCCCCTGCGCCAGCGGACCTCTGCGGCCAGTGGTCCATTTTCTGGCTCGCTGAAGAGCGCGCTTGCGGTGCTGGTGCTACTGCTGTTCGGCTTGCTGGCATGGCAGGTACTGAACGAGTACCACGGCAATCAGGACGAGCAGCGCGCCAACGCCGTTGAACACAGCGCCAGCCTGGCCGACCGCGTGCAACTGAACATGGCGCTGTTCGCTGAAAGCACCCTCAATGCCCTCTTGCTAGCGCCCACCGACACCTCGCCGCGCGGCGTCAATGGCCAACCGCCGGGGCTGATTGGCGCGGTTCATGTGGACGCGGCTGGCCAACCACTGCCTGGCCAGCAGGCCACGGCGCTGTTGGCCGACGCGCTCCCCGCCTTGATCCAGCGCGCCGCCACGGCGCGCTACTGGTACAGCAACAGCCCCGACGGCCGCGAAACCTGGCTGCTACTGCGGGACCCGCGCGCCCAGGGTTATTGGATATTGCGCTTCGCGCCCACGCTGTATATCTCCTTGACCGCGCACCTGGGGCATCACGGCTGGCCGCAATGGCTGATAAAGGATGCAGCCGACAGGCTGATCTACCGCGACCCGGGTGACGCGCAGGCCGATACGCACCCGGCCACCCTGCGCGCCTTGACCGATCAGGAGCAGCGCATCAAGGTCGCCAGTTACCCGCTGACCGGTAGTGACTGGCGCCTGGACGGCCTGTTCGATCCGCAGCTCGCCCGGCTGCCGCTGCTGCCTGGCTTGTTCAGCAAGCTCGCGTTGGGCCTGGCCTGCACCATTCTCCCTCTGCTGGTACTGCGCGACTTGCGCCGCAGGCAGAAAGAAGCACAAGCGCAGCGGCGCCGTTATCAGGACATTTTCGAAGGCGCCGGCGTTGGCCTGTGCGTGTTCGACCTGCGAGCGCTTCGGCAACTGATCACCCAAGCCGGCATTCGTGGCAACGACGATATCCAGCCCTGGCTCGAAGCCCACCCGGGGCAACATCAGGCTTTGCGAGAGGCCATGTGCCTGACGGAAGCCAACCAGGTGGCGCTCGATCTGCTGCAGCTCAAGGAAGCCAGCGCGGTGTGGTCTCGCCTGGTTGGAAACAACGCGCTGGTACCGCAAAGCCTGCCCTACGAATTGCTGGTCGCCCTGCTCGCGCCTTGCACCGTCGAGCTGGAGTTCTCGGTACCGGGCGCCGACGGCGGCGCTCGGCATGTCTGGGCGCAGATCCGGGTGCCGGAGGACGGCAGCGTCGATGAAGTGATTTTAAGCCTCAATGACATCACCCAACGCAAACAGGCCCAGGTATCGCTGGTGGAACGGGAACGGTTCTGGTCCGACGTGGTGCGCGCGGTTCCAGACCATCTTTACGTGGCCGACGTGCTCCGGCGCAAGATGCTGTACAGCAACCACCATCTGGGTATGACGCTCGGCTATACCAACGCCGAGGTCCAGGACCTGGGCGACCAGTTCTGGGAAGCCTTGATGCACCCAGTGGATGCCGAGCAATACCGCGCCCTGCGCCAGTACCAACGGGACACCGCCTATACCGGCCAACTTCAATGCCAGCTGCGCTTCCAGCACAGGGATGGCAGCTGGCGGCGCTTCGACATCCGTGAGCAAACCCTTACCGAGGATAACGCCGGGCGCGTGACCCGCATCATCGGCGTGGCCAAGGATGTCACCGAGCAGATCGAGGCGAGCCAGTCCCTGCGAGACAGCGAACAGCGGTATCGCATGCTCGCCGAAAGCATCAGCGACGTTATCTTCTCCACTGACAGCCGCCTGAAGCTGAACTACGTCAGCCCCTCCGTTCACACGATGCTCGGTTATGACGTGCAATCGGTGTTCGATAACGGCTGGCAGGCCACCATCGCCACGCCAAGCCAGGTCGTGGGGCTTGAAGCACTGCTTGAGCGGGTGCGCGCCGCGCTTGGCGAGCCCGCCTTGCTGGCGCAGTTGCGCGCGCAGGTCAGAAGCCAGACCTTCATGCTCGACTGCTTGCGCGCCGATGGCCGCAAGATCCCGATCGAGCTACGGCTGGTGCTGATCTGGGACGAGCACGACAATTTTGAAGGGATCCTGGGCGTAGGCCGCGATGTAAGCCAGCAAAGGCGGGCCGAGAAAGACCTGCGCATGGCCGCTACCGTCTTCCAGCACTCGACGTCGGCCATTCTGATTACGGACCCGGCGGGTTATATCGTGCAAGTGAACGAGGCCTTCAGCCGGGTCACCGGTTACGAGCCCACCGACGTTCTCGATCAACTGCCCACGTTGCTCACGGTCACCGAACAGCAGGAAGCGCACCTGCAATACGTGGTCAAGCAGTTGCACCTCAACGGCAGCTGGGAAGGTGAGATCCGCCTGAAACGGCGCGACGGCGAACATTACCCGGCCTGGGTCGGCATCACCGCCGTACTGGATGAAGAAGGCGACCTGGCCAGCTATGTGTGCTTCTTCAGCGACATCAGCGAGCGCAAGGCAAGCGAGCAACGTATCCACCGCCTGGCTTATTACGACGCACTCACCCATTTGCCCAACCGCACACTGTTCCAGGACCGGCTGTTTACCGCGCTGCATCAAGCCGAACGGCAAAAGGCGTGGGTTGTGTTGATGTTCCTGGACCTGGACCGCTTCAAGCCCATCAACGACTCGCTGGGTCACGCGGCGGGCGACCGTATGCTCAAGGACATGGCCATGCGCTTGTTGGCCTGCGTGGATGAAGACGACACGGTCGCGCGCATGGGCGGCGACGAATTCACCTTGCTGCTGCAGCCCCGCGGCAGCCGTGAAGCGGCGCTCACCCGGGCCATTCATGTGGCCGAGGAAATTCTGGGCAACCTTCATGCGCCCTTTGTGCTGGAAAACCGGGAGTTCTTCGTAACCGCCAGTATCGGCATCGCCCTCAGCCCGCAAGACGGCAGTGAGCTAAGCCAACTGATGAAGAACGCTGACACGGCCATGTACCACGCCAAGGAACGCGGGAAGAACAATTTCCAGTTCTACCAGGCGGACATGAACGCCAGCGCCCTGGAACGGCTGGAGCTCGAAAGCGACCTGCGCCATGCGTTGGAACAGCAGGAATTCGTGCTCTATTACCAACCGCAGCTGAGCGGAGACGGCAAACGCCTCACCGGCGCCGAGGCCCTTCTGCGTTGGCGCCACCCTCGGCGTGGGCTGGTTCCGCCGCAGGATTTCATCCCCGTACTCGAGGAGCTGGGCCTGGTGGTGGATGTGGGCGACTGGGTGCTGACCGAGGCTTGCCGGCAGTTGAAGGCCTGGCATCAGGCGCGGGTGCGCGTCCCCAAGGTTTCCGTGAACATCTCCGCCAGGCAGTTCTCGGACGGCCAGCTGGGCAAACGCATCGCCAGCATCCTCGCCGAAACCGGTGTTCCGCCCGCGTGCCTCGAACTGGAGTTGACCGAGAGCATCCTGATGCGGGATGTGAACGAGGCCATGCAGATTCTGGACAGCTTGAAAATGCTCGGCCTGAGCATCGCGGTCGACGATTTCGGCACGGGCTATTCATCGCTGAACTACCTCAAGCAGTTCCCCATCGACGTGCTGAAGATTGACCGCACCTTCGTGGATGGCTTGCCCGAAGGCGAACAGGACGCTCAGATCGCCAGGGCGATCATTGCCATGGCCCACAGCCTCAACCTGTCGGTGATCGCCGAAGGGGTGGAAACCCACGACCAGCTGGATTTCCTGCGCGAACACGGCTGCGACGAGGTTCAAGGCTACCTGTTCGGCCGCCCCATGCAGGCCAATCGCTTCGAGGCGCAGTTCAGCAACGATGCGTTGTTCATGTTCGATTGATTCGCAGCGGCAAGCTACAAGCTGCGAGAGGGTTCGCGGCCCTCAGCTGAGGCCCGGTCATTCCCATGATGACGGGCGTTCATATGCCAGCCTCGGATGGATGCGGTAGAATGGCGGCTTTCTCTCTGCCGATCCTCGAGGACCGCCAATGTTCAGCCGTGATTTGACCCTTGCCAAGTTTGACGCCGACCTCTTTGCCGCCATGGAGCAAGAAGCCGTGCGTCAGGAAGAGCACATCGAGCTGATCGCCTCCGAGAACTACACCAGCCCTGCCGTGATGGAAGCCCAGGGTTCGGTCCTTACCAACAAGTACGCCGAAGGCTACCCGGGCAAGCGCTACTACGGCGGTTGCGAGTATGTCGACGTGGTCGAGCAACTGGCCATCGATCGCGCCAAAGAGCTGTTCGGCGCCGATTACGCCAACGTTCAACCACATGCCGGTTCCCAGGCCAACGCCGCGGTGTACCTGGCCCTGTTGCAGGCAGGCGACACCATCCTGGGTATGAGCCTCGCTCACGGCGGCCACCTCACCCACGGTGCGTCGGTGTCTTCCTCCGGCAAGCTGTACAACGCTGTCCAGTACGGCATCGATGGCAATGGCCTGATCGACTATGACGAAGTCGAGCGCCTGGCCGATGAGCACAAGCCGAAAATGATCGTCGCCGGCTTCTCCGCCTACTCCCAGGTGCTGGACTTCGCCCGCTTCCGCGCGATCGCGGACAAGGTTGGCGCTTACCTGTTCGTGGACATGGCTCACGTAGCGGGCCTGGTCGCCGCCGGTGTGTATCCCAACCCTGTTCCGTTCGCCGACGTAGTGACCACCACTACCCACAAAACCCTGCGGGGCCCACGTGGCGGCCTGATCCTGGCGCGCAGCAACCCGGAAATCGAGAAGAAGCTGAACTCCGCCGTATTCCCCGGCGCCCAGGGCGGCCCGCTGGAACACGTGATCGCCGCCAAGGCCGTGTGCTTCAAGGAAGCGCTGCAGCCTGAATTCAAAGCCTACCAACAGCAGGTCGTGAAAAACGCCCAGGCCATGGCTGAAGTGTTCATCGAGCGTGGCTTCGACGTGGTGTCCGGCGGCACTCAGAACCACCTGTTCCTGCTGTCCCTGATCAAGCAGGACATTTCCGGCAAAGACGCCGACGCTGCCTTGGGCCGCGCTTACATCACCGTTAACAAGAACTCGGTACCGAACGATCCACGTTCCCCGTTCGTTACCTCCGGCCTTCGTTTCGGTACCCCTGCCGTGACCACCCGCGGCTTCAAGGAAACCGAATGCCGCGAACTGGCCGGCTGGATCTGCGACATCCTGGCGGACCTGAACAACGAAGCGGTGATCGATGCTGTTCGTGAGAAGGTAAAAGCCATCTGCGCCAAGCTGCCGGTATACGGCAAGTAAGCGTCACGCTTCAACGAAGAGCCCGGCCTTGGCCGGGCTTTTTTGTGCCGCGAGAAACGGTTCCACTTTCCAGGCCGCCGCTAGCGGCCCTTAATGTGCGGGCTCTTCTTCAGGAGGGCCCGTTCATGTTTACTCATCGTCAACGATCATTCGTCGCGGACGTGCGGCCGAAGTCCGGAGGGCTTCAGTTCCTCGGGGTGTTGCACAACAAGCGCAAGATATTGGAAGACACCTGGTACGTTGTTGCCCGGACGAGCAACCACTACGAGGATCATGCTCATTTGTTCGGTTACGCGACCGAGCCGCAGGCTGACGCGGTGCGCCTGTATTTCCGGCATACCGAGCGGGGCTACGTTTTGTATGTACGCAAAGGCCGATACTTCGGGCATGTGATTGCCAGGAACCGCCACGGCCATTACGGCGCCTACCCCGGCGACGGGAGCGATCGGTCACGCTTCTGGATGTTTTCCGAAGAGGGCCACCCAATCACCGGAACCGAGCTTATCTATAACGATACGACCATTACCCTTGGTGAGGTCGACGGTTATCCCGTGGGGCTGAGCCGCCATAAAGACACCAAGCATGTTTACCTGGGCGATGACTACACCCAGGGCCTGGCACTGCGCATCAGCCTGGTGGAGCGCAACGCTGCCTATCTCGCCCACCCTGATGAGCGCTAGGAGCGTCAGGCCTGCTTTGCGTCGAAGGGAACCGATTCAGGCTGCTTCCTGGCTTGGCGTCGATAGTACGTTGCGATCTCCGGCCCGGGCGGGGCCATCGTTCTGATCAGGAGATCGCCATGTTGCCAGACAAGTCCCTTTCCTTCACCGCTACACTTTCAAGCTGCGGCAGCCCAATTGTTGTGCTGGGCGAATGGGCGCGCGGCTCGGTGGTCGCGGCTCACCCAACCTTGGACCCTCTGCGTGCCACCTTGATCGATGCCGAGTCGGCGCTTGGCGCGATGGCCGGCTCGCCTGATTCGTTCGAGCATGATCGCGAGGTAGGCCTTATCGACTTCGAAGTGCTTGAGGGCATCGAACCGGTGTTGCTCTATTTCCGCCACAGTAACGGAGCCTATCGGCTGTATGTACGAAGCGGCCGGCACATGGGCGAAGGGGTATTCAGCACGTCGCACGGCTTGCTGATCACACGCCCGATCGATCGCAAGGATCCTCCGCTCTGGACGCTGCGTGACGCAGCCAGCGGCAGCAGTGTCACCTTGCCCCAAGTGACCGGTAACAGTATCGATGTACAGCTTGCAGCGGCGCAGACGGGCGAATGTGTTGCGCTGAACGCGCTGGGGTTGAGTGCTGGTTATCTTGCCATCTCATCGCCGCCTCTCGCGTCACTGACCTTGGAAATCGCTGCCACGGAAGTCGATTGGCTGAGCGCAAGCTGAGTGCGCTTATAGAAGTTGTTCGAAGCGCTCACGAATGAGCGCTTCGGGCAAGTCATCGGCGATGAACACCATCACGCTTTCTCGAGGCTCGCTTTCCTCCCAAGCGGTATCCCAGTCAAAGCCATACAACTTCAGCACCCCCTGAAACACCAACTTGCGAGGCTCGCCCGCAATATTGAGCACGCCCTTGTACCGCAACAACTGCCGGCCGTGCTCCTCCAGTAGCGTATTCATGAATTCACTCAAGCGGTCGATGTCCAGCGGCTTATCCGTGCGCAGCACCATGCTGGCGATACGGTCGGCGCTTTCGCCGATAACCATTGGGCGAGCACGGAAGGCCACGCCCAATTCCGCGTTCAGATTGAAGCCCCTGATGTCGAGCAACTCGGGAAGATCGATTTCGCCGTGGTCGACCACCCTGATCGGCGCGCGATTGTTGATGCGGGCCAAGCGCTGGCTAAGCTGCTCGAACGCTTTGGGCGTGACCAGGTCGGTCTTGCTCACGAGCAAACGGTCGGCAAACCCGACCTGGGCCTGGGCAATGGCTTGCTTGAGGTGCTCGCTGGCGTGGGCCGCGTCCACCAGGGTAACGATGCCGTCCAGCACATAGCGATCACGCAAATCCTCTTCGAGGAAGAAGGTTTGCGCCACGGGCGCGGGGTCGGCCAGGCCAGTGCATTCGATGACCAGCCGGTCAAAGGCGATCTCGCCGGAATCCAGCCGCTCCAACAAAAGGTACAAGGCCTTGGTAAGGTCGGTATGGATGCTGCAGCACACGCAGCCGTTGGCCAAGGTCATGACCTGCACCGGCTCGCTACCCAGCAATTGAGTGTCAATGCCAGCGTCGCTGAATTCGTTTTCGATCACCGCCAGCTTCAGCCCGTGCTCGGCCTGCAGCATGTAGCGAAGCAAGGTGGTTTTGCCAGCGCCGAGAAAGCCGGTCAGCACCGTTACAGGAACAGGGGTAGGCACGGTACGTCTCCGGATCAGGTTGAGCACCTGATTCGCATGCCCCCGAATGCTCGGGGACAGGTCGCGAATCAGGCTCAGGCAGGTTTCAGCAGCAGCGAGGCGAGCCCTTGCCGCCGCCGTAGCGGGCCTCCTGCCGCTCGCGGAAGAAGGCTTCGTAGTCCATCACCGGTTGGTCCGGGTGGGTCTTGCGCATGTGTTCCACGTAGTTGTCGTAGTCCGGCATGCCCACCATCAGGCGCGCGGCCTGCCCCAGATATTTGCCCAACCGGCTCAGGTCATTGAACATGGCTCAGTTCCTCATGCGTCAGGCAGCGCCTGGAATGGCGCTTCCTTGTCGGTACGCTCGCGTTTGCCCAGTGCCGCGTAGCCGATCTTGAGCGCGAACACCAATACCGCCAGCACCACGAACAGGAACAACACGGTGAGCGTGGCGTTGGTGTAGGCATTGAAAATCACCGACTGCATCTGCTCGATACTTTTGGCCGGGGCCAGTACCTGGCCTGCCGCCAACGCATCGCTGTACTTCCTGGCCAGCGCCAGGAAACCAACCGCCGGGCTGGGATCGAACAGCTTGATCAAGCCCGCGGTAGTGGTGCAAATCAGGAGCCAGGTGGCCGGCAGCAGGGTGACCCAGATGTAACGCTGGCGTTTCATCTTGATCAGTACAACGGTGCCGAGCATTAAGGCAATACCGGCGAGCATCTGATTGGAAATACCGAACAGTGGCCACAAGGTGTTGATACCGCCGAGCGGGTCAACCACCCCTTGATACAACAGGTAACCCCAAAGCGCTACGCAGCCGCCGGTGCCGAGCATGTTGGCACCCCAGGATTCGGTGCGCTTGAGCGAAGGCACAAAGCTGCCAAGCAGGTCCTGCAGCATGAAGCGGCCCGCGCGAGTACCGGCGTCTACCGCGGTAAGGATAAACAGCGCCTCGAACAGGATTGCAAAGTGGTACCAGAAGGCCATGGTGTTTTCACCTGGCAGCAGGGTATGCAGGATCTGCGCGATACCGACTGCCAACGTCGGCGCACCGCCGGCACGGGCCAGGATAGTGTTTTCGCCGATGTCATGAGCTACCGCCTGCAAAGTTTCTGGTGTGATCGCAAAGCCCCAGCCACTGACCGCGGCTGCTACGGCATTGATATCGCCACCCACTACAGCGGCCGGGCTGTTCATGGCGAAGTACACGCCTGGCTCGATGACCGAGGCGGCAACCATGGCCATGATCGCCACAAAGGATTCCATCAACATGGCGCCATAGCCGATGTAGCGAGCGTTGACTTCGTTATCCAGCAGCTTGGGCGTGGTGCCTGAGGAAATCAGCGCGTGGAAGCCCGACACCGCACCGCAGGCGATGGTAATGAACAGGAACGGGAACAGCGTGCCCTTCCACACCGGCCCGGTACCATCGGTGAACTGCGTAAGCGCGGGCATTTTCAACTCTGGCATGGTGACCAGAATGCCGATTGCCAGCGCGATGATGGTGCCGATCTTGAGGAACGTGGACAGGTAGTCACGCGGGGCAAGGATCAGCCACACCGGCATGACCGCGGCCACGAAGCCGTAACCGATGAGCATCCAGGTGATCTGTACACCGGTAAAGGTGAATGCCTTGGCCCATGCCGGGTCCGCCGCAACCTGCCCACCTGCCCAAATGGATGCCAGCAGCAGTACCACGCCGATCAGCGAGATCTCGCCAATGCGACCTGGCCGGATGAAGCGCATGTAAACGCCCATGAACACAGCGATGGGGATGGTCGCCATCACGGTGAATACGCCCCAAGGGCTTTCGGCCAGTGCCTTGACCACGATCAGGGCCAGTACGGCCAGGATGATGATCATGATCAGGAAGCAGCCAAACAGCGCGATGGTGCCAGGTATGCGGCCCATCTCTTCGCGCACCATGTCGCCCAGCGAGCGGCCATTACGGCGGGTAGAGAGGAACAGCACCATGAAGTCTTGAACGGCGCCGGCCAGTACTACGCCGGCGATCAGCCAGAGCGTGCCAGGCAGGTAACCCATCTGCGCCGCGAGCACTGGGCCCACCAGCGGACCGGCCCCGGCAATGGCCGCGAAATGGTGGCCGAACAGAATGTGTTTGTTGGTAGGAACGTAATCCAACCCGTCGTTGTTGAGCACGGCGGGCGTGGCTCGACGAGGGTCCAGCTGCATCACTTTTTCAGCGATGAACAAGCTGTAGTAACGGTATGCGACCAGGTAAATGGCAACCGCGGCGACCACTATCCAGAGTGCGTTGATGCTCTCGCCGCGACGCAGCGCGACGACCCCGAGCGCCCAGGCGCCAATGACGGCCAGCGCGAGCCATGGCAGATGGCGGGCCAGACTATTATTGTTTTTCATGTTTTATATTCCAGCGGATGGCAACGGAACAAACCCGGCTCCAGTCTAGCTACACTTGCCTGGAAGCACACCCCCCACAAAGGTCGAGGGCGCGGGGTTTTGTGCCATTGTCTGCTGGCGTTCGCGGTTTCGCGAGGCACTCGGCAAAACGTGTATACAAACATTGCCGGCCAGGCCGTGGCGCGGCAGCATAGAAAGCGACCCGCGCTGACGGGCCTTACCGAGGAAGTACCCCATGACTGAAGAGCGTCGTCGCTTCAAACGTATTGCCTTCGATGCCCGCACCGAACTGACCCAAGGCGACAGCCGCTGGGACGTCAAGCTGCTCGATCTTTCCCTCAAAGGCCTGCTGGTGGAGCGGCCAGCGGGCTGGCAAGGCAATCCCGCCGCCCCGTTCGAGGTCACTGTTCAGCTGGGTGAAGACGCCCCGGTGAAGATGGAAACCGAACTCAAGCATGACAACGATGGCCAGCTGGGCTTCCAGTGCACCCACATTGACCTGGATTCCATCAGCCACCTGCGCCGCCTGGTTGAACTGAACCTGGGCGACGAGGCGGAGCTGGAGCGGGAACTGAGCGCGCTGGTGGGCTGAGGCCTTACGGAAACGCCGGCAGCCCCCACCCGCTGGGTTCGAATTCCAGCAGGCTGCCGAGGCGCCCGTCGGCGTGGGTGTACTTTTCAGGGTCCATGGCCGAATCCGGCACGGCCAGGGCATACATGCCCGCCGCCTTGGCGGCGGTTACGCCGAACGGGGAATCTTCGAACACGAGGCAATCGGCCGGTGCCACACCCAGGCGGCGGGCGGCGACCAGAAAGATATCCGGAGCCGGCTTGGCCGCGCCTACCTCTGGGTCATCGGCGGTCACGATCGTATCGAAGAGGGAAAACCATGCTTCGTGCTGCTGGGTTTTGAGCTTGAAATAGGTGCTCGAAGAACTGGTGCCTACCGCAATCGGAATACCGCTGGCCTTCAAATGCCGCACCAGCGCCTCCGCCCCCGCCATGCCCAGCGCTTCGGGAAAGCGAGCGGTCATCAAGGGCGCGCGGATCTCCAGGAACTCATCCACCGTGATGGGAAGCTCCAGCGCCTCTACCACGTAGGTAGCGAGGTCGCGCGCGCCGCGGCCAATGATGTGCTGCTTGTGGCTCCAGTCGAACGTTTTTCCATAGCGCTGGGCAATGGACTGGGTGACTTCGGTGTAGATGCCCTCGGTGTCTAGCAGCAGGCCATCCATGTCGAAAATCACAGCCTTGACCTGCGGTGCGGAGGTTGAAGCGCTCACCATGGGAAATCTCGCTCGGCTTAAAAGAAGGTGATACTCCGGGCGAGTGCTTCAGGTCAAGGCCATGGTGCTATTCAAACAACGCGTCCAGGGCCTGCTCCAGACGGGTCACGGCCACGATTTCGAGGCCGGCCGGGGCTTCCTTCGGCGCATTGCCCTTGGGCACGATTGCCCGTTTGAAGCCATGTTTGGCCGCCTCCTTGAGGCGTTCCTGCCCACTTGGCACAGGCCGCACCTCGCCGGACAGCCCTACCTCTCCAAATACCAGCAAGCCGTGCGGCAGCGGGCGATTTCGCAGGCTGGACATCACCGCAGCCATCAACGCGAGGTCCGAGGCGGTTTCCAGCACTTTCACCCCGCCCACAACGTTAAGGAACACGTCCTGGTCGTGCGTGGGGATGCCCCCATGGCGATGGAGTACCGCCAGCAACATGGCCAGGCGGTTCTGGTCCAGGCCCAGGGTCACGCGGCGCGGGTTGGCCAGGTGGCTGTCGTCGACCAGCGCCTGCACTTCCACCAGCATCGGCCGGGTCCCCTCCCAGGTGGCCATGACCACGCTGCCCGCGATTTCTTCCTGAGCGCGACTAAGGAAGATCGCCGAGGGGTTGGAAACCTCTTTCAACCCTCGGTCGGTCATGCCGAATACACCCAGCTCGTTTACCGCGCCGAAGCGGTTCTTCACCGCCCGCAACAAACGCAGGCGGCCATCGGATTCGCCTTCGAAATACAGCACGGTATCGACCATGTGCTCGAGCACTCGAGGCCCCGCCAGGGAGCCCTCTTTCGTCACATGGCCTACCAGGAATATCGCCGTGCCGCTCTGCTTGGCAAAACGCACCAACAAAGCCGCACTTTCGCGCACCTGCGCCACGCCGCCGGGCGCGGATTGCAGCTGTTCGGTGAAAATGGTCTGGATCGAATCGATCACCATCACCTTGGGGTTTTCCCTGCGGGCAGTGGCGATGATGCTTTCGATCGAGGTTTCGGTCATCACCTTGAGCTTGTCCTGGGGCAGGCCGAGCCGGCGGGCGCGCATCGCTACTTGTTGCTGGGATTCCTCACCCGTCACATACAACGCGGGCATGCGTTCGGCGAGGTTGCACAGGGTTTGCAAAAGGATCGTGGACTTGCCGATACCGGGGTCGCCGCCGATCAGCACCACCGAACCATCCACCAGGCCACCACCCAATACGCGATCCAGTTCGGTAGAAGCGGTGGAAAACCTGGGAATTTCCTCCACGCTCACTTCTGCAAGGGTTTTTACCGTGGCCTGTTCGCCTGCCCAACCCGTGCGGCCGTTGCTGCTGGCGGCTGGAGTGTTTTCCACCATGGTTTCCACCAGCGTGTTCCAGGCACCGCATTCGGCGCATTGCCCCGCCCATTTGGGGAAGGTTGCGCCGCACTCGGTGCAGCCATACATGCGCTTGGCCTTTGCCATGGTGCCTCCGTCGAACGAAAAGGCGCCTATCATACCCCTCGGCTTAACCGGCCGGGGACCGCCGAAACAAAACTAATCGGCCGGTTGCCGGTCTGGTAAAACAGCAACCAGAATGCCAAGGCGCTGATTTTCAAGCATTTGGTTAAAAAAACGCTTACCCGTTTCTTCAACTTGAAAAAGGATGCACTCAATGAGCTTGCTTAAAGAGTTCAAGGCCTTCGCAGTCAAAGGCAACGTGGTCGACCTGGCCGTGGGTATCATCATTGGCGCGGCCTTCGGCAAGATCGTGTCGTCCTTCGTGGGGGACATCATCATGCCGCCGCTCGGCTTGCTGATCGGCGGCATCAATTTCACCGACCTTGCCGTCACGCTCCGCCCCGCCGAAGGTGCATCGCCGGCCGTTGTGCTGGCCTACGGCAAATTCATCCAGACCGTGGTCGACTTCATCATCGTGGCCTTCGCCATCTTCATTGGCGTGAAGGCGATCAACCGGCTCAAGCGCGAAGAAGCCAAGGCACCCAGCTTGCCGCCGGTGCCTACCAAGGAAGAGGTATTGCTGGGCGAGATTCGCGACATCCTCAAGGAGCAGAACGGCAGGGCCGCGCCGGTAGTTCCGGCACAACCGCCATCGCTGTGATTACCAGTAGGTTTCCACCGCGACCGCGCCTGGCCGGCGGCTGAGGCTCAGGTTCATATCGCGGGCCTTGAGAAGCTTGCGCGTGTCATCGATCATTTCCGGGTTGCCGCAGATCATCACGCGCGAATGCTCGGGCGTCAGCTCGGCATCCGCGGCGCGTTCCAACGCGCCATTGGCGATCAGGTCGGTGATGCGCCCGTGTAACGCCCCTGGCCAAGGTTCACGGCTGACCAGCGGGATAAACTTCAGTTTGCCGGCGTATTCGGCCAGGTATTCGCGGCTTTCCAGGCCTGCGATCAGTTCGCCATAGGCCAAATCCTTGCCGTGCCGGGCGCTGTAAACCAGGAATATGCGCTCGAAGCGCTCCCAGGCTTCAAAGCCTTGCAGGATAGAAAGGAAGGGGGCCAGCCCTGTGCCCGTGGCCAATAGCCAAAGGTCACGGCCATCGACAAAGCGGTCCAGGGTGAGGTACCCGAATGCCTGACGCTCCACCAGAAGCTCGTCACCTACCTGCAAGCGTGACAGTTCGCTGGTGAACTCGCCGCCAGGCACTACCACCGAGAAGAACTCCAGAAATTCATCGTACGGCGAAGAGACCATCGAGTAGGCCCGCCAGGCGACGGTGCCGTCCGGCTTGGTAACGCCCAGGCGCGCAAACTGCCCTGCCTGAAAGCGAAAGCCTGCATCACGCGTGGTGCGCAGGGTAAACAGATTCGGGGTCAAGGTGTGCACAGCCAGCAGGCGCTGGCGGGTGAACTTCTCGTCGGTCATGGGGCCTCCACGTTTGATACGCGTAGTTTGGCGCAATTGCGCGCGGACAAACACCGACACCGTGTGTGGAAAGGCCGTAGAATTCCCTTTTTTGCCCGCCCGAGCCTGCACATGCCCCGCTTCGCCAACGCCTTCGCCCAACTCGAACTGGTTCGCCAGCCGGAAATGGCCAACGAACCGTTGTATGCCTTCGATGCCGCCGATGACTACCTGCTCGCTCATCTGGCGGAGCAACAGCTTCGGTCCGCAGCACGCGTATTGGTGTTGAACGACGGCTTCGGTGCGTTGGCGATCAGCCTGCTGGGGCGTTTTGACGTGGTGACCAGCGGGGACTCGCATCTGGGCGCGTTGGCGCTGGGCAAGAACCTGGCCGGCAACGGGCACGCCTACGACGCGCTTGGCTTGTTGCCCTCAAGCGAGCCTTTCGAAGGTACTTACGATCACGTATTGGTCCGCGTTCCCAAGACCCTGGCCTTGCTCGAAGAACAGCTGATTCGCTTGCAGCCGCACCTGCGCGACGGCGTGCAAGTGGTGGCCGGCGCGATGATCAAGCACCTGCCTCGTGCCGCTGGCGACTTGCTGGAGAAGTACATCGGGCCCGTGCAGGCTTCGCTCGCGGTCAAGAAGGCACGGCTGCTGACGGCGACCTATCAGCAACGTGAACCGGCGCGTTCGCCCTACCCTACCCGCTATGAGCTGGACACACCTGCGCTGCAACTCGTCAATCACGCCAACGTATTCTGCCGGGACGGGCTGGACATCGGTACCCGCGCCTTCCTGCCGCACCTGCCACGCAGCCTGGGCAGTGCTCGCGTGGCGGACCTGGGATGCGGTAACGGCGTGCTCGGTATCGTCAGCGCGTTGAGCAACCCCGATGCCCACTACACGTTGGTCGATGAGTCGTACATGGCCGTGCAGTCGGCGCGCGAGAACTGGCACGCAGCCCTCGGCCCGCGTGAAGCGAACATCCAGCCCGGCGACGGCCTGGCGGGCCAGCCGGCAAGCTCGCTGGACGTGGTGCTGTGCAATCCCCCCTTCCACCAGCAACAGGTGGTGGGCGATTTCCTCGCGTGGCGCATGTTCCAGCAGGCCCGCGAAGCACTGGTAACCGGTGGCGCGCTGTATATCGTGGGCAACCGACATCTTGGCTACCACACCAAACTGGCGCGATTGTTCCGGGGTGTGGAGCAAGTGGCGGCGAACCCCAAGTTCGTGGTGTTGCGGGCACGGAAGTAGCGCTATTACAGATCAACTTGTAGGAAGCGGGCGGAGCTCGCGGATAACTTTGGCCCGTGCGCTATAAACTTGCCTTCCCACTGCGCCAACCCATTCTAGTTGGATAACCATATCGATAACTGCGCGGGACGCGGGGTTCACTTACTCTAACTGCCTATTCAACATGAAGCACAACTCGACAGGAGCCGTTTTCCTGTTGGGTAGTCGGGAAGGGATGGTAGGGCCGGCGTAACGTTGTTCGCGAGCTTCGCCCGCTTCCTACAGCCCGACCGGCAAAGACGTTCCCATTGCCGCGCGCGTTTCTGCATTTGGAGCGCAAACAGAAAATGGGAGCTGTTGGTGCGCTACCATCAGTTGAGATATAAGTGTCAGCCTGTTTATTAGCTCCAGGACAAACACACAACCATAAAAAGCCCGCTGGAGCGCGGGCGTAAAGAAGGGAAAATCGTATCAGTGGCTGCGCATGCCGGCCGCCGCCATCAGCAGCCGGAGCAGCCCGGCCACAAGGCCAAGGCTGACCACGCTGGCTACCCAGATCAGCAACAGCCAGCCCAGGCGTTGCCACAGTGGCTTTTTCGTTTCAACGGGCTTGATCACTGGGCGCACCTCTTTAGTGGTAGCCATCTTCGGTGGTGACCTTGCCGCGGAACACGTAGTAGCTCCAGAAGGTGTATCCGAGGATGAACGGCAGAATGAACAGGGTGCCTACCAATACGAAGCCTTGACTCTGCGGCGGCGAGGCGGCGTCCCAGATGCTCACGGCGGGCGGAATGATGTTCGGCCACAGGCTTATCCCCAGGCCGCTGTAGCCCAGGAAGATCAGCAACAGGGTGAGCAGGAACGGCATGTAGTGTGCCTTGCGGGCCACGGCCTTGATCAGCCCGTAGGTAGCCACCACCACCAGGATCGGCACGGGCATGAACCAGAAGAGGTTCGGGAGGGTGAACCAGCGCGCGGCGATGTCGCTATGGGCCAGCGGCGTCCATATGCTCACGATGGCAACGAAGGCCAGCAGCACGAACGTCAGTGGCTTGCCGAGCTGATGCATGCGTTCTTGAAGCTCACCCTCGGTTTTCATGATCAGCCAGGTGCAACCGAGCATGGCGTAAGCCGCGATCAGGCCCAGGCCGCAGAACAGCGAGAACGGGGTCAGCCAGTCCAACGGCCCACCCGCGTACGAGCGGCCCACCACCTTGATGCCGTCGATATAGGCACCGAGCGCGACACCTTGGGAGAAGGTCGCCAGCAGCGAACCCCCAATGAACGCCTTGTCCCAGATGTGGCGCTTGTCGGTCCTGGCCTTGAAGCGGAATTCGAACGCAACGCCGCGGAAAATGAGGCCGATCAGCATCAGAATCAGCGGGATGTAGAGCGCCGACAGCACCACGGCATAAGCCAGCGGGAACGCTGCGAACAAGCCCGCGCCACCCAGCACCAGCCAGGTTTCGTTACCGTCCCACACCGGCGCGACCGTGTTCATCATCACATCGCGGTCGTGCTCTTTGGGAGTGAAAGGGAACAGGATGCCGATACCTAGATCGAACCCGTCCATCACCACATACATCATCACGCCGAAAATAATGATGATGGCCCAGATCAGCGATAGATCGATGCCCATGGTCAGTTCCTCTCGCTCGGCGTGGCGTGGTGGTCTTCAGCGGTTTCTTCGTGAGCAGCGGACAATGGCCGCGCCGGGGTACGTTTCTGCCCAGGCCCGCCGTGGCTATGCGGCTCGGCAATGGCCGGCCCCTTGCGCACCAGGCGCATCATGTAGCCGAAGCCCACGCCGAACACCGCGAAGTACACCAGTACGAACAACGCGAGGGTAAAGCCCATTTGCCCCACGTCATGGTTGGACGACGCATCCGCCGTGCGCAACAGGCCGTATACCACCCATGGCTGACGGCCAATTTCGGTGGTGAACCAGCCCGCGAGGATCGCGATCAAGCCGGACGGCCCCATGAACAACGCAACGCGCAGGAACAGCGGCGAGTCATAGAGCTTGCCGCGCCAGCGCAGCCAGAGGCTCCACAAGCCAACCGCCACCATCAACATGCCCAGGCCGGCCATGACACGGAATGACCAGAAAATGATAGTCGAGTTGGGGCGATCTTCCGGTGGGAAGCTTTTGAGGGCGGGGATTTGCTTGTCCAGGCTGTGGGTCAGGATCAGGCTGCCGAGATAGGGAATTTCCACGGCGAAGCGGGTTTTCTCGGCTTCCATGTCGGGCCAGCCGAACAGCACCAGCGGCGTAGGCTCGCTGTTGGTGTTTTCCCAGTGCCCTTCGATAGCGGCAATCTTGGCGGGCTGGTGCTCCAGGGTATTGAGCCCGTGCATGTCCCCCAACATGGCTTGAACCGGTGCAACTACCAGCGCCATCCACATGGCCATGGAAAACATCTTTCGCACGGCCGGGTTGTTCCGGCCTCGTAGCAAGTGCCACGCGGCGGAAGCGCCGACGAAGAACGCAGTGGCCACGAACGCGGCGGTGGCCATGTGCGCCAGGCGGTAGGGGAACGACGGATTGAAGATCACCGCCAGCCAATCCACCGGAATCACGCGGCCGTCCACGATCTGATAGCCCTGAGGCGTATGCATCCAGCTGTTGGACGCGAGAATCCAGAACGTGGAGATCAAGGTGCCGATCGCCACCATCACGGTTGCAAAGAAGTGCAGGCCGCGCCCCACCCGGTTCCACCCGAACAGCATTACCCCAAGGAAGCCCGCCTCGAGGAAGAACGCCGTCAGCACCTCATAGGTAAGCAAGGGCCCGGTGATCGCGCCGGCAAAATCCGAGAACCGGCTCCAGTTGGTGCCGAATTGATACGCCATGACCAGCCCGGAGACCACGCCCATCCCGAAGTTCACGGCGAAGATCTTCGACCAGAAGTGGTAGAGCTCGCGGTATACGCTGTTCCCGCTTTTGAGCCACAAGCCCTCGAGCACGGCGAGGTAGCTGGCCAGGCCAATGGTGATGGCCGGGAACAGAATGTGGAACGACACGGTGAACGCGAACTGGATGCGGGCGAGGTCTAGCGCCTCTGAACCGAACATAAGGTTTCCTCTGACAGGCGGCACGGAGCACGGCATTGATCCAAATCAATGACCTTACATAGCGTAGCCCCGTTCCCGCGCCCCGACGCTGTGGTGCAGTGCCGCGTGACGGATTGCCTCACCCCCGGAAATGGGCAAGTTTCATGCAAGCGCCAAGATGAAGTTGCAACCGTTTGTTACAGGGAAATGATAGGCTGCTAACCTCTTCCGCCCTCTGAGGTCACTGGTCGTTCATGGCTACCGAAGCGCCCCGGCTGTTGCGTCACCACCGCCCCTTCCTTGCGTTCTGGCTGGCACGGGTGTGCACGGCAAGTGGCTTCCAGATGTTAACCGTAGCCATTGGCTGGCATTTGTACCAGCTCACCGGCAGCGTGCTCGACCTGGGCCTGGTCGGCCTGGTCGAATTCGCTCCACGCGTGCTGTTCATGCTGCACACCGGCCATGTGGCCGACCGCTATGATCGCCGCAAGGTGGCGGCAATCTGCCAAACGTTGCAGGCCATCGTGGCACTGGCCCTGGTGGTCGGTAGCAGCACGGACAACGTAAGCCGAGACATGATCTTCGTGCTCGCCTTCTGCCTGGGCGGTGCGCGTGCCTTCGAAATGCCTACCACCCAGGCGCTGTTGCCCAATATTGTTCCCGCGGGCCTGTTTCCCCGTGCGGTGGCAGCCTCCGCATCGGCGATGCAAACCGCGACCATCGTGGCGCCGGCGTTGGGCGGCTTCCTGTACGCGTTCGGTAGCGTGTGGGTGTACGGCCCGACCGTAGTGCTTTACGTGTTGGCGCTCAGCCTGATGCTCAGCCTGCCGAAAAGGCAGACACCACTGCCCACCGGCCGGGCGACCTTGCATTCCCTGATGGCGGGCATTCGGTTCATCCGCAGCCGCTCGGACATCCTCGGCGCGATTTCGCTGGACCTGTTCGCCGTATTGCTGGGCGGCGCAACCGCCCTGCTCCCGGTTTTTGCCCGGGATATCTTGCTAACCGGGCCCTGGGGCCTGGGCCTGCTGCGCTCCGCGCCAGCGGTGGGGGCCTTGCTGATGTCCTTCTGGTTGTCGCGCTTCCCCATCGAGCGCAAGGTCGGCCGTACCATGTTCACGGGCGTGGGTATCTTCGGCGTGGCGACCATCGCGTTCGGGTTGTCCACCTCGTTCTGGTTCTCCCTGGCGACCCTGGCGGTACTGGGCGCGGCGGACATGATCAGCATGGTGATCCGCGGGGCCTTTGTGCAGCTTGAAACGCCTGACGAGATGCGCGGCCGGGTGAGCGCGGTGAATGGCCTGTTCATCGGTGCCTCGAACCAGCTGGGCGAGTTCGAATCCGGGCTCACCGCGCACTGGTTCGGTACCGTCCCCGCCGTGGTGATCGGCGGGGTGGGTACGTTGATCGTGACGGGGGTGTGGATAAAGCTTTTCCCCAGCCTTGCCAACCGGGACCATATGCAAGCGCCAGAGCGCGACCTGGCGAAGCCGGCTTAGGCGCCGGCTGCCGGGTTTGCCTGATGGGCTATCTTCCCGCCCCTACGCGGGGTTATCGAGCAGTTTGTCGAGGGTGATGGGGAATTCCCGCACACGCTTGCCGGTGGCGTTGTAGATGGCGTTCGCCACCGCCGCCGCCACGCCTACCAGGCCGATTTCCCCAACGCCCTTGGAGCCAAGGGCGTTGACGATCGAGTCCTGCTCGTCCACGAACACCACATCAATGGGCCCGATATCGGCTTGTACAGGGATGTGATATTCGGCGAGGTTGTGGTTCATGTGCCGGCCCAACGCGTGGTCGGTCAGCGTCTCTTCATGCAGCGCCATGCCGATACCCCACACCACGCCACCAAGGATCTGGCTGCGGGCGGTTTTCGGGTTCACGATAGTGCCGGCCGCCACGGCATTAACCGCGCGGGTCACGTGTACGGTGCCCAGGTCCTCATCTACTTCCACTTCCACGAACACCGCCGAATGCGTCGCTGTGGCGTACTGCTCCCGCTTCTTGTCCGGCTGGGCGTCGATCTGCACTTCAATCGCGTCCAAACCACTGGCATGAACCAGGTCGATAAACGCCAACTGCTTTTCGCCCCACACCAAGGCACTTTCGGTAAAGCTGACTTGCGCCAGTGTCAGCGTGGCGAAATCCGGATCGATACTGGCGGCCGCGGTCAGCAGTTGTTTGTGCAAGGCTTCACAGGCCTGTTGCACGGCGGTGCCCACGGACGAAATGGTGAACGAACCGCCCTGCAGCGGTGCCATCGGTAGCGACGAATCCCCCAGCTTGATGCTCACCAGAGAGGGCGGCAGGCCCGCTGCCTGAGCGGCAATCTGGGTAAGCGCGGTATAGGTACCGGTGCCAATATCGGTGGTGGCGGTGCTCACGGTCAGTACACCGTCCTTGCCCAGGCTGGCCTTGGCACTGGCGGGCATTTGCATGGCTTCCCACACGCCACCGGCCATTCCCATCCCCACCAGCTTGCGGCCGTTGCGCAGGCTGCGCGGCTCGGCCTTGCGGCGGTCCCAGCCGAAACGCGCCTTGCCTTCGTTGTAGCAGGCAATCAGGGCTTTGCTCGAGTAAGGCTTGCCCTCGTTCATGTTGCTGTCAGCGAAGTTGAGCTCACGGAAGGTGACCGGGTCCATGCGCAACTGCTCGGCCAGCTCGTCCATGGCGCATTCCAGCCCGACCAGCCCCAGCGCCGCGCCTGGAGCGCGCATGTCCAGCGGCGTGTAGAGGTCCACCGGTACCAGGTCGTAGGTCAGCTTCACGTTGTCGCAGTGATAGAGCATGCCGCTCCACTCCACCACGTGCTCGGTGAACTTCTCGAACCGCGAGGTCACCCCAATGGCGTGGTGGGAAACCGCCACGAGCTTGCCGCCACCGTCGCTGGCCAGCTGCAGGCGCTGGATCGTGCGTGGGCGATAGCCAAAGGTGAACATCTGCTGCCGAGTAAGGGTTACGCGCACCGAACGGCGCAATTTCAGCGCCGCCATTGCCGCGAGGGGCAGCTGGTACTGGGGGCGCAACCCTGAACCGAAGGCACCGCCGACGAACGCTGCCAGTACGCGTACCTTGTCTTTTTCCAGCCCTAACGTCTGGCAGAGGTAGTTTTGGCAGTTCTGAGTGCCCTGGGTTTTGTCATGCACTTCAAGGCTGCCATCGGTCTTGTAAATCACCGTGCTGGCGTGGGGCTCCATCGGGTTGTGATGTTCGACCGGTGTTTCATACGTCGAATCCACTTTATACGCCGCGGCGGAATAGGCACCCGCGAAATCGCCGCGTGGCTCGGGCAGCTCGGCCGGCGCGGGCTCAGCGTTGCCCAGTTCGGCGCGCAGGTCCGAACTCCACGGGTGCTCCACGTATTCGATGCGAACCAGAGAAGCCGCGTGCCGGGCCAGCTCCAGGTTTTCCGCGATCACCAATGCCAGCGGCTGGCCGTTGTAGAGCACCCGATCGTTATAGAGCGGTCGGAACGGTTTGCCGTCCGCGGCATCGGCGTCGGAGTACTGCTCGTCGTCCCCGGCCATGGGCGGGCGGTTGCCGTGGTCCATCACGTCGATCACACCCGGCAGGGCCAACGCGGCGCTGGCATCGATGCGTAGTACACGCCCCGAGGTGATGGTGCTGGACACGACACTGCCATACAAAAGGCCCTGGTCGGGGTATTCGCCAGCGTAGCGAGCCTGGCCGGTGACCTTGAGCAGCCCGTCCACGCGGTCCATGGGTTGTCCAAGTACGCTCATGACCGTGCTCCTCCCAATGCGGCTTCATCCAGCGCGCGCACAACCGCACGTTTCGCCAGCTTCACCTTGAAGGCATTCCCCGCCAGCGGCTGGGCATCCTTCACCAAGGCTTGGGCTGCGGCGGTGAAGGTTTCGTGGCTCACTGGCTGGCCCACCAACGCGGCCTCCACCGTGGTGTTGCGCCAGGGCTTATGGGCCACGCCGCCCAAGGCCAGGCGAGCCTCTGTAATAACGCCCCCCTCGAGCTTCAAGGCCGCCGCCACCGATACCAGGGCAAACGCGTAAGACGCGCGATCCCGCACCTTGAGGTAATGGCTATGTGGAGCGAAACCTTCGGCGGGCAGCTCGATCGCGATGATCAGCTCGTCGTCGGCCAAATGGTTATCCCGCTCGGGCTGATCCCCTGGCAGGCGGTGGAAGTCGGCGAACTCAATGACACGAGTGCCTTGCTTGCCTTGCACTTCCACAGTCGCGCCCAATGCCGCCAAGGCCACACACATGTCCGAAGGGTGCGTGGCCACGCATTGGTCGCTGGCCCCGAAGATGGCGTGAATCCGATTGAGCCCCGTGCGTGCCGGGCAACCGGTGCCGGGCTCGCGTTTGTTGCACGGCACGCCGGCATCATAGAAGTAGTAGCAGCGGGTACGCTGCAAGAGGTTCCCACCGGTGGTCGCCATATTGCGAAGCTGGGGGGAGGCACCGGCAAGGATCGCCTGACTGAGCAAGGGATAACGCGCCTGGATGAGCGGGTCATGGGCCAGGTCGGCATTACTGACCAAGGCCCCGACGCGCACGCGATCGTTCGGCTGCTGGGTAATTTCGTGCAGGGGCAGCCGAGTGATGTCGATCAACTGCTGTGGGCGCGCCACGTTTTCCTTCATCAAATCCAGCAGATTGGTACCGCCGGCAATAAATCGACTCCCTGGCTGGTACAGCGCCAACGCCTCGTTCACATCGCTGGCGCGAGCATAATTGAAGGGGTTCATGCGTTGCCCTCCCCGGGTGCCTGAATCACCTCCTCGATAGCCGCCAGGATGTTGCCGTAGGCGCCGCAACGGCAAAGGTTGCCGCTCATTTGTTCGCGGATATCATCGGCCGAGTTCACCCGGCCCTCTTTCAACAAACCTGCCGCCGAGCACAGCTGCCCGGGGGTGCAGTAGCCGCACTGGAAGGCATCGTGCTTGATGAACGCCGCCTGCAGCGGGTGCAAGGTATCGCCATTGGCCAGGCCCTCCACGGTGGTGAGGCTGGCGCCGTCGCACATCACGGCCAGGGTCAGGCAGGCGTTCACGCGCTTGCCGTTCACCAGTACGGTGCAGGCGCCACACTGGCCATGGTCGCAGCCCTTTTTGCTGCCTACCAGGTCCAGGCGTTCGCGCAGCAGGTCCAGCAGGGTGGTCCACGGCAATACGTCAAGCGACCGCGGTTGGCCGTTGAGCGTGATGTTTATTGAATGGCTGGCGTAGCACTCCACGCCAGCGCTAGGGGAAAGAGCACTCATCGGGAAAGCCTCACGGTCGTCTGCGCAAGTCTGTGCGCCTGCGTCTCGTTGTACGACTTTCGACAAACCGTGTTCGTTCAGCCCAATCCCGCGGGTGTCATCGCGTGGCTTCGCGGCGCATCAGGTCGCCGGCACAGGCCCGGCGGGCACCATTGACCGCACGCGAAAAAACTCGCCGTCGGCGCCTTGGTCACTCTGGGCCGGCTGCTCCACTGCCCAGGCTCTGGATGGGATGCTGCGGCCTTGCGCGTTGACGTACTCGTGCACGAGCAGCAACCAGCCGTTTTCCTCCACCGCGAGCAATGAGCCCGTGGCGAGCGCGCCGTCGTTGAATTCCAGACGGCAAAGCACTACCCCGGCCTCGGGAGAAGGCAACATGCGTCCGCGAATAGCGCCTTCAACCCCCGGGTAAAGAGCGCTTGCAGGTATATCAAGACAGGTTTTGAAGGGCACGTCGGACCGTTATGGAAAATAATTGACTAGAACGAGAGAGGTGCAAAAGCCTCTACAGCGAGGGATATTTATACAAGGAGCAAGGGCTTCGGCGCTACCGCGTATTTCAAGCCTACAGATAACCGGAGCCGGCGAGGCGACCACTGATCGCCCGTAGCACGATGGTGCCAATGAAAATCGCACGATGCGTTCACCCGCACAACGCGCGCTGGTATCATGCGCGGCTTTTTTCGGCCTGTTGGCAAAGCGGTGCTTTGCGGGCAGGTCATCATTCTAGGCGCCGGTCGAGGCGCCCCGGGGAGCGGGCATGCTGGAAAGGCTGTTTCAGTTAAAGGCACACAACACCAACGTGCGTACGGAAATCCTGGCGGGGGTCACCACCTTCCTCGCCATGGCCTATATCCTGTTCGTGAACCCGAGCATCCTCGGCGGCACCGGCATGGACAAGGGCGCGGTGTTCGTGGCCACCTGCCTGGCCGCCGCCATCGGCTCGGCCGTGATGGGCCTGATCGCCAACTACCCCATTGCCCTGGCCCCCGGCATGGGCCTCAACGCCTTCTTCACCTACACCGTGGTGCTGCACATGGGCCACACCTGGCAGGTGGCCCTGGGCGCGGTGTTCATCTCGGCGGTGTGCTTCTTCCTGCTGTCGGTCTTCAAGATCCGCGAGTGGATCGTGAACAGCATCCCGCTGCCCCTGCGCAGCGCCATCGCCGCCGGCATCGGCCTGTTCCTGGCCCTCATCGCCCTGCAGAACGCCGGCATCGTGGTGGACAACCCCGCCACCCTGGTGGGCCTGGGCGACCTCAAGCAGCCGGGGGCCATCCTGGCCGTGCTGGGCTTCATGCTCATCGTCGGCCTGGAGGCCCTCAAGGTGCGTGGCGCGGTGCTGATCGGCATCCTGGCCGTCACCGTGGTGTCGATCCTGTTCGGCTTCAGCCCGTTCGGTGGCCTGGTGTCGATGCCGCCCTCGCTGGCGCCCACCTTCCTGCAGCTGGACATCGCCGGCGCGCTGAACATCGGCCTGGTGAGCGTGATCTTCGCCTTCCTGTTCGTGGACCTGTTCGACAACTCCGGCACCCTGATCGGCGTGGCCAAGCGCGCCGGGCTGATGGGCAAGGACGGCCACATGCCGAAGATGGGCCGGGCACTGATCGCCGACAGCACCGCGGCCATGGCCGGTTCGCTGCTGGGCACCTCCACCACCACCAGCTACATCGAATCGGCCGCGGGCGTGAGCGCCGGCGGGCGCACCGGGCTCACCGCCATCGTGGTCGCCGTGCTGTTCCTGCTGGCGCTGTTCTTCGCCCCGCTGGCCGGTAGCGTGCCGGCCTACGCCACCGCCCCGGCGCTGCTGTTCGTGGCCGTGCTGATGGCCTCGGGCCTGGCCGAAATCAACTGGGACGACATCACCGAAGCCGCGCCGGTGGTGGTCACCGCCCTGGCCATGCCGCTCACCTACTCCATCGCCAACGGCATCGCCTTCGGCTTCATCACCTGGACGGCGGTGAAACTGGTGTCCGGCCGTGCCCGCGACCTCAACCCGGCGCTGATCATCCTGTCGGTGCTGTTCGTGATCAAGCTGGGCTGGTTCAACGCATGA
>Ga0265797_10000566_pt1 | contig 67333 bp, 66 predicted proteins | sample P2T30metagenome_FD_192433 | JGI IMG/M metagenome (GOLD analysis project Ga0265797, IMG submission 192433) | Plant litter microbial communities from East Loma Ridge, Irvine, California - P2 T30 | ecosystem: Environmental > Terrestrial > Plant litter > Unclassified | place: USA: California...
CGACGCTCAGTTTCCCGGGGCGGGGGTGGGCATGGTATTCGAGAGCGGCAGTTTTCAGGTCTGACATGTTGGCGTTCCGCTTGACTGTTGAACTTTTCGGAGCGCCGAGGATACGCACAAAGGAAAGTCGCGACAAGACTACCCAGTCACCGCTGTCAAGGGTTCGCGCCTACGACTTTCGGTGCAGAAGACACGCCCTGTAGCATGGCCGGCGCCGTGAGCCGCATCACCCAACGCGGCCGGCCGGGCGCTTCGCCCGACCGACGGCCGCGGTCTGTCACCCAGCCGCGAACCTCCACCGGTTGGCCCTGCATTGCCTGAAGCGCGGCGAAGTCGAAGGCCGCTTCATCGCGTTTTGGCACGTGCACGACCAGCTCGCCGTCCAGGTTTATCCACATCCCGCCACGGTTGTGCTCGGCCGAACGCACCGTGCCGGCAACGAGGGCGAAACCGCCCCGGTCGATGGATGCTGCTTGGCGCGGGGCAAAGGCCCGCCATAGCCCAGCGCCGGCCTGGCGCGCGCTTCGCTCGGCAAGGGCGTGACATTCACGCAGGGCATCGTTGGGCAGCACCACAACCTGATAGCCCAGGCCTTCCTCAAGCATTCGCGCTTCCAGGTTGCCGCCATCAGGGGTATAGGCGTTTGCCAGCGTGCGCCCGTAGTGGTCCCGCGGCTCGCGGCCCGGCACGATGGCGACTTCGCCACCCGCCTGATCCACCAGCGCCTGCAGCCGGCGGCGAGCGACTACCGCGCCGGGCTCATCCGTACGGCCCTTGCCCGCGATCTCAGGCGTATTGAGCCCGATCAGGCGAACACTGCGGCCGTCAACCAGCCGCAAGGTATCGCCGTCCACAACCCTTACCACCTTCGACAACGGCGTGGCCGGCGGCGCCGGGCATTGGGCCCATGCGGGCTGGGGTAAAATCGCAGGCAATAAAAAGGCGCCCACAAGGGACGCCTTTTCGATCAGCCTGGACAAGCCGAAGCGGCTTTCCAACGCGAAAAACCTTAGTTGGTTTTCGCGGCGCCGAACACGCCGAAGCGCTGCTTGAAGCGATCGACACGGCCGCCGGTATCCAGCATCTTTTGCTTGCCGGTGTAGAACGGGTGGCACTCGTTGCACACGTCCAGGCTCAGCGGCTTGGCCAGGGTGGAACGGGTGTGGATGACGTTACCGCAGCTGCAGGTAGCTTCGATAGCTTCGTATTTCGGATGGATTTCAGGCTTCATGGGTAATTCCTTTGTTGTCGCGCCGCCACCCGGCACCATTGCCGGATACCGCACGTACTGGGGGCGGCATATTAACAGAGCCGCGCGGTGACGCAAGCGCAGCGGATACCGATGGTCACCTCGAGGTGGTAGGCTTGCCCGCCTGCTTCGCCATTCGCCGTGGAAACTTCCGTGCCCGACGTCATCCTGCGCCTTGCCCTGCCTTCGCCGCTGCGCCGCCTGTTCGACTATCGCGCGCCGGCCAGCCTGCGCGTGGCCACGCTGCAGCCCGGCATGCGCCTGCGGGTACCGTTTGGCCGGCGCGAGATGATCGGCGTGCTGGTGGAAGTCAGCGACCGCACTGATGTGCCGCGGGACAAGCTCAAGGCGGCCATCGCGCTGCTGGATGAAGCCACGCCGATACCGCCCGGGATGTTCAGCCTGTGCTTGTGGACCGCGCAATATTACCAGCACAGCCTCGGCGACACCCTGGCCTGGGCCCTGCCCAGCCTGCTACGCCAGGGCGAGCCCGCCGAAGCTCGGCAGGAGCGTTTCTGGAGCGTGGCCGCCGAAGCCCGCAGCGATGACCCACGGCTGGCGCGGGCGCCCCGGCAGCGCGATGCGTTCACGGTGCTGGCGCAGCACCCTCATGGTGTCGCCCACTCGCTGCTGCCCCGGCTCGGCCTTGCCAAGGATGCGCTGGATGCGCTGCTGGCCAAGGGGCTGGCGCAGATTGAGGTGCGCAGCCACGCGCCCGCCCGGCGCCATGCCCACTGGCTTGCCCAGCCGGAGTTACCGCTGAACCCGGAGCAACGCAGCGCCTTCGAAGCGGTGAAGGCAGGCTTCGGCCATTTTCATGCGTTCCTGCTTGCCGGCGTGACGGGCAGCGGCAAGACCGAGGTGTACCTCCAGCTCATCCATGAGGCGCTGCGGGCCGGCAAACAGGCACTGGTGTTGATTCCGGAGATCAACCTGGGCCCGCAAACGCTTCAGCGTTTCGAGCAGCGCTTCAACGCCCGTATCGCCCTGGTGCATTCAGCGGTAAACGACCGCGAGCGGCTCGATGCCTGGCTGGCGGCCAGGGACGGGGACGCGGACATCATCATCGGCACCCGCTCCGCCCTGTTCACCCCCATGCTGAACCCCGGGATCATCATTGTCGACGAAGAGCACGACAGCTCTTATAAACAGCAGGAAGGCCTGCGCTATCACGCCCGTGACCTGGCCGTGGTGCGTGCCCGCCAGGACAACATTCCCGTGCTGCTGGGTTCGGCCACGCCCTCGCTGGAAAGCCTGCACAACGCGCACAGTGGCCGTTATGGGCTATTGCGCATGGAGCACCGCGCCGGTGGGGCGCTACCACCGCGGTATCTGCGCCTGGACGTGAAAAGCCGCCCGCTGGACAGCGGCATGAGCCCCCCGCTGCAACAAGCGATCGCCCAGACCCTTGCCCAGGGCCAGCAGGTGCTGGTGTTCCTCAACCGCCGCGGCTTCGCGCCCACCTTGCTGTGCCACGACTGCGGCTGGCTGTCTGAATGCCCGTTGTGCGATGCGCGCATGACCGTGCACTTGCGCTCTGGCGAGCTGCGTTGCCACCACTGCGGCCATGCCGCGCCACGCCCGCGGCAGTGCCCGGCGTGCCAGTCGGTGGACCTGCGGCCCGTGGGCGCGGGCACCGAGCGCGCCGAAGACCGCCTCAATACGCTGTTCCCCAACGTGCCAGTGCTACGCGTGGACCGCGACAGCACCTCGCGCAAGGAAGCCATGGCGCAGCTGTTCAGCAAGGTGCAACGCGGCGAGCCCTGCATCTTGGTAGGCACTCAGATGCTCGCCAAGGGGCACCATTTCCCTCGGGTTACGCTGGTGGCGATTCTGGATGCCGACGGCGGCCTGTTCTCGGCCGATTTCCGCGCCGCCGAGCGCATGGCTCAGCTGATCGTTCAGGTGGCGGGCCGCGCGGGGCGGGCCGAACAGCCGGGCCGCACCATCATTCAAAGCCACATGGCCGATCACCCCTTGCTGGTGCAGCTAACCGAAGAAGGGTACGCCGCCTTTGCCACTCAAGCGTTGAGCGAGCGCCGCGCCGCTGGGCTTCCGCCCTTCTGCCATCTGGCATTGCTGCGCGCCGAAGCGCACAAGCCAGGGCAGGCCGAGAGTTTCCTGGAGCAAGCCTGCGTGGAGGCCGAACGCTTGCGCGATGCCTTGAACGTGCCTGGCGTGGAGTTGCTGGGGCCGGTGCCTGCGCCCATGGAGCGACGCGCCGGGCGTTACCGCTCCCAGTTGTTGCTGCAAGCCAGCGCCCGCGCGCCGCTGCACCGGTTGCTCAGCCTGTGGGTGCTTCAGCTGGAGCAACTGCCAGGGGGCCGACAAGTGCGCTGGGCGCTGGATGTAGACCCTATCGACCTTTATTGAATGGCCGCGAAGGTTGGCAAGCCCGGCCCATGAACGGATAATGCCCAGTTTTTCAACCCGCGCATCCTGCGCCGCCGCCTCGCGGCACACGAGACGATCATGAAAGACACCATTCGCCTGCTGATCCAACACGCCCTCACCCGCCTCGTCGAAGACGGTGTGCTGCCCACCGGGCTCTCGCCCGCGATCCAGGTCGAAAACACCCGTGACAAGGCCCACGGGGACTTCGCCAGCAACATCGCGATGATGCTGGCCAAGCCCGCCGGCATGAAGCCACGGGACCTGGCGGAGAAAATCATTGCCGCCCTGCCCGCCGACCCTCAGCTGAGCAAGGCTGAAATTGCCGGCCCCGGTTTCATCAACTTCTTCCAGAACACCGAGGCCCTGGCGTCACGGCTGGACAGCGCCCTGGCCGATCGCCGCCTGGGTGTTCGCAAGGCCAGCGCCAACCAGCGCGTGGTAGTGGATCTTTCGGCGCCCAACCTGGCCAAGGAAATGCACGTCGGCCACCTGCGCTCGACCATCATCGGCGATGCCGTGGCCAACGTGCTGGAGTTCCTCGGTGACACGGTGATCCGGCAGAACCACGTGGGCGACTGGGGTACCCAGTTCGGCATGCTGCTGGCCTACCTGGAAGAAAACCCCGCGGACAGCGACGAGCTGTCGGACCTGGAAAACTTCTATCGCGCCGCCAAGAAGCGCTTCGACGAGTCCGAGGCATTCGCCGAACGCGCGCGCAGCCTGGTGGTAAAGCTGCAAGCCGGCGACCCCGACTGCCTGAGCCTGTGGAAGCGCTTCAACACGATCTCGCTGTCCCATTGCCAGAAAACCTACGAGCGCCTGAACGTTCACCTCACCCCCAACGATGTGATGGGTGAAAGCGCCTACAACGATGACCTTCCAAGCGTGGTCGCCGACCTTCGCGCCAAGGGCCTGCTGGTGGAAAGCGAGGGCGCCCAGTGCGTGTTCCTTGACGAGTTCAAGAACGCCGAAGGCAACCCACTGCCGGTGATCGTGCAAAAGGCCGGCGGCGGTTACCTCTATGCCACCACCGACCTGGCGGCCGTACGCTATCGCAGCAACGTGCTCAAGGCGGACCGGGCCCTCTACTTCGTGGATCAGCGCCAGGCGTTGCACTTCCAGCAAGTGTTCGAGGTTGCTCGGCGCGCGGGCTTCATCACCAACGGCATGGTGGCTGAGCACATGGGCTTCGGTACCATGAACGGCGCGGACGGCCGCCCCTTCAAGACCCGCGATGGCGGCACGGTGAAGCTCATCGACCTGCTCGACGAAGCCGAACAGCGCGCCTATGCGCTGGTGAAGGAAAAGAACCCCGAGCTGGAAGAAAGCCGCCTGCGCGATATCGCCCGGGTAGTAGGCATCGGCGCGGTGAAATATGCCGACCTGTCCAAGCACCGTACCAGCGACTACAGCTTCAACTTCGACTTGATGCTCAATTTCGAAGGCAACACCGCGCCTTACCTGTTGTATGCCTACACCCGGGTAGCTGGCGTGTTCCGCAAGCTGGGCAAGGGATACAACGAAGCGGACGGCCGCATCGTGCTGCAAGCACCTCACGAGCAGGACCTTGCCGCGAAGCTGGCGCAATTTGGCGAGGTGCTCAACAACGTGGCGGAGAAAGGTACGCCGCACGTGTTGTGCAGCTACCTGTACGACGTGGCCGGCCTGTTCTCCAGCTTCTATGAAAACTGCCCGATCCTGGCGGCCGAAACGCCGGAACAGCAGCAGAGCCGGCTGCGGCTGGCGGCGCTCACGGGCCTGACCCTCAAGCAGGGCCTGGAACTGTTGGGCCTGGAAACTCTGGAGCGTATGTAAGTTGGCGGCGAAAAAACCTGCACCCAAGCGTGGCGCCAGCCGCAATCAAGCCCCCGCGAAGAAGCCCGTCCCCGGCTGGCTATGGCTGGCCATCGGGCTTTCCGTGGGCGCGTTCATCGTGTTTTTGATGAAGCTCGAACCCGGCCGCGGCGACGTCAAGCGGGTCAAGCCCGAGGAACAGAAGGCCGTGGCGAAGGCCGAGGCGGAAAAGACGCCGCCCAGCCCGGAGAAGATCAAGCCCAAGTACGACTTCTATACGCTCCTGCCGGAGTCCGAGGTCATCGTGCCGCCCGAAGCGGTTCCGGAAAAAACCCCGCCGGTGCCCGCTCAGCCGGTAACCCCGGCCGAAGCGGCGAAAATCGATACCGCTCGTGCCCAGGCCGCCTTGTCGGGCCAGGTACCGCCGCCCCCGCCACCTGTCATCAAGCCGGCGGCGACCACCCAGTACTACCTGCAGGCGGGCTCGTTCCGTAAACAAACGGATGCCGACAAGGTGCGCGCCCAGATCATTCTCTTGGGCCAGGCGGTACAGGTCGAATCCGGCACGGTGAAGGACGAGACCTGGTACCGGGTGCTGGTCGGGCCGTTCAGTAACCGCGAGCAACTCACCGCGGCGCAGAAAATGCTTGCTGGCAGCGGCTTCAACAACCTGTTGCTGCAGCAACGGCAGAGCCGGCAATAAATCTCGGTTCGCGAGCTTTCGCCCACCCACAGGTTTTGTGCTCTGTGGGACCGGCGGAGCCAGGGAATTTTCCTTAGGTTGAAATTCCCCGGTGGCATCCCCACATCTGTTTGCATTGGGCATTTTCGCCCCGCAGCGTGAGGACGTTCCCTTGACCACCATCGTTTCAGTCCGCCGCCATGGCAAAGTCGTCATGGGCGGGGATGGCCAGGTTTCCCTCGGCAATACCGTGATGAAAGGCAACGCCAGGAAGGTCCGCCGCCTGTACCACGGGCAGGTCATCGCCGGTTTCGCCGGGGCTACCGCCGACGCATTCACCCTCTTCGAGCGCTTTGAAGCGCAATTGGAAAAACACCAGGGCCACCTGGTGCGCGCCGCCGTGGAACTGGCGAAGGATTGGCGCACCGACCGCTCGCTCAGCCGCCTGGAAGCCATGCTGGCGGTGGCCAACAAGGACGCGTCCTTGATCATCACCGGCAACGGCGACGTGGTCGAGCCCGAAGACGGCCTGATCGCCATGGGCTCCGGTGGCGCTTTCGCCCAGGCGGCCGCTCGCGCGCTGCTGAACAAGACCGATCTGTCGGCCCGGGAAATCGCCGAATCCGCGCTCAACATCGCCGCGGACATCTGCGTATTCACCAATCATCACCTGACCATCGAGGAGCAGGACCTCGCGCAGTGACATGCCCGAGGCCATCAACGCCATGTCCATGACCCCCCGCGAAATCGTCCACGAACTCAATCGCCATATCATCGGCCAGGACGATGCCAAGCGCGCCGTCGCCATCGCCCTGCGTAACCGCTGGCGGCGCATGCAGCTCCCCGCCGAGCTGCGCGCCGAAGTTACCCCGAAGAACATTCTGATGATCGGCCCTACCGGCGTGGGTAAAACCGAAATTGCACGGCGCCTTGCCAAGCTGGCCAACGCCCCATTCATTAAAGTAGAAGCCACCAAATTCACGGAAGTGGGCTATGTAGGCCGCGACGTGGAATCGATCATCCGCGATCTTGCAGACGCTGCGATGAAGCTGTTGCGCGAGCAGGAAATGATCAAGGTGCAACACCGCGCCGAGGACGCCGCCGAGGATCGTATCCTTGACGCGTTGCTGCCGCCCGCGCGGGTGGGCTTCAATGAAGACCCAGCCCCCAGCAGCGACTCCAATACCCGTCAGCTGTTCCGCAAGCGCTTGCGCGAAGGGCAGCTGGATGACAGGGAAATCGAAATCGAAGTCGCCGAAAGCGTTGGCGTGGATATCTCCGCTCCGCCTGGCATGGAAGAAATGACCAGCCAGCTGCAGAACTTGTTCGCGAACATGGGCAAAGGGCGCCGCAAGGCTCGCAAGCTCAAGGTCAAGGAAGCGCTCAAGCTGGTGCGCGACGAAGAAGCCGGCCGGCTGGTGAACGAGGAAGAGCTCAAGGCTCAAGCCCTCGAGGCGGTCGAGCAGAACGGCATTGTGTTCATCGACGAGATCGACAAGGTGGCCAAGCGTGGCAATGTCGGCGGCGCCGACGTGTCCCGCGAAGGCGTGCAGCGCGACCTGCTGCCGCTGATCGAGGGCTGCACCGTGAACACCAAGCTGGGCATGGTGAAAACCGACCATATCCTGTTCATCGCCTCGGGCGCGTTCCACCTGAGCAAGCCCAGTGACCTGGTGCCGGAGCTGCAAGGCCGCTTGCCGATCCGGGTGGAGCTCAAGGCCCTCACCCCGGGCGACTTCGAGCGCATCCTCAGCGAGCCGCATGCCTCCCTGACCGAGCAGTACCGCGAACTGCTCAAGACCGAAGGCCTTGGCGTGGAATTCCAGGCAGACGGCATCAAGCGCCTTGCTGAAATCGCCTGGCAGGTAAACGAGAAAACCGAAAACATCGGTGCGCGCCGCTTGCACACGCTTCTTGAGCGGCTGTTGGAAGAAGTTTCCTTCAGCGCGGGCGACCTGGCTGGCGCGCAGAACGGCGAGCCTATCCGGATCGACGCCGAGTACGTGAACAGCCACCTTGGCGAGCTGGCGGAAAACGAAGACCTGTCGCGCTATATTCTTTAACGCGCGTGTTGCCCGGCTTTCCAGGCAGGGCCCTTCGGGGCCCTTTTCGTTATCCTTCGAAGCTCATCCCATGACCCGACGCCCTACCGCCATCAAGCTGCACAAGGCCTCGAAAATACTGAGCCTTACGTACGGCCCAGATGAAACCTATGACCTGCCAGCGGAGTTCCTGCGGGTTCACTCCCCCTCGGCCGAAGTGCAGGGCCACGGCAAGCCGATCCTTCAGTTCGGCAAGCTCAAGGTCGCGCTGACGGGCGTAGAGCCCGCTGGCCAGTACGCGCTCAAGTTGATCTTCGATGATGGCCACGACAGCGGTCTGTATACCTGGGATTACCTCTACGAGCTGGCCACCCGCCGCGATAGCCTCTGGGAAGACTACCTCGCCACCCTGCATGCCGCCGGGAAATCCCGCGACCCTCTCGAATCCGTGGTGAAATTCGTTCCTTGAGCGGTTTCGCCTTGCGCTACTGCTCATCATGAGCTTGCTTGTGCTGTATGCCCAACTAAGGTAACCACTGTTCGCAGGCGCCGCGTTACGCGGGCGCCCCGCGATAGGGGCGCGCGGGATTGCGCCTTTCGGATGCTCTGACTGCTGTGGGCTACTTTTGACGGTTGCATCGGCAACAGCGCAAACACGGAGCCTCGGGCATGGGCGACAGGAACCCCGAAGACATCACGACCCAGGCCAACGACACTGGCATGGGCCTCAACCCTATACTCGGGCTACGCCGCAAGGACCTCTTCTCCTCGGCGCGCATGGTGCTGCGCCAGGTGGCGCGCCAGCCCTTGCACAGCCTCACCCATACGCTGAAGTTCGGCACCGAGCTGCGCGATGTGCTGCTGGGTAAGTCTGGCCTCGCCCCGGAACCCGGAGACCGGCGTTTCGTCGACCCGGCCTGGAACGAGAACTTCCTGTACCGCCGTTATCTGCAAGGGTATCTGGCCTGGCGCAAGGAGCTTCATGCCTGGATCGACACCAGCAACCTGGAACCCAAGGACGTCGACCGCGCGCACTTCGTGATCAACCTGATGACCGAGGCAATGGCCCCCAGCAATACGCTCGCCAACCCCGCGGCGATCAAGCGGGTTTTCGAAACGGGCGGCAAAAGCCTGCTTGATGGCGCGGGCCACCTAGCCAAGGACCTGGTGAAAAACGGCGGCATGCCGAGCCAGGTCGACATGGGCGCGTTCGAGGTCGGCCGCAACCTGGGCACCAGCGAAGGCTCGGTCGTGTTCAGCAACGACGTGCTGGAGCTCATCCACTACAAGCCCGCCAGCGAAGAGGTTTATGAGCGGCCGCTGCTGATCGTGCCGCCGCAGATCAACAAGTTCTATGTGTTCGACCTCAGCCCCGAGAAGAGCCTGGTGCGCTTTGTGCTGCGCAGCCAGGTTCCCGCGTTCATCATCAGCTGGCGCAATCCCACCAAGGCGCAGCGCGAATGGGGGCTATCGACCTACATCGAGGCGGTCAAGGAGGCGATCGACGCCGTGTGTGATATCACGGCAAGCGAGGACGTGAACCTGCTCGGCGCCTGCTCCGGCGGCATTACCTGCGCCGCCTTGCTGGGCCATTACGCGGCCCTGAACCAGCGCAAGGTGCACAGCCTTACGCTGGTGGTAAGCGTGCTGGACACCAACCTGGACACAGACGTAGCACTGTTCGTGGATGACCAGACCCTGGAAGCCGCCAAGCGTCACTCCTATCAGAGCGGCGTGCTGGAAGGGCGTGACTTGTCGCGGGTATTCGCCTGGATGCGCCCCAACGATCTCATCTGGAATTACTGGGTGAACAACTACTTGTTGGGCAATGAGCCGCCGGTGTTCGACATCCTCTTCTGGAACAATGACACCACTCGCCTGCCGGCGGCCTTTCATGCCGACCTGATCGAGCTTTTCCGCAACAACCCGCTGATTCATCCCGGGGCCTTGGAGGTGTGCGGCACCGCTATCGACCTCAAACAGGTGACCAGCGATCTGTTTTGCGTGGCGGGCAGCAACGACCACATCACCCCGTGGACCAGCTGCTACAAGTCTGCGCAGTTGTTCGGCGGTAACGTGGAATTCGTGCTCTCCAGCAGCGGGCATATCCAAAGCATTCTCAACCCTCCGGGCAACCCTCGGGCCCGCTTCATGACCAACCCGCAAATGCCCCCCGAACCCAAGGCCTGGCAAAACGACGCTATCAAACACCTGGATTCATGGTGGTTGCATTGGGGGCTGTGGCTGGTCAACCGCTCGGGCGGCATGCGCGAGGCGCCCGCGCAGCTCGGCAACAAGAGGTACCCACCCGCGCACCCCTCGCCCGGCACGTACGTGCACGAGCGCTGATGCCGACACACGCCCGACACACAGGATGCGCGCATGCCGCTTTCTTATGTATTTCGCACCATCGACATCAGTGGCCAGGCTATTCGCACAGCGGTGCGCCCGGGCAAACCGCACCTCACCCCACTGCTGATCTTCAACGGCATCGGGGCCAACCTGGAGCTGGTATTTCCGTTCGTGGCCGCGCTGGACCCCGACCTGGAAGTGATCGCGTTCGACGTGCCTGGCGTGGGTGGGTCGTCCACCCCCAGCCTGCCCTATCGCTTTCCAGGGCTGGCGAAGCTTGCCATACGGATGCTCGATTACCTGAACTACGGGCAAGTGAACGCCATCGGCGTTTCATGGGGTGGCGCGCTGGCCCAGCAATTCGCCCACGATTTTCCGGAACGGTGCAAAAAACTCGTACTGGCCGCCACGTCGGCGGGTGCGTTCATGGTGCCTGGCAAGCCCCGTGTGCTGTGGCTGATGGCAAGCCCTCGGCGCTACATCCAGCCGTCCCACGGTGTGCGCATCGCGCCGGAAATCTACGGCGGAAGTTTTCGCCGCGAACCCGATCTGGCCATGGCTCACGCGCGCAAGGTGCGCTCCTCCGGCAAGCTGGGCTATTACTGGCAGCTGTTCGCCGGGCTGGGCTGGACCAGCATCCATTGGCTGCATCGCATCCGCCAGCCCACGCTGGTGCTGGCGGGGGACGACGACCCGCTTATCCCTCTGGTGAACATGCGCCTGCTGGCCTGGCGGATTCCCAACGCGCAGCTACACATTATCGATGACGGGCATTTGTTCCTGGTTACCCGGGCTGGTGCTGTGGCCCCGATCATCATGAAGTTTCTCGAAGAAGAACGGCAGCGGGCGGTAGTCCACCCCCGGCCCGCGCCGGCCGCGAGCAGCGATCACTAATCGGAGCGCCCCATGAAAACCAAGGTCTCCAAGAGCAGCCCAGCCACGTCAGCGGACTATATCAATGCCCAAAGCGTGATCACCGGCCTGCAACGCAAGGATTTGATCGACACCGTGCGCAGTGTGGCAACCCATGGGCTGCGGCATCCGCTTCATGCCAGCCGCCATGCCCTGGCACTGGGAGGCCGGCTCGGCCGGGTGGTGCTGGGCGACACGCTGTTCGCCCCGGACCCCGCCGATGCCCGCTTCAGCGACCCGACCTGGGCGCTCAACCCGTTTTATCGTCGCAGCCTCCAGGCTTATCTCAGTTGCCAGCAAGGGTTGCGGGATTGGCTGGATGACAGCCAGCTGGACGAACAATCCCGCGCCCGCGCGCGGTTCCTGTTTGCCCTGGTGGATGACGCCATCGCGCCAAGCAATACGCTGCTCAACCCGTTGGCAATCAAGGAAGTGTTCAACTCAGGCGGGCTGAGCCTGCTGCGCGGCGCCCGACATTTACTGGCCGACCTGCGGCACCATCAGGGCCTGCCGCGACAAGTCCCTGAACAGGCTTTCGAAGTGGGCAAGCAACTGGCGACCACGCCGGGCGCGGTGGTCTTTCGCAACGAAGTGCTGGAACTCATCCAATACGGCGCCCTCAGCGAAAAACAGCACAAGCGCCCGCTGTTGATGGTGCCCTCCCCTATCAATCGCTTTTATATCTTCGACCTTTCGCCCGCCAACAGCTTCGTGCAATACGCGCTCAAGCATAACCTGCAGGTGTTCATGGTGAGCTGGCGCAACCCTACCCAGCGGCACCGGGAATGGGGGCTGTCCCGCTACGTGCAAGCGCTGGAGGAAGCGCTGGACGCCTGTCGCGCGATAAGCGCAAGCCGTGAAGTGAACCTTGTGGGTGGCTGCACTGGCGGGCTGATCAATGCGGCGCTGCAAGGGATATTGCAGCGCAAGCGCCAGCTGGGGCGTGTGCAGAGCGCCAGCTACCTGGTGAGCTTGCTCGATGCGCACCTGGAAGGGCCGGCCACGCTGTTCCTGGGTGAAGAAGCGCTGGAGTCGGCCAAACGCCGCTCCTATCAACTAGGCGTGCTGGACGGCCGGGAACTGGCCAGGCTGGCCGCGCTTGCCCGGCCCAATGACCTCATCTGGCGGTATTGGGTGAACAACTACCTGCTGGGGCGCGAACCGGAGGCCAGCGACGTGCTGTATTGGGCAAACGACACCACTCGCCTGCCCGCCGCCCTCCACGGGGACCTGCTAGACCTGTTCAAGCACAACCCGCTGCCGCGCCCGGGGGCGCTGGAAGTATGCGGCACAGCCATTGACCTGTCCCAAGTGGGTGTGGATACCTTCACCGTGGCCGCGCTGAACGATCAGGTTACGCCGTGGGATGCTATCTATCGCTCCAGCCAGGTACTCGGCGGGAACCACCGGCTGGTGCTCTCCAGTGGTGGTCACGTGAAAGGCATGCTGGCGCCGCCAGGGCGCGGCAATGATGCCTGGTATCTGGAAAACACGAAGCTGAGCGGCGACCCGCGCGCCTGGTATTACGATGCCACGCGCCATGAAGGCAGCTGGTGGACGCCCTGGTTGGCGTGGGTACAGGAACGCAGTGGCCCGCTACGCGCGCCGACCACCCAACTGGGCAGCGAAAAATTTCCAGTGCTGGCCGCCGCCCCCGGGACCTACGTGTCGGGCGAGTAACGCATGCCGCCATCGGCCGGAGCGAAAACCCGCGAGCGCATCCTTGACTGCGCGCTCGGCCTGTTCAACCAGCACGGCGAGCCCAACGTCACGCCCGTGGAAGTGGCCAGCCACCTGGGGATCAGCCCGGGCAATCTGTATTACCACTACCAAGGCAAGGAGCCGCTGATCCTTGGTTTGTTCGAGGCGTTCCAGCAGGAAGTGCGGCCATTGCTGCGCCCTCCCACGGCGGCGCAGCTGGGCGCCGAGGACTACTGGCTGTTCCTGCACCTGGTGGCCGAGCGGATGGCGCGGTACCGCTTCCTGTTCATGGACCTGTCCAATATGGCCCGTCGCATGCCGCGCCTCGGCCGGGGCATGCGCGAGATCATCCAGGCCTTGCGCCGAACATTGCAGGCCTTACTGGCCAGCCTGGAGCGCAACCCTCGCCTGGCGGGCGGTGAAGGCGCGCTTACCCCGCTTGGCGAGCAGACCGCAATGACGTTGGTATGCAGCCTCGATTACCAACGCATCCTGGGCCAGGAGCCTGAAGTAGGCGTGATGGTGTATCAGGCGATGATGATCATTGCCCCTCACCTGCGCCCCGACGCCCGTCAGGACGTCGAAGCGTTGGCCAGGCGCTACCTGCCCTGACCGCACGCCGTGCTCAGGCCGGGGTTGCCGGCTCCGAAGCCGCGGGCGTGGCCGTCACAGGGGCCGGGCTGGCGGAGTTGCCGGTGTTGGCCTTGGCGGCGGGCTTGCGGGCGCGCGGCTTCTTCTCCGCCGCGGAAGTAGCCGCCTTGGCGGTGGATGCCGCGTCGCCAACGACCTTCGCGCCCGCTTTGTTCACCTTGCTCGCGGTAGTTTTGGCCGCCTTGGTAGTAGTGGCCGAGGCGACAGGCTTGCCGGGCTTGGCCGCCGATGGTTTGCCGGCCGCCGCGCGGCGGGTAGCGCTGGCCAGTGGCTTGGCGGGCAGCTCATCAGGCCCCTGCAGCGCGGCCTGGGCCTGCGGCACCGTGGCTCCGGTAAGGCGCTCAAGCTCACGCATCAGCAGGTCTACTTTTTCGTTGAGCGCGGCCACCTCGTTACGGCTGGGAACGCCAAGGCGCGAGATCGCACTGTTCAGGCGCTTGTCGAACGCCTCTTCCAGTTCCCCCCACTTGCCAAGGGCCTTGTCCTTCACGCCGCCCACCTTCGAGCGCGTGGTGGCCTTGACCGTATCCACCTGCTTGTCCATTTCACCACGGGCCTGCTTCTCGGCCTTTTCGCCTTCCTTCACTAGGCCGTCGAACAGCTTGTTGCCGTCTGTGCTGATCTTTGCGTAAGCCCCAAGGCCTGCCAGCCAGATCTGCCGGGAATACTTCTCGATGCCGCCAACCCACGAAGCGGCTTCTTTCTCTACTTTTTTCTTGCTAGCCATGGTGCGCTCCTCATTGCTTGCGGGCGGCGTATTCCACCAGCACCTGCAATTGGTCGAGTTTGGCGGACAATCGTTCCACGTCCTGGCGCGAAGGAATGCCGATGCGGTGAAGCGCACCGGCCACACGGGCGTCAAAGGCCCGTTCCAGGCGGCTCGCCTGATGTTCCAGCCGATTGCCGGCATCGAACAATTCATCGGTCACTTCGTCGATCTGGGTGTTGGCCGCGCGCAGCTTGCGGTCCAAAAGCTGCTTGCCCTCGGCCTCGACATCCTCGCCCGCGCGAATTAGCTCGCGCAGATAATCCAGGCCTTCGCGGCCCAGTCGGCTATAGGCGCCCAAGCCCGCGAGCCAAACCTTTCGTATGTAGGATCGCGCCTCTTTGCCGGCGTGCTCGGCGGGCCCGGTAGGGATGTGCACTTTCTTTCTGAGCGTCAGGGTAGCCATTGTTGCCCTCGTTTTCCGTGAAGGGATAAACGCGCACCGCACAGCCGCGCGACACACACCGCCTGAAGGCGGCGTGTCACGTCCGAGGGTAGAAGCAAAAATTAGAAAGGTCTGCCTAGAAGCGAAACGGGGGGTTATGCGAGGGCTTTGTCCAGGGCGCGGTCGATCTCGGATTCGATCATCCCGCTCATCATCGACAGCATCATGCCCAGCTTGAGCTCCACCACCACATTGTCGTCACCCACTGCCACCTGGCCGGTGACCCCACTGCGCTTGAGCTCGACCACGTCGCCGTTCCATTCGGCGCTCATGTCATATTTGGAGACCAGCTTCTCAACGAGACGCTCCGCCTTTTGCTTGGCTACCTCCTTACCCAACTGATGCTTGCGTTCTACCCGAATATGGCTCATGAAAGACCTCGATCGCGGAAAAATGGCGGATATATTAGCGCGGTTGTCGACATGTTCCATACGCCAAGACAAATGCCGCCTCGGCCTATTAGAATGGCCGGTAATTTTTCCGGTGACAGCGATATGAACGATCAGCGCAAAGGCAGCGATGCCGAACCCACCACTCACTTCGGCTATCAGAACGTTCCCGAAAGCCAGAAGGCGAAAAAGGTCGCGGAAGTATTCCACTCGGTGGCGGCCAAATACGATGTGATGAACGACCTGCTTTCCGGGGGCATGCACCGCCTCTGGAAGCGCTTTACCATCGAGTTGTCCGGCGTGCGCATGGGCAACCGGGTACTGGATATCGCTGGCGGCACGGGCGATCTTACTCGCAAGTTCTCCCAACTGGTTGGCCCCACTGGGGAGGTCGTGCTGGCGGACATCAATGCCTCGATGCTCAAGGTCGGCCGCGACCGCCTGCTCGATCTTGGCGTGGCGGGCAATGTGCAGTTCGTGCAGGCCGACGCTGAAAAGCTGCCCTTCCCCGACAATCACTTCGACTGCGTAACCATCGCCTTCGGCCTGCGCAACGTCACGCACAAGGAAGACGCCCTGCGTTCGATGCTGCGCGTGCTCAAGCCTGGAGGGCGGCTGTTGGTGCTGGAGTTCTCCAAGCCAACCAGCAAGGTGATGTCCAAGGCCTACGATGCGTATTCGTTCGCCTTCATGCCGTTGATGGGCAAGCTGATCGCCAACGACGCGGAAAGCTATCGCTACCTGGCTGAATCCATCCGCATGCACCCCGACCAGGAAACCCTCAAGGCCATGATGGTGGACGCGGGCTTCGACCGCGTGACCTATCACAACATGACCTCGGGTATCGTCGCCCTGCACCGGGGCATCAAACCCTGATGTTGACCGATGGCCTGCTCGCCGCGATCGAGGCTGGGCTCAACGCCACCTTGCGGCTGGACAGCACCGCGCTGCCACGGCTGGGGCGCCTGGCGGGCCAGGTCATCCTGGTGGACTGCGCGCAGCCCCGGCAGCGCGTCTATCTGATACCCGGCCCGGCGGGGCTCACCCTCGCCCGTCACTGGGAAGTGCCCGCGGACTGCACCCTGCGGGCCCCACTCGGAACTTTGATGCAGCTCGCGCTGCGCAAGGACAAAACCCGTGTGCTGCACGCGCCCGAGGTTTCGCTCACTGGCGACAGTGCCGCGCTGACAGAGCTGGCCGCGATACTGCAAAGCCTGGAGCTGGACTGGGAATATGAACTGTCCCGATGGATGGGCCCCGTCCCGGCCGCCTTGCTCGGTGGCCACGTGCGCCTGCGCGCCGAATGGGCGCGGCGTGGCAGCGAGCGGATGATGTCCACCCTCGCCGATTACTTGAACGAAGAAACCAGAACCCTGGTCGGAAAGCGAGAAGCCGAGGCGCGCTTACGCGAGCTCGACCAGCTCAAGCTCGATACCGACCGCCTGCAAGCGCGTTTCGACCGCCTGCTCCGAACCCTTGAAGCCAGCGATAACGCATGAAGCTGCTCGCCGCCGTACTTCGTTTGTTCCGCATCCTGCGCGTTGCCATCCGTTTCCGCCTCGATGACCTCCTGCTCGCACTGCCGTTGCCTTGGTGGCTGCGCATCCTGCGTTTCGGCATGCCGTGGCGCTGGTTCCCGCGTAGCAACCGCCAACTCAGCCGCGGCGCCTGCCTGCGTTTGGCGCTACAGGATCTGGGACCGATCTTCATCAAATTCGGGCAGATCCTGTCCACCCGGCGCGACCTGCTGCCCGAGGACATCGCTGACGAATTGATGCTGCTCCAGGATCGGGTGCCTCCGTTCGATCCGCAACAGTCGATGCAGCTGATCGAAGCCCAGCTGGGCATGAAGATCACCAGCGTGTTCAGCCGCTTCGACGTGGAGCCCATGGCTTCGGCTTCCGTGGCGCAGGTTCACGCGGCGCGGCTGAAAACCGGCGAGGAAGTGGTGGTCAAGGTGGTGCGCCCCGGGCTGCGCCCGATCATCGGCCAGGACATCGCCTGGCTGTTCATCCTCGCCCGGCTGGCCGAGCGCGTGTCAGCGGATGCGCGCTTGCTGCACCCGATCGACGTGGTGGCCGATTACGAGAAGACCATCTACGACGAGCTGGACCTGTTACGTGAAGCCGCGAACGCCAGCCAGTTGCGGCGCAATTTCGAAGATTCCAGTCTGTTGTACGTGCCTCAGATCTATTGGGACTGGTGCCGCCCCAAGGTGCTGGTAATGGAGCGCATCTACGGGGTTCAGGTCAACGACCTGCCCACCCTCGCCGATCAACGCACCGACATGAAGCTGCTGGCCGAACGCGGCGTGGAGATCTTTTTCACCCAGGTGTTCCGGGATAGCTTTTTCCATGCGGACATGCACCCCGGGAATATCTTCGTAAGCACCGTGACCCCATGGGACCCACGTTACATCGCCATCGACTGCGGCATCGTCGGCAGCCTTACGCCGGAAGATCAGGATTATCTGGCCCGTAACCTGTTTGCCTTCTTCAAGCGCGATTATCGCCGCGTGGCGCAGTTGCACATCGATTCGGGCTGGGTGCCGGCCGAAACCAAGCTCAATGAATTCGAAGCGGCGATCCGCACCGTTTGCGAACCGATCTTCGAAAAGCCGCTCAAGGATATTTCCTTCGGGCAGGTGCTGATGCGCCTGTTCCAGACCGCTCGCCGCTTCAACATGGAGGTGCAGCCGCAGTTGGTGCTGTTGCAGAAAACCCTCTTGAACATCGAGGGCCTTGGCCGTCAGCTGTATCCGGACCTGGACCTGTGGGCCACCGCCCAGCCCTTCCTGGAACGCTGGATGCGCGAGCGGATGAGCCCGCGCACGGTGCTCGGCAACGTGCAGGCACAGATCGAGCAACTGCCGCACCTGGCCAACATGACCCGGGACCTGCTGGAGCGCATGTCCCAGCCGCACCGCAAGGACCCGCCACCTCCCTGGCGGCGCACCCGTGAAGAAATGGCGCTACGGATCGTCGGCGGAGTGTTGGTCGCCGCTGGCGCGGTAATGGCCTCCACCGCGGGTACCCTGAACAGCCTTGAAGGTTGGCCGGCGTGGGTAATGCTCGCTTGCGGGGTGTATCTGATAGCCCGTGGATAGCCAGTGACAGACGAGGCTGGCACACTAGCGGAACAAGTGGTGGAGCAAACGATGAAAGACTGGCTGGACGAGATCAACTGGAACAGCGACGGCCTCGTACCGGCTATCGCCCAGGATCACCGAACCGGGCGCATATTGATGATGGCCTGGATGAACCGCGAGGCGCTGGCGCTTACCGCCCAGGAAAATCGCGCCATCTATTGGTCGCGCTCGCGCAACCGGTTGTGGCGCAAGGGTGAGGAATCCGGCCACGTTCAGAAGGTGCATGAGCTTCGTCTGGATTGCGACGCCGATGTAATCGTCATGGCGGTCGAACAACTGGGTGGTATCGCCTGCCACACCGGGCGCGAAAGCTGTTTTTACCGGGTGTTCGAGAACGGCGCCTGGAAAACCGTCGAGCCGGTTCTCAAGGATCCCGCCGCCATTTATCTAGGGCACAATCATGAATGACACACTCGCGCGCGTGGCCGAGGTACTGGAATCGCGCAAGGGCGCCTCGGCGGATAGCTCCTACGTCGCCAGCCTCTACCACAAAGGCTTGAACAAGATTCTGGAGAAAGTAGGCGAAGAATCTGTCGAAACGATTCTGGCGGCCAAGGATGCCGAGCGCAGCGGCGACTGCAGCGATGTCATCTACGAGACCGCGGATCTGTGGTTCCATAGCCTGGTGATGCTCGCGGCGCTGGGCCAGCACCCTCAAGCCGTGCTGGACGAACTCGAACGCCGCTTCGGCCTCTCTGGCCACGCGGAAAAAGCAGCCCGGGCGCCGTCGGCCTGAACCTCATTCTTTTACGGAGTTGCCCATGGGTATCTTTGACTGGAAACACTGGATCGTCATCCTGATCGTGGTTGTCCTGGTATTCGGCACCAAGAAGTTGAAAAACCTGGGTACCGACGTGGGCGAGTCCATCAAGGGCTTCCGCAAGGCCATGAACGACGAAGAAAAGCCCAGCGAGCCGCAGCAACCTGTGCACCCGCAGGCCACTTCGCCGATCACGCCGCCGCCTACCACGCTCGATGGCCAGCATCAGCGCGTCGATGAACCCGTGCGGAAAGACGCGACCAGGGACTGAGCCATGTTCGGGATCAGTTTCAGCGAGCTGCTGCTGGTAGGGCTGGTTGCCCTGCTGGTACTTGGGCCCGAGCGCCTGCCAGGTGCGGCCCGCACAGCAGGTCTGTGGATCGGCCGGCTCAAGCGCAGCTTCAATTCCATCAAGACCGAGATCGAGCGGGAGTTGGGCGCGGACGAGATTCGCCGCCAGCTGCACAATGAGCACATCCTCTCCCTGGAGCAGGAAGCCCGCAAACTGATCGACCCGCAGGCGGCCAACCAGGCATCGCCGTCGATCCACCCACCCGCGCAGGCGGACCACCCGGCGGCGCCAGCATCGGCCAGCGTGGAGCGCACCGGTATCAGCGGCGGCGTTACCTCCGCGCCTGCTTCCACGCCCGCCGAGGCCGTGAAAGCAGAGCCACAGCCAGCTCCGCGCCCGCCACAGGATTCGACCCCAGCACCATGAGCGAAATACCCGAAGACGACCAGCCGATGCCGCTGGTGTCCCACCTGACCGAGTTGCGTAGCCGCCTGCTTCGTTGCGTTGCCGTTGTGTTCGTGGTGTTCGCCGGGCTGTTTTCCTTCGCCCAGCAGATCTACACCCTGGTATCGGCGCCTTTGCGGGCGTACCTGCCACCGGGGGCGACCATGATCGCCACGGACGTCGCTTCACCGTTCCTCACGCCCTTCAAACTCACCATGACAGTATCGCTGTTCCTGGCGATCCCCTTGATCCTCCATCAAGTGTGGGGGTTCGTGGCGCCCGGGCTTTACCGTCACGAGAAACGCATCGCGATCCCGCTGCTGGTGTCGAGCATTCTGCTGTTTTACGCGGGCATGGCGTTCGCGTACTTCGTGGTATTCCCGCTGATGTTCAAGTTCTTCGCCGCAGCCACGCCAGACGGCGTCGCCATGATGACGGACATCACCAGTTACCTCGACTTCGTGATGACGCTGTTCTTCGCGTTCGGGGTGGCCTTCGAAATCCCTGTCGCGGTGATACTGCTGGTATGGATAGGCGTCGTGGACGTCAAGGCCCTCAAGAAGGCGCGCCCATACGTGATCATTGCCTGCTTCGTGGTAGGCATGATCCTCACACCGCCAGACATCTTCTCCCAAACGCTGCTCGCGGTGCCCATGTGGCTGTTGTTTGAAGTGGGCGTGCTGTTCGGAGCGCTCATCCGCAAGCGCAGCGAAGAAGCCGCCGAAGCCCAGGACCGCAACGATCAGCCACCCGCGACGCGCCCATGAACCTGTTGCTTCTCGAACCGTCGGATTTCATCGATGAAGCCCGGGTCCGGCTCACGGGCCGCCGCCTGACCCACATGCGCGAGGTTCACCGCGCCGAAACCGGGGACACCCTGAGGGTCGGCCGCCTGGACGGGTTGATGGGCCAGGGGCACATCGAAGTGCTGGATGCCAGCTGCGCCGAACTGCGTGTCGCGTTCGACCAGCCTCCCCCCGCGAAGCTACCCCTGACCCTGGTGCTGGCGCTTCCACGGCCCAAGATGCTGCGCCGTGTGTTCCAGACGGTCGCCACCCTGGGCGTGCACCGCGTGATCCTGGTGAACAGCTACAGAGTGGAAAAAAGCTTCTGGCAAACCCCCTTCCTTCAACCCGAGGCCATTCGTGAGCAGTTGCTGCTTGGCCTGGAGCAGGCCAGGGATACAGTGCTGCCGGAAGTGACCATCGAGAAGCGCTTCAAGCCCTTTGTGGAAGACCGACTGGGCGCAATCGTCGCCGACACACAAGGGTTGATCGCTCATCCGGGAGATTTCCCCCCCTGCCCACGGGCGGTCGAGGGGCCGGTCACCCTGGCCATTGGGCCAGAAGGCGGCTGGATTCCTTATGAAGTGGAGTTGCTCAAGCTGGCCGGGCTGATGCCAGTGCAGATGGGTGACCGCATATTGCGTGTGGAAACCGCCGTAACGGCGCTACTGGCCCGGTTGTTCTAGGTAAGCATCGTTGTTCGCGAGCTTCCGCCGGGTGGCCGGCCCCGCCGCTTCCTGCAGGTTCAATTCCTGTAGGAGACGGGCGAAGCCGCGAGGCGTAGCTTACGAAGCAGACACGCTAGGATTCAGCTCAGGCCCTCAGGCTCCACAGCGTGCTATGGAGCCTGTAGGTCAGGCGCTGGCCAGTGTCCCGTTCAAGACCGGCTGCAACGGCAATGCCGGTGCGTGAGGATCTGCCGCAACGGAAGCGCGCCAGGCGTCCAGCCAGGCTTCGCTGCGGTTTTCCCATACCTGCTGATGCAGCCGGCTCAATGCAACCGGGTCGCTCAACAGATACAGCCGCGCGTTACCGTCCAACGACTCCGGGCCGCCTTGAAGGGCGTTGCCCACGACCGTTTCACGCATGGCTTCCACGGGGCGGGCCTGGCCATGGCGAGCGGTAGCCAAGGCACAGGCGAGCGCGTTCTGGCGAGGATCGACCACCGCCCGTACAAAGCCCTGTTCCAAGGCATGCCAGCGGTTCTCGTGGGTATAGGCGTCAGTGGAAACGAGTTCCTGGGGAGGGTTGTACTCCTCCGGGATCAGGAACATCTTCTCGTCCTTGGCGCGCAAGCCCAGGTTGGTGCGGCTGGAAATTACCGATACCGGGATCGACAGCATCAGCGACACCACGATCGGCGCCAGCCACCACAGGAAGCTGGGGTTGAGCGCAGCGACCAGCAATGCCCACACCAGGCCCAGCAACGTTTGCGGGCCATGGCGGCGTACGGCTTCACCCCATGGGGTGGAGTCGTCGTCGCGCTGCGGTGAATTCCAGGTCGCCGCCCAGCCGAGGAACGCGGCCAGTACGAAACGGGTATGGAAGATCATCCGCACCGGCGCCAGCAGCATCGAGAACAGCATCTCCAGCAGCATGGACAGGGTAACTTTTATCCGGCCGCCGTACTCTTTCGCGCCCTTGGCCCAGATCAGGATGATGCTGAGCAGCTTGGGCAGGAACAGCAGCACGATGGTGGTCGAGAACAGGGCGATAGCCTTGTCCGGATGCCATTGCGGCCACAGCGGATACAGCTGCCGGGGCTCCAGGAAGTATGTGGGCTCCATCAGTGTGTTCACGGCCAGCAAGGCGGTGGACAACACAAGGAAGAAGAACCACAACGGCGCGGACAGGTACGACATCACCCCGGTGAGGAACACCGCCCGGTGTACCGGGTGCATGCCCTTGACCAGGAACAGCCGGAAGTTCATCAGGTTGCCGTGGCACCAGCGGCGGTCCCGCTTGAGCTCGTCGAGCAGGTTCGGCGGCAACTCCTCATAGCTTCCGGGGAGGTCGTACGCGATCCATACGCCCCAGCCCGCGCGGCGCATCAAGGCCGCTTCCACGAAGTCGTGAGACAGAATGGAACCCGAGAACGCGCCCTTGCCCGGTAACGGCGCCAAGGCGCAGTGCTCGATGAAAGGCTTCATCCGGATAATCGCGTTATGGCCCCAGTAGTGGGATTCCCCCAACTGCCAGAAGTGAAGGCCGGCGGTGAACAACGGGCCATATACGCGGGTGGCGAACTGCTGGAGCCGCGCGTAGAGCGTATCCATGCCCGATGCCTTCGGTGCGGTCTGGATAATACCGGCGTCTGGCGTGGCTTCCATCAGCCGCACCAACGAGGTAAGGCATTCGCCACTCATCACGCTGTCGGCGTCCAGTACGACCATGTAGCGGTAGTCGCTGCCCCAACGACGGCAGAAGTCGTCCAGGTTACCGCTTTTGCGTTTTACGCGACGGCGACGACGGCGGTAGAAGATCTTGCCGAAGCCATTGGTTTCACGGCACACATCCAGCCAGGCCTGCTGCTCCGCCACAGCGATGTCGCCGCTGTAGGTGTCGCTGAGGATGAAGAAGTCGAAGCGGTCAAGGTCGCCAGTTGCCGCCACGGACTCAAAGGTGGCGCGCAAGCCTGCGAATACCCGGGGCACATCTTCGTTGCAGATCGGCATGACCAGCGCGGTGCGAGCGCCTGGCTCGATAGGCTCGTTACCGGCACTGGCCCCGGAAATGCGGTATTTATCCCGCCCGGTGAGCAGTTCGAGGAACCCCATGAGCGCGGTCCAGAAGCCGGCCGACACCCAACAGAAGAGAATGCCGAACAGAATCAGGATCGTCGTTTGCAACACGTAAGGAAGCACCTGCTGCGCGGTTTGCAGCAGCGGCTGGTGAGCAACCTCGTCCAGATCGACCAGCGCCCAACCCTGATACGGGAGAATGCCCTTCATGTAATAGCCGGCGACGAGGGTTTGCCCCAGCATCAATACCAGCAAGATGTAGCGGCGGATCGAACCCACCATGCGCCAACGCGCCTTGGGCAATACGCGGCGGTCATCGGTGGGCTGAGGCGGGGTGCCCTTGCCCAGCACCCGGCGCCAGCCGCGCGCCACAATGTTGGTCTTCCAAGGCTCGGGCACCATGCGGGTACGGTGGATAGGCGGCGTTGCCTTGAGCCGAACCCGGCCGGCGGCATCCACGTCCAACATTTCGTGGTTTTCAAGCTCGGCGGCCGAGCCGATCGTGAGGCGCGGGCCTACGGAGGCATGGGCGCCCTCGCCGGCCTCCTCGGGCCGGGAAAGGCGCTGGTGCAGCTCGGCGAACGAGCCGCTCTGGGCCAGCTCGGCGCGCTGCTCCTCGCTCAGCGGCAGGTGCGCCAGGTACTCGGAAACCGATTCCGGTCGTTCTGTTGGCTTACTCATCGGCAGGCAACTGGTAGCTCCAGGTTTCAGTCAATACTTCTTCAGTCTTGACCGGTTCGGCGGGCTGCGGCGCGGGTTCCGCTGCGGGCGCGGCCTCTGCGGGCGCGGCGGCCTTGTCGTGCTTGCCACCTTTCTTGTGCGGGTGGGCAGGCTCTTCGGCTTTCGCTTCGGCAGGTTTGGGCGGGTCGACCGGGACGATGTCCTGTACCAGCGCGGCGCGCATTTCAACCGGCTTGCTGCCGTCTTTCACTTTGATACGCAGCGTCAGGCGCCAGCCTTGGGTTTCCGGGTTGTAGCGCACATTGTTTTCGACCAGGTCGGCGTTGTCGCCCACGCTGACCTGGCTGCGCACGCCGGCATCGTCCAGCAGCGACTTGAGCTTGGGGCCCTCGAAGTCGATCAGGAATGCCAGGCTGCCGTCAGGTTGGCGAACCAGGTTGGACTGCTTCACATCACCGGTGGAACGCAGGGTCTGCTTGACCCAGGCGATGTCATTGGAGTGCAGCTCGGATTCGTCGGTGGTCCAGTGGATACGGTAGTTATGCTCGAGCGGCTGGCCGGGTTCGGGCATTTTTTCCGGGGTCCAGAACGCAACGATGTTGTCGTTGGTTTCGTCGGCAGTAGGGATTTCCACCAAGTCGACGGTGCCCTTGCCCCACTCGCCACGCGGCTCGATCCATGCGCTCGGGCGACGGTCGTAGCGGTCGTCCAGATCCTCGTAGCGGCTGAACTCACGGCCACGCTGCAGCAGGCCGAAGCCTTGCGGGTTTTCAACGGTAAAGTTGCTGACCGACAGGTGCCTTGGGTTGTTCAGCGGGCGCCAGATCCACTCGCCGTTGCCGGCATGGATCGACAGGCCGTTGGAGTCGTGCAGTTCGCGGCGGTAGTTGAGCACGCGCGAAGGCTGGTTGGAGCCGAACAGGTACATGCTGGTGAGCGGCGCAACGCCGAGGCGGCTTACGTGGTCGCGCAGGTAAACGCGCGATTGCACATCGACCACGCTGTCGCTACCCGGGCGCAGTACGAGGCGATATGCACCGGTGGAACGGGGCGAGTCCAGCAGCGCATAGATGATCAGCTGCTTGTCTTCAGGGTTGGGCTTCTCGATCCAGAACTCGGTGAAGCGGGGGAACTCTTCACCCGACGGCAACGCGGTATCGATCGCCAGGCCACGCGCGGAGAGGCCGTAGGTCTGGCCCTTGCCGATCACGCGGAAGTAGCTGGCGCCCAGCAGGGTCATCACTTCGTCCAGCTTGTCCGACTTGTTCAGCGGGTAAAGCACCCGGAAGCCGGCCCAACCAAGGTTTTCGGTGCTTTTGGGGTCGAACTGCAGGTCACCGAAGTCGAACCGCTGCGGGTCGTACTTGATCTCTTCAACGGTGGTGGCGGTCACTTCGTTGATTTTCACCGGCGTGTCGAAATGCATGCCCTGGTGATAGAACGACAGCTTGAAAGGCGTTTTCTCGTCAGCCCACTCGACCTTGTCGGTGCGGAACTGGATCTTCTGGTAATCCGCGAACTTCATGTCGCGGAACAGCGGTGGCAGGTTGCTTTTGGGGGCTTCGTATTTCTGTCCGGCAAGGTCCTTCGCCCTGGCGGCAACGTCGTCCAGGCTGAACGCCCACAGCTGCCCAGCGCCAAACAGGCAGAACAGCGCGGAGCCCGCCATGAAGGCCTGGCGCAAGCGTTTGCCGGTTGTTCTTGGTTTGTTACACGGACTAACAATCACGAGCTACCCTCGCCGAAAAACAGATATTGAACCAACGACCAGCTGCGGTTGCCGGGTTGGCGAGCATTGTTCCGACTCCAAAAGGGCTCAATGATTCCCTAGCGGCGGCGGCCCAGCACTCAACTTAGAACAAAACCGGGGGATGCAAGCTATGCCCCCTCGGCGCGCGATTATCTAGCACGCCGCGTAACAACGCATCAGGGGCACGGAAGAAATTCTTCTACAAAAATGTATTTTTCACCCGCGGGCGGGCAATTTCATGCACCGCGGGTGTTTCAAGCCTGCAACAGGAAGGTTACCGGGCCATCGTTGACCAGATGCACCTGCATGTCCGCGCCAAACCGGCCGCTTGCCGTTGCCGGGTGGGCCTGCCGCGCCTGATCTAACAAGTAGTCGAACAGCTCACGCGCCAAGGCAGGCGGGGCGGCAGTGGAAAAGCTTGGGCGCATGCCACTGCGGGTATCGGCGGCCAGCGTGAATTGCGACACCAGCAGCAAGCCGCCCGCCACGTCGGCCAGCGAGCGGTTCATGCGGCCTTCGGCATCACAGAACACACGGTAATTGAGCAGCCGGTGCAGCAACTTGTCGGCCTGAGCCGTGGTATCACCCGGTTCCACGGCCACCAGCACCAGCAATCCCTGCTCGATTGCGCCAACGGTTTCTCCAGCTACCTCTACCCGCGCACTGGCGACGCGCTGAAGCAGCCCCTTCATGCTTCTTCGAGAGGGAGGTCCAGAAGGCGCCGGGCCATCTGGTCGGCGGCGCGTACCAAGGCATCGATAATGCCCGGCTCGGAGCCCGCGTGACCGGCATCGCGAATGACCTTGAGCTCACTGTTGGGCCATGCCTGATGCAATTCCCAGGCATTGTCCAAGGGGCAGATCACGTCATAGCGGCCATGAATGATCACAGCCGGAAGGTGGGCGATCTTGTGCACGTCGCGGATGAGCTGGTCTGGCTCCAGGAATGCATTGTTGACGAAGTAGTGGGTTTCGATCCGAGCGATGGACAGCGCGCGCTGCGGCTCGGAAAAGCGGTCTACCACAAGCGGGTTGGGGCGCAGCGTAGCCGTGCGCCCTTCCCAGACGGACCAGGCCTTGGCGGCATGCATCTGGGCAATCTGATCGCTGCCGGTGAGGCGCTTGTGGAACGCCTTGAGCAGGTCGCCGCGCTCTTCGTGCGGAATCGGCGCGAGATAATCCTGCCAGTAGTCCGGGAACATGCGGTTGGCGCCGTCCTGGTAGAACCACTGAAATTCCTGCGGGCGGCACAGGAAGATGCCCCGCAAAATGAGCCCGTGCACGCGCTCGGGGTGGGCCTGGGCGTAAGCCAGCGCGAGGGTAGAGCCCCAGGAGCCGCCAAACAGCACCCACTTGTCGATGCCAAGATGCTCGCGGATGCGCTCGATATCACGCACCAGGTCCCAGGTCGTGTTGTTTTCGAGGCTGGCGTGTGGCGTGGAACGGCCACAACCGCGCTGGTCGAAGGTGACGATACGGTACAGGTTGGGGTCGAAATAGCAGCGGCTCGCGGCGTCGCAGCCCGCGCCCGGCCCACCATGAATGAACAGTACCGGCAGACCCTCGGGGGAACCGCTCTCGTCGACATACAGCACATGCGGTTCATCCACGGCAAGATCGTGCCGTGCATAGGGTTTGATCTGCGGATACAGGGTCAGCATCTGGCGCTCCGTAAGGGTTTGATCAGCCGTGGGCCATCATAAACCCGAATCGTCTGTATGTGCTCGTCTAAACGCTTCGGCGGTTTCGCTGGCCCCCGGTTCGCCGGCTGTACCGGATCCTACAGGCGCGGGTATGTTTTCTCGCCCCAGGCCAGCGCCGTTTCCAGCAACTGGCGCAGCACCGCGCGGGTTGGCTCGGCCACGTCAGGACGGTAGTCGAACGGCGGCTGTTCATTCATGTAGGTGACCTGGCCGAGCTCCAGCTGCACGGCATGGATATGATTTGTAGGCGAGCCGTAGTGGCGAGTGATGTGGCCACCCTTGAAACGGCCATTGAGCACGTGGGAATAACCCTTCGCCTCGGCGCACACCTGGTCGAGCCGCGAGGCCAGTTCCGGAGCGCAGCTGGCGTTGTTGAAGGTGCCCAGGTTGAAATCCGGCAATTGCCCGTCGAACAGCCGCGGTACCCGGGAGCAGATAGAGTGGGCATCCCATAGCAGCGCGTACCCATGAACCTCGCGCAGGCGGGCCAACTCGGCCGCGATCCGCAGGTGGTACGGCCGCCACACCTGTTCCAGATAGCGCGCGCGTTCCTCGGCGGACGGAGCCTGGCCGGGTTGGAACAGCGGCGTGCCGTCAAACAATGTGTCGGGATAGAGGCCGGTGGTGGCGCCGGCATAGAGCGGTTGATCGTCATCCGGGCGGTTCAGGTCGATCACGAACCGGGAATACTCGGCTACCAGCAAGCTTGCGCCCAGGTCATGGGCAAAATCGTACAGCCGGGGAATGTGCCAGTCGGTGTCAGGCAAGCCTCGGGCGGGCTCTACCAGCCCCTGTTCCACGGCTGGGGTAAGCCGCAGGCCGGCATGGGGTACGCTGATCAGCAGAGGTACGCTGCCCTCTGTAAAAGTGTAAGTGTCGTTCATCGGCTTTCCTGCTTGAAGGTCAGTTCCGCGCCATGGCGGATGATGCGCTTGTCCAGATCCCCGCCCAGCCAATAGGCCAGGTCCGCCGGGCGCTCGATATCCCAGGCCACGAAATCGGCCACCTTGCCAGGCTCCAGGGAGCCGTGGCTGCCGCCAAGCCCCAGCGCTCTTGCTGCATGCAGGGTGACGCCGGCCAGCGCTTGTTCCGGGGTAAGACGGAACAGCGTGCAGGCCATGTTCATCATCAGCCGCAGCGAAAGCGTGGGCGACGTACCAGGGTTGCTGTCCGTTGAAATGGCGATGGCCACGCCGTGGTCGTGCAGTGCCTGCATGGGCGGGAGGCGGGTTTCCCTAAGGAAATAGAAGGCGCCGGGCAGTAACACCGCGACCGTACCTGCCGCCCCCATGGCCGCGGCGTCCGCTTCGGTCATGAACTCCAGATGGTCGGCCGACAAGGCCTGATACCGGGCCGCCAGGCTCGAACCTCCCAGCGAAGACAACTGTTCGGCGTGCAGCTTTACCGGCAAGCCCAGGCGGGCGGCGGCCTGGAACACCTGCTCGACCTGTGCCGGGGAAAAGGCCAGGTATTCACAGAACGCGTCCACGGCGTCCACCAGGCCCTCGCTGGCCAATGCCGGTAGCAACTGGCCGCACACGAAGCCGATGTAGCCCTCAGCGTCGCCCTTGTATTCCTCCGGCACGGCATGGGCAGCCAGGCAGGTTGCGCGCGTAGTGACGGGCAGCTCGGCACCCAGGCGGCGAATCACGCGCAGCATCTTGCGCTCGCTGGGCAGGTCCAGGCCGTAGCCGGACTTGATCTCCACAGTGGTCACCCCTTCGCGCTGAAGGCAGGCCAGGCGGCGACGGGCGCTTTCGAACAGCTCATCCTCGCTGACCGCTCGGGTGGCTCGCACGGTATTGGCGATCCCGCCGCCGCTGGCCGCGATCTCGGCGTAGCTCACGCCTTGGAGGCGCTGTTCGAATTCGCCGCTACGATTGCCGCCGTACACAAGGTGAGTGTGGCAATCGACAAGGCCTGGCGTTACCCAGCGCCCTTGCAGGTCCACCAGCTCCGTGGTGGGATCGCGAGGCGCGTCGGCATGGGGCCCGATCCATTGGATAAGCCCGCCGTGGGTAAGGATGGCGGCATCTTCGATGGTCGAATAGCGGCCCTCCACGAGGGTCGCTGCGTTGCAGTTGTGCCAGAGGGTTGGCATATCAATCTCCAATCGTGCGCACGCGGCGCTCGACGAATCGGCTGACATATTCGTCCGCGGGGTGCCGCAGGATGTGTTGTGGCGCGCCTACCTGAACCAACCGGCCATCCCGCAGGATGGCGATGCGGTCGCCCAGGCGCAGCGCTTCGTCCAGATCGTGAGTAATGAATACAATGGTTTTGTGCAGGCGCGCCTGCAGTTCACGCAGTTGCTCTTGCAGGTCACTGCGAATCAATGGGTCCAGCGCGCTGAAGGCCTCGTCGAGCAAGAGGATGGGCGTGTCAGTGGCCAATGCCCTGGCCAGGCCCACGCGCTGGCGCATGCCACCGGACAACTGTTCGGGCCAGTGTTGGGCATAGCCGTCCAGCCCCACCTGGCTGATCCAGTGCCGGGCACGCTCGCGGCTTTCGCCCACCGAGTCGCCGCGTAACCGAAGCCCATACGCCACGTTGTCCAGTACGTTCTTGTGAGGCAACAGGCCAAAACTCTGGAATACCATGCTGATGTCCCGGCGGCGGAATTCCCGCAGGCGCCCGGGGCCATAGCCCAGCACGTTCTCGCCCTTGACGATCACCTCGCCGCGGGAAGGATCGATCAGCCGGTTGAGGTGCCGCACCAGCGTGGATTTGCCCGAGCCCGACAGGCCCATGATCACGAACACTTCGCCTGGCTCGACGCTCAGCGACACTTGCGCCACGCCCACTACACAGCCGGTTTCGGCGAGGATCCGCTGTTTTTCGGCGCCTTCATCCAGCAACGCCAGGGCGCGCTCGGGGTGGCGCCCGAATACCTTGGTGACGTTACGCAGCTCGATGGCGCTCATTTGCCAGCCCTCCGCCGTGGCTGCCCGTACGCCTGGGTGATGCGGTCGATGACGATTGCCAGCGCGACGATAGCCAGCCCGCCTTCCAGCCCCTTGCCTACGTTCAGGGTTTGTATCCCGGCCAGTACGTCTTCGCCCAATCCGCGGGCGCCGATCATGGAAGCGATTACCACCATCGACAGCGCCATCATGATGGTCTGGTTGATGCCGGCCATGATGCTGGGCAACGCCAAGGGCAACTGAACACCGATCAACTGCTGCCAGGGGCTGGCCCCGAAGGCATTGGCGGCTTCGAGGATTTCCCGATCTACCTGGCGTATACCCAGGTCGGTCAAGCGAATGACCGGCGCAATGGCGTACACCACGGTGGCGAAGATAGCCGGCACCTTGCCCAAACCGAACAGCATGAGCACTGGAATCAAGTACACGAAGCTGGGCAATGTCTGCATCACGTCCAATAGGGGAAGCAGTACCGCCCGCAGCCTGGATGAGCGGGCGGCCAGCATGCCCAGCGGCACCCCGATCACAATGGCGAGCGTGGTGGCGACCAGCACCAGGGCAAGGGTTTGCAGCAGTTTGTCCCACAGGCCCACCGCGCCTACCAGAAACAACAGCCCGACCATCAAGGCCGCCATATACCAGCGCCGGCTCGCGTGCCAGGCCAAGGCGCCGACGATAATCAACAATGCCCACCACGGTGTGGCGCGAAGGAGGCTTTCGAGCCCCACCAGCACCGCCAGCAGTGAATCGGACACCTGCCGAAGGGTATCGCCGTAGCGGCCAACCAATTGGTCGACCCAGGCGTTTACCCCATTGGCGATGGAAAACGTAAGGCTGTCGGGGAACATAGGCAGTGCTCGTCATGGCTTTATCACCAGCCTAGGACACCTGCCGTAGCGCAGCGGCTCAAACCACACTGGCCCGGCCGAAACCTTGACCTGTGCCAGGTTCGCTATCGGCAGGTAGCACGAGTTGCGCCGGCACTGGCCGAGGCCAGCGGCGGGCGGCCCAGTAGTACACCACCGCTGGCAGCACCAGCCCGATGATCCATGAGATATCGGTGTCGCCCAAGGGCTCGACCAGCGGCCCGGTATAGAAATGCGTGGAAATGAACGGCATCTGGATCAGCACCCCAAACACATACACAGCGATGCCGGTGGCGTTCCATGCTCCATAGCGCCCGCTGGGGTCGTTGAGCGCGGGCAGGTCATATCGCTCCTTGCTGATGCAGTAGTAGTCCACCAGGTTGATGGCGCTCCAGGGTGTAAAGAACGCCAACAGGAAAAGAATGAAGGCGGAAAAGTCCTTCAGGAAGGAATCCTTGCCCAGCAGCGCCAGGCTGGTGGAAATCACCACCATGGCCACGATGCACAGCAGGCGGGTGGCGGCGCCGATCCGCCGCTGGCCTGACACGCCGGTGAAAATGGTCGCCATGGACATGAAGCTGCCGTAGGCATTGAGGATAGTGATGGTGAGCTTGCCGAACGCGATGCTGAAATACAGCGCCGCGGCGACCGCGCCAGTGCCACCCAGGCCAACGATGAAAGCCACCTCGTGATGGGCGAAGCCCTTGCCGGCCAACGCGGCGGCAAACACGCCGAATACCATGGCCGCCTGGGCACCGATCACCGAACCCAGGCCCACAGCCCAGAACGTCCCGGCGGTTGAGGTGTTGCGCGGCAGGTAGCGGGAATAATCCGCCACATAGGGGCCGAATGCGATCTGCCAGGAGGCCGACAACGACACCGCCAGCAAGAAGCTGCTCAGGGAAAAGTGCTTATTGGCGAGCAGCGCCGAGACGTCATTGCCCGCCAGCAGCGCATAGAACAGGTAGGCGAACGCCAGCACGCCCAGCACGCTCGCCACCCGGCCCACCAGGTGTATCACCCGATAGCCGAATACAGTGAACAGCACGATGATCGCGGCGAACAGGCAGATGCCCTGCCAGTCCGCAACGCCCACCAGTTGCGCCACGGCTTGCCCGGCCAGCACCGAACCGCTGGCCGAGAAACCGATATACATCAGACACACCAGCACCAGCGGGATCACCGCCCCGTATACCCCGAATTGCACCCGGCTGGAGATCATCTGCGGCAGCCCCAGGCGGGGCCCCTGGGCCGCGTGCAGCGCCATTACCGCGCCGCCGAGCAATTGCCCCAGCAGCAGGCCCACCAGCGACCAGAACACATCACCCCCCAACACCACCGCCAATGCGCCGGTAACGATCGCAGTGATTTGCAGGTTGGCGCTCAACCACAGGCTGAACTGGCTGCCCAGCCGGCCATGGCGCTCGGCGTCCGGGATGTAGTCGATGGAGCGCCGTTCGATCAACGGTTTGTTTGCAAGGTCTCGCGTATCTACCGGCATGCCAGATCTCCAAAGCGTCAGGGGTGTGTAGAGGGTAGTCAGTTGTTATCGATCATCGGCAGGTTCAGGCCCTGCTCGCGGGCGCACTCGATGGCGATGGGGTAGCCGGCATCGGCGTGGCGCATTACCCCGGTAGCCGGGTCGTTATGCAGCACGCGGGCGATGCGCTCGGCGGCTTCGTCGGTGCCGTCGCATACGATCACCATTCCCGAATGCTGCGAGAAGCCCATGCCCACGCCGCCGCCGTGGTGCAGCGATACCCAGGTCGCGCCGCTGGCGGTGTTCAACAAGGCGTTGAGCAAGGGCCAGTCGGAAACCGCGTCAGAGCCATCGCGCATGGCCTCGGTTTCCCGGTTGGGGCTGGCGACGGAACCCGAATCCAGGTGATCACGGCCAATCACAACCGGGGCGGACAGCTCGCCGCTGCGCACCATTTCGTTGAAGGCCAGGCCCAGCTTCGCGCGCTGCCCCAGGCCCACCCAGCAGATCCGGGCCGGCAAACCCTGGAAGCTGATGCGCTCGCGAGCCATGTCCAGCCAGTTGTGCAGGTGGGCATCGTCAGGGATCAGTTCCTTCACCTTGGCGTCGGTCTTGTAGATGTCTTGCGGGTCACCCGACAGCGCGGCCCAACGGAATGGCCCTACGCCGCGGCAGAACAGCGGGCGGATGTAAGCCGGAACGAAGCCGGGGAAGTCGAAGGCGTTGTCCACGCCCTCCTCCTTGGCCATCTGCCGGATGTTGTTGCCGTAGTCGAACGTAGGAACGCCCATCTGTTGGAAGGCCAACATGGCGCGCACGTGCTCGGCCATAGACTGGCGCGCGGCTTTCACCACCACGGCAGGCTCCTGCTGGGCGCGGCTGCGGTAGGTTTCCCAGGTCCAACCCTTGGGCAGGTAACCGTTGAGGGGGTCATGAGCGCTGGTCTGGTCGGTCACCATGTCCGGGCGCACGCCGCGGCGCACCAGCTCCGGCAGGATGTCCGCCGCGTTGCCACACAGGGCGATGGAGACCGCGCGGCCTTCGCCGGTGTATCGCTGGATACGCGCCAAGGCATCGTCCAGGTCGTGGGCCTGCTCGTCCACGTAGCGGGTTTTGAGGCGGAAATCGATCCGGCTTTGTTGACACTCGATGTTCAACGAGCAAGCGCCGGCCAGGGTAGCCGCCAGCGGCTGGGCGCCCCCCATGCCACCCAGCCCCGCCGTGAGCACCCACTTGCCGGTGAGATTGCCTTCGTAGTGCTGGCGCCCGGCCTCGACGAAGGTTTCGTAAGTGCCCTGCACGATGCCCTGGCTGCCGATGTAGATCCAGCTACCGGCGGTCATCTGGCCGTACATGGCGAGCCCCTTGGCATCCAGCTCATTGAAGTGTTCCCAGCTCGCCCAGTGGGGCACCAGGTTGGAGTTGGCGATCAATACGCGAGGGGCGTTGGCGTGGGTCTTGAACACACCTACCGGTTTGCCGGATTGCACCAGCAGGGTTTCGTCCGCCTCCAGGTTCTTCAGGCTTTCGACAATGCGGTCATAGCATTCCCAGTTACGCGCGGCGCGGCCAATACCGCCGTATACCACCAATTCCTTCGGGTTCTCGGCCACTTCGGGGTCGAGGTTGTTCATCAGCATGCGCAGCGGGGCTTCGGTCAGCCAGCTCTTGGCGGTGAGCTGGGTGCCACGGGGCGCGCGGATGTTTACGTCACGGAAGGTGGTCATGCTGTGGTCCTCTGAATGGGGAACGGCTGTTTCGTCCGCACACATATTTACTTGTATGTACAAGCATATGCAATCCGAGGGCCAGAGTTATTTATCGCCGGGCTGACGGGGGGTTTGCGATTTACCGGGGATTTGACGTGCGCCGAAACGGCGCAAGCGCGCCGGGGAAGGCACTGGAAAGGAACACAGGGGGCGCGCTGATCAGCGTGGCGAAAGCTCGATGAGACAGCATCGGCCGCTGACCCGAACGGGCCCGGCCTGGGTGATCACAAGAGTGTCGTGGCGCTCGAGTACAGCGGTGTTACCGGCCGCCTCAACCCGCACCTCGGGCGCCGCGGCAAACACGACACAGGTGCCGCCCGTTTCGTTGAGGTGCACCGGCGCGCTATCGCCCAGCCATTGCAACCGGGCGGTGTACGCCACGGGGGAATAGATAAGGTTGAAGTCCCGAATCGGGCCATCGATGAGCTCGCAGCTCACCTCGCTTTCTCCGGAAAAGCCAAATGGCTGGAACGCTAGCAAGGGGCCAGAGCTGGCGCCGTCCACTCGCAGGGCCATGCCATTGCCCTCAAGGACGGTAATGATCCGCTCGTAGCCCGAAAAGATAGAAAACGGGCCGCCCTGGGCGATATCGGCGATAGACAAGCGCCAGCCGAAACCCTCCAGGCCCTCGCCCTGATCGCGACAGATTTCCTGAGTGCTACCGCCGCCATTCTTCCACGGCGTTCGAACGTAGTCGGCGGCGCGCAGCAGCTTCATTTGCTGAAGCGCCCTTCCAGGCGGTGGCGCGAGCCAGGATGTATCAGCCGGGCCGCCGTCACCGCCTCGCGGCCTGACCAGGTGCGACGGCGGATCAACAGGCATGGCTCGCTGGGTTCGATCTGCAACAGTTGGCAGGCCTGCTCGTCGGCGAGAATGGCTTCCACCACATGCTCGCCTTCGGTAAGCGGTGCTACCCGGTTCAAGTAGGCGTAAGGAGTTTCCCGGGTGAAATCCTGTTGGAGGTAGTCTGGCGCCACCTGAGCGTTGACGTAACGGTCTTCGATCTGCACCGGCACGTCGTTTTCGTAGTGCACGATGATTGAATGGAACACCCGCTGCCCTTCGCGCACATCGAGCGCCACGGCCCGGGTAGCCCCCGCGGTTTCCTCCACAAGCTTGACCACCAGGCATCGGTGGCTGTGGCCGCGCGCGGCGATCTCGTCGGCGATGTTATGCACTTCGAACAGCGCTGACTGGGTTTTAGGCTCCGCCACGAACGTTCCCACGCCCTGCATGCGAACCAGTAAACCTTCGGCGGTAAGCTCGCGCAAAGCACGGTTGATGGTCATGCGGCTGAAGCCGAGTTGATTGACCAGCTCGCTTTCCGAAGGCACACGGTAATGCGGCGGCCAGCTGCCATTCTGGATCTGTTGGGCGATCATCTGTTTGACCCGCGCATACAAGGGCGCGGGGCTTTCGCCCAATTGGTCGGCCAAGGAAGAAACAACGGGCGGCATGGGCACGAGGGGCACCTGTAAAGGGGTAAACGGGCATAGCTTGCCGGAGTTTACCCGGCACGCAAACAGCTGTATATGTATATACAACCAAACCCTGAAGAGATTCCGCTCATGCCCGCCTATTTCGCCGATCGCGCTCTGTTACCCGACGGTTGGGCACACCGGGTACGGCTCGAGGTAAACCCGCTCGGCATGATCACTTCGGTGCTAGCCGATGCTTCGGCCGAAGGCGTGGAGCGCTTGGCCGGCGCGCTACTGCCCGGGATGCCGAATCTCCACTCCCATGCATTTCAGCGGGCCATGGCGGGCCTGGCGGAAGTGGCTGGCAACCCGAACGACAGCTTCTGGACCTGGCGGGAATTGATGTATCGGCTGGTCGGCAAGATCAGCCCGGACGACCTGGAAATCATCGCCACGCAGCTGTACATCGAAATGCTCAAGGCCGGCTACACCTCGGTGGCCGAATTCCATTACCTGCACCACGACGCCGACGGCACGCCGTACGGCGACCCCGCCGAAATGGCGCTGCGTATCAGCAGGGCCGCGGCCAACGCGGGCATTGGCCTTACGCTATTGCCGGTGCTTTACAGCCATAGTGGCTTTGGTGGCCAGGCGCCGGATACCGGGCAGCGCCGCTTCATCCATAACACCGACGCCTACCTTGCGCTGCAGCAACGGTTGGCCGCGCACCTGGCTGGCGAGCCCAATCAAGCGCTGGGGGTGTGCTTCCACTCGTTAAGGGCCGTCACGCCGCAGCAGATCGAGGAGGTGCTAGCGGCCAACCCAGGCACCGGCCCTGTACACATCCATATCGCCGAGCAGCAAAAGGAAGTGGACGATTGCCTGGCCTGGAGCGGCAGACGGCCGTTGCAATGGCTGTTCGATCACGCGCCGGTCGACCCCCGTTGGTGCCTTGTGCATGCCACCCACGCCAACCCCGATGAAGTTCAGCGCATGGCGGCCAGCGGCGCGGTGGCCGGGCTGTGCCTGACCACCGAAGCGAACCTGGGCGACGGCCTGTTTCCGGCGGTGGATTATTTTGCCGCGGGTGGCCGCTGGGGTATCGGCTCGGACAGCCACGTGTCGTTGAGTGTGGTCGAAGAGCTTCGGTGGCTGGAGTACGGCCAGCGCCTGCGGGACCAGCGCCGCAACCGGCTGCACAGCTCACGCACGCCCCAGGTTGGGCAAGCGCTTTACCAAGGCGCGCTGGCCGGTGGCGCCCAAGCCTTGGGCCAGCCGATCGGGCGGTTGGAGGCCGGCGCCCGCGCCGATTGGCTGCTGCTCGACCCGCAAGACCCTTACCTGGCCACGGCCAGCGAGGACGCCCTGCTTGGCCGCTGGCTGTTCGCCGGCGGTGACCGCCAGGTACGCGATGTAATGGTGGGCGGCCAATGGCGGGTACGGGGTGGCCAGCACTCGGGCGAAGCGCGGCATCTGCCTGCGTTCACCCGCACGTTGCGTGAGTTGCTGGCCTGACGATCAGTCCGCCGCGCGCCAGATCAGCCTGGAAGTGTCGTAGCCTTGCTGGCGTGCTCGGGCCAGCAATTGCTGTTTCACGTCTTCGCTGACGGTGGGGGTGCGGGACAGCAGCCAAAGGAATTTGCGGTCAGGTGTCCCCACGATCACATGGCTATATGCGTTATCCAGGTCAATGATCCAGTAATCCCCCTTGGTCAGGCCAGGGGCCAACTTCGAAAACCAGTTATCGAACACTACCCATAGCTTGTCGGTCTCGCCTGGCACTTGCGGCGTGGCGGTGCCATGGGCCTCCTGCCAGCTACCATCGGCCACTTTGCAACGGTTGAGCACATCCACATTGCCGTCGGGCTTGAGGGCGTAATGCGCCTCGGATTGCACGCATTTGCGCTGGAAGAACATCGGCAGGCGAGCCAGCTCGTACCAAGTGCCCTGGTAGCGCTTGAGGTCCACCTTGCCGACGGTTTTGGGCGCGACGTCGCCAGTGCCCGCATTGCTGCAAGCCGCCAGCAACCCGATGCCGACGCACAGCGCCAGCAGCCCGGCCGCGCGTGGCCAGAAGGTACTCCGCCGAGAGGTGGTCATATCCAGTGCTCCAAGAGTCCGAAAAGAAGGGAGGGCTTAGTCTGCCAGCTCCGAAGGTTCCAGCGCCTGTACCTTGCGCTCCAGCGCCAGGCGCATCGGCGGGTCGATCACACCCGCATCGGAGAGCGCCGCCATGTAGCCCAGCGCCATGCCGGTCATCAAAACCGTCTCGGGGCCTTTCGCCGCGCGGCTGATGGCAGCGATTCGCCGGTCGATGGCGCGCCCGATCTTTTCGGGAAGGTCCTGTTCAGTCATGCCATGAGTTCCTGATTCATCGATCGGGGTTGGACGGCTCGGCTGGGTAGAGGTTCCAGGCACCGGGTGCATGCGCACGGGATAGAGGCAAAGCCGAAGATGAGACGTCGCCCGGTGTTTTTCCGCCATGCGGGCTGAGATTGAACGTATTTACACCGTACAATCCGCGCCCGAACCTCCCCTGGCACCTGCTTCGAGCATTCCGCGCAATGAGCAATAACATGAAATTCAGCCATAAGATCCTGCTGGTCGCAGGATTGATCGTGGCGCTGGCGTTTGCCTGTTTCACGCTATTCAACGATTACCGTCAGCGCCAGACCTTGCGGGCGCAAACCGAAACATCCCTGGCACAGCTGGGGGCCCTCACCGCCAGCAACGTGCAAACCTGGCTCACCAGCCGCATGCAGCTGGTCGAGTCCATGGCGCAACAAGTGGCGGTGGCCGAGGGCAGCCCGCAAAGCCTGCCAGCGATCGTTGGCCTGCCGGTGTACCCGGCCAACTTCCAGCTCAGCTATTTCGGCGGCCGCGACGGCCTCATGTTCTCTGTACCTGCCGGCAACCGCGCGGCGGATTACGACCCGCGGGCCCGAGGCTGGTACAAGGCCGCCGACAACGCCGGCCAAACCATCGTGACCGAGCCCTACATCGCAGCCTCCTCGGGCAAACTGGTAGTGACCGTTGCTTCGCCGGTACAGCGTGGCAGCGAGCGCCTTGGCGTGGCGGGTGCCGATATCGACCTGGGCCAGGTGAGCGACATCATCAACTCCTTGAATTTTGGTGGCCATGGCCTGGCATTCATCGTCAGCGGGCAAGGCAAGGTACTGATTCATCCTAATGCAAGCCTTGCCCTCAAAACCCTGGCCGAGGCTTATCCCCAAGGCGCCCCTGCTATCAGTGGTGGCCTGAAAGAGGTAGAGGCAGACGGCAAAGAGCAGTTCATAACGTTCACCCGGCTCAAGGGCGTGCCTTCCGCGGACTGGTACATCGCAACGGTGATGGACAAATCCGCGGCGCTGGCCATGCTGGGTGAGTTCCGAGCGTCGGCGCTGGTGGCCATGGTCATCGCCGTAGTGGCGATCATCGCGCTGCTGGGCCTGCTGATTCGCGTACTGATGGCACCGCTGCATGTAATGAACCGCGCGCTGCAAGACATCGCCGCGGGCGAAGGCGACCTTACCCGCCGCCTTACCATCCATGGCCGTGATGAGTTCGGCACCTTGGGCGAGTCGTTCAACCGCTTTGTGGAGCGCATTCACGAGTCTATCCGTGAAGTAGCCTCGGCCGCCGCTCAGGTAAACCAGGTGGCCTTGCGAGTGGTGGAAACCTCAAACGCTTCGATGCTCAACTCAGATCAGCAGGCAGGGCGAACCGGTAGCGTGGCCGCGGCGATCAACGAGCTGGGCGCCGCCGCCCAGGAAATCGCCCAGAACGCCGCCCTCGCCTCTCAGCATTCCAGCGAAGCCCGGGGCCTGGCCGATCAGGGGCAGCAGGTGGTGGGCAAGACCATCGATGCCCTTGGCCAGCTGTCCACTAACATCAGCAATTCGTGCGGGAACATAGAAACGCTCAATGCCAACACGGTGAACATTGGGCAGATTCTGGAGGTGATCAGCGGCATTTCCCAGCAAACCAACCTGCTGGCGCTCAACGCGGCGATCGAAGCTGCCCGCGCCGGGGAAGCAGGCCGGGGCTTTGCGGTAGTGGCCGATGAAGTGCGCAACCTGGCGCACCGCACCCAGGAGTCGGCGCAGCAGGTACAAGCCATCATCGAAGAGTTGCAGCAAGGCGCGCGTCAGGCCGTGGAAATCATGACCGAAAGCCAGCGGCAGAGCGAAGCGAGCGTGGACGTGGCCAATCAGGCTGGGGATCGGCTTAACAGCGTGACCCAACGCATCGGCGAGATCGATGGCATGAACCAGTCGGTGGCAACGGCAACGGAAGAGCAGACCGCGGTAGTGGAAGCGATCAACCGGGACATTACCGAAATCAACCTGTTGAACCAGGAAGGGGTAGAGAACCTGCAATCCACCCTGAACGCCTGCGGCGACCTTGAAAGCCAGGTCAGCCGGCTCAAGCAACTGGTGGGCAGCTTCAGGATCTGACCTGCGATAGAACGCCCGCCCCGACCGGAGCGGGCATATTGCTTACTGGTGATAACCGGTCACGCGCTCGACTTCTTCCTTCGAGCCCAGGAACACCGCGACGCGCTGGTGCAGGCCTTCTGGCTGGATATCCAGAATGCGCTGGCGGCCGTCGGTAGAGGCGCCGCCCGCCTGTTCAATCAGGAAGGACATCGGGTTGGCTTCGTACATCAGCCGCAGCTTGCCTGGTTTGGAAGGCTCACGAGCATCGCGCGGGTACATGAAGATGCCGCCACGAGTGAGGATACGGTGCACGTCCGCTACCATGGAAGCGATCCAGCGCATGTTGTAGTTCTTGCCCAGCGGGCCTTCCTTGCCGGTCAACAGCTCATCCACATAACGCTTGACCGGTGCTTCCCAGTGGCGCTGGTTGGACATGTTGATGGCAAATTCGGCGGTGGTTTGCGGCACCTGGATATCTTCATGGGTGAGCACGAAGCTGCCCAGCTCGCGGTCCAGGGTAAAGCCGATCACGCCGTTGCCCAAGGTGAGCACCAGCATGGTTTGCGGGCCGTAGATCGCGTAACCGGCAGCGACCTGCTGAGTGCCTGGCTGCAGGAACGCCTGTTCGTTCAGCGCGTCGTTCTGGCTCAGGTACTGATCCGGGCAACGCAGAACGGAGAAGATGGTGCCAACCGAGACGTTGACGTCGATGTTGGAAGAGCCATCGAGCGGGTCGAATACCAGCAGGTAAGCGCCTTTAGGGTACTTGCCTGGGATCTGGTAGGCATTGTCCATTTCCTCGGATGCCATGCCGGCCAGGTGGCCGCCCCATTCGTTGGCTTCAAGCAGGATTTCGTTGGACAGCACGTCCAGTTTCTTCTGGACTTCGCCCTGCACGTTTTCAGTACCCATGCTACCCAGCACGCCGCCAAGGGCGCCTTTCTGTACCTGATGGGCAATGGCCTTGCACGCGCGGGCGACGACCTCGATGAGGAAGCGCAGATCGGCAGGGGTATTGTTGCTGCGCGTCTGCTCGATCAGGTAGCGACTCAGGGTAACGGGCGACATGGAAAAGCTCCGGTTCCGGGGAGGGGGATAAAACCCGCGCAGTTTACAGGGCGAAAGCAAACCAGGGCTATGTGCGGAATATAACAACGTCCCGTGCATAGCCTGATACGCCACCGGCGCGACTGCCCTCAGACCCCGACGAACTGGCTGAGTTCATCGGGCCCAGGTCAAGGCGCCTTGTTCCCCTGTAAGTCCGGGGGGCCGGCCATCCGCCAGCGCCCGGGAACAAGTGCCCGTCGACTACAGCGCCTTCCAGATCTCCTTGGCGTACTCGCGGATTGTACGGTCAGAGGAGAACCAGCCCATTCGCGCGGTGTTGAGGATTGCCGAGCGCCACCATTGCTTCGGATGCCGCCACAGCTCTTCCACTTTCATCTGCGCCGCCCAATAGGATTCGAAGTCCGCGCAGACCAGGAAGTTGTCATAGCTGAGCAGGCTGTCCACCAGGCCCACGTAGCGTGACGGATCATCGGGGGAGAACACCCCACCGCGGATCGCCTGCAGTACGTCATTGAGCCGGTGCGAATTGGCGACTTCCTGATGGGCGCTGTGATCGCCGCTGTGCTTGCGGGCTTCCACCTCATCGGACTTGAGCCCGAAGATGAACATATGCTCGGCGCCCACGTGGTCGCACATCTCCACGTTCGCCCCATCCATGGTGCCGATGGTCAGCGCCCCGTTGAGGCCGAACTTCATGTTGCTGGTACCGGAGGCTTCATAGCCAGCCGTGGAGATCTGCTCGGACAGGTCCGCCGACGGGATGATGCTTTCGGCCAGGCTCACGTTGTAGTTGGGCAGGAACGCCACCTTCAACAGCCCGCGCACGGTCGGGTCGTGGTTGATGGTGCGCGCGATATCGTTGGCCAGCTTGATGATCAGCTTGGCCTGGTGATAACTGGCCGCGGCCTTGCCAGCGAAGATCTTGACCCGCGGCACCCAGGGTTTTTCCGGTGTAGCGCGAATGGCCTGGTACAACGCAACGGTATGCAGAAGGTTGAGCAACTGGCGCTTGTATTCGTGGATGCGCTTGACCTGCACATCGAACAGCGCCTTGGGGTCTACCGCCACGCCGAGGCGATCTTGAATGATCCGCGCCAGCGCCTCTTTGCTGTGCAGCCGCTGCTCGGCGAATCGCCGCTGGAACAACGCGTCGTCGGCGAACGGCTCCAGGCGCTTGAGGTTGCCTTCGGGATCGTCCAGTACGGCTTCGCCAAGCTTGTCAACCAGCATCGAGGTGAGTTTGGGGTTGCTCTGGTACAGCCAGCGGCGGAACGTGATGCCGTTGGTTTTATTGTTGATCCGCTCCGGGTACAGCTTGTTCAGGTCGGAGAACACCGTGCTGCGCATCAGGTCGGTGTGCAACGCGGAGACGCCATTGACGCTATGAGAGCCCAAAAAGGCCAGGTTACCCATGCGTACACGGCGACCATGCTCTTCTTCGATCAGCGAAACCGTGCGCAGCAGGTTCACATCGTCGTTGCCTTTCGCGCGCAGCCCGTCGATGTGCTGCGCGTTGATCAGGTAAATGATCTGCATGTGCCGGGGCAGCATGCGTTCCATCAGGCCCACCGGCCAGGTTTCCAGTGCCTCGGGCAGCAGGGTGTGGTTGGTGTAGGACAAAGTATCGACCGTGACCTTCCACGCCTCGTCCCAGCTCAGCTGGTGAATGTCCACCAGCAGGCGCATCAGTTCGGCCACCGCGATTGACGGGTGTGTATCGTTCATCTGGATGGAGGCATGCTCGCCCAGCGAATTCACCCTATCGTGCATGTTTATGTGGCGACGCAGCAGGTCCTGAAGCGAGGCGGATACGAAGAAGTATTCCTGACGCAGCCGAAGCTCCTGGCCGGCCTCGGTGCTATCGGCCGGGTACAGCACCCGGGAGATACTCTCGGCCCGGGCTACGTCAGCCACGGCGCCAAGGTGGTCACCGGCATTGAAGCGCTCCAGGTGCAGTTCTTCCATCGCGCGTGCGCGCCACAGGCGCAGGGTGTTCACACTCGCGCCCTTCCAACCCACCACCGGAGTGTCGTAGGCCACCGCCCGCACGGTCTCGCCGGGGCGCCATACCTGGCGGGCCGTACCATCACTTTCAACGGTAGCCTCTACATGGCCGCCGAAGCTGATGGGGTAAATGACCTCGGGGCGTTCGAATTCCCAAGGGTTGCCGAAGTCGAGCCAGTTTTCGGTCTGCTCCTGCTGCCAGCCATCGATGATCGCCTGGCGGAACAGCCCGTGCTCATAGCGGATGCCATAGCCATGCGCGGCCACCCCAAGGGTGGACATACTTTCCATGAAGCAGGCCGCCAGGCGCCCAAGCCCGCCGTTGCCCAACGCCGCGTCGGGCTCGAGCAGGCGGATCTTGTCCAGATCGACGCCCAACCCATCCAATGCCTCACGGGCGATATCCAGAATTCCCATATTGCTCAGGCTGTCGACCAGCAACCGGCCGATCAGAAACTCAAGGGACAGGTAGTACACACGCTTCTGCTGGCTGCGATAGATCTGCCGGGTGTGGTCCATCCAATGATCGACCATGTGATCCCGAGCGGCGAGCGCGATGGCCTCGAACCAGTCGTGGTCGAATGCATGTTCGGGGTCCTTGCCAACCGCGTAGGTCAGTTTGGCGAGTACTGCGGCACGAAATTCGTCCACGTCGACTTTGACTTTTCGGGTAAGCGGTTCCTGAGACATTTGAAGCCCTCAATGCGTAAAAAATCTTCGCTGGTGCAATCAGCCTAGACCGTTCGACAGGGGGTGGTAGGTCGGGTTCGAGAAAACTCGAAGCAGAAAAAGCACGAACGGCGATTGAACCTCCGGCCAGTGCAGGTATCATCGCGCGCCCGATCCCGCAGATACGCCACCATGAAACCCGCCCTGATTGCCGCCGCCGAGCTCGACCGCCTCGAAACCTGGCAAAAGTATGCCAGCCACATGTGTGGCGGTTGTATGTCCACGTGCTGCACCCTGCCTGTGGAAGTGCGCATCAAGGACCTGATCCGCATCGGCGTAGTGGACGAATTCGAAAAGGACGAACCGCCGAAGAACGTCGCCAAGCGTTTGCAGAAGGAAGGTATCGTCGATCGCTTCAATCAGAAAAGCGGCATCTTCACCCTGGCGCGGATGAGCAACGACGATTGCCTGTACCTGGACCGCAAAAGCCGACTGTGCACCATCTACGACAAGCGCCCGGATACTTGCCGGAACCATCCCAAGGTAGGCCCACGCCCCGGCTATTGCGCCTACAAGCCCAAGCCGCTGGCCCGCTGAGAAACACCCGCACAAAATCAGCCGAACGCAGCGCTTCCTAAACGGCGGTGCAGGCGTCACCATTTCCCCCTGTTCGCAAAGGCAGGGTGTCATGGATATCCAATGGTGGTATTGGGCGGTAGCCGGGGTGGCGTTGATGCTGCTCGAGCTGGCGCTGGCTTCATTCTTCATCGTCTGGTTCGGCCTGGGCGCCGTGCTGGTCGCGCTCGTGCTGTGGGTAGCGCCGGGCACCAGTATTGGTGCCCAAGTACTGGTTTGGAGCGCGGCCTCGGTAGGGTTGGCCCTGCTCTGGTTCAAGGTGTTCCGGGCGGGCGTTCAGCGGGGGCCGCAATGGTCCGCCGAGGATGCGCTGGGCGAAGTGGGCCTGCTCACGCTTCCCGTTACCCCTTTTCAGCGCGGCAAGGTCCGCTTTCAAAAGCCGTTGATGGGTGCCGAGGAATGGCCATGTGTCGCCGACACCCAAATCCTCGCGGGCGAACGTGTGCGGGTATTGGCCGTGGAAGGCAACCTTGTGCGCGTAGGCCCGGCCAGCGCTCGCTGAACGTTTTCATTTCGAGCAAGGAGGTTCCATGAACGCCGCTTTTATCATCCCCTTCATCCTGTTGGTCTTCATCGTGGTAACCATCGCCAAGGGCGTGCGCCTGGTGCCGCAGGGCCAGGAATGGATCGTCGAGCGCCTTGGCCGCTACCGCGTAACGCTCAAGCCTGGCCTTAATTTCCTGATCCCGTACATGGACACGGTCGGCTACAAGATGAGCACCAAGGACCTGATCCTCGACATCCAGCAACAGGAAGTGATCACCCGGGACAACGCTGTGCTGCTGGCCAATGCACTGTGCTTCGCCAAGATCACCGACCCGACCAAGGCCGCCTATGGCATCGAGAATTACGACCAGGCCGTGCGCAGCCTTACCATGACCAGCCTGCGTTCGATCATTGGCGGGATGGACCTGGACGAAGCCTTGTCCTCCCGGGACAAGATCAAGGCATTGCTGCGCGAAGCCATGGCAGAGCAAACCATAGACTGGGGTATCACTATTCGCTCGGTGGAAATCCAGGACATCAAGCCGTCCGAGTCCATGCAGCGCGCGATGGAGCTGCAAGCCGCGGCCGAGCGGGAACGAAAGGCCACCGTCACCCGTGCCGAAGGCGCGAAAACCGCGGCGATTCTGGAAGCGGAGGCCCGGCTCGAATCGGCCAAGCGCGACGGCGATGCCCAGGTAACGCTCGCCAATGCCTCGGCCCAGGCCATCGAACGGGTGAAAGCCGCCATAGGCAGCGATACCGGGCCAATGGTTTATCTGCTGGGCGAGAAGTACATCAGCGCCATGGAGAAGCTGGCGACGAGCAACAATGCCAAAACCATTGTGCTGCCGGCTGACATCCAGGACACCATTGGCGGACTGATGGGCAGGGTGAAGCGCTAGCGAACAGGTTTGCCCCTGAATACGCGGCGTCTGCTTCGCGGGCTCCGCCTTCGGCACGCCGCGCTCCCACAGTGGCTAGGCATACGCCCACAAAAAAGCCCGGCATTCGCCGGGCTTTTTCATTGCGAAGAACTTACTTCGAGGCGCGCTTGCGCTCGTTCTCGTTCAGTACTTTCTTGCGCAGGCGGATCGACTTCGGCGTTACTTCAACCAGCTCATCGTCAGCGATGAATTCCAGAGCCTGTTCAAGGGTAAACTTGATTGGCGGAACCAGGGCGATGGTTTCGTCCTTGCCCGAAGCACGCATGTTGTCGAGCTTCTTGCCCTTGGTGGGGTTGATCACCAGGTCGTTGTCACGGCTGTTGATGCCCGCCAGTTGGCCTTCGTAGATTTCCTGGCCAGGCTCGAGGAACAGCTTGCCGCGGTCCTGCAGGGTTTCCAGCGAGTAGGTCAGCGCCTTGCCGGTAGCCATGGACACCAGCACGCCGTTCTGGCGGTTGGTGACTTCGCCGGCCTTGATCGGGCCGTAGTGGGCGAAGGTACCGGTGAGGATGCCGCTGCCGGAGGTCATGGTCAGGAAGCTGTTACGGAAGCCGATCAGGCCACGAGCCGGGATGGTGTACTCCAGGCGGATGCGCCCTTTGCCGTCCGGGATCATGTTGGTCAGGTCGCCTTTACGCAGGCCCATCTGTTCCATCACAGCACCCTGGTGCTGCTCTTCGATGTCGATGGTGACGTTTTCGTAGGGTTCCTGTTTCTCGCCGTTCACTTCCTTGATGACCACTTCCGGACGGGAGATGGCCAATTCGAAGCCTTCGCGGCGCATGGTTTCGATCAGTACCGAGAGGTGCAGCTCACCACGGCCGGACACCTTGAACTTGTCGGCGCTGTCGGTTTCTTCAACGCGCAGGGCAACGTTGTGCAGCAGTTCTTTTTCCAGGCGCTCCTTGATGTTGCGGCTGGTAACGAACTTGCCTTCCTTGCCGCAGAACGGCGAGTCGTTGACCTGGAAGGTCATGCTCACGGTTGGCTCGTCCACGCTCAGGGGCTTCATTGCCTCGACGTTCTGTGGATCGCACAAGGTGTCGGAGATGAACAGCTGGTCCATGCCGCTGATGCACACGATGTCGCCCGCTTCAGCGGTATCCACGTCAACGCGATGCAGGCCATGGTGGCCCATCAGTTTGAGGATACGGCCGTTGCGCTTCTTGCCTTCGGCGTCGATGGCGACTACAGGGCTGTTGGCCTTGACGCGGCCGCGAGCGATGCGGCCGATGCCGATCACACCCAGGAAGCTGTTGTAGTCCAGTGCGGAGATCTGCATCTGGAACGGGCCTTCGAGGTCGACCTTCGGTGCTGGCACGTGGTCGATGATGGCCTGGAACAGCGGGTCCATGTTGTCGGACATATCGGCGTGGTCCAAGCCCGCAATGCCGTTCAGTGCACTTGCGTACACGACCGGGAAGTCCAGCTGCTCTTCGGTGGCGCCAAGGTTGTCGAACAGGTCGAAGACCAGGCCGAGCACCTTGTCCGGGTCTGCGCCCGGGCGGTCGACCTTGTTGATGACCACGATCGGACGCAGGCCGGCCGCAAAGGCCTTCTGGGTCACGAAACGGGTTTGTGGCATCGGGCCGTCCTGGGCATCGACCAGCAGCAGCACGGAGTCCACCATGGACATCACGCGCTCAACCTCACCGCCGAAGTCGGCGTGGCCGGGGGTGTCCACGATGTTGATGTCGTAGCCGTTCCATTTGATGGCGGTGTTCTTCGCCAGGATGGTAATGCCGCGCTCTTTTTCCTGGTCGTTGCTGTCCATCACGCGCTCGTCGTTCAGCTCCTTGCGGTCCAGGGTACCGGACAGCTTCAAGAGCTTGTCGACCAGCGTGGTTTTACCGTGGTCAACGTGGGCGATGATGGCGATGTTACGAAGCTTATCTCTCACAGGGTATATCTCGATGATGAATACGGTGGGGCCGGCTCAAGGCAGCGGCCGATCAAAACGCGCAATCACTGCGCGCGGTCGGGTGGGCGGTGGCGGCTCCAGCCGCCGAGGCCCCTCCTAGGCCGGGCGATAAACGCGCACATTGGCGTGCCCCTCGCTGAGCAGGTGATGAGCATGCAGCCTGCTCATGACACCTTTGTCGCAATACAACAGGTATTGCCGGCCGGGATCGAGATCCTTGAACCGGCTGTTCAACGCATAGAACGGCAACGTACGAACTTCGACCCCTTCCAGGGCCAATGGGTCGTCTTCCTGGGCATCGGGGTGACGAATGTCGAGCACCACGTGGCTGGCCAGGGCTTCGGCGACTTCCTCGATCTCTACCTGCTGGCCCAGCTCGTCGATCACATTGTCGATCGAAACGAGCCGCGCGCGCTCCAGGGCGCTTTCCAGCACGGCCATGTCGAAGCGTTGCTCTTCACGCTCGATACGGTAACCGCGCGCACTGGTGGTGGGGTTCACCGAGATCACGCCGCAATATTCAGGCATGTGCTTGGCGAAGTCGGCGGTACCGATAGCGGTCGCGGTGTCGATGATGTCCTGCTTGTGGGTGGCCAGCAATGGGCGCAGCACAAGCGTGGGGGTAACCGAGTCGATGACCGCCAGGTTGGTGAGGGTCTGGCTGGACACCTGGGAAATCGCCTCGCCAGTGACCAGCGCGTCGATTTCGAGGCGCTCGGCCATGCGGCTGGCGGCGCGCAGCATCATCCGCTTGAGGATCACGCCCATCTGGCTATCGTCGACGTTGGCGAGGATTTCCCCCACCACTTCTTCGAAAGGCACGCTGATGAACAGCACACGGTGCGAGCTGCCGTATTTCTTCCACAGGAAATGCGCGACTTCCATCACGCCAAGCTCGTGGGCGCGGCCGCCGAGGTTGAAGAAGCAGAAGTGAGTCATCAACCCGCGGCGCATCATTTGATAGGCGGCCACGGTGGAGTCGAAGCCGCCGGACATCAATACCAGGGTTTGCTCCAGGGCGCCCAGCGGGTAGCCGCCGATGCCCTTGTGCTGGTTGTGGATCACGAACAGGCGCTTGTCGCGGATTTCCATCCGCACCACGACCTCGGGGTGCTTGAGGTCGATACCGGCCGCGCCGCACTGCTCGCGCAGCTGGCTACCAACATAACGGTCGACGTCCATGGAAGTGAAATCGTGCCGCCCACCGCGCTTGCAGCGCACGGAAAAACGCTTGCCCGCCAGCAGGTGGCCGAAGTGGGCCTTGCACTTGGCCACGATGTCGTCGAAGTCACCCAGGGGGTACTCATCCACCTGCAGGAAGTGGGTAATGCCGGGCGTGCAGCTCAGGCGCTCGATCAGCTCCTTGAGTACTTTGGCATCGGTGACTTTCGTTTGAACCTCGAGATTGTCCCACACGCCGGTTACCGCGATACCGGGGTCCAGGTCACGCACCACCGCGCGGATATTCTTCGCGAGCTGGCGGATGAACTGCTTGCGCACCGGCCGGCTTTTGATGGTGATCTCGGGGAAAACTTTAACGATCAATTTCATGAACAGCGCGCGCAATGGCCCAGCTGAAAAAAGGGGCGGCATTATAGCGGAAATTGTTCAAGCTTTGACCAACTATCTGTCGAAAGCATGGCAAGCACCATTTTGGACCGCCTTGGACGGGCTACGCCCTCTAACGGTGCGCTCATTTTTCGATGGCCCGCCGTAAGTCCCACAAAAACGGGCATTTTTCAGGCGCTGCCCATCTCGGGGCACTGGCATGCAAATTGCTCCCTTGTGAGGCAGGTTGCCTTGGCCGAGTATGCGGCGGCAGCACTGAATCCAGGGGCGCAAAGTCCGTCCCCATCCACCCGGAGGACAACATGTCGAAGTCGGTTCAACTCATCAAAGATCATGACGTTAAGTGGATTGATCTGCGCTTCACTGATACCAAAGGCAAGCAGCAGCACGTCACCATGCCGGCTCGCGACGCTCTGGATGAAGACTTCTTCGAAGTCGGCAAAATGTTCGACGGCTCCTCCATCGCCGGCTGGAAAGGCATCGAAGCGTCCGACATGATCCTGCTGCCAGACGACGAAACCGCCGTGCTGGACCCGTTCACCGAAGAGCCGACCCTGATCCTGGTCTGCGACATCATCGAACCTTCCACCATGCAGGGTTACGATCGCGACCCGCGCGCCATTGCCCACCGCGCCGAGGAATACCTGAAGTCCACCGGTATCGGTGACACCGTATTCGTAGGCCCGGAGCCAGAGTTCTTCATCTTCGACGAAGTGAAGTTCAAGTCCGACATCTCCGGCTCGATGTTCAAGATCTTCTCCGAACAAGCTTCCTGGATGACCGACCAGGACGTGGACGGCGGCAACAAGGGCCACCGCCCAGGCGTGAAAGGCGGCTACTTCCCGGTTCCACCGGTCGACCACGACCACGAAATCCGCACCGCGATGTGCAACGCGCTGGAAGAAATGGGCCTGACCGTTGAAGTTCACCACCACGAAGTGGCGACTGCCGGCCAGAACGAAATCGGCGTCAAGTTCAACACCCTGGTGAAGAAGGCCGACGAAACCCAAACCCTGAAGTACGTTGTTCACAACGTCGCTGACGCCTACGGCCGCACCGCGACCTTCATGCCCAAGCCACTGTACGGCGATAACGGCTCGGGTATGCACGTTCACATGTCCATCTCCAAGGATGGCAAGAACACCTTCGCTGGCGAAGGCTATGCCGGCCTGTCCGATACCGCCCTGTACTTCATCGGTGGCATCATCAAGCACGGCAAGGCGCTGAACGGCTTCACCAACCCGTCGACCAACTCCTACAAGCGTCTGGTTCCTGGTTTCGAAGCACCGGTCATGCTGGCTTACTCCGCTCGCAACCGTTCCGCGTCGATCCGCATTCCTTACGTGAACAGCCCGAAAGGCCGCCGTATCGAAGCGCGTTTCCCGGACCCGGCCGCCAACCCCTACCTGGCCTTTGCCGCGCTGCTGATGGCCGGCCTGGACGGTATCCAGAACAAGATTCACCCTGGCGATGCCGCCGACAAGAACCTGTACGACCTGCCGCCTGAAGAGGCCAAGGAAATCCCGCAGGTGTGTGGCAGCTTGAAAGAAGCCCTGGAAGAGCTGGATAAGGGCCGCGCGTTCCTGACCAAGGGCGGCGTGTTCTCCGACGACTTCATCGATGCTTACATCGAGCTGAAGTCCGAAGAGGAAATCAAGGTTCGCACCTTCGTACACCCGCTGGAATACGACCTGTACTACAGCGTCTGATCCCGCCCGGCTGTACGAAAAGGCCTCCTTCGGGAGGCCTTTTTCATGGGCGGCAATAAACGGGAAAACAATACCGAAGAGGCCCTTCCCATCGTGGCTGGCGAAGGCATGCATTTACTGGCATAACGGAGCGCCAAACCAATAACAATGGAGCCTCGCCATGCACAAACTTTCCGCGTTCTGCCTGGCCGTCGCCGGCAGTGCCTTCGCGAGCCTTGCAATGGCCGCCACGCCCGCGCCTACCGAGTTGCCCTCGCTGCTGAGCAGCATCGAACAGCGCCTGAACATTGCCGACCAGGTTGCGCTGAGCAAATGGGACAGCAAAAAGCCCGTGGAAGACCGCGCCCGCGAGCGCGAAGTGATTGCTGGCGCGGTGGTGCTGGCGCCTGAATACAAGCTTGAGCCAGCGTTCGTGGAGCAGTTCTTTGCCGCCCAGATCGAAGCCAACAAGCTGGTGCAATACGGCCTGCTGGTGGACTGGCGCTTGCGCGGCGAGGCGCCCAACACGCCACGCCCGGACCTGGTAGGGCAGATCCGCCCGCAACTCGATGGCCTGCAAAAAACGCTACTGGTGCAATTGGCCGCCTTCATGCCGCACCGCGGCAGTCCGGATTGCCCGCAATGGGTCGCCCAGGCGATCGACAAGGGCGACAGGGATGCCTTGCACCGCCTGGCACTCACCCGCGCCACGGGCGAGCTGTGTGTCGCCGCGCATTAACCCGTGATTGGCGGGGGGGTCTGATCTATGCTGGTCAGGCCGCCGACGCCTTGCCGAGTAGTCCCCATGCGCCATGCCTTCTGCCTGTTGTTCATCCTGCTATGCGCCCCGGCGTTCGGCGAGATCTACAAGTCCACCGACGCCAATGGCAACACGGTGTACTCCGAGCAGCCACCCGCAGGGCGGCCCTCACAGAAGATGGACCTGCCTGCGCTCAATAGCGTTCAGATCCCCAAGGCCAAGGCGGCCGAACCCGCTCCGGCGCCAACGCCCGAGCCACCTCCGACACCAGCCACGGCATACACGGTTCTCGAACTCACAGGCATACCGCCAGACGGCGCCATTCGCGCCAACAACGGCACCTTCGATGTTGGCGTAAGCATCCGGCCACGCCTGGCTGGCGGCCAGTTGCTTCAACTGGTGCTCGATGGCGTGGCGTACGGCACCCCCAGTAACGTTCCGCTGCTGCAACTCGTAAACGTCGATCGAGGCCAGCATCAGCTTGCGGTTCAGGTGCTGGATGGCGCACAAGTGGTTCAGGCCAGCCAGCCGGTCACCATTTCCGTATTACGGGTCAACGCCCGATGAAAGCGGTAGCGGCCCTAGTGTTGTTGCTACTGGCTGGCCTGTGCCAGGCGCAGGTGTATACCTACGTGGACGCTCAAGGCAACCGCGTGTATACGGACCAGCCCCGCAAGGGCGCTACCGCGGTGCGCGTGCCAGAGGGCAACCGCATGAGCCAGCCGTCCACCAAGCCAGCGGCCGCCAACCGCCCGCAAGCACAGGCTCAGGCACGCAAGGCGCCGGTCACCCGGGTTACCCACTATGAGATGTTCCGCATACTGGTGCCTTTGCCCGATGCGGCGGTGACCCACGCCGGCGGTGAAATGATCGTTACCCTCACCAACGAACCCGCCCTGGCCGAGGGCGACCGCTATCAGTTATTGCTCGATGGCAAGCCCGCCGGGGGGCCCGGAACCAGCCCGGTGATTGCCTTGCAGAACGTAGACCGGGGCGCCCACCAGTTGGTAGGCGAAATCCTGGATGCCCAGGGCCATGTGCTGGAACGTACGCCCGCCCAACCGGTGCATATGTTGCGCACCTCCCTTGCGCAAAAGCGCAGGGTGCGGCCATGCAAGGAAGCGGATTACGGCGTGCGGCCGGAATGTCCACTCAGCGACAAGCCCGAGGATGACGACGACGAAAGCTAGCCGTTGTCGCGCGCACTCCCATGCACGCTTATAGTGCATTGAGTGCACGGCATGGCCGGCGATGGGCCGAATTGGCGCAAAAGCCTTTCAGTGCCGGCCTCATCTGCACTGGAAACACTGCCTGAACAAGGCCGCGCGCTTCTTTTCGGCGCTTGGTTTGGATTTTGCATTTTGCATGCATCAGTGGGGCGCGGGTATGTGCCTGGCCCCGCACCGAGACCGCGCCCTTGGGTCGCGACGTGCCAAGAGAGGTCAAGGATACGCATGACCATCAGCGATGCGCTGCACCGACTGTTACTGGACAACCTCACGACCGCCACCATTCTTCTCAATGCTGAACTGCGGCTCGAGTACATGAACCCGGCGGCGGAGATGCTGTTGGCGATCAGTGGCCAACGTAGCCACGGCCAGTTCATCAGCGAGCTGTTCACCGAATCGGCCGAAGCCTTGAATTCGCTTCGCCAGGCAGTGGAACAGGCCCATCCGTTCACCAAACGCGAGGCCATGCTTACCGCGCTTACCGGCCAGACCCTAACGGTGGACTACGCCGTTACGCCGATCCTGAGCAAAGGCGAAACGCTGCTGTTGCTGGAAGTACACCCACGCGATCGCCTGCTGCGGATCACCAAGGAAGAGGCGCAGCTTTCAAAACAGGAAACCACCAAGATGCTGGTGCGTGGCCTGGCGCACGAGATCAAGAACCCCCTCGGGGGTATTCGCGGCGCGGCGCAGTTGCTGGCCCGGGAGCTCCCCGAGGATGGCCTGCGCGATTACACCAATGTGATCATCGAGGAAGCCGATCGGCTGCGCAACCTCGTGGACCGCATGCTGGGCTCCAACAAGCTGCCATCACTGGCGATGACCAATATCCACGAAGTACTGGAGCGAGTGTGCAGCCTGGTGGACGCGGAAAGCCAGGGCGGTATCTCCCTGCTGCGCGACTATGACCCGAGCATTCCGGATGTGCTGATCGACCGCGAGCAGATGATCCAGGCCGTGCTCAATATCGTGCGCAATGCCATGCAGGCGATCAGCGGCGAAAAAGAGCTGCGCCTTGGCCGCATCACGTTGCGCACCCGCACCATGCGCCAGTTCACGATCGGCCATACCCGCCACAGGCTGGTGGCCAAGATCGAGATCACGGACAACGGGCCGGGCATACCGCACGAACTTCAGGAAACGATCTTTTATCCAATGGTCAGCGGGCGCCCAGACGGCACCGGCCTTGGCTTGGCCATTACCCAGAACATCATCAGCCAGCATCAGGGGCTGATCGAATGTGAGAGCCATCCTGGCCACACCACTTTTTCGATCTTCCTGCCGCTGGAACAAGGAGCTGCTTCGTCATGAGCCGTAGTGAAACTGTCTGGATCGTCGATGACGACCGTTCCATCCGCTGGGTTTTGGAGAAAGCGCTGCAACAGGAAGGCATGACGACCCAAAGCTTCGACAGTGCCGATGGCGTGATGAGCCGGCTGGCGCGCCAGCAGCCCGATGTGATCATCTCCGATATTCGCATGCCCGGTGCCAGCGGCCTGGACCTGCTCGCGCGCATTCGAGAGCAGCACCCCCGCTTGCCCGTGATCATCATGACCGCCCATTCTGACCTGGACAGCGCCGTAGCATCCTACCAGGGTGGCGCGTTCGAATACCTGCCCAAGCCGTTCGACGTGGATGAAGCGGTATCGCTGGTAAAACGCGCGAATCAGCATGCGCAGGAACAGCAAGGGATGGACACCCCGCCCGCGCTTACCCGCACGCCAGAAATCATCGGCGAAGCCCCTGCCATGCAGGAAGTGTTCAGGGCCATCGGGCGCCTGAGCCATTCCAACATCACGGTGTTGATCAACGGCGAGTCGGGCACGGGCAAGGAGCTGGTGGCGCACGCACTGCATCGGCACAGCCCACGGGCCGCGGCGCCTTTTATTGCCTTGAACATGGCGGCGATCCCGAAAGACCTGATGGAATCCGAGCTGTTCGGCCACGAGAAAGGCGCCTTTACCGGCGCTGCCAACCTGCGCCGGGGCCGTTTCGAACAAGCGGACGGCGGCACGTTGTTCCTGGACGAAATCGGCGATATGCCGGCCGATACCCAAACCCGCCTGTTGCGGGTGTTGGCGGACGGCGAGTTCTACCGCGTAGGGGGCCACACGCCTGTGAAGGTGGACGTGCGGATCATTGCCGCGACGCACCAGAACCTGGAAAACCTGGTGCATGCCGGCAAATTCCGCGAAGACTTGTTCCACCGTCTGAACGTTATCCGGATTCACATCCCCAGGATGTCCGACCGCCGCGAGGACATCCCTACCCTCGCCCGCCACTTCCTCAGCCGCGCGGCGCAGGAGCTGGCCGTGGAGCCCAAGCTGCTCAAGTCGGAAACCGAAGAGTACCTCAAGAACCTGCCGTGGCCAGGTAACGTGCGCCAGCTGGAGAACACCTGCCGCTGGATCACGGTAATGGCCTCGGGGCGAGAGGTGCACATTTCCGACCTGCCGCCCGAACTGCTCAGCCTGCCTCAGGACGCAGCGCCAGTCACCAACTGGGAGCAAGCCCTGCGGCAATGGGCGGACCAGGCCTTGGCGCGAGGGCAATCGAACCTGCTGGACAGCGCGGTACCGAGCTTCGAGCGGATCATGATCGAGACGGCGCTCAAACACACCGCAGGCCGCCGTCGCGATGCCGCCGTGCTGCTGGGCTGGGGGCGCAATACCCTTACACGCAAGATCAAGGAGCTGGGCATGAAGGTGGACGGCGGCGAAGAGGATGACAACGACGACGCCTGACGCCCGCTGACCAAAAAACCCCGCTTCGGCGGGGTTTTTTTGGGCCTACATTTGTGCACGCGCGTGCTGGCTTGCACCGGACCAAGGCGCGGTTACGAATTGTTGCAGAGCCGGTTCCCCGTGCTTATCGAACTTAACGCTCGCCTCGGTAAATCAATAAATCCTTATATTTCAATCGTTTATTTTTTACTTCGCCGCTTGTTCAGTCCGCCTGCGGACTCTGGCACGCACCCTGCAATAACACTGACATGAACGGTTTCGGGGATTTTGGTACAGGCAGGCCAGGGTTCCCCTCTTTACACCCCGGGGTGTTCGCATAGCGCGCCCCGCCCCTTTCAGGGGCTTCGGTACAGGCAGGCCGGAGCTCCTTCTTTACACCCGAGCCAGGCCACCGCGCCCGAGCTCATCCCTTTTGGGGACCTTGGTACAGGCAGGCCGGGGCTTCCCTCTTTTATTCGTCACGGAGGCTGATATGCAGCCTCCAGTGGCCTGAAACCTCACCACCTTCCCACTGGGCCCGCAATTGCCGGGCCGCGATGATAGTGAGCAGCAAGCCCTTATCGGTGTGGCGCAGCGTCCACTTCGCCTGGCGGCCGTCGAGCTCTATCTGGCCTTGCAGCTGTGGGCCGCTGGCGTCGAAAAGAATGGCAACCGTGCCATCGACCAGTTCGCCGTGCACCTGCGGGGCGTGATCGAACCACACGTTCATCTCACCCTCGGGCAGCAGTTCCACGCGATCGAACGCGGGCCGGCCGGGGTCCATCAGTTTGCCGATCATCAACCCCACCAAAAGCCCGAGCAGCGCCAGTGAGCATAGGAAGCGAGGCCACAGGGAAGATCGTGGCGGCAGCACTTCGGCGTTAGAATGCTGTCCGTCGTTCGTATCGGAGCCGCGCATGTTTCACGTCATCCTGTTTCAACCGGAAATACCACCCAATACGGGCAACGTTATCAGGCTTTGCGCCAACAGCGGCTGCCACCTTCACCTGATTGAACCCTTGGGTTTCGAGCTGGATGACAAGCGGCTGCGCCGCGCGGGCCTGGATTACCACGAGTATGCGCCACTCAAGCGCTATCCGGACCTCCCCACGTGCCTTGAGAGCCTGGGAAACCCGCGCCTGTTCGCCTTCACCACCAAAGGCTCGCAGCCTTTCCATGATGTGCGATTCGAGCCCGGGGATGCCTTCATCTTCGGCCCGGAAAGCCGGGGGCTACCGCCCGAAGTACTGGAAACCTTCCCCGCCGACCGCCGCCTGCGCCTGCCCATGCGCCCGAACAGCCGCAGCCTGAACCTCTCCAATACCGTGGCCATTGCCGTGTACGAGGCGTGGCGGCAGCATGGGTTCTGCGAGGGGTAACCATTGAGTTACGCGGTGCCTGCTTCGCGAGCTGCGCCCGGCTCCTACAAGATCCAGGCCTGCACTCGCAACTGTAGGAGTGGGCGAAGCCCGCGAACAAGATTGGAAAAAAAACGCCCCGAAGGGCGTTTTTGCGCAGCGGGCTTGGCGATCAGGCCTGAGGCGCTTCGCCGGCTTCCTGCATGCGTTGCAGCTCTTGTGCGTATAGAGCGTCGAAGTTGACCGGGGCCAGCATCAGCGCGGGGAACGAGCCGCGGGTTACCAGGCTGTCCAGGGCTTCACGCGCGTAGGGGAACAGGATGTTGGGGCAGAACGCGCCGAGGGTGTGGCTCATGGCGCCAGCATCCAGGCCCTTGATCATGAAGATACCGGCTTGCTGCACCTCGGCGATGAAGGCTACTTCCTCGCCATTCTTCACGGTTACCGAAAGGGTGAGCACCACTTCGTGGAAATCACCGTCCAGCTGCTTCTGGCGGGTGTTCAGGTCCAGCGCGACGCTGGGTTCCCACTGCTGGCGGAAGATCGCCGGGCTTTTCGGAGCCTCGAAGGAGAGGTCGCGAACGTAGATGCGCTGCAGGGAGAATTGAGGGCCTTCAGCTTCTTCGTTGGCCGCGCCGTTGGTTGCTTGATCAGTCATGACAGATCCTTCTTGTAACATTCGGTAGGGTTGTTTTCAGCGCAACAGCGGGTCCAGCTTGCCCGCTCGCTCCAGGGCATGGAGGTCATCGCAACCGCCCACGTGATAGTCGCCGATCCAGATCTGCGGCACCGAGGTGCGCCCGGCTTTCTTGGTCATCTCCGCGCGCAGCTGAGGCTGGCCATCCACTCGGATTTCTTCGAACGCCACGCCCTTCTTCGCGAGCAAGGCCTTGGCACGGGTGCAATAGGGGCACCAATCGCTGGAATAAACGACTATCTGAGGCATATCACTTCACCAGAGGCAGGTTGTCGGCACGCCAGCTAGAAACGCCGCCCGACAGTTTCGCGGCGGTATGGCCGCTCTTGAGCAAGTCCCGGCACACAGCGCCAGCGTGCTGGCCCATGGCGTCCACGATGATCAGGGTTTTGCCCTTGTGCTTGTCCAGCTCGGCGGCACGGGCCTGGAGCTTGTCCTGGGGGATGTTCAGCGCGTCGACGATATGGCCCGCGGCAAAATCCTTCTTGGCGCGGATATCGATCACCACGCCCTTGTCGGCGTTTACCAGGGCAGTCAACTCGCGAGGGCTGAGGCTACGGCCGCCACGGCTGGTTTCGAGTACCAGCAGCAATGCGAGAAGAATCAGGAAAAGACCAACGAGCAGGTAGTGATTGGTGGCGAATTCCAGCAAGTGAGCGACCATCGACAGCTTCCAGAGCATGAAAAATGGCGGCCAGTATACACAGCGGTCGGGCACGGCCAAAGCCCACCGGGCGCCTGTTTCATGGAACCGGAGCGGGCCTTGAAGGTCTGCTGGATCACGCTCTGGTACTCAAGCCGGGTGGAATTGCCCTAAGATACCTTTCCTTATCCTCTGACAGCCGCGAGTGGGAACCATGACAGCCACGCCGAAACCTCTGGTCCTGATCATCCTGGACGGATTCGGGCACAGCGATACCCATGAATACAACGCCGTCTATTCCGCTAAAAAGCCGAATCTCGACAAGTTGTTGCAAAACCATGCTCACGGCCTGATTTCCGGCTCCGGCATGGATGTGGGCCTGCCCGACGGCCAGATGGGCAATTCCGAGGTTGGCCATATGAACCTGGGTGCCGGCCGGGTGGTGTATCAGGATTTCACCCGTGTCACCAAGGCCATCCGCGACGGTGAGTTCTTCGAGAACCCCACCATTTGCGCGGCCGTCGACAAGGCCGTAAGCGCGGGCAAGGCTGTGCATGTGATGGGCCTGCTGTCCGATGGCGGCGTGCATAGCCACCAGGACCACATCGTGGCGATGGTGGAACTGGCTGCCCGCCGTGGCGCCGAGCGCATCTACCTGCATGCCTTCCTCGACGGCCGCGACACACCCCCCAAGAGCGCGCAAAGCTCGCTGGCTTTGATGGAAAGCACCTTCACCCGCCTGGGCAAGGGCCGCTTTGCCAGCCTGATCGGCCGTTACTTCGCCATGGACCGGGATAACCGTTGGGACCGCGTAAGCGCCGCCTACAACCTGATCGTGGACGCCACCGCCGAATATCACGCAGCTACCGCCTCCGAGGGGCTGGACGCCGCCTATGCCCGTGGCGAGAGCGATGAATTTGTGAAGGCCACTACCGTGGGCGAGCCGGTGAAGGTTGAAGATGGCGACGCCGTGGTATTCATGAACTTCCGCGCCGACCGCGCCCGCGAACTGTCGCGCGTGTTCGTGGAAGACAACTTCGCCGACTTCGAGCGCAAGCGCCAGCCCAAGCTGGCCGGCTATGTGGGCCTGACTCAATATTCAGCGAAAATCCCGGCCCCGGCCGCGTTCGGCGCCAGCAGCCTGAAGAATGTACTGGGCGAGTACCTTGCCGATAATGGCAAAACCCAGCTGCGCATCGCTGAAACCGAGAAGTATGCCCACGTGACCTTCTTCTTCTCTGGTGGCCGCGAAGAGCCGTTCCCGGGCGAAGAGCGCATCCTGATCCCGTCTCCAAAGGTTGCGACCTATGACCTGCAGCCGGAAATGAGCGCCCCGGAAGTGACCGACAAGATCGTGGACGCGATCGAGAACCAGCGCTACGACGTGATCGTGGTGAACTACGCCAACGGTGACATGGTGGGCCACAGCGGCATCTTCGACGCCGCGGTGAAAGCGGTCGAGTGCCTGGACACCTGCGTGGGCCGCATCGCCGCCGCGCTGGAGAAAGTAGGCGGCGAAGCCCTTATCACCGCCGACCACGGCAACGTGGAACAGATGGAAGACGAATCCACTGGCCAGGCGCATACCGCTCACACCACCGAGCCCGTGCCCTTCATCTATGTGGGCAAGCGGCCCTTGAAGGTACGCGAAGGGGGCGTGCTAGCGGACGTAGCCCCAACCATGCTCAAGTTGCTGGGCATGGAGAAGCCAGAGGAAATGACCGGCCACTCCATCCTGGTCGACGCCTGATCAGGTGTAACAGGGCGTGCGCGGCGCGCCCTTTTGATTGCCGATGCCGCCGGGCATACTAGGCCCACTTTCTTTTCCGGTAACGACCACTCGATGCTTCGCGCCCTCGCCTTCCTCGCCCTCGCGGCCCTGACGCTTCCGGTTTTCGCCGATGATCGCGCACAAACTCAGCAGCAGATTGAAGCCACCCGGCAAGATATCAATGAGCTGAAGAAGGTGCTCGGCCAGTTGCAGCAGGAAAGGGCCGATGTGCAGAAGGACCTGCGCGGTACCGAAACGCAGATGGGCACCCTGCAAAAGCAGGTCGATGCCTTGCAAGAACAGCTGAAAAAAACCGAAACCGAGTTGCAGCGGCTCGAGACAGAGAAAAAAAAACTCCAGAGTTCGCGCACTGAACAGCAAAAGCTGATCGGCATACAGGCACGGGCCGCCTATCAAAGCGGCCGGCAGGAATACCTCAAGTTGCTGTTGAACCAGCAAAATCCGGAACAGTTCGCGCGCACCCTTACGTATTACGACTACTTGAGCAAGGCGCGGCTGGATCAGCTCAAGGCCTTCAATGAAACGCTTCGCCAGCTGGCGGACGTGGAAAAGAACATCCAGATGCAGCAGGCCCAGTTGCTGGTGCAGCAAGGCACGCTCGACGAGCAGCGTGCCCAGCTGGAGCAGGTTCGCAAGGAGCGCCAGGTGGCCTTGGCAAAGTTGAACAACGACTACCAAGCCCGCGACCAGAAGCTGCAGCGGCGCCAGCAGGACCAGGCCGACCTGCAAAAGGTACTGGCGACAATCGAGGAAACCCTTGCCCGCCAGGCTCGCGAAGCCGAAGAGGCCAAACGCAAGGCGCTGCTCGCCCAGCAGGAAGAAGACCGCCGGCAGCGCGAAGCGGCCGCCGCGAGCAACAAGCCGGCACCCCCGCGCAAGGCAGCGCCCGAAATACGCGTAAGCATCGGCGAAACCTTCGGGGGTGCTTTCGGAGCGGCGCGCGGAAAACTTCCTTGGCCGGTTGATGGTCGACTATTGGCACGTTTCGGTGACACGCGCGGCGATGAGCGCACGCGCTGGGACGGCGTAATGATCGGCGCTGCGGCCGGTACCGCCGTGCATGCGGTGCATGGGGGCCGGGTGGTATTCGCCGACTGGTTGCGCGGCGCGGGGCTTCTGGTCATTCTCGACCACGGGGACGGTTACTTGAGCCTGTACGGCCATAACCAGACGCTACTCAAAAGTGCGGGGGATGTAGTCAAGGCTGGTGACGCGATCTCGACGGTCGGTACCAGCGGTGGGCAGGACACACCAGCATTGTATTTCGCCATTCGACAGCAGGGCCGGGCCACCGACCCGGCACAGTGGTGCCGCGGCTGACGCGGTGCCGGTCAAACAGGATCAGGAGTTGTTCGACATGCTGCATTCCTCCCGCCTTTCCATGCTGGCCCTTGCCCTGGTAATGGCCGCGCCCTTGGCGAACGCCGCCGATCCGGCCCCCGCGGCGCCAACGGCGTCCCCCGTTACCGCGCCCGCGCCAGGCAAGGCACCCTTGCCTTTGGACGAGCTACGCACCTTTGCCGAGGTGATGGACCGTATCAAGGCCGCGTACGTCGAGCCGGTGGATGACAAGACACTGCTGGAAAACGCGATCAAGGGCATGCTGAGCAACCTGGACCCGCACTCTGCCTACCTGGGCCCTGAAGACTTCGCCGAGCTGCAAGAAAGCACCAGCGGTGAATTCGGCGGCCTGGGCATCGAAGTAGGCGTGGAAGACAACTTCATCAAGGTGGTGTCGCCCATCGACGACACCCCCGCCAGCCGCGCCGGAATCGAAGCGGGCGACTTGATCGTGAAGATCAACGGCCAGCCCACCCGCGGCCAGACCATGACCGAAGCCGTGGACAAGATGCGCGGCAAGGTGGGCGAGAAGATCACGCTCACCCTGGTACGGGACGGCGGCAACCCGTTCGACGTAACCCTTGCCCGTGCAGTCATCCAGGTGAAGAGCGTGAAGGCCCAGCTGCTCGAAGACGGCTACGGGTACATCCGCATTACCCAATTCCAGGTCAAGACCGGCGAAGAAGTCGGCAAGGCACTGGCCAAGCTGCGCAAGGACAACGGCAAGAAGCTCAACGGCCTGATCCTTGACTTGCGTAATAACCCCGGTGGTGTGCTGCAGGCAGCGGTGGAAGTGGCCGACCACTTCCTCACCCATGGCTTGATCGTGTACACCAAAGGCCGTATCGCCAACTCCGAACTGCGCTTCAACGCCGACCCCGCCGATGCCAGCCAAGGCGCTCCGCTGGTTGTGCTGATCAACGGTGGCAGCGCTTCAGCTTCCGAGATCGTGGCCGGCGCCCTGCAAGACCAGAAGCGCGGTGTGCTCATGGGTACCGATAGCTTCGGCAAGGGCTCGGTGCAAACCGTGCTGCCGCTGAACAATGACCGCGCGCTGAAGCTCACCACGGCGCTGTACTTCACGCCCAACGGCCGGTCCATTCAGGCACAAGGCATTATTCCGGACGTGGAAGTGCGCCGGGCAAAGATTACCCGCGAGCAGGATCAGGAAACTTTCAAGGAAGCGGACCTGCAAGGCCACCTGGGCAACGGCAACGGCGGCGCCGACCGGCCGACCGGCAGCAGCGCGGCGGACAAGAAAGCCCGGCCGCAGGACGATGACTTCCAGCTCAGCCAGGCGCTGAACCTGCTCAAAGGCCTGAAGGTGACCCGCGGCAACTGATCGATGCGCACATGGTTCACGGCCTGCCTGCTCATCCTTTTTTGGGCAGGCACCGCCAGGGCGGATGAAGCGCCCGCCTACCTCAGCCTGATCATCGATGACCTGGGGCAGAACGTTACGCGTGATGCCCGTGCCCTGGCGCTTCCCGGCCCGGTTACCCTGGCCGTGATGCCTGACACACCGCACGCCGCCACCTTCGCTCGAGAAGCGCACAAGGCCGGCAAAACCGTGATCGTGCATATGCCCATGGACCCGGCCGGCGGCCCTTTCGCCTGGCAACCTGGCATGGGGGACGATGAGCTGCGCCAGCGCCTTGCCGCCGCGCTCAAGGCGGTACCCTTCGCCGCCGGTCTGAATAACCACGAAGGCAGCCGCATGACCGCCCAAACAGGCGCCATGGCGCTGTTGGCCGGCGAACTGCAGCAACGGCGGTTGTTCTTGGTTGACAGCCGTACCAGCGCCGCGACCCAGGCAGCCATACAGGCGCAGGCCATCGGGCTGGCGAGTGTGTCCCGGGACGTATTTTTAGATGATGAGCGCGCGCCTCAAGCCATTGCCGCGCAGTTGGACAAAGCCGTGGCGCTCGCCCGAAAGCAGGGTTCGGCGGTAGTGATCGGCCACCCCTACCCCGAAACGCTCACCCTTTTGGAGCAAGCATTACCGGGCTTGAAGGCACGGGGCGTGGAGATGATCAGCATCCGCCAGATGATTGCCCACAGAGGTAACCAGCCGCGTCGCCTGTAGCTGCTCTCGCAACGCCTACGAAGCAACTGCCTTCAGCGGTTTTCTTAAACCCTTATTCGCGAGCTCCGCCTGCGGCTGCGCTTGCTCCCACAGGGGAGGTGCAGGCAGTTCAATCTGTGGGAAGCGGCGGGGCCGGCCATCCGCTTCCCACATGGCATAAAGGTTAACGAATGCAGATACCCTGCGCCGCCATGAACGCCTTGGCTTCGGGCACGGTGTATTCGCCGAAGTGGAAGATACTGGCAGCGAGCACCGCGCTGGCGTGGCCTTGGGTAATGCCATCGGCCAAGTGTTGCAGGTTGCCCACACCACCACTGGCAATCACGGGAATACCCAACGCATCGCTGATCGCCCGGGTAACGCCCAGGTCGAAGCCGTTTTTCATGCCGTCCTGATCCATGCTGGTCAGCAGGATTTCGCCCGCGCCCAGCCCTTCCATCTTCCGTGCCCACTCCACCGCATCGAGCCCGGTGGGTTTGCGACCACCGTGGGTGAAGATCTCCCAGCGGGGTTCTTCACCAGGGCCAGACACCTTCTTCGCGTCAATGGCCACCACGATGCACTGCGAACCGAAGCGCGAAGCCGCTTCGCCCACGAACTCGGGGTTGAACACCGCGGCGGTATTGATCGACACCTTGTCGGCCCCGGCATTGAGCAGGTTGCGAATATCCTGCACCGTGCGCACGCCGCCACCGACGGTGAGCGGGATGAACACCTGGCTGGCCATGCGCTCTACGGTATGGAGCGTGGTATCACGGCCGTCCACGCTGGCGGTAATGTCCAGGAAGGTGATTTCGTCCGCGCCCTGCTCATCGTAGCGCCGGGCGATTTCGACCGGGTCCCCCGCGTCGCGGATGTTTTCGAATTTCACACCCTTCACTACGCGGCCGTTATCCACGTCCAGGCAGGGGATGATGCGTTTTGCCAGGGCCATCGGGGCCTCCTTCGTGGGCAGCTGCAGGCTTGGAGCTTCAAACCATAAGCTCCAAGCGGTAAGTAAAAGCGAATCGCGTAATGCTTCTCTCTTGTAGCTTGCCGCTTACAGCTTGCCGCTCAAAAATTGATCGCAGAAGGCCTGAGCCTCCGCTACGTCAAGGGTGCCTTCGTAGATGGCGCGGCCGGTGATGGCGCCGATGATGCCCGGGGCTTTGGCATCCAGCAGGGCCTTGATGTCACCCAGGTTATGGATGCCACCGGAGGCGATCACCGGGATACGCGTGGCTTCGGCCAGGGCAGCGGTAAATGGAACGTTGCAGCCCTGCATCATCCCGTCCTTGGCGATGTCGGTGTACACGATCGCGGACACACCGTCGGCCTCGAAGCGCTTGGCCAGGTCGATCACCTGCACGGTGCTCACTTCAGCCCAGCCATCGGTGGCGACGAAACCGTCCTTGGCATCCAGGCCCACGATGACCTTGCCCGGGAACGCCTTGCAGGCTTCGGCCACGAACTCAGGCTGCTTCACAGCCTTGGTACCGATGATCACGTAGCTCACACCAGCCTTCACATAGTGCTCGATGGTTTCGAGCGAGCGGATACCGCCGCCGATCTGGATGGGCAGGTTGGGGTAACGCTTGGCGATGGCCGTAACCACTTCGCCATTGACCGGCTGGCCTTCGAACGCGCCGTTGAGGTCTACGAGGTGCAGCCGGCGGCAGCCGCCTTCAACCCACTTGGCAGCCATGCTCACCGGATCGTCGGAGAAGACGGTGGAGTCTTCCATGCGGCCCTGGCGCAGGCGCACGCAAGCGCCGTCCTTCAGGTCAATAGCGGGGATAATCAACATTTTGGAATCCTTCGGATTAGCGTCAAGCTGTAAGCCATAAGCTGCAAGCCACAGCAATCCGCGGTGCTCCCGCTTCAGTTTGTAGCTTGCCGCTTACAGCTTGTAACTGTGGTTCTACCAGCGCCCATCCCAGGCGGCGAAGTTCTGCAGCAACTGCAGGCCGTGGGTGTGGCTTTTCTCAGGGTGGAACTGCACGGCGAAGCGCGAGCCTTCAGCCAGGGCGGCAGCGAAATCCTTGCCGTAGTGGCCGCGGCCAACCACTTGCGAGGGCTTGCCTGCCTCGATGTAGTAGCTGTGCACGAAGTAGAAGCGCGCGCGGTCCGGGATGCTGTGCCACAGGGGGTGGTCCACCGGCATGCTGATTTCGTTCCAGCCCATGTGCGGCACCTTCAGGTGCTCGCCGTTCTCGTGCAAATCCTTGCCGAAGAAGCGCACCTGGCCGGGAAACAGGCCGATGCAATCCACGCCGTCGTTCTCTTCGCTGCGCTCCATGAGCGCCTGCATGCCTACGCAGATACCCAGGAACGGGCGGTCCTTGCTCACTTCCTGCACCAGGGCATCGAAGCCCAGCCGGCGAATCTCGGCCATGCAGTCGCGGATGGCGCCCACGCCGGGGAACACCACGCGGTCCGCCTCGCGGATCACCGCCGCGTCGCTGGTTACCAATACCTTGCCGGCACCCACGTGCTCCAGGGCCTTGGCCACGGAGTGCAGGTTGCCCATGCCGTAATCGATCACCGCTACCGTTTGCATCAAAGTACGCCCTTGGTGGATGGCATTTGCCCGGCCATCCGATCGTCCACTTCCACGGCCATGCGCAGCGCGCGGCCGAATGCCTTGAACACGGTTTCGATCTGGTGGTGGGTGTTGACCCCGCGCAGGTTGTCGATGTGCAGGGTGACCTGGGCGTGGTTCACGAAGCCCTGGAAGAACTCCTGGAACAGGTCCACGTCGAAACGGCCCACTACCGCCCGTGTATAGGGCACATGCATCTGCAGGCCGGGGCGACCGGAGAAATCGATCACCACCCGCGACAGGGCTTCATCCAGCGGCACATAGGCATGGCCGTAGCGGCGGATACCTTTTTTATCACCCACCGCTCGGGCGAATGCCTGGCCCAGGGTGATACCCACATCCTCGACGGTGTGATGGTCGTCGATGGCCAGGTCGCCCTTGCATTCGATGTCCAGGTCGATCAGCCCATGGCGGGCGATCTGGTCGAGCATATGCTCGAGAAAAGGTACACCGATATCGAACCGGGCCTTGCCGGTGCCATCCAGGTTGATCGAGGCTTTGATCTGGGTTTCCAGGGTGTTGCGCTCGACGAACGCCTTACGTTCGGCCATCACCAACTCCG